>Ga0181531_10002074_pt1 | contig 12556 bp, 12 predicted proteins | sample PEATcosm2014_Bin_38_FD_119743 | JGI IMG/M metagenome (GOLD analysis project Ga0181531, IMG submission 119743) | Peatland microbial communities from MTU Mesocosm Facility, Houghton, MI, USA - PEATcosm2014_Bin11_10_metaG | ecosystem: Environmental > Terrestrial > Soil > Wetlands > Peat | place... | reverse complement strand
ATGTTTCTCGACGACAGGGAAAATCCCGGCAAAAAAATTGACATCGGCTACGTCGGCGAAGTCATCGAAGTCAACGTGCAGCCGCTCAAAGAAAGCATGTGGTGCGGTTTCACCCCGGTCATCAGCCCGACCGCGCGGGGCGAGGACGGGAAGATTTACAATTGCAACGCCGACGTCGCCGCCGCGATGTGCGCCATTGCGCTGAACGCCAAACGGCTTGTATTCATGTCCGACGTGCCCGGTTTGATGCGCGACCCGAAAGACCCGGCCACGCTCATCGCGCATCTGCACACCGGCGAAGTTCCCGGCCTCAAAGCCGCCGGCATCGTGGACAAAGGCATGATTCCGAAGGTGGACAGCGCCGTGGCCGCCATCAAATCCGGCGTGGAAAAAGTTTCATTCGTGGACGGACGCGTGCCGCATGCGGTCATGCTCGAAATCTTCACCGACAAGGGTGTCGGGACGGAAATCGTGCTTTGATTTTATTGGCGGGAGGTGCGATTCTCTGACCGTGACGAATCAAGCCGCCTACATTTTGCGCGAGGCCACCGGAACTTCCGGGCTGCTGGGGTCTGCCCGCGACGCGGTCGCCGTGCTGGCGGAACACGACATCCCGCATCTCATCGTCGGCGGACTGGCGGTGCAGGAACACGGCTATCCGCGCCTGACGATTGACGTGGACATTGTGGTGCCGGACGTGCTGGAAGCCGTGGAATTTCTCACCGCCAGCCTGACCGGGCCGTTTTATCGCGTGCCAACAGTTGAAGACCGGGTTGAAGACCGGCGGAACGGCGTTCAAATTGATTTGCTGCCAGCGGGAAAATTCTTGCGCCGCGGCTGCAGAGTGCCGTTTCCGCAACCCGGCAAAGTGACGGAACAATTGCAAATCGTGAAACTGGAGGAACTCGTTTCGCTCAAGCTCGATAGTTGGTCCGGTTCGCCAGTGCGCCGCCACAAGGACAAGACCGATGTCATCGAATTGATCAAGTATCGCAACCTGCCGCGAGACCTTGCCGTCAATCCCGCCATTCGCGCGCTCTACACGGAAACGTGGGACGCGCTTCAGGCGGAAAAATAAGTTTCGCTGCGAAAAACATTTCCTCATTTGCGCCTTTTGTGCATTTTCGTGGCCTTAAATTGTGAAAGATATTGTCCCAACGCCGCCGCCGATTGTGCGGAATGATTATGAGTTCATCCGCGACCTGTTCGCGAAAAATGTCGTGCCGAGCTACGGACGGTTTGACCTCGCATTGAGCCACGGCGCGGGCAGCTATGTTTTTGATGTCGCCGGCAAACGCTATCTTGACCTCGGCAGCGGCATTGCGGTTTGCTGCCTCGGCCACGCGCATCCGGCCATCACCGAGGCGCTCGTCGAACAGTCGAAAAAACTCATCCACGTCTCGAATCTGTATTTCACCGAGCCGCAGGGACGGCTGGCCGCCGAAATCGTCAAACGGATCGGCATCGGCAAATGCTTTTTCGCCAACAGCGGCGCGGAGGCGAACGAAGGTCTTTATAAACTGGCGCGGAAATTCGGGCACGACGAAGGGCGTTTTGAAATTTTGACCGCGACAAATTCTTTTCATGGCCGGACGCTCGCCGGCATTGCCGCGACCGGTCAGGAAAAGGTGAAAAAGGGGTTCGAGCCGGCGACGCCGGGTTTCCGGCACATTCCGTTCAACGATTTGGAAGCGGCGCGGAATGCGATTTCGCCAGCGACCGTTGCAATTTTGATTGAAGGCGTTCAAGGCGAAGGCGGCGTCACGCCCGCGACGCCGGAATATCTGCTCGGCCTGCGGCAATTGTGCGACGAGAGAAAACTGCTGCTGTTGATGGACGGCGTGCAATGCGGACATTACCGGACGGGAAAATTCCAGAGCTTCCAGCGGATTTTGGAAAATGTCCCAGACGGCGGAACATTTCTGGCTGACGGCCTTTCGATGGCCAAGTCGCTTGGCGGCGGATTTCCCATCGGCGCGTTCTGGGTGCGGGCGCCGTATGCAGATTTGCTGGGGCCGGGCACGCACGCCACGACTTTCGGCGGCACGCCGCTGGCCTGCGCCGTCGCGCTGAAGATTTTTGAAGTCATTGAAAGCGAAAAGCTGGACGAAAACGCGCGGAAGCTCGGCGAATGGCTAAAACGCGAATTGGAACGGCTCGTAAAAACGTATCCCGGCGTCGTCAAAAACGCGCGCGGACTTGGTTTCATGCTCGGCCTGGAGCTGGCCGAAAAAATTCCCGCGTTCGCTACCAGCGACAAGTCGGCGGCGATTCAAATGACGAACCGGCTGCAACAGGCTGGCGTGCTAGTGATTCCAGCCGGGACGCAAGTCATCCGGCTATTGCCCTCGCTGAATCTGAAGCCGCAGGAAGCGGGCGAAGGCATCGCCCAAATCGAGGAAGTCATCAAATCGCTCGCCTGATTTTGCATGACACCCGCTGCCCACAAGCACCTGTCCAAACACGACCCGGTTTTGCGGCGGCTCATCCGCGAACACGGAAAATGCGGTCTCGTGCCGGAGAAACGCCGTTCGCCATTCCAATCGCTCGTGCAGGCCGTCGCGCACCAGCAGCTCAACGGCACGGCGGCGAACACGATTCTGACTAGGTTCAAAAAACTGTTTCCCGGCAGAAAATTTCCGAGTCCGGAGGATTTGGCGAAGGTGACGGACACGCAAATCCGCGCCTGCGGATTTTCCTTCGCCAAAATCAAATCCATCCGTGACATCACCGCAAAAGCGCTCGATGGCACGATTCCGTCCTCGCGCCAAATCGTGAAATTGCCCGATGACGAAATCATCGCGCGGCTGACGGAAGTTCGTGGCGTCGGACGCTGGACGGTGGAGATGCTCCTCATTTTCCAGCTTGGCCGGCCTGATGTTCTGCCCGTCGGCGATTTCGGCGTGCGCAGCGGTTTTCGCGTCGCTTACAAAAAACGCGAGATGCCGCATCCGAAGGCATTGCTGGCCTTTGGTGAAAAGTGGAAACCGCACCGGACGACCGCCGCCTGGTTTCTCTGGTGCGCGGCGGACGCGGCGAAGAAAAAGAAGTGACTCCGGGCCGCGTTTTGGCTACAAAATACCCTTTGGGCGACAATTCCCAAAACCTTTGGTTTATGAAACATTTGCTGTCATTGGAAAAATTGCCGGTCGCAGACATTGAAAAAATCCTGCGCGACGCCGTCGTGTTCAAGCGCGAGCGGGCGCGGCGCGACCGGATTCCGCTGTCCGGCCAGATTTGGGCACTGCTGTTTTCCAAGTCGTCCACGCGGACGCGGGTGTCGTTCGAGGTCGGCATCCGGGAGCTGGGCGGGCAGACGCTTTTTTTGAGTGCCAGCGAGCTTCAACTTGGTCGCGGCGAGCCGATCCGGGACACTGCGCGCGTGCTCGGCTCCATGATTCATGGCGCGGTCATCCGCACGTTCGCGCAGCGCGACGTGGAGGAGTTCGCGGAATTTGCTAAAATTCCGACCCTCAACGCGCTGACCGACGAGGAGCATCCGTGCCAGATTCTCACGGACATTTTCACGTTCAAGGAAAAGCGCGGGCCGATTTCGGGCAAGGTCGCGACGTTCGTCGGCGACGGCGCCTGCAACGTCGCTGCGTCGTGGATTTTTGCGGCGGCGAAATTCGGCTTCGAATTGCGCATCGCCACGCCAAAAAAATTCCAGCCGTCCGCCGCGGTTTTAAAGCGCGCCGGCGGAAGTATTTCCTGCACCGAAAATGTCGAGCAGGCCGCGAAGGACGCGGATTTGCTTTACACGGACGTCTGGGTTTCGATGGGCAAGGAGGCGGAATCCACCGAGCGGCTGAAACTTTTGTCCGGCTACCAAATCAACCAAAAGCTGGTGAAGCTGGCCAAGCCGGACGCGCTGGTGATGCACTGTCTGCCGGCGTATCGCGGCAAGGAAATTGATGCGGAGACGTTTGAAGCGAACGCCGACACGATTTTCACGCAGGCGGAAAACCGGTTGCACGTGCAAAAGGCGATTTTGAATTGGGCGGTTTCCTGACCGGCAAAGTTTTTAAACAGAATTTACAGAATTAACAAAATCGAAATCTTAATTCTGAACATTCTGTTCATTCTGTCACAAATCCTTTCGCAAACTGCCGCAGATATTTCAGCGCGACCCGCAAATCCTTCGGCCACGGCGCGGTGATGGTCACGGTTTCGCCAGTGACTGGATGCGGCAAACTTAATTCCTCCGCGTGCAGCGCGGCGCGTGAAATCAGCGGGCGCTCCTCGTGTCCGGGCTTGAGCCGGAAATCCCTTTTCAGCCGCGAGAGCCAGAGCATTTTGCCGCCGTAAAGTTCATCGCCGACGACCGGAAAACCGGCGTGACGCAGATGGACGCGAATTTGGTGGGTGCGCTCGATGAGCGGCAGGCAGCGCAGGAGCATCCAGCCGGAAAATATTTCCACCACTTCAAATTGTGTTTTTGATTTCTTGCCGTCCTTCTGGTTCACGCAGACCAGCCCGGTTGTCACCGGATGCGGCGCGAGCCTGGCGTCCACCTCGAATTTTTCCGCCGCCGGATTTCCCTGCACGAGCGCGACGTATTTTTTGAGCGGCTTTCCTGAGCTGAACAAATTTGCCAGCGCGACGAGCGCGGGTTTGTTTTTCGCGAGCAGCATCACACCGCTGGATTCGGCGTCGGGGCGGTGCGCGTTGCTCAAATAAATCAGATTGCGTTCGCGCGCCCACGGCTTGCCGGCGGCGATGGCGGCGTGGAGCAGCGTCATCAGGTTGGGGCGCAGCGGGTCGTAGCGGTCGGGCGAGATCAGCAGGCCGGCGGGTTTGTCGAGTGCGAGCAGGTGTTCATCCTCGAACAGAACCGGGATTTCCCAAAATTCGTGGGTGGCGGGCGACGAGAGTTTGATGGCCGCGCTCACACGGCTTTATTTCGTGCCGGTGGCCTGCAGGCTGAAGACCGGCGTGGTGCGCATCTGGCTGTTGGCTTCGGCCTGAATCCACTGGTTGAACGCTTCGCTCTCCCGCGCGCGGCGCAGACTGGCGGTGAATTGCGGCAGGTCGGCGCTCAGGGTCGTCGAATCCACCGGCGACCGGGACTGCACATACGCGATGAAGCCGCCATTCTCGGTTTCCTCAAATCCGCTGGCCTGGCCGGCCAGCGTGGAGAACGTGGCCTGCTTGATTTGCGGCAGGCCGGCGCGGTTGTTGAGCTCCGGCAAATCCTGCGTGCTCAGGGAAAATGGCGGCAGCGTTTCGGGTTGCAGGCCGGCGGCGATGCAGGCTGACGCAAAACTGTGGCCGGCCATCAGCTGGCCGGCCAGCGCGGGGGCGAAGTTTGTCCCGGTGCGCTGCGCAATCATCGTCGCTTGCCCCATCCGGTAGTCCTGCGTCACGCGGTCGCGGATTTGATCGAGCGGCGGGATTTCGCTGGGCAGTTGCTTGGCGAGCGCAATCACATAAACCGAGGTGGAGCCGAGGATCGGGCCGGCGAGCGGATCGTCGGCGGTCAGCGCGAAGGCGGCCTTGGTGAACGCCGGCGGCGCGGTGAATTCGTCCGGCCCATACAGGCTGGCGAACGGAGCGGTGAGCCGCACCGCCAGCCCTTTTTGTTTGGCGACGGTGGCCAGGTTGTCCGCCAGCAGCGGGTTCAGGTCGAAAACCGCCGTGGCAAAATCATTCGCCTGCGCCCGCGCGTCGGCCATCGCGCGCTGACGGATCAAAAGGTCGCGGATTTTGGCCTTGGCCTCGTCGGGCGTGCTGGCGCCGGGGAAGGCGCTCATGCCGTATTGCAGATACGTCGCGTTCACATTTTCCTCAAAATTTGTCCTGGCCCACTCGGCCCTGGACTGCGCGAGAAAATTCGTCAGGTTGAACTCGACGTAACGGACCTGCACGCGGTCGGGCAGGCGGTATTGCGCCAGGTAGTTGGTGTAAAACTGTGCGATGGCTTCAGGCGTGACCATGACTTGCGACACAAAATTTGACGCCGAGAAGAAAACAATCTGCGCGGACACCTCCTGATGCTCGCGCTGGTAGGCGGCGGCGGCTTCCTGCGGCGTGACGAATGTGCCGCCCAGACCGAGCGTCTGAATCAACTGCTGGATGACCACATCGTTGCGGGCAAAACGCTCGAAATCGTCGGCGGTCAGGCCTTTCGGCGTCAACACTGACTTGACGAATGTCTCAATCGGGACGGACTGGCCGTTGCGTCCGAGCGAGCGGAGCATCTCGCCCGCCGCCGCCGCCGCCGCTTCATCGGTGACGTAAATGCCCAGGGCATCGGCTTTTTTCGTGAGCATGAGGCGGAGATAAATCTGCTCTTCCAACTCCTTGTCTTTGATGTTCGGGTTGCTGTCCGGCCATTCGTTGTTGCGAATCCAGTAGAACAGGTAAAACTCGTTCCGGGCGTTTTCGTAATCCTGCTGGGTGATTTTGTGGCCGTAAAGCGAGCCGTAGCCGGCGCTGCCGCCAATGCCGCCGTTGCGCGCGGACGGTGCGACTCCCCAGTAGAGAAATGAAATAACCGTGAGGCCGGCGATGATCCACCACAGCCACTTCGAATGCTTGCGAATTGTCCCGATCATAGTGAAAAAATGGAACGGTCAGCTTAACGGGCCGACGGGAACATGGCAAACGTAAATTCGGGTTCTCCCTCGCCCTTCTTGTCGTCCTCGTCCTCGATTTCCGGCGAATTTCAAGGACGAAAAACGAGGACGAGGACGATTACGATGATTTCAGCCATTTCGCCACATCCGCCGCCGCGTAGGTGATGAGGATGTCCGCGCCCGCGCGGCGCATTGCCAGCAAACTTTCCAGCGTCACCGCGCGCTCGTCAATCCAGCCCTTCGCCGCCGCGGCCTTGATCATCGCGTGCTCGCCGCTCACCGCGTAGGCGGCGGTGGGATAACCAAACTCCGTCTTCACGCGATGAATCAAATCCAGATACGCCAGCGCCGGCTTGACCATCACGATGTCCGCACCTTCCCGGATGTCTAGCGCCACCTCACGCAACGCCTCGTTCGCGTTCGCCGCGTCCATCTGGTAACTGCGCCGGTCGCCGAACTTCGGCGCGGACTCGGCGGCCTCGCGGAACGGCCCGTAAAACGCCGACGCAAACTTCGCCGCGTAACTCATGATGGGCGTTTCGGCAAAACCGGATTTGTCCAGCGCCGCGCGAATCGCGGCCACGCGGCCATCCATCATGTCGCTCGGCGCGACGATGTCCGCGCCCGCCTCGGCGTGGCTCACGGCGGTTTGCGCAAGCAGCTTCAACGACGGGTCGTTCAGGATTTTCCCGCAGTGAACAATTCCGCAATGGCCGTGCTCCATGTATTCGCACAGGCACGCGTCCGTGATGACCAGCAGCGACGGCAATTCCTTTTTCAACAGCCGCACCGTTTGCTGGACGATGCCGTTCTTTGCGTAGGCGCCGGAAGCCTTCGCGTCCTTTTTGTCGGGGATGCCGAAGAGCAGGACGGCGGGAACGCCGAGCGCATGGGCGCGCGCGGCCTCGCGCAAAACTTCATCCGGCGAAAGCTGGAAGACGCCGGGCATGGCGTTAATTTCGCGGCGCAACTTGCGCCCGGAGCGGGCGAACAGCGGCAGGACGAGTTGCTCCACGCTCAAGCGCGTTTCGCAGACGAGCCGCCGCAACGCGGGCGACTGCCGCAGCCGGCGCGGGCGATAAACGGGAAATCCGGGCAAATGCACGCGTCCATTCTAGTTTCAAACCGCCCGGTGCAAAGCGGAAAGTGAGTGGCTGGCAAAAGGACAATTCGGCGCGGCGGGCCGTGGCCGGGAACAATCCAATTGAAATCGGCTCGCCACGCCCGGCGTTTGCTGCAAAACTGTGCGCAATGAGAATTCTCGCCCTCGATCACGGAACCAGGCGCATCGGCGTCGCGGTGAGCGACGAGACCAAAACCATCGCGCAGCCGCTGGAATATATTCCCGCCGAACCGTTCGCGGATTTTCTCGCGCGCCTGAAAAAAATCCTCGTCGAGAAGGAGATTGACCTCATCCTGATCGGCCAGCCGCGCAACATGGACGGCAGTTACGGCCCGGCGGCGCAAAAGGTGGAGGCATTCGTCGCCGTGTTGAAAACGGCCATCACTGTCCCGATCAAATTGCGGGATGAACGGCTGACATCCGTGATGGCAAACCGGATTTTGATCCAGGGCAACGTGCGCCGCGACAAGCGCAAAGAAAAAGTGGACAAGATGGCGGCGGCGATTTTGTTGCAGAGCTATCTGGATGGAATGTGAGTTGTTGAACCGTTACATCGTTGAATCGTGAATCGTGAATCGTCCAATGCAACGATGCAACGATTCAACAAACCACGACATGAAATTCAAACTGCTCATCGCCTACGACGGCACGGCTTACGAAGGCTGGCAGGCGCAGAAAATCGGCACCGGCGTCCAGCAGATCGTCGAGGCGGCGCTGGCGAAATTATTTCCGAGCGCGCCGCGCCTGCTCAGTTCGAGTCGCACGGACACCGGCGTCCACGCGCTCGGCATGGTCGCGCACTTTGAAATTCCCCGCGCGGAATTCAAAATGAACATCGGCAGGCTCGCGCTCGCCATCAACGCCTGGCTGCCGGAGGATGTGCGCGTGGTTTCAGCGGCGTGTGCGCAGGAAAAATTCCACGCGCGATTTGACGCCGGCGGAAAACAGTATCGCTATTTCGTCTGGAACCACGCGGCCATGAATCCCCTGCTGCGCAAAACCGCGTGGCACGTCCCGCGCAGGCTGGATTTGCCGGCGATGCGCGCGGCGGCGAAATTGTTCGTCGGCCGGCGCGATTTCAAATCGTTTGCCGGCACGCACACCTATGAGATGAAAACCACCGTGCGCACATTGACGCGCTGCGACGTGAAAAAATCCGGCGCGCAATTCACGTTCATCATCGAGGGCGACGGGTTTCTCTACAAAATGTGCCGGGGCATCGTCGGGACGATTGTGCAGGCCGGACTTGGCAAGTTTCCGCCGGGCGAAATCAAAACGATGCTGGCGAAGGCCGACCGCCGCGTGGCCGGCATGACCGCGCCGGCGCAGGGGCTGGTGTTGTGGAAAGTGTTTTATGAACAACGAAGGAACAAAGGAACAAAACGAAATTGTGTTTAGTCCTTCGTTACTTTGTTTCTTTGTTGTCAGATCAAAATGAATATCGTCCTGCTTGAACCGGAAATTCCGCCGAACACGGGCAATGTGGCGCGGCTCTGCGCGGCCACCAAATCTGTTTTGCACCTCATCGAGCCGTTTGGTTTCAAGCTGGACGACGCGCAGCTTAAGCGCGCGGGCATGGATTACTGGCGGCAGGTCGAGTGGCGCCGCTGGAAAAACTGGACGGCGTTCGCGGAGCAACTTCCGGCAAAGGCCCGGCTGTGGTTTGTGGAATCCAACGGCCCGAAAATTTACAGCGACGCGAAATTTTCGCCGGATGATTATCTCGTTTTCGGGCGCGAAACAGCGGGATTGCCGAAAACACTTTTGGAACAGCACCTCGAAAGCTGGCTGCGGATTCCGATGTTCAACGACCAATCGCGTTCATTGAATTTGTCAAACTGTGTCGCGCTGGTTTTGTTCGAGGCGCTGCGGCAGCGGGGATTCAAGGGCGAGATTCGTTGAATCGTGAATCGTTGCATCGCCAGCCGATTTAACGATTGAACGATTCACGATGCAACGGCTAGACTTTGGCGGCGGGCGGTTGGCGCAGTGGTAGCGCAGCTCCTTTACACGGAGACGGTCGGGGGTTCGAATCCCTCATCGCCCACCAGCCTTCGCTCTCTGTATTGAGCGAGAAAAAGTTGCAGTCGGGACAAAAAGTTGCAGTTTGTCCCGATTTTCCGGCAGTCGGAATTAGAGACGAAGAAACCAACCAGCTATCGTGCAAGTGGTTGAATTTCAATGTGATTTAATTGTTTTTTTCCATTTTACAAATCAAATCGATGCCCTTGTTTTTCTCTAAATCTGCAAGTTTTTGTCCAGATTTTAGCCCACATTTTGTCCAGATTCTGCAACTTTTTCTGTAAAATCATTTCTTTCTCAAACCACCATTAACTCATTGTAAATCAAGCCTATTCAACCCAAATCAACCCTGTCCAGATTCTGCAACTTTTTGCTTCTCAATGTAGTTTTGCCAATCATAATTCCGTGATTAAATATATGAGCAAGAAAATGACCGCAGCCGCATATGCCACCAAACAAGAATTTCCACTGACGAAGGCCAAGCTGCAAAAATTTACGGCGCTGCAACTGGAGGAGATGCGGAGCGCAGGTATTGAATACGTCTCCATCATTGGCGGTGCGTGTGCAGCGGCCAATACTATCAAGGACCAACTAATTAAAATTGCAGAAGCCAAGCCGTTGCCGCTGGTAGGTTGCGACAATGAATCCTGCATGTGTATTTATGGTGCAAAAGAGAAACCGCGAACCGAAGCTCAAAGACAAGCGGTTGATCAAGCCCTGAAAGAACGGGGCATTTCGTTCAAGGTAACTTGGAAATAAATTTACGCCGCCAAAATTAGCTAGTCCACAAAATTAATTACGGCTTTTTTGCTTTTGCAAGCTGCGCTGCGAACTACCGCTCGGCAGGGCAGTTAGATTTCTTCCAAAGTCCCGTCGCGGCGCAGTTTCATTTTCCGTCCGCGCCATTCGACGGTGTTGCCGGTGAACGAGCAAAACCAGATTGCGGCTTGCAGCAAGTCCTTCACAGGCACGAGCCAGAATGGCGAAATGAGTTTTCGCTCCGGCGTGAACCGGCGCTGGAGATTTTGCGCGAGCGCAATCCGAATGAGCAAAAAAACGGCGGCGGTGAGTGGCGCGCAAAACGATTTTGCTGCGATGAGCGAAACAACGAGCCAAAGCAACGACCAGAATCCGGCGTTGGCCAAAATGCTGAAAAAATAGGGCAGCGGCTGGCAGACGCGGATGGTGCGCGCCCAGCGAAGCTGATGTTTCCAGACCTCGCGCCCGTTCATCGGCGCGTCCCAACATTCCGCAACGACCGGGCAAAGCGCGATGCGATGGCCGTTTTTGGCGATGCGATGGCCGAGCTGATAATCGTCGGCAAGGCAGTTGGCGAGCGAGGCGAAGCCGCCGATTTCCTGCAGGTTTTTTCGCCGCAAAAGAATTGCCGCGCCGAGCGCAAAATCCAACGGCTTCAAGGTTTGCGATTGCAACACCTGGCTCCAGAAATCGGCGTTGATGGCGATGGCTTCCCAGCGCATGGCGGTGGTGGAAGGATTCGCAAGCCGGTAAAAGCAATTTACAAGGCCGACTTTTTCATCGCGCAGTGGCGCGGCGAGGCTGGCGAGAAAATCCGGCGGCACGCGCACGTCGGCGTCGCTGACCAGGATCAATCCGTGCTTCGCCAGCTTTTCGAGCCGGGCAAGCTGGGCGACTTTGGCGTTGGCGCCGGTGAGTTGTTCGCAGATGATGAATTGCGCGTCGCAGTTTGGATTTTTGGCGATGATTTCCCGGACGAGTTTGCAAACCGGATCACTGGCATCGGCGATGCCGAGGAGGATTTGCGTCGGGCCGGAATAATTTTGGCTGAACCAGCTTTGGAGCGATTCAGCGGTGGTGGCGTCGCAGCCTTTGAGCGGTTTGAGCAGGGTGATCGCCGGCGCAAAACCGGTTTGGGCAGCGCGCTGGTGCAGCGGAAATTTCCGGGCGGCGAGCCATTGCCAGAGCGCGAGCGCGAGGCTCAGTAGCGCGAGGACGGCGAACATTGCGTCGGCTGAATTCAACGGCGGACAGGCAACAGGAAATCAGGCGGTTGCGCCAGAAATTTTGTTTTCGGGATGTTCGTCCAGGACGAGGACGCCGTGCGGCGGGAGGTCGTAATTGCCGGAGAAGGTGTTGCCGGTGAGAAAGTCGTGCATGGGTTTGTAAAACTGGATGCGCACGGGCGAGTTCTGGTGGTTGAGCAGAAAATAAACGCGCGTGCCCTCCTTCTGCCTCATGCAGACTTCCACGTTTTCGGGCACCTTGAGGAGCGGATGCAGGTTGCACATCTGGCGCAGCCAGCCGACGAAGTCGTTGTAAAAATGCTGGTGGCTCATGGTGGCGATGTAAATCGCCTTGCCGAGGCCGAAGCTGTTCATCGTCATGGCGGGACGGTTGGCATAAAAACCCTTTGAATACACCGCGAGGATCTGGCAGCCCTTCGGCTCAATGATGTCGCACCAGAGCCGCGCCGGGTGCAAATGGCTGGTCGGAAACGCGCCCTTGAAGGTGAGATGATTTTCCTCGCCGGGCGGCATGGGGTCGAATTCCAGAACTTCCAGCCCGAATAAATCGGTCATGTCGTTCGGAAAGCCGGTTTCGGGGGTGATGTGATGCTGGTCCACCAGTCCGGTGTTGAAGGTGCTGACAAGCGTGCCGCCGTTTTGGACGTAAAGTTTCAGGCGGTCGGCCTCGGCGGCGGCGAGCAGATGCAGCGAGGGCGCGAAAACAATTTTGTATTGCGAAATGTCTTCGTTTGGCCGCGCAAAATCCACCGGGATGTTGCGTTCATGCAGCGCGTTGTAGATGAGCTGGATGTGCTCGCGCAGGCTGAAATATTTGTTCGGCTGGT
>Ga0181531_10002073_pt1 | contig 12557 bp, 11 predicted proteins | sample PEATcosm2014_Bin_38_FD_119743 | JGI IMG/M metagenome (GOLD analysis project Ga0181531, IMG submission 119743) | Peatland microbial communities from MTU Mesocosm Facility, Houghton, MI, USA - PEATcosm2014_Bin11_10_metaG | ecosystem: Environmental > Terrestrial > Soil > Wetlands > Peat | place... | reverse complement strand
GCTGCCGGTTTGGACATCTCGGGCCAGTTTAACGTAAAGGAAGACGAGATTGAGATCAATGCGAATATCCCATGGTTGAATCGCGGATTCGGCGAACGGCTCGAAACGGCCATCCGGGCGCGAGCGGCAGAACTTTTTCACGCAAAATCTTAGCGCCATAGCGCAGGCAGCACCCCCGATCGTAGGATCGGGGGATTTTTATTATTCGATGCCCGGGACTGGGAATTGCATTGCCAGTTTTTTTATTGCTTCGCGCGTAGTCGCAACGAACGGATCGGCCGCAAGCTTCTTTTGAAAATCTTTTATTGCAGCCGCACGCTCTTCTTTTCCAGCCGGCAACGAAACGCCTTTGAAATTTTTCATGGCGCTCGCAATCCAAACACCTATCTGTTCCATTTCATTTTCTTTCATACCGCGCGTCGTCAATGCGGGGGTGCCCAGGCGCAGGCCGCTGGTGACTTTTGGGGGACGCGGGTCGTTGGGGATGCCGTTTTTGTTGGCGATGATGCCGGCGGCTTCGAGAGCTTTTTCGGCGTCGGCGCCGGTGAGGGTTTCGTTCTTGGGGCGGAGATCGACGAGCATGAGGTGGTTGTCGGTGCCGCCGCTGGTGAGGCGATAGCCGCGCGTTTGGAGGGCGGAGGCGAGGGCCTTGGCGTTTTTGACGATTTGGGCGCAGTAGGTTTTGAAGGCGGGTGTGAGTGCTTCGCCGAAGGCGACGGCTTTGGCGGCGATGATGTGCATGAGGGGTCCGCCCTGGCTGCCGGGGAAGACGCTGCGGTTGATGGACTTGGCGAGTTCTTCGTCGCTGGTGAGGATGAGTCCGCCGCGGGGGCCGCGGAGGGTTTTGTGGGTGGTGGTGGTGACGACATGGGCGTGGGGGAATGGGGAGGGGTGATTCCCGGTGGCGACGAGGCCGGCGATGTGGGCGATATCCGCCATGAGGAGGGCGCCGACTTCGTCGGCGATTTTTCGGAACTCGGCGAAATCGATGGTGCGCGGATAGGCGCTGTAGCCGCAGAGAATCATCTTGGGCTTGAGTTCCCTGGCCTTGGCGCGGACGGAATTGAAGTCGATGCGTTCGGTTTTGGGGTCGAGTTCGTAGTGGTCGGGTTTGTAGAAGATGGCCGAGGTGTTCAGTTTCATGCCGTGGCTGAGATGGCCGCCGCTGGCGAGGTTGAGGGAAATGAAATGATCGCCTGGTTTCATCATCGCCATGAAGGCGGCGAGATTGGCGTTGGCGCCGCTGTGGGGCTGGACGTTGGCGAATTGGCAGCCGAAAAGTTGTTTGGCGCGGTCGATGGCGAGGTTTTCGATCTGGTCGTAGTAGCCGCAGCCGCCGTAATAGCGGGCGCCGGGGTAGCCTTCGGCGTATTTGTTGGTGAGCACGGTCCCGGCGGCTTCTAGAACGGAGGGGGAGACGTGGTTTTCGCTGGCGATGAGTTCGAGGGTGGATTCCTGGCGCTGGGTTTCCAGACGGATGAGTTCGGCGATTTTCGGGTCGGTTTGTTCGAGTCGGCTCATGGGTGCAATTCTCCCAAAATCGAGTTTGGAATTGTAGCGAGAGCGTGAGGGAATGGAACTAATGGGAAGGCCCCGACGGATGGCTATCCGTCGGCTTTGCGGGGGGAAGGAAATGGGCGCTGCGGGAACTGGTTATACGCGATTCTTCAGGCGCAGGGAGTTTTCGACGGCTGGGCGGCCCATGGGGTAGTACTGGAAGCCGGTTTCGCGCATGAGGTCGCGGTGGAGGCAATTGCGGCCGTCGAAGATGATCGGGCTGTTCATGGTGGCGGCGATTTTTCGGAATGGGAGAGTGCCGAACTGGGGCCAATCGGTTAGCAGTGCGACGGCGTCGGCGCCGACGGCGCAAACGACGGGGTCGGCCATCCATTCGACTTCGTCCTTGAAAATCTGCTTCATGTTCTCCATCGCCTTGGGATCGGTCGCCTTGACGTGGGCGCCTTTGTCGAGGAGGTAACGGATCACATCGAGTGCGGGAGATTCGCGGATGTCGTCGGTGTCGGCCTTGAAGGCGAGACCCCAGACGGCAATTTTGGAGCCGCTGAGAGGGCGGCCGAGCTTTTGCTCGATCTTGTCGACGAATCGCTTTTTCTGAAACTCGTTGATGGCCTGAATGGTCTTGACGAACATATTTTCGTGTCCGATGGCGCGGGAGATGTGCTCGAGTGCGGCGACGTCTTTGGGGAAGCAGCTTCCGCCGTATCCGCAGCCGGCGCGGAGGAATGCGGGGCCGATGCGGCTGTCGGTGCCGATGCCTTTGCGGATGTCCTCGATGTCGGCGCCGTAGGCTTCGCAGAGGATGGTCATCTCGTTCATGAAGGAGATGCGCGCGGCGAGCATGCTGTTGGCGGCATATTTGGTCAGCTCGGCGCTTTCCCAACCCATGGTGAGGAATGTGTCTTCGTCCTCGGGTTTGACGAGGGGGTCGTAGAGGCGGCGCATCATGCGGAAGGCTTCGGGGCTTTCGCCGCCGATGACGATGCGGTCGGGTTTCATGCAATCCTGGACGGCGGTGCCTTCTTTCAGAAATTCGGGATTGCTGACGACTTGCACGTGAGCTTTGGTTTGCTGCTTGAGGAAGTTATAGAGCTTTCGATTGGTGCCGGCGGGAACGGTGGATTTGACGACGATGGTCACCATGTAATCCTGGCTCTGCTCGGCGAGGGCGTCGCAGACTTCCTTGCCGGCGCCTTCGAGGTAGCTCATGTCGACGGTGCCGTCGGGCTTGGGGGGGGTGCCGACGCATAGGAAGACGACCTCGGCGTCCTTTACCGCGGCCTTGACGTTGTCGGAAAATTGGAGCTGGCCGGAGGCGTATTGCTCCTTCATCAGCTCGTGGAGACCCGGTTCGAAGATGGGGCAGTGGCCGTCGAGGAGGGTTTTGAGCTTTTTGGGGTCTTTCTCGACGCCGCGGACGGTGTGGCCGATGCTGGCCAGACAGGTTCCGGTAACCAAGCCGACATATCCGCAGCCGATAACAGTGACATCCATTGCAATTTCCCGTTAGTAAAAAGGCCGGTTTTCGTAAGATTCCTACAACTTTATCAGTTCCAGGCGTAGTCTCAAGAACGAATTCGCCTGTCGGGCGGACAAAGTAAAGCGCCGCTCGTTAGATCAAATCGGATAGATACCGGTGGGACGTTATTGCCGTGCGGAGCGAATTTTAGGGGAAAAAAACGGGGTTGTTTGGGGGAAAGGGGTGCGGGCGCGTTAGGAGACGGGGGTTCTAGCGGCGGATTCGCGTTCGGCGAGCATTTGCCGTTCGTGAACCATCCCCATTTTATAGGCCGCGACGATAATCGATCCGAAAATGACCATGTAGACGGCGACGGCGTAGCGAGCGCGTATAAAGACCATCATGGCGCCGAGGACGCAAAAAGCGACGGCCAAGAGGTAGCTAATTACCACGGTCTTTCGAATCGAATATCCGCGGGCGAGAAGCTGATGGTGAAAATGATGGCGGTCGGCACTGAAAAATGGGCGGCGGTTGACCCAGCGGCGGGCGAAGGCCAGGGACGTATCGAGTACGGGGAGGGCAAACATGACCATGGCGGCCATGAACCACTTGGGCTGTTCCTGACCCATCAAGATAATCATGACGGCGCAGGCGTAGCCCAAGAACATGCTGCCGGCGTCTCCCATGAAAATTGAGGCGGGATTGAAATTATAGGGGACGAAACCTAGGACCGAACCGAGCAGCGCCAGGGAGAGGATGATGCGGACCATGTCCCAATCGGGATCGAGCGATTGGGTTGCCAGATGGACGGCGAGGAAAAGATATCCCGCGCCGATGACGGCGGTGACACCGCCGCATAAGCCGTCGAGTCCGTCGAGCAGATTGGTCGCGTTGCTGCATCCGACGACGATGAGGATGACGGTGATGCTGCTTAGGAATCCAATAAGCCACTGGGGAATATTGAAATCGGGGCCGATCAGGTCGTGCAAACGGACTTGCAGGGGTGAAAGGACGGGGCCGAGACAATTGGTGCCGACATGTTGGGTGAGGAGGAGCAAGGCGGCGATGACCTGGCCGACGATTTTTAGACGTGGGCGTATGTGCCTGAGATCGTCCCAGAGGCCGAGGGCGACGATGACGCCGCCGCCGGCGACGATGCTGAGTTTGACGCGCAAATGGGTGCCGACTTCGGGGGCGACGAGGTGAAGCTGGCTGATGGCCAAGCCGGCGACCCAACCGAGGGAGACGGCTACGCCTCCCAGATAGGCGACGGGGGCGGTGTGAAATTTCCGGACACGGTCGGGGGAATCGACGATGCCGTAGGTAATGGCGACGGCACGCATGAGGGGGGTGAAGATAAAGCTGAGGAGAAACGCGCCGTAGAAGACGTAGATATGCGGGGACAGAACATCGTCCCAGGTGAGATTCGGCAGCACCGCTAGAACATTCAGCATAAGCTTCGAAGCCTCGCTGGGCGTCGTTGGGCGGGAAGATTGCCCGACCCGACGATGCCCGTCCGCCATCCGCCGGTCAAGTATAGTCGCTTGCGCCGGGTTTCAATATCCGGGGCCGGCCAGGGCCTGCCGCCCGATAATCCTGCGGGGGCGCATAGACGCTCGTCTATGTTTTCGTCCAAGGACGGCGGGTGGTTAACGGGCTAATGAATCCTTCACGGAATGAATAATCTGATCGAGGGAATATCGCGGCTGGAAGTCAATGACGGATCGGATCCTATCGAGTTTGGGAACGCGGCGGGGCAGGTCGTCGAATCGCTGGCCGTAGGCTTTTTCGTAACTGAGAAGTTCGATGCGGCTGCTGGAGCCGCAAATGGTCAGGACGCGCTGAGCGAGATCGTAGATGGAAATCTCCTGGTCGCTGCCGAGATTGAAGACCTGGCCGATGGCGGCTGGGCGATCCATGATGCGGACCAGGGCATCGGTTACATCGGCGACATGACAAAAGCAGCGGGTTTGTTTGCCGTCGCCGTAAACGTGGAGCGGCGCGCCATCGAGCGCCGCGGAAACAAACCGCGGCAAGACCATTCCGTACATTCCGACCTGGCGGGGACCGACGGTGTTAAACAATCGCACGATCACGACGGGGAGGCCAAATTGCTTTCGATAGGCCAGACCCAGAAACTCGTCGATTCCCTTGCTGTAGGCGTAGCACCAGCGGCTGGCAGAGGTGGGTCCGACGACGACGTCATCTTCTTCGCTGAAGGGAACTTTGGCGCCTTTGCCATAGACTTCGGAAGAGCTGGTGATGAGGACGGGTCGGCCGAAGCGGCGGGCGGATTCCAAGACGATTTCGGTGCCGTGAATAATGCTGCGGATGGTGCGAACCGGCTGATCCATAATGAGCTGAACGCCGACGGCGGCGGCGAGGTGGAAGACGGCATCGCAGGCGGCGATGGCGATGTTGACGGTGGCTTCGTTTTCGACGGAATCATGGATGATTTGAAGGGTGGGGTTGCCGGCGACGTCCTGCAGATTCGAGAGGCGGCCGGTGGAAAAGTCGTCGAGGACGGTGACGGCGTGGCCGCGGGCGAGAAGCAATTCGGTTAGATGGGAGCCGATGAAACCCGCGCCGCCGGTGACGAGATACCGCTTGGACATGATGGAAGGTTAAATCCGGAGTCGGGCGGCGTCCAGTTGGGGTCATCCGCCGGTGGCGTGGACGTAAATCATGATGGATGCGAGGTTGAACATGGCGTGGAGGACGACGCAGGCCCAGAGATTGCCGGTTCGCTCGTAGAGATAGCCGAGGCAGAATCCGAGGAAGAAAATGGATGGACGGGTCCACCATTCGTGGACATAGGCAAAGGCGATGGAGGTGAGCAGGACGGCCAGCCAAGGGGATCGGAAGGCATAGCGAAAGAAGGTCTGGATTTGGCCGCGGAAGAACATTTCTTCGGTGAGGGGGGCGACGACGACGGCGGTTACGACGATGGCGGAGCGGAGCCAGATGGATTGGGTGTTGCCGAGAAGGATGAGCAGGGCATGCGCCGAATTGTGCTGCTGGCCGAGGAGGGTCCAGAGGTATTCGGACCCGGACTGAATCCAGAAAATCAGGGGGAGAACGATGGCGATGGAAAGACAGCCGGCGATGAGTCCGGGGGCGACCTGGCTGAGGCCGGCGCCCAAACGATGGAGGCCGTTTTTGCGGATTCGGAGGGTGGTCAGGATCATGGCGGTCAGACCGGCGAGGTACATGGCTCCGTTGAGGAGGACCTGCTCTTTTGCGGATAATGGAGTGTTGGGTGGGCGTCGTAAGACGGTTTGATCGGCGATGAGCGAAACCATGCCCCAGAAGAAAAGGCCCGCGCCGGCGACGGTGAGCACGATTGTAGAGGGTTCGCCCTCATCGAGGCGGGAAGGGCCGTTAATGCGCTTGAGTTGGAAGACGCCCAACATCGCGGCCATGGCCAAGGAAATCGCCGTCGCTATCCCCACCGCAATTTCGGACATGCTTATCGACCCGATTCAGGCAAGATTGACATTCGTACCATCCGACATAAAACAGCCCTGTCGCGCCGCCGTGGGGCGGCATTGTAACTTTCATCGGCAGATTAGCACATGAGCATTCTGGAGCAAATTGTCGCGACCAAACGGGAGGAGATCGCCAAGGCGAAGTCGGATAAATCGCTGGAGGCGCTGAAGGAGGCGATCTTGGCGTTGCCGAGGCCGCGGAATTTCTTTCATGCGGTGACGCATCGGAATACCAAGCCGCTGAATTTGATCGCGGAGATCAAAAAAGCTTCGCCGAGCGCGGGGGTGATTCAGGCGGATTTCGACCCGGTGCGGATGGCGAAACTCTTTGCGGGGGCGGGCGCGGATGCGCTGAGCGTGCTGACGGATGAGACGTACTTCCAGGGGCATTTGGATTTTATCGGGCTGGTTCGCGAGGCGGTTGGGTTGCCGGTGTTGCGGAAGGATTTTCTGATCGATCCGTATCAAGTTTATGAATCGCGCGCGGCGGGGGCGGACGCGGTGCTGCTGATCGCGGAATGCCTGGAGACTTCGCAGATGATCGATCTGCAAATTCTGGCGACGGAGCTGAACATGACGTGCCTGATCGAAGTGCACGACGTGGACAATTTGATGCGCGTGCGGGATCACGTGATCGGGTTTCCGCATCGGAGTTACAGCCTGGTCGGGATCAACAACCGGGATTTGAGGACGTTTAAGACGGATTTGGGAACGACACTGCGGCTGAGCGAGCTCGTGGCGGACGCGCGGGTGCTGGTGAGCGAGAGCGGGATTCACACGCGGCAGGACGTTTTGAAACTCGCGGATGCCGGGGTCACGGCGGCGCTGGTGGGGGAAAGCCTGATGCGCAGCGACGATCCGGCGGGAAAGATCGCCGAGCTATTTGCGCCGGAATAGGGCGAGGGGCTACAACCCGCCGCCGGGGCCACCGCCCTGGGGCGCGGCGCCGGGTTGGACGTTGTGGGGCTGCGCCATCGCGGTGAAGACCTGCATGCCGGCTTGGGTCAGGGCATCGACCAACTGGGCGGGAATATATCCGTCGACGCGGAGGGCGGAGCCGTCGGCGCTGATGGTGACGCCGACGGGGGGCAGATCCTCGGGAATCTTGACGCCCATATCCATGGAGGCGAATTGTTTGGCGTAATTGAGGCCGGTGCTCGCCCATTGATCGAGGGGAATGTAGAAGGCTGACATTCGCTGGGTGGGCAACTCGGCAGCGACGGCTTTGACGGTGGCGGTGCTCGCGAGGGGGTCGTCGTTGGCTTTGATGGCGTCGATGACGGCGGTGACGGTGGGATCACTGAGGCCGGAATAGGTCAGAAGGGACTGGTCGTTAACGGGGCCGACGAATTTTTCGGGGCCGTTGGGTCCGTATAGGAACATCATGAACTGCATGGCCTGCATCTGCTGGGGAGATTGGCCGCCCATATTGAGGGTGGTCTGGAACTCGTCGAAGGTGACGCCGTCGACGGTTTTGGCGGCGGCGGTGTCGGTGGTGGTGCCGGCGGCCTGATCCATGCCGAGGGTTTTCATGGCGGTTTGCCAGGCGTCGTTAGCCTTGTGGGTGCTGGTGAGCATGGTCTTGGAATCGCCGGTGCTCTCGACGAAGACTTGGAGGAGGGGATCCTGGCCTAAGGTCCCGGTGGGGACGAAAAGGCCGACTCGCTGAGCCGTTTGGGCCTGGACCATGGCCTTCATGGCATCGATCGCGTCGTTGAAGGAGGAGAAATCGGGGCCGAGGGTGGTGATTGATTGTTCGATGGGATCGATAAAATCGGAGAGGAATTGGGAGGCCTGCTGGGGATCGGCGACGGAGCCGCCGAAGAAGAGATATTTTCCGTCGGGGAGGCCGGAAGTGAGGGTGGCGTCGGTCATCTTGGATTGGGCGACGAGCTTGCCGAGCTTGGTATCGGGGCGGAATTCCATGATGGTGGTCTGTCCGATGCCGTCGGGGCTGAGGTTGGCGCTGATCGTGGCGTCGTCCATGTCATTGGTGAATTCCTCAACCAGATTGATGACCTGATTGACGAAGACCTTGGCGACGGGTGCCATTTTGGACATATCCAGGGCGCCGATTTTCCCGCCCTTGGCGGCCTGATCGTCGATTTGCTGGGTGGCCTGGGTGCGCATTTTTTCGATTTGCGGCAGGGCCATTCCGCGGAGCTCCTTGACGTTGGCGATCATGACGACGTCCTTGGAATCCAGTTCCTTCTGCGCCAGGGGCCCGACCGTCAGTACATCGGTGGGCGGCTTGACGACCAGATCGTGGAACGGACTGGCGACGGCATAGCCGCCCCAGTGAGCCATGAAGACGGGGACGGGATTGTTCTTGTCGAGCGGGACGGTGGAGATATCGCCCTCGGTGGTGGCGCCGGGGAAGTTTCCGAGAAAGGCCTGATAATCGGATACGGGAATTAAAACCATGACGCTGTTATTCATGTTGCCGCCGACGGCCGCGGGGTCCATGAGGACCATCGCCAGATCGCCCGATCGATTGAGGCCGGCGCTGATTCCTTTTTGCTTGCAGATCATGCCGAGCGGGTCGGCGAGATCGGGATTCATCTGGGTGAGGCCGAGGGTTCCGCAGAAATCGGCGACTTTCTTGCTGAGGGATTCCAGGTTGCCGACTCGGTAAACCATCATCGAGGCGCTGGGGACGAATTGCATGACCTGGGCCTTGGCGCCTTGCGCGAGCAAAACAACCAGGGTCATCACCGCCACAGCGCACGTCTTTGCCCATTTCATGAGTTGCTCCTCGTTTTCGCCCCATGCTTTGATCAACGGGAGCTATGGTATCGAGAGATTCAGGCGGGTCAAAGGGTATCGGGGAGGGTAAAATATCTCTGGAATGTTATAAGCGGCAAGAGGCCGCGGCGAGTAGAATGCGGGTCGAGTATAAGGGATGTCGTCAAGGTTAAAGTTTTGCCAAAGGTCGGGCCGTGATCCTACCCATCATGACGAGCCAAACTTCGCCGGCGCCGAAGGGCTTTGAGAACGGCCCGCGGTCGATGGCGGCGGTGCGGGTATTGCGCATCAGTCTCACTGACCGGTGCAATTACCGGTGCGTGTACTGCATGCCGGAGGACGGCGTCGCGTGGCTTGATCGCGAGGAGCTGCTGACGGTCGATGAGATCGTGCAGGTGGCGCGCGCGGCCATGCAAATCCATGGGATCGGACGTTTCAAACTCACCGGCGGCGAGCCGACGGTGCGGCCGGATTTACCTGAAATAATTCGCGCCCTGCGCCACGAAGGGGCGGACGATTTATCGATGACCACCAACGGTCAGCGTCTAAAATCGCTGGCCAGACCGCTGCGCGAGGCGGGTTTGGATCGGATCACGACGAGCATCGACAGTCTTGAGCCGGAAAAGTTCCGGAGAATTACGCGTACGGGGGATCTTCAGACCGTTTTGGAGGGCTTGGCGGAGGCGGAGGCGGCCGGGTTTTCGGGGCTGAAGGTTAATTGCGTGACCATGCGGGGGATTAACGACAACGAACTGGGGGCGTTTGCGCGACTGACTCTGAAGCGGCGGATTACGGTGCGGTTCATTGAATACATGCCGCTGGGCGACGCGGCGGTTTTGCATGTTGGCCCCGCCGCGGGGTGCGATGGGCAGGGACGGGGCGAGGATGTTCTGGTTACGGAAACGGCCGCGAGGCAAATCATCGAAAGGGAACTGGGCCCGCTGGTGGCGGTGGATCGGCAGAGCGAAAGCGGCGTCGGCCCGGCGAGCGTTTGGCGTCTGGCGCTGGGACAGCCGCGCGGACGGATTGGATTCATCAGCGCTATGTCCGCACCGTTTTGCTCGGACTGCAACCGGCTGCGGCTGACCGCCGACGGACTGCTGCGGTCGTGCCTGTTCGACGGGGGCGAAATTGATCTCAAACCGATTCTTCGCGGGGGTCAGGGCGATCGCTCGCGGGCTATCGCCGATGCCATGAGCGAATGCATCCGGCTGAAGCCGGTCTTGCATTCCGGCCACGGCGGCAAGCAGATGAGCCGCATTGGCGGTTGAAATCTCCCTTTCCGGCGGATTTGCAATAGAATCTCCTCCGCCGATGGATAAACGGCGGAACGATCTGCTCGATCAGCTCATCTACGCAGCGGTGCGGCTGGCGGCGATGCTGATCCACGCGTTGCCAGTCGAGTTTTGCCTGGCGACGGGGCGGATGCTGGGGCGGGTCTGGTATCGCCTCGACGCGAGACATGCGGCTCGCGCGCGGGCGAATCTGCATAATTGCTTTCCCGATTTCACGCCTGGGCAATGCGACAAAATCGCGCGGCAAAGCATGGAACACCTGTTCATGCTGGTGGTGGAAATTCTTTTCACCACGCGGCTGATCCACATGGAGACGTGGCGAAAATACGTCGAGCTGGGGGACATTGAGCCGACGCTTGAGCTCATGCTTCGGCGTAAAAATGGTCGTGGCGGGCTTATCATGCTCACCGGGCATTACGGGAACTGGGAAATCACCGGGTATACGCTGGCGACACTGGGTTTCGAAACCGTCAGCGTCGCCCGAGCGCTGAACAATCCGTACCTGAACAACTGGCTGATGGGCGTCCGCCAACGGCGCGGGCAGCGCGTCGTGGATAAAAAAGGCGCCGCGATGGAGGTGGCGGAACTTTTGCAAAGCGGCGGCGTGGTGGCTTTCGTCGCGGATCAGAACGCGGGGCCCAAAGGCGTTTTCGTCGATTTCTTCGGCCGCAAGGCCAGCACGTACAAGTCGATCGCGCTGCTGGCGATGCAGTTTGAGGTTCCGATCGTGGTTGGATATGCGCGGCGGATGGATGGGGGATTTCGGTTTAAAGTCGATACGCAGGACATTATTCGGCCGGAGGATTGGAAGGAGGAGGCGGATCCGCTGATTTACATCACGCAGCGATATACCAAAGCGATCGAGGAGTTCGTGCGGGCGGCGCCGGCGCAATACTGGTGGATGCATCGCCGCTGGAAGACGCGGCCGAAGGGGGAAACGGCGATGCCGTATGATTGAGGCTGGATTTAAGGTTCGAGGTTGATTCCGAGGCTGATGAGGATTGCTTGATCGACGGCCTTCACCGTTTCGTCGGAGACCATGCCGAGCCGACGGATTAGCCGCCGGCGGTCTATGGAGCGAATCTGGTTTAACGTCACGACGGAGTCCACGTCCAACCCTCCTTCTTGGCGGGGAAGATAAACCTCGACAGGATAGGTGCGACGGTGCGATGAAGTAATCGCGGCCACGACGGTGATGGGGGAAAGCCGATTGCCAATATCGTTTTGGATAATCAGAGCCGGCCGCGTCTTCTGAATTTCGGCGCCGATGGCGGGATCAAAACTCACCAGCCAGATCTCACCGCGACGAGGATGGGTTATTCTGGCCATGCCTCGGGGAGCTGCGCCCAGTCGCGGGCCAGTTTGCGATCGCGCGCGGCCATTGCCTTGTACCCCTCGCTAAGTTGGCGCTTCAGTCGCCCCGGCATTGGATGTTCGGGCGGGCGATTGGGCTCGAATAGCCTGCGCAAACTCTCGCGCACGACCTCGCTGGCGGAAGTGTAATCGCCCGATTTCACGCGCTGGCGCACCATCCGCAGTTGTCTGGAAGTCAGCGAAATGTTGAGGCTGGCGTCGCGTGACATGGATAGATATTAGCACGCACGTATTGCGGTTGGCAACGGTTGGTGGTGCACGGTAGTGGGTGAGTTTGCGGGCGTAAGGGCCAAAATGCCCCAACGGATGCTATCCGTTGGCTTTCTTTCGGCAAACTGACCCACCACCTAATGCGAAGGACTTATCGGATCAGAGTAAAATCGACTTGTACTGGTCGAATACGACCTTCCAGTTGAATTGTTCGGCGATGGCCTTGTGCCCTTCGCGAATGAGGGATTCGCGTAAATCTGAGTCGGAAAGGACGCGGCCAATTGCCTCGGCCAGGGCGGGGATATTTCCGGGTGGGACTAGCAGTCCGGTGACGCCGTCGGTGATGACATCTCGAATGCCGGGTACATCGGTCGCCACGACGGGCACGCCTGCGGCCATGGCTTCGATGAGAACCAGACCGAAGCCTTCGGCTTCGGAGGGAAGCACAAGCACATCCAGCGTCGCCAG
>Ga0181531_10002070_pt1 | contig 12563 bp, 11 predicted proteins | sample PEATcosm2014_Bin_38_FD_119743 | JGI IMG/M metagenome (GOLD analysis project Ga0181531, IMG submission 119743) | Peatland microbial communities from MTU Mesocosm Facility, Houghton, MI, USA - PEATcosm2014_Bin11_10_metaG | ecosystem: Environmental > Terrestrial > Soil > Wetlands > Peat | place... | reverse complement strand
TGGATCGAGCAGCAGATCGAAAAAGAGGGGAATGGTCGCAAGCCGTCGCCGCGCCGGCATCGGGAGGCTGCATCGGAGATGGCGCCTGCGGTGGGCGAATGGGCGCCGTGGCTGGTTCGGACGGCGCTGTGTGCCGAGCCGCGCGGGGGCGTTTTGCGCATTTTCATGCCGCCGCAGCGATATCTGGAAGATTATCTGGAGCTGGTGGCGGCGATTGAGGATACCGCGGCGGAGCTGAATTTACCGGTCTTGGTGGAAGGGTATAAGCCGCCGCACGATGACCGGTTGAACGTGATCAAAGTTACCCCCGATCCCGGGGTGATCGAAGTCAATACGAACCCTGTTGAAGATTGGGATGGGCTGGTCAAGAACACGGTAGCGCTTTACGAGGAGGCGCATTATTGCCGGCTGGGCACGGAAAAGTTCATGATGGACGGCCGGCATACCGGCACCGGGGGCGGAAATCACATCGTCGTCGGCGGGCCGACGCCGGCGGATTCGCCGTTGCTGCGACGGCCGGACCTTCTGAAAAGCTTGGTTTCGTATTGGCATAACCATCCGTCGCTTTCTTATTTGTTTAGCGGACTATTCGTCGGGCCAACCAGCCAGGCTCCGCGCGTGGATGAGGCGCGGAATGATCAGGTGTATGAACTGGAGATCGCGCTGAAACAGATTCCCAAGCACGGCGAATGCGCTCCATGGATGGTGGACCGGATATTGCGAAATATTCTGGTGGACGCTTCGGGGAATACGCATCGGGCGGAATTTTGCATCGATAAGTTGTATGCGCCCGAGACGGCCGCGGGCCGGCTGGGGCTTTTGGAGATGCGTGCGTTTGAGATGCCGCCGCACGCGCGGATGAGCCTGACCCAGCATTTGCTGCTCAGGGCGCTGGTCGCGCGATTCTGGAATGAGCCGTACGAGGAGCGACTGGTGCGCTGGCGGACGGAGATACACGACCGGTTCATGCTTCCGCATTTTGTGCAGGAAGATTTCGACGACGTTTTGGATGAACTGAATCGGTGGGGGTATCCGGTGCGAGCGGATTGGTTCGCGCCTCATTTTGAATTTCGCTTCCCGCTATTTGGTTCGATCGTGCAGCGTGGGATTGAAGTGGAATTGCGGCAGGCGATCGAGCCCTGGCATGTCCTGGGCGAAGAGCCCTCGGCGGGGGGGACTGTCCGATACGTGGATACCTCCGTCGAGCGATTGCAGATTCTGGTGAACGGGATGGTTGATCCGCGTCATGCGATCGCGGTCAACGGCCGGCGGTTGCCGCTGCATCCCACGGGAACCAATGGGCAATTCGTGGCGGGTGTGCGGTACCGGGCGTGGCAGCCGCCGGCTTGTCTGCATCCGACGATCGGCATTCATTCACCGCTGGTGCTGGATGTCGTGGACAGGTGGTCGCAGCGCTCGATCGGCGGTTGCACGTATCATGTGGCGCATCCGGGGGGTCGCAATTTCCAGCGTTTTCCGGTGAATGCCTATGAGGCGGAGAGCCGGCGGGTTTCGCGGTTCTTCAAATTCGGGCATACGCCGGGACCGATGCAGTTGCCGGAAGAACGAATCAGCAAGGAATTTCCGCTGACCCTCGATCTGCGACATTGACCTTTTTTTCCCGGGGGTCAGACTACTATATAGAACCTATGACCACGGACGCTTCGGAAGTGAAATCGCAACCGGCGGAAGGATTTGCCGGCAGGTACACTCCGCAAAACTCGGCGCTGGACGAGATGCTGGCGTCCGACGGCTCGCTTCGGCCGACGTGGCAATCGTTCATCAATATGATGGACGACCTGGGGGCGGGGCTCGTCGAATCGCGTTGGGACTACGCGCGGCGGCTGATCCGCGAAAACGGAATCACACACAATGTCTATGGGGATCCCGAAGGCCTGGCGCGGCCGTGGAACCTGGATCTCATCCCACTGCTGCTTTCGGGGGAGGAATGGCAAAACGTCTGCGGCGCGATGATCCAGCGGGCGCGGTTGCTGAACGCGATCCTGGCCGACTGGTATGGGCCGGCGGATTCGGTGCGGAGCGGAATTCTGCCGCCGGAACTTGTGTACGGAAATAGTGGATTCCTGCGCCCGGCGCATGGTCTGGTGCCGCCGCGGAACCAGTGGATTTCGCATTATGCCGCCGATCTGGTGCGGACGGAGGACGGATCGTTTCAGGTTCTTTCCGATCGGACGCAGGCGCCTTCGGGGGCGGGATATTGCCTGGAGAACCGGATCGTTTTAAGCCGCGCGCTGCCGGCGCCGTTTCGCGGGTGCAATGTGATGCGGCTGGCGCCGTTTTTCATTGCGCTTCGGCAGAATTTGTCTGGGCTGGTATCGGCTGATCGGGAGAATCCGCGCATCGCGCTGCTCACGCCGGGGCCGTTTAATGAGACCTATTTCGAGCATGCGTATCTGGCTCGCTATCTCGGCTTCTCGCTGGTGCAGGGGAACGATCTGCTGGTGCGGGATTGCCGGGTATATTTGAAAACGTTGGGCGGTTTGCAGCGGATCGACGTGATCCTGCGGCGGGTGGACGACGATTTTTGCGATCCGCTGGAGTTGCACGCGGGATCGTTTCTGGGGGTTGCCGGGCTGCTGCAGGCCGCGCGGGAGGGGAACGTGGCGATCGCCAACGCAATCGGCGCGGGGGCGGCGCGTTCCACGGCTCTGATGGCCTATCTGCCGGAATTGTGCAAGTATTTTCTATCCGAAGAATTGAAGATGCAGTCGGTGCAAACCTGGTGGTGCGGGGACGCGCGATCGCTGAAGTATGTGCTGGAAAACCTGGCAAAGCTGGTCATCAAGCCGGCGTTTCCGTTCGGGGGATATGATCCGACGTTTGGGGAGAAACTTTCGCGTGAGGAGTTGAGCGCGCTTGCCGAGCAGATCAGCGCGCGGCCGGGGGAATATGTTGCTCAGCCGCATGTGGTCTCGTTTAATGCGCCGGTTCTGGTGAATCACGCGGTGGAATCGCGCCGGTATGTGCTGCGGACGTTTCTGACGGCGTCGGGGGACTCGTACACCGCGATGCCGGGGGGATTGACACGGGTGACGGGGTCGAGCGATTCGCTGGTTGTGTCGCTGCAAAAAGGGGGCGGAAGCAAGGACACCTGGATTTTGAGCGACCGGCCGGTGAAGGAGGTATCGCTGCTTCCCCCGGCAACGGGGCGGACGGAATTGAGCCGTGGCGGAGGGGATCTGACCAGCCGAGTGGCGGACGATCTCTTTTGGCTCGGGCGATATTTGCAGCGCGCCGATGGAATTGTCCGGTTGGCGCGGTGCGTCTTTAATCGGTTGCTCGATCCGAATTTTGCGGAGATACCACAGGCGACGCGGGCGCTGATCTGCCAGCTTTTGGAGCGCTCGACGGCTCCGAACACCGATGCCGCGTGGCAACTGGCGGCGGATTTGTTTTCCGACGCCGATCCCAGCGGGTTGCGTTCCTCGATTCGCCGCGTGCACGAACTTTCCCGGGTTTTGCGCGATCGGATTTCGGTGGACGCGTGGCTGATCCTGCGCGACATCCAGCGCGATCTGCCGCCGACGGGGGGGAAGATGGATGCCGACAATCCGGCTGTGGTGCTGGACGTTTTGAATCGACTCGCCGTTGGTTTGCTGGCGTTTTACGGGATGGCTTCGGATTCGATGACGCGCGGCCAGGCGTGGCAATTTCTGGACGTTGGGGTGCGAATGGAGCGGGCGCTGGAGACGATGTCGCTGATCCGCTGGACGCTTTCGCGTGAGACGCCGGAGGAACAGTATTTGCTGGATTCGCTGCTGGAGGTTGCGGACAGTTCGCTGACGTATCGCCGGCGGTATTTGACTCGGCTGGATGTGACGGCGGTGGTGGATTTGCTGGTGGCGGATGAGACGAATCCGAGGTCGGTGGCGTTTTGCGCCGCGGCGATCGAGCGGCATTTGCGGCGGTTGCCGCATCGCGCGGAGCATCCTCGCCGCAGTCCGGATTTGCAGACGGCGGAGAAATTGCGAAGTACGCTGCGTTTGGCGGATATCCACGCGGCATGCCATCTTGCCGCGGGGCGCCGCGACGGAATATGGAAATTGGGTAGCGATGTGATCGACAGTCTTAGCGTTTTATCTGATCTGATTACTCAGACTTATTTCAGCCATGCCGAGCCGCCCCGGCGGGCGGCTTCGATCGAGGGGAGCGCGGCTTCGTGAAGTTTCGCGTCGTTCACAAAACGCAATACGTTTACGACGAATCGGTCCCGGGGACGCACAACGTCACCCGCCTGCGCCCGCGGAATAGTGAATTGCAGACCTGTTTGCATTCGGAGCTGAACATTCATCCCAAGCCGTCGGAGCGGCGCGATCGGGTGGATTTTTTCGGGAACAATGTGACGTGGTTCAGCGTGGACGAATTGCACCGGAAATTGAGCATTGAGGCGATCAGCGAGGTGGAGACGACGCCGCAGACGGTGCCGAAGGAGACGGAGGGCCCGGCGTGGGATGGATTTGCGGCGGCGGTGCGGGCGCGGCCGGATGGGGAGTTTCTTTTGGCGCGGCAATACGTGCTGGATTCGCCGCAGGCGCCGGCCAGCCGGGAACTGGCGGAATACGCGCGGCCCTGTTTTCCGGCGGGCGGTTCGGTAGTTAAAGGCGCGATTGATCTGACGCACCAAATTTTTCACGATTTTATTTTCGATTCTTACGCGACGACGGTGGGTACGCCGGTTTTGGAAGTCCTGCGACATCGCCGGGGGGTTTGTCAGGATTTCGCGCATTTGGAGATCGCCTGTCTGCGCTCGCTGGGACTGGCGGCGCGATATGTGAGCGGTTATGTCCTGACGCGCCCGCCGCCCGGGCAGGCGCGATTGATCGGCGGCGACGCGTCGCATGCGTGGGTCTCGGTCTTCATCCCCGATTTTGGGTGGCTTGATCTGGATCCCACCAACGGCCTGGCGCCCAATGGCGAACATATCACGCTGGCCTGGGGGCGCGATTATGACGATTTAACGCCCGTGCGCGGCGTCATGATCGGGAGCCGCCACCATGCGCTTTATTATTCGGTGGACGTTGAGCCGTTAGACAGGGACGCGGGGAACTGACTTGGCCGGTTTGGCGACGTGTACCACCAATTTTTCGAAGGCGTGGCGTGGATCGCGGCTAGCGATCTGGTCGGCTTGCGGGGGCGTGAGAAATCGCAATCGCTCGTATCGGTTGGTGACGTCGCTCTCGCCGCCGTCCTGGCCAATGAGGAGGGGGTCGGGTGAATAGGCTTTGAAGACCCGCATGAGGGAGGAGAGGACCAGATCGCAGTGATCGGTTTTGTTGAGCGACCAGACGTTGCGCAAGGTTCTCAAGAATTTGCCGCGAACGGCGAAGGCGTGGGTGCGATTCGACGCCACGCAGCGGACGACGCCATCGCAAACGGGAATCGGCGGGCTCAAGTGCTGGGCGCCGAGCATCAGACAATCCCAATCGTCGGGCACGCTTTGCACAAAACGCTGGGCGCGCTGGGCGATATCGACGACGGGATAGGCATCGTCTTCCAGTATCAGAACGCTGTTCAGCCGATCCTGATGCGCCAAGTCGAGCACGGTTCGGTGCGAAAGCTGGCATCCCCAAGCTCCCGGGCCGTCGCGCCAGGTATCGGGCACGGCGACGGTCCGGCCGTCGACGGCCTCCTGGCGGACCGGGTATCGGAAGGGCCAATTTTGCAATCGGGAGATAAATTGCGCCAGGCGTTCGGGGCGGCGCGCCAGATTGACAACCACAACGCGATCGAAGAATTCGCGAATGCTGGGCACGCAATTTCTATCGGCAGGTCAGCGGCGGCCGGTACATTATTTACCCCGGCGATGTTTAAGCCCGCGCTAACAAATTTGGAAAGGTTTTGACATTAAGCCCGCGGGTTGGAATCATTACCCGCATTAACACCAGTATTTAACATGAGGAGTCGCCTATGCCGTACAACGAGTTGCTGGTCCAATCGCTACGCAATGGTTTGGGGCTTTTGAAGATGACGATTCAGGACATGTCGGACGCGGAGTTGATTCAGCGTCCGGTTCCAGCGGCGAATAACGCGCTTTGGCAGATCGGCCAGACGATTTCGGCCGAGGCCTGGATGGTGAACTCTTGCGCGGGGAAGACGATCATCGAACTGCCCGCCGGATTCGACGCGCGATATACGAAGGAGACGTCGAAAATCGACGATCCCGCCAAGCTGGGGAACAAGGCGGATTTGATGGCGCTGTTCGACAAAGTGCGCGCCAAGACGGCCGATTGGGTCGCAACGCTCAGCGCCGACGACCTGGCCAAACCCGCGCCGGAGATGTTGCGAAAGATGTGTCCGACGGTGGGAGCGGTGGTCTTCCTGTTTGGCGATCATGTCGCCATGCACGTCGGGCAGATTCAGGTGCTGCGCCGGAAGCTCGGCAAGCCGATTCTGTTCTGAAGCGCGCGTTGGGGAGAATTTAGACGGGCGGAGGCGCGACGGGCGGGCTGCCTTGGGCTTTCTTTCCCATCGGTCCGCGATATCTGGACGAGTTGTACCACGGCCCGCGACCCAGGATTTTCTTGCCCTCCCAGAGCTTGAAGATCAGCGTGGCTCGGGCCGCGCCGCGCGGCTGTCCGGAGGGGGCGGGCCAGCTTGCCATCGTCCAATCGGTTTCCTGGCTCGTGTCGGCGAATGTCCCGGTCCACTCGATGGGTTGATTGATGATCGCCTTGAGCATCACCTGCTGGTAATTGTCCATGGAGTGATTGGTCACCAGCGATTTCAAATCCCAGCGAAATAGCCAGAACTTCGGCTCAAATTCCAGCGGCCTGGATTCCCCCACGGGAATAAATCCCAATCCCGCCGGCGGCACGAACGGGACGATGTCCTCATTGTTATAAATCCGCGCGCAATTGGGGACCGCCAGGCTGAATGCATCGGCCCATTTGGCGGTGCCGACGTTGGGACTGGCGTAGGTGACCAGCGTCAGCGGGGTTTTCAAGCTCGTGGCGACATCGAATGCGAAAAGCGACGCCAGCGCGCTGCCCAGACTGTGGCCAGTGACGAGAAGCTCGCTCGGTTTGGCCCGGGCCATGAATTTCTGGAGCGCCTCCCGCATGGTCTGCGAGTTGGCGAGCGCCTTGGAATAAATGTCCAAAAACCCCTCTTCGACCTTGATCTGGGGCTGATCCGGAAACTCAGTGGCGACGAACGCCACGTTGTCGATCCACTCTTGGACCGTTTTGGTTCCGCGGAAGGCGATCAGATATTTGCCGGAATCTTGCGCGGATTGAAAAATCAATCCGAACTTTTCCATGATGGTGGGGGCCTTGGGATCGAGCCCCTCCCAGCCGTAGAATCGGTCGATATAGACATATCCCGGGGGCGGCTGAATCGGCTGGTCGGCCAAGTCGCCGTATGCTTGCAGCACCGCCTCGGAGGTCTGCTGGACAAGCTGCGGCGTGAGGAGCATCGGGTGACCCTTCGATAATAGCAAACGTAGCCCAAATCATACGGTTGTGTCCGTATTGCGCCTAACTATGAACCCCCTTGCGACAGATGCACGGCTGCGAATGCGCGGGCACTGGAATGATGGGTAAGCAAAGTCACCTACGAATAAATAGTTGATACGACCGATGTTGACGCGGCGGTAGAATGCCGATAGTTGGCGCTACCGAAACCGCGGCTGATCGGATGCATCTGGTGAGGACTTGATCGATGAATGGCTTGGATGTTGGAACGCTATGTCGAATCCAGTTTGCCCTTACCATCGGGTTTCATTTCTTGTTCCCTCCCATCTCGATCGGATTAGCCTCGCTGCTGGTGCTGGTGGAATGGCGCGCCTGGCGCTACCAGGACCCGGTCGCCGACTCGGCGGGGCGGTTTTTTGGAAAATTGCTGGGGCTGACGTTCGCCGTGGGCGTCGCGACGGGGATTCCGATGGAGTTCCAATTCGGGACCAATTGGGCGAGATATTCGAAATTCGTGGGCGATATCTTTGGCGCTCCGCTGGCCGCGGAGGGGGTCTTCGCCTTTTTCCTGGAGAGCGGTTTTTTGGGGCTTTATTTGTTCGGCCGTCAGCGCGTGAGCAAAAAGTGGCATTTCCTGGCGATCTTCATGGTCGCCTTTGGCTCGATCATGTCGGCGTTTTGGATTCTGGCCGCCAATTCGTGGATGCAAACCCCGGCGGGTTTCGTCATCCGCAACGGGCGGGCTGAATTAACCAGTTTCGCCGACGCGATTTTCAATCCGTCGACGCTGCCGAGATTTTTCCACACCCTTTTTGCTTCGTTCATCGCGGGAAGTTTTTTCATGGCGGGGGTTTCCGCCGCCGTATTGTTGAAAGAGCGCGGGAATCAAGTTGCCCGGTACACATTGAAACTCGCCGTTATTTGCGGGCTGGTTGTGAGCGTCATGGTGGTCTTCCCCTTCGGCGACATGCACGCCCGGCAGGTCGCGCTCACCCAGCCGGAAAAATTCGCGGCGATCGAAGGACTCTACACGAGCCAAACCGCCGCCCCATTGGTCATGTTCGCGATTCCGTTCAACAAGCCTCCGGAACTCAAAGCCAAGACGGAAATACCCGCGGTTCTGAGCTGGTTGGTGTTTGGCCGCATTGACGCCAAAATCCAGGGGATCAAGGATTTTCCGCCCGACGACATTCCGCCGCTGTGGCTTACGTTCGTTTCGTTCCACAACATGGTTGTGCTGGGCTTGTATTTCATTTTCGCGATGTCGTATGCGTGCCTGCGGCTTTGGCACGGGAGGCTATTCGAAGGGACGAAATTTCTCCGACTGCTGGTGATTTCGATTCCGCTTCCGCTGGTCGCATGCGAATTGGGATGGACTGCCGCCGAAGTCGGCCGCCAGCCGTGGGCGATTTATCATGTCTTGCGAACCGCCGACGCTTTTTCGATCACGTTGTCCGCTAGGGAGGTTTTGGCCTCGATTTTGATGTTTTCCGCGATCTATCTCATGCTGCTGATTCTCTATTTATATATTCTGGTCGCGAAGGTTCGCCACGGTCCGGACGAGGCCGGCGGGAAGGAAGTGGCCGCATGAGCCTCAACTGCGTCTGGTTCATCCTCATCTTCGTGCTTCTGGCGGGCTACGCGGTGCTGGACGGTTTCGATCTGGGCGCCGGTGTCATGATTCTGCTCACTCGCGGCAGCGACGAAAGCCGGTTCTTCATCAACGCCATCGCCCCGGTTTGGGACGGCAACGAGGTCTGGCTCCTGACCGGCGGGGGGGCTCTCTTTGCCGCGTTCCCGGCCGTTTATGCGACGGTTTTCAGCGGATTTTATATCGCGCTGATGCTCGTGCTGGCCGCTTTGATTTTCCGCGCCGTGGGAATGGAATTTCGCGGCAAAGCGGACAATCCCCGCTGGCGAAGTTTTTGGGACACGGCATTCGGAGTCAGCAGTCTGTTGCTGTGCGTCCTGTTCGGAGTCGCCTTCGGGAACGTTCTGCGCGGAGTTCCGATTGGCGATGACGGATATTATGCCGGAACATTCTTCGATCTGCTTAACGGCTTCGGGCTGATCGTGGGCGTACTGGCCCTGTCGGTTTTCACGATGCACGGCGCGATCTATCTCGCCTGCAAGCACGCTCCGTCCCAGGCGCGGCTAACTAAATATGCCCAAGTGAGCTGGGTGGCGACCGTGGTTCTTTTCGTCGCCGCCACGGTGGCCGCGAACTATATGGCGCCCTCGCTTCTTGCTCCGGCGGTTTCGAGCCCGATCGCCTGGTTCTTCATCGTTTTGTTACTGGGGGCGATCCCGACGGTTCCGTTTTGCCTGCGTTTACGACAGTTCACGCTCGCCTTCGCGGCGTCGTCGATCATGATCATTTCCATGATGGCCCTGGCCGCCGTCGGACTATTCCCGCGGCTGCTGCCGGCGCTGGGCGAACCGGGGCGAAGTCTGACGATTTACAACAGCTCATCAAGCCATTTAACATTACTGACGATGTTCATCATCGCCTTGATCGGCATGCCGCTGGTGATCGCCTATACGGCGGTGATCCATCACGTTTTCCGGGGCAAGGTCAGCCTCACCCCCGACAGCTACTGAGCCTACCCTTCCGGCCAAATCGCCGTCACCAGCAATCCCACCGCGATTCCTATCGATACCTCCGTGAACCGATGGATCGCTACCTTCCATATCGAATCGTTGTACGAATTGAGCATAACGATGGCCAAGGTGATGCCTGAAAATCTGAACGCGGGCTTGCTGAGCCGCAGCAGGGTGCAGATGATGCCCATCCCCAGAACTCCGGCGGCGAAGATGAGAACCGCGGAGCCGAATGCACTGACCAGCAGCGCTCCCGCCGCCGCGCCCAGCGCTGTTCCGATGATCCGCTGCACGGAGACGTCCAGGGCGGCTCCGATCGTGGATTGCAAGATGATGATGGTTGTGATCGGCGCCCAATAGACCTGCGGCAGCTTGAATAGCCGCGCCGCCAAGAGCGAAAGCAACGCGGCCAGGGCCGTGCGCAAAGAATGTTGGAGGGTCACCCGGTTGGGGGAGGGCTTTTTTTCGGAGATTGGGGGCGGCTCTTGCGGGGCTGTCACGGCGTCGGTTGCGCGGTTTTTAAGAACCGGGTCGACTGAGGCCGGGCATGGGTCTGATCACGGCTGAACAGCGAAACGTTCGCCCCACGGAAAATCGCATCGACGCGCGGTTTCATCCCGGCGGTCAGATCGCGACCCAGCGACGTCCAGTCCTCCGCAGTCCGCAGGCCGTTTTCGGCGTACATCTTCAAAATCGGGTCGCATTGATACATGGGGCTGCTCCGGTTTGGATTCAATTTCCTACTTCGCGATCGATGCTCATTCGGCGGCGGGCAAAATCGCCCAGGCGGCCATGCGCTCGTCTTCGTTTTCCTCGCTCAATTCGCTGAATTCCCAGTCGATAAGTCCGGAAGGATCGAGGGCTGCGTCGATGCTGTCGACCAGTTTGAACCATTGCGGATAGGGCATGGGGCGCTCGCCGGTGTAGGTCACCTGGAGATGCCGGCGGCCCGGCTGATTCTTTTCGTCGCCGACGCGTTCCTGGATCGCAACGGTCGCCCCCGCGCTGGTGCAGACTTCCTGAATGACTTTGCGCACCTTTTGGGTGCTGGAATCCTCCGAGAGCGTGTCTTGGCCGGCCTCGGCGTTCAACTTATCCATCGAGTTACTCCCTTAAAATTGCAAATTCCTGCCGCATCGGCCCGATTTCCTCGCTCGCCAATGACGCTGGCAAAAAAAGGGGCAAGCGCGATCCCGCAGGCATTCAGTATTTTTGTCAGGCGACCAACCTGGGCTAAGCACGTTAACGTCAGGTCGCCGCAATGGACCGAATGTCATACAGTTTCGCGCCGGGCCCGCGAAATTTAGTGTCGGCTGCGACCGCCGCCGCTGGCGCCGCCGCCGCCGCTGCGTCCGCCGCTATAACCGCCGGACGGGCGAGCTTCACGCGGCTTGGCTTCATTGACGGTCAGCGCTCGGCCACCGTGGTCCTTGCCGTTCAATACCGCGATCGCGGCTGTCGCCTCCTGGTCGGAACCCATTTCCACGAATCCGAATCCCTTGCTCCGGCCGGTGTCTCGATCGTTGATGATTTGCGCGCTTTGCACGGTGCCGTGCGCCGCGAACAATTGTTCCAACGCCGAGCTATCGACGTCATAGCTCAGGTTGCCGACATACAGTTTCTTGCCCATTGTCCAACTCCTCACAGAATAAAGACCCGAATTTTACTTTCCAGGTCCGGCGGAAAGAGGCCGATACTCCAGCCCAGGAGGTGGAAGGCAGGCGGGAAAGAGACTGCGGGCAGAGAAGAAAACTGTCTCGTAATCCGATTCGATCCGGATACCAACCTTCATCATTGTATCCGCACGCCCGCCGGGCGTCTACGGACGAGCCGGCGACTTTCGGCAACGAATTGAATTGGCGGCGCATGAGTATTAACAATCAGTCTTTGCGCCGACGGTGATTTCGACCACATTGTCGTGGCGCATTCGCAGCGGATGCATTATTGGCCCCGTTTAACGCTGCGCCGTGGACGCTGCCGGGACCGAAAAGCTATACTGCAACCCCTGGCCCAAAACAAGAAAAGTCCTCTATCGGATGGATATGAGTGAAATTGACATCACGGTAAAGAAACTCGGCAAACAATACCGCATCGGCGGCGCGCGGCGGGGGTACCGGACCATCCGCGAGACCCTCACGGGCATCGCTCTGGCGCCGTATCGCCGCATTCGCCGGTTTGGCTCGCGCGCCAGCGCCAATGGCGACACGCATTTCTGGGCACTGAAAGACATCAATTTCGAGGTCAAGCGCGGGGAAATCCTTGGCATCATCGGCCGCAATGGAGCCGGCAAATCGACCCTCCTCAAAATCCTTTCCCGCATCACCGACCCCACGGAGGGGCGGGTGGAGATCAACGGCCGCGTCGGAAGCCTTCTGGAAGTCGGCACGGGATTTCACCCGGAACTGACCGGACGCGAAAACATCTATCTCAACGGCGCCATTCTGGGAATGAAGCGAGGCGAGATTCAAAGAAAATTCGACGAGATCGTGAACTTTTCCGAGATCGAGAAGTTTCTGGACACGCCGGTCA
>Ga0181531_10002068_pt1 | contig 12571 bp, 7 predicted proteins | sample PEATcosm2014_Bin_38_FD_119743 | JGI IMG/M metagenome (GOLD analysis project Ga0181531, IMG submission 119743) | Peatland microbial communities from MTU Mesocosm Facility, Houghton, MI, USA - PEATcosm2014_Bin11_10_metaG | ecosystem: Environmental > Terrestrial > Soil > Wetlands > Peat | place... | reverse complement strand
TTGTCGCCGATTTCAACGGAGACGGCAAGCCGGACGTGGCAGTCGCGAATCTGAATGACTCAACGGTAAGCATCCTGTTCGGGAATGGGGATGGCACGCTGCAGTCCGCCACCGCCTTGCCGGTGGGGACCGGCCCGGCAGCGCTCGCAGCGGTTGGAAGGCCGGGCGCCAGGCACGCCAGTCTGGCCACCGCCAACGGCAACGGAGGTCTAAACACTGCCGTTAGCAGCACCGCTCTGGCTGGTTCGGGCAGCAGTTCGAACTCTGCCAATGGCAATGCGAGCGTGGCCACGGCCCTTGGCAGCAGTGGATCCACGACGCTCGGGACAGAGATCTCAGTTTTGCCGAATGCGGGATCGGACCCGCCTCTAGTCAGCTTTGCGCTTGCATCCTCGCCGACGACCTCCAGCGTAAACGAATCGGTCACGTTGACTGCGACTTTGACTGGCAATGCCGGAACCCCGCCGCTAGCCACGACCTCTGCCGCGTCGAGCACCGTGACGTTTTTCAGCAATGGGACAGCCATCTCCGATTGCGGCACCGCCGGCACCGCCCCCGTCGTCGTCGTGGACACCCCTACGGGCGTTTCAACCTCCTCGTGCACCACGTCCACGCTCACTGGTGGCACCGATGCGCTGACTGCCAGCTACGGTGGAGACGGTTTCTACGGCGCCGATCCGCCCAACGGCTCTGGTGGAAGCGCAAGTCAGACGGTCGCCCAATTTGCTCCGGGGGTTACTGTGACCGGCTCCGGCTCCTCAGTCTACGGGGTTGCGACCATCTTTACGGCCTTCGTAACCGGGACGCCTGGGCCGCTTGCGCCCACCGGTACGGTCAACTTCTTCGCCGACGGCAGCGCGACGCCTTTGACCTGCATAAACTCCCCGAGCACACTCACGGCGACAGGACCATTAACCGGCACCAGCACCGCGACCTGCACGATCGCATCTCTTACGGGCGGGACGACGCATCAGATCACCGCTACGTACGTCCCAGGGACCGACCCGAACTATCTCGCGGTCGGACCGTCGGCACCCTTCCCCCAGACAGTCAGTCCTGCCACTCCCACTATCGTGGTGACCGGCGCCGGCTCCTCAGTCTACGGGACTTCGACCACCTTTACGGCCACCATAAGCGGCGTGACGGGATTGGCTTCACCTACGGGCACAGTCAACTTCTATGCCAGCGACATCTCACCCACCATTCCCTTGACCTGCTCGAACCCAGCGGGGCAAACCGTGACGGCGACAACACCCGGCGTCGGCACGGCGACCTGCGACATCGCGTCCATCATTGGCGGGGCGCATCAGATCACCGCCCTTTATAATCCCCCCCTACCTGCCACGAATTACAATTCTGCTTTACCCGCATCGGTTCTGCCGTTCCAGGTGACACCGTTCACTCCTGGCATTGCGGTCACTCTGACCGCCGGCACCAACCCGTCGACTTATGGAGGTTCGCTGACCTTTACAGCAACCGTGACCGGGGTGACCACGCAGGCTTCTCCCACCGGTACAATCAGCTTCGCCGACGGCGTCACCCCCTTGACCTGCATACCCTCGCCGCCCGCGCTGTTGCCAACAACTCCAGGCGTGAGTGCGACGACCTGCACCATCGCGTCCCTCACCGGCGGGACGCACAGCATCAACGCCACCTATGCTCCGGGAAGCGATCCGAATTATGCCGCGGCCGGACCGTCCGCTGGCCTGCCCCAGACAGTCAACAAATTGGCCACCACATTGGCAATTCTGCCATCCGCCGCTCCTTCCAACGTGAACGATACGGTGATCTTTACGGCTACCGTCAGCTATGCCACGCCTCCAGTTCCCGCCTCTCCTCCATCCGGGACGGTCAGCTTCACGCTCAATAGCGTCGCTTTCGCCAACTGTCAGAATGTGGCGATCAATGGGTCGGGAAAATGGACTTGCAACATCCAGACTATGGTTGCTCCGTCGGATACGATCGGAGCTACGTACAATGGCGACCTCAACTACGTCGGCTCAACCGCACCGAATTTGCCCCAGACCGTCAACCCCCTCACCCCAACCTTCACTGTGTCGACTTTGACTCCGTCCGTTCCCGTCGGCACACCTGTCACCTTCTTGGCTTCTCTCACGGGGGTTCTACTTAGTCCTGTCAATCCCAGGGGTACGGTTAGCTTCACGGCCAACGGGACCTCAATCCCAACTTGCTCCGGCCTCTCAGTGAATGGCGGCGCGGGAGCGGCGACCTGCATCGCGTCGGGATTAGTCGCACCCACCGATGCCATTTTAGCGACATATAGCCCCGATCCGAACTTCACTGTTTCCGCTCCGGCTTCGTTCATCGAAACCGTGACCAAGGCAACGGCTGCAGTCACCATGTCTTCCTCGCCGGCGTCGCCAGTGGTGAATCAATCAACGACTCTGACCGCCCTCGTATTGGCGCAAGGGGGACCGGGGGCCCCGGTGCAACCAGGCGGAACCGTGACCTTTACTCAGGGCGCTACAACTCTCTGCAGTGGGGCTGGGATCAATTCCACGACTCATATCGCCACCTGCATTTATGCCTTTAGCAGCGCGAGTTCAAGCACGATCACGGCGACCTACGGCGGCGATTTGAACTTCGTGGCGGGAACACAAGGAACCCTCCCAGAGACAGTGTTGGCGAGCGCGACGACGACCAGCGTTGTTTCGACGCCGAACCCGTCGGCCGTCAACCAGCAGGTGACCTTCACCGCAACCGTGAAGCCTGCCTTCACTGCCGGGACTGCATTGCCCGCCGGGTCAGTTGTTATTTCCACAATCCCGGCAACCACTACGTGCACCGCGCAGGTTGTTGCCGGCATCGTGCAGGCTTGCAACCTCACGTTCACTGCGAATGGTTCATATACGGTGATTGCGACCTATAACGGCGATCCGAACTTCTTGTCGAGCGTTTCCCCTTCGACAGGTGCGGGGACGGATGTTCAGGCAGTAGGAGTGGCGCCAACCACAGTCAATCTGACACAGTCGCCAAATCCCTCTTTCGTCGACCAGTCGGCGACGCTCAGTGCCACCATCGGCTTCAATACTTCCGGGTCAGCACAGCCCACTGGAACGGTAAAGTTTTACGACGGAGGGAATCTGCTGCCGAGTTGCACTGCCACCGGGACCGTATCTTTACCATTCACTGGCGGAGTGGTCCCACCCTGTACGGTTCCGTTTCTCACACAGGGTACGCATTCGCTTACCGCGATCTACAGCGGCGATTTGAACTTCGGTGGAAGTACTTCTAGCGCACAGAATCAGATTGTCAACTCGACTGCGACGGTGACGAGCGTTGTGTCCTCGCCCAACCCCTCGGCGGTCAACGCTCAGGTGACCGCCACGGCCACAGTGACGCCTGCCTATACGGCGGGAGGCACCAAGCCCGCGGGGACGGTGACGATCACCACAACCCCGGCAACCACCACGTGCACCCAGACACTCGTTGCCGGTGCCGTCCCTGCTTGTACCTTCACGTTCACCTCGAACGGAAGTTACACCATCGTTGCAACCTACAACACCAGCGATGCGAACTTCTTAAGCAGCACGTCCCCCTCGACCGGTGCGGGAGCGGACGTTCAGACTGTCGGCAAGGAGGCTACGTCTGTCGTTCTAACATCGTCACCCAATCCATCGTCTGTAAACCAGCAGGTGGCGGTTGCTGCAACCATCAGCTTCGTCGCTGCCACGGGGACACCGCAACCCACCGGAACGGTTACCTACTCCGACGGCGCCAGGACGCTGTGCACATTTACCGGCAATACAACCGCCCCGTTCACTGGTGGAGTTATTCCTGCTTGCACGGCTGCACTCTTTACAGCGGGCCATCATGCGATTACCGCGAGTTACAGCGGCGATGCAAACTTCTCGGGATCGGCCCTTACCCTCAATCCGACGCAGCAGGTCAACCTGGCCGCGACCGCGACGACGGTTATGGGGTCCTCCAGTTCGGCGCCTCTCAATACGTCCGTGACGTTCACGGCTACAGTGACTCCGAGTCCCGCTCCTTCTACCGGCTCAGTCAACCCAACCGGCACGGTGACCTTCCAATATGTCGGGACCAACGGGACCCTGCCGGCGACTCCGGTCACCCTTTGCGCGGCCGCGGGAGTGACCCCGACTGGTCTCGGTTTGGCTACAGCCACCTGCTCGTCTGCCTTGCCCGCAGTCGGGACCTATACGATCACCGCGGCTTACGATGGCGATGCCAATTTCAATGCCACGACATCTGCCGGCACATTCAGCTTCGCGGTAGGCACGACGACTACCACATTGGCGCTTAGTTCTTCATCTCCAGTCGCAAACGCTTTGAGCACCAGCGTTGCCAGCCAACTTGTTACCTTCACCGCCACGGTGACACCGACATACGCCGGGACGCCTGTCACCGGTGTTGTTCAATTCATTTCCAGCGACACCCCGTCAACGATTGCCAACACATTGAGCGGATGCGGCACGGCAGGCGCGGTCCCCTTATCTCCGGCACACAACGGATCGGCAACAGCGGTCTGCACGGTTCAATTCCCGGTGACCGAGGCAGTCACTACGGGCGCGCTCAGCGGACAGGTTAATGTTACTGCTACATTTGTCCCGCCACCGCCCCCGGCCGTTCAGAACTTCTCCGGCAGCACCAACTCCATTGTGCAGGTTGTACAGAACTATGGCATCGCATTTTCTGCCCCGGCATCGGATACGGTGCTCCTGACCCAAGGCTATGCAAATTCCTCCTCTTCTTCAGGCAGTCCCGTGGATCCATTCAACCCCGCGCCGATTACCGTGACCGTGACTTCCTCAGGAGGGTTCAGCGATCAGTTGAGTCTTAACTGCGCGGTTACCGCCAAGTCGGTTACCGGCCTGTCGGCAGGTCAGACTGTCACCGATCCATCCTGCGTGGCGTCGTCCCCAACGATATCCGGAGTCACCGGTTCAGCAGTGTCTTACACCTTGAGTGCTTCCTCTGCCGCACTCGCAGGGTCGTATGCGGTGACGATTACGGCCGATGACAAGAATACCAGCGCGACAATTCCTTATTCGATCTCGCAATCAACAGTGACACCGCTGGTTGTCTATGTTGTGAGTCAGTCCGGCACTCTGACCTTGGCACAGGGAGCCATCGGAGTCGAGAATACCGTATTCAACACTGCGGCCGCACCCTCGCCCGACACTCTTGCTACCTTTGCTTGTGGCAATGTCCAGCTACTTGTGAATGGCCTCCCTTCAGGAAGCCCATTTGCGAGCACCGGGATTACCTGCAAAGGACCAAGCACGACGGTAACGGGCGCGGCGACGACGGTTCCGATTACTATCTCGAACCTAACGACCGCCGCGCAGTTGGACCGGAACGAGACGACGGCATTGGCAGCGTTCTTGGGGGTGCCTCTGTTCGCATTGCTGGGTTGGTTTACGACCAGAAAGTCACCGCGCAAGAGCTGCTTCCGGTTTTTCGGGCTGATCCTGCTGCTTGTTGGAGTCTCGTATGCGACCGGCTGCGGAGGCAGTTTCACCAAGACGGGGGGAACAACCAACAACGGCGGGCTGCCCGTGGGGAGCTACCTTGTTCAAGTCATTGCAACTGACTCGAATGGTGTCCAGTACTATGCGGTGGTTCCCTTAACGGTGAATCCAAATCAATGAGTGAGCGGAAAGGTTTTGTTTTCCCGGGAGTAGAGTCAATTTCCATGATCTGCGCTGATTGCGCAAGGGAGAATTTGTGAAAGCCAAAGTATTGTTGCTCTTCATCTCGTTTGCGTGCGCTTCGGCGGCCTACTCGTTCGGGCAGATCGATTGCGCGACTTCGAAGAAATTGGTCTGTGAGTTTCCCGTTTCCGCAACTACCCTGGCGGCGAATACCATTGGGAATGCCTCAGGATCATTTGGGACCGTGTTCGGGCTCGCCGAGACTGCTACGCGTCCATTCGACGCATCGATAGCCACTCAGTTGACCCAACTTCCGATCCCCAGCGCCACGATTGGCGTCGTTTCTCTGCGGAATAAAGGAAGCGATGTTCCGGTTCCCTTTGATAACCTTGGCCCAATTCTTACCGATCGCCCGGACACGGTGGGCAAACAGCATCTCTTCTTAGGCTTCAGCTACCAGCATTTCAATTTCAATTCGCTTGACGGACAGCATTTGGGATCACTTCCAGCCGGGTTTACGTTCAGCCAAATCTCGCCATCCAACTCGAATGATACGCAGACATTCTATGGCGCGGAAAGCAACAACGTCAGCTTTAAGCTCGATCAATATGTTTGGGTATTGACGTACGGCATTACAAAAACGACCGACCTTTCAGTCGTCGTGCCGATCAATTCGGTCAACCTTGGTGTCATATCGAGCAACTTCCAGGCTGCTGTCTTTGATTCCGCGGCCAAACAGTATACAAACTTGAGCCCTGCAGCGACCACGCAGGTGGTCGCTAGCGGTTCGGCCTCCGGGGCAGGGGACGTCACCGTCAATTTCAAGCGACTTCTGGTCGGAGCCGACGGCGGTCGCCCAGCGATTGCGATTGGAGCTACGTTGCGATTCCCCACGGGCGACGCACTCAACTACCTGGGATCGGGGGCACTGGGTGGCAGCGCTTACGGTCTTTTCGAATCCAGGAGGCCCCTGGCGCCGCACCTGAAGGTGAGCTACCAATGGAATAGCAACTCACAGGTTTTGGATCTTCAGCAGCCGAAATACCTCAGGCTGCCGGGAGGACTGCAATATGCCGCCGGTTTTGACTACAAGCTTATTCGCCAAGTGACAGTTGCGGCGGATTTCCTGGGGAGCCAATTCATCAATACGCCGTCGTTTGCTCTGAGTACAGCGCCTCTAAATCCCGCGCCAACTGGAAGCAATGGCGGGAATGGAATCAATCAGAACTTCACAACCGTGACGGGGCTGAACAACACATATACGACGGCCAATTTCAGTGCAGGCCTGAAGTGGGCCCCAATCCGGCATGTTCTGGTTTATGGAAATATGCTGAAGCAACTCAACAATGTGGGCCTGCGCAGCAATATCGTTCCGCTAGTCGGAATCGCTTTCAAGCGCTAGCCGTCCGCAACGAAATGCTCTGGATGGGCAAACTAACCTGGCTTGCTTTAAGGTCTTTCAAGCAAAGCTCAGCGCTTTTGAATTCGTTCAGCGTCGCGACTCCATCCACCTCAGCCAAAGCGCAGGCGCCTTCCGGGCATTGCTGATGAGGTTCCTGGGAGGAGTTCGCGTCGACTCGAGGGAAAGGGCTTTTAAGTTGAGCAGCGGATTGATGTTGTGAGGTGGTCCCGGTAGTTCAGACAGTTTTTGCTTTTGGTAGTGTCCAGAGTTTTTTCGCACTGTCGATCTTCCTTTTAACTCAGTAAGGTTGTTGGGTTGAGGTTGTTTGCCTCTGGCCCCCATGGGGGCCAGAGGCAAAATGGTTCAGGCGATGGCCCGAACTTCGGCCGGCCGGTTCATCTGCAGGTAGCGTTTGGTTCCCCACCGGGTTGCGGCTACATGCCGCAGCCGCGCAGCAACTAGCATCAGCGCGTAGCGGCCATCGGGAAACGCTCCCACGACGCGCGTTCGTAGGCGGATCTCGCGGTTCATACGTTCCAACGGGTTGTTAGTCCGGATGCAGCGCCAATGTTCCGGTGGCAAGTTGTCGTAGCTCAGCGTCTTGCCGATGCCGTTCTCGACGATCGCCGGCTCTTGGTCGAGAGCGAACGAAGAGACTTCTCCATCCATTGGTGAAGGTCATCGAGCAGCGGCTTGGCGCGAGCCTGGCGTACAGGGCCGCGAAACTCCGTGGGCTTGCCGCGTATCTCTTCCTCGATTCCGTAGAGAGCTCCGATGCGGGTGAGAGCTTCGGTTGTTGTCGGCGAAGCTTGGATCACATGGATGTCGTGAAATTTGCGCCATGCGTGAGCCCAACAGGCAACTTCTTAGATGGCGCCGTCGCCGTAGGATGATGAAATCCTGAATACGCGTCGGCTTGCAAGGCGCCCTTGAAGTCGTTCAGATGCCGTCGCGGATGTTCACCCTTGCGATCTTCCGAGTAGGCGAACCACAAGGCTGGAGCGGTTGAACAGCCTGCTGGCCGGTCATCGCGCACATAGGTCCAGAGCCTGCCAGTCTTGGTCTTGCCGTTGCCGGGAGCCAGCACCGGAACCGGCGTGTCGTCGGCGTGAATCTTGGAGGCTGCCAGAACATGCTTGCTGATCTCATCGACCAGCGGAGCGAGCAACTCGCTGGCCGCCCCCACTCAGCCAGCGAATGTTGAGATGTCGAGATCGACGCCTTCGCGAGCATGGATCTGAGACTGGCGGTAGTGCGGAAGGTGGTCGCACACTCGGCGACCAGCACATGGGCAAGCAGCCCCGGTCCAGGCGGGCCGTGGAGGATCGGCCGCGCAGGAGCAGGCGTCTCGGCGACGCCTTCGCAACCTGCGCAGGCAAACTTTGGCCGCACGGGACGTATCGCCTTGTAGGTTGCCGGGATGTGCTCCAGTTGTTCTGAAACGTCATCGCCGAACTTGCGCAGCGTACCGCCGCAATTGGGGCAGCAGTTGTGCGCGGGAAGATGAGTGACTACTTCTCGCGGAAGATCTTCTGGAAGAGGCTTGCGTTGAGGGCGGGAACGACGCTTCGAATCTGCCGGGGGCGCGGGAGGTTGCGCTGCTCCGGCTGCATCCTGTCCAGCTTCATCTGGCTGGCGCGGTCTCTAGCCCTTCGAGGCGGAACTCAAGTTGCTCAAGCTGGCCGGTGAGCTTCTCGCTCTTCCGGCCGAAGATCATCCGCCGGTACTTATCGATGACCAGCTTCAGATGTTAGATCTCATGTGCGCTTGAAATGAGCTCCTTGCACTGCTGCATGGACTCGCTGTGCTTGGCGAGCACCAGTGCCTTCATCGCTTCAAGATCGAGCCTATCGAGGTCGGGCAAGGAAGCAGGAACCAGGAAGGCTATATGCCACAAGATAGATCGGAATGCATCAACAAAAGCCGCATGAATACAAGAGAGTCACGCATATAACTCACACTGCGATCTGCGGCGCCCAGGTCCTCTGCGGACGGCGCCATTCGATTCCTTCCAAGAGCATCGACAACTGTGCGCGACTCAGACAAACAGTGCCTTCGGTGGCCTGCGGCCAGATAAATCGGCCTCGCTCCAGACGCTTGGCAAACAAGCACAAGCCATCTTCATAATGCCCCATTTCGCTATGTGATTGATAAATCGAGATCCGCCTGGAGTGGAGAAGCCGTCGTGGGGTGCGATTTGTTCGCCTGGACCTGCTCCAGGAAGCGCACCGCCTGCTCGTTCTCGATATTCTCCTTTTGGAGCACCCACGGGCCGCAAAATATTGGCCGTTCTGCAGAAATAGAACCACGCCGAATAGCGCGTTGCAAAGTGTCTTTGGATATTCCCATACGGCGCGCAGCGTCGGAGAGATTCATCCATCCTTCTGATTCCTGGCGCTCAGCACTGTGGCACTCGATTTGATGGCGATGACGCAGTTGCGCTACCGCGTCGCGAGTCCAGTAATTTCCGTTGACTGTCAATAGCTTTGCGCGATTGAGGAAACCGGCAATCATTTCGTCGTTGCAGATACGGGACAATACGCGAACCGCTTCAACGATATCCTTGGGAACGGTTCCGCGCCTGTCGCCACGGCGGCGCCGCGGTAAACGCAGCGGCGTGTGAACGCCGCCTTTCCAGTGAATCAGCAAGACCACCTCGCTGGTTTGCTCGTCTATGTCCACGACGATTTCGCGGATCAAGGCTCGCAGCAATCGCTTCTTAGTGCGTTCATCAGCGTGTGGGTCGTTCCATAGAGCTTCCAGATCGCTGGCCAGGTTGGCGAATTCTTCCATCGAGCCAACGGTTGCAGACTTTGCACACTCGCTCTCACTAGCAATGCGTGCTTCGATGGCATGCACTTCTTCAAGAGCAACGTTCCAGCGGCGCTCCAGTTCTTGCGCAACCAGGCGATTATCTGGATCTGCGGCCTCATATTGCCGTTCTGCGCGTTGGCACCGGTAGAGTGCCGCCTGCAGGTCACGATGCAACGCAGCAAGAACATCGGAATGTGCCTTGGCCTGTTGTTGGGTCGCCATAATCGCCGCCTCTAACGCTGCCGGCTGAACCACGGAAAGCAGCTGCCGCGCGACCGCCGGATCGACATTTCTTCCGCTGAATGCCACACAACGGGCTTCCTTGTTGTCCAGATATGCTCTCGGACAAGCATACCGGACGGTCTCGCCATCCGGGCCCTTGTAGAACACCCGCAGCATACGGGAACATCGCCGACAGCGCAACAGTCCGGTGAGAAGCCCGCTGCCCGTACGGGCTGCGCCCGCCGGCTCATAATCGCTGAGCCGGTTGCCGATAATCATTTGCTGAACGCGCTCGAACTGCTCCCAACTCACATACCCTTCATGTGTGCCGGGAATCAAGGCAACCCAGCGTTCACGTGGCCTGCGGCGAGTGCGTTGCACCGACACGCCCTGATCGTAAACTGCGATGTTTTCCGTCTTTCCATAGGCATAGGCTCCCCCGTACGCGGGGTTGGTAAGGATGTTGTGGACAGAGCTGTAGGCCGGACGCCGCCAATGAATAGCGCCACGAAGGGTGCGGGCAGGCAGCATCAGATCGTGTTCCATAAACCAGAGCAGGGTCTGGCGAGCACTACCCAACTCAAACAACTTCGCGTAGACCAATTCAATGGCCCGCCGAATGCGCTCATCCGGATCCTTCTGCAGCTTTCCGTCTTCGTCTTTTACAAATCCAACAGGACAGTGGGAAACCAACTCGCCGCGTCGGGCCTTTGCCACGCGTGCCTCACTGGCCCTCTGACGAAGCAGGTCCAGTTCATATTCGTTGAGCGTTCCCTTCAATCCGAGGAGCAATCGGTCATTGCCCTGTCTTGGCGAATAGACGGTCTCCTGATCGACAAGCAGCGTGTCAACGATGCGGCACACTTCGACCAGTTGTTGCCACTCGCGGCTGTTGCGCTCAAAGCGAGAGACTTCCCGGGCGCATACCGCTCCCACTTCTCCCAGGCAAACCTGAGCCACCATCCGTTCGAAGCCGGTCCGCGTTACGCTGCCTCCTGCCGATCGGCCAAGGTCTTCATCAATGATCTCCACTTCGGCCCAACCGAGCGTGCGTAGACGCGCCTCCATGGCGTACTGCAGCTTCTGGCTCTCCAGGTTGTTCAACACCTGGTACGGAGATGACTGGCGCACGTACAAGATCGCTTTGCGGGAAATGTGTTGTGGCCTGATCTTGTCACTCATTACGCCCCCCTTTTTCTTGCGGGGCGCAATCGAGACTGCCGGTCCGCGTGCTGATGAGCATCTGCGCCAGCAGGCTTACTACTTCGACTCGTGTCTGTGCTGACAGATCGCTCCAGTGCGGAACGACGGGTTGTCCGTCGAACAGCACCAACTGCCTTCTCCATCTTGCTTCGGGGATCGCTGCCATCCGTATCTCCAGAACCGGCATGGCCGGTTGGCAGCGGTTGTATCACTGTTGACCGCAAGGAGGCACGTTGCTCCATGAGCGTTCGCTCGAGAGAGCGCAGCGTCTCGCAATCTACATACGGAAAAGCCTCGAGTCTCATTTGCGCGCACTCGGCTGCGTCGAACATCCACTTCGGAACTTCGACCAGCATCGTATGAGGGGGAGATTCAGGAAGCTTGCACAAGTACGCCCGCTCCGAGTGAGGGCCGCCTGCTTTGCGCGTCGCAATGGTGAGCCCAAACCAACGGTGCCACGGATAAGTAACTTCCCGCGGATCAAAAGTGATTTCGTGGGTTTTCTGTCGAGGGTTTGCAAAGTCCGTCGCCGTCGAACCACAAACATTTAACGATGTCGCCTCTTCGGCCCCGGAAAATGAAGACGTGCCCTGAGAAGGGCTGCTCATGCAACACGGTCTGCACTTGCGCACTGAGCCCATCAAAGTCGGGTAAGGGAGCGTCATTGCTGACGCTCCCTCCCCTAAGAACCGGACATGATGGTTTCCCTTCATCCGGCTCAAGCCATGTGTAAGCCCTCTGGAGTGGGGAGCCGGTCATCCGCGACAATTTGTCGTACCTTCGAAACTTTGGCCCTTTGTGCAAAATACAAGCGCCACCGGGGATCGAAAGGGTTGGCTTCCCCTTTGATCTTCAGATGCCGTTGTATGGGCGTATTCCCCGCATAGAGCAGCCGTTTCCAAGAAGGCTGCCCCAAGGGGACCGTGGCGGTGCGCGCCGCAAACCTCCACATCCTTTCACCGATGGCGTGATAATACCGATTCTTCACCCAAACGATGTTTTTGCGCGGATGTCTGCGACAACTCCACCACCACAGCTTGCGCCATATCTCAAAGTCCATGCGCGCGAACGCACGTTTAGCAACGCAGTGTCGATGATAGTTGGCCCATCCCCTTATGGCGGGGTTGAGCTGAACGATCAGATTTTCCTGCGTCGCCGATTTATTCTTCTCGATGATTCCCCGGATTTTTGTCAGAGCCGCCTGGACGTTCTTCTGGGCAGGCGTGATCAACAATTTCCTTCCATACTTGCGTATGTTCTGGCCGAGAAAATCAAACCCTTTCTGGATGTG
>Ga0181531_10002067_pt1 | contig 12583 bp, 18 predicted proteins | sample PEATcosm2014_Bin_38_FD_119743 | JGI IMG/M metagenome (GOLD analysis project Ga0181531, IMG submission 119743) | Peatland microbial communities from MTU Mesocosm Facility, Houghton, MI, USA - PEATcosm2014_Bin11_10_metaG | ecosystem: Environmental > Terrestrial > Soil > Wetlands > Peat | place... | reverse complement strand
GAGGACGCTTGAAGCCATCTCTTGAAAACGTGCTTCGCTGTGCCTCGGAGATTCAGAAGTGCAATACGGTTCTGGAGAGTCCAGAGCGTCATCACTTCGATCCTATCTCGCTGGAAATCTGGCAGATGGATTGGGTCGCAGAACTTCACCGGGAACTCGCTGTTAAGTCTTAACGCGCTCAAGCACTTAACTGCTTAAATGTGGCATCAAAACGCAAAAGTAACAAGCTCAACGACAGGCAGCAGAACTTCATTCGGGAGTACCTCGACCCGAAGGGCGCTAATCTTAACGGAACACAGGCCGCTATCCGTGCCGGATACTCTCGGCGGACTGCTAACGAGCAAGCATCGCGACTGTTAGCAAATGATAGTATTGCAGATGAAATCGAAAAGCGTCGCGCTCGCCGGATGGAGAAAGCCGAGTTGACTGCCGAAATGGTTATCAGAGAACTCCGTTTGCTCGGTTTCTCGAATATGCGGGACTATCTACGGATCAACGATGATGGAGAGCCGGAAATCGATCTTTCGCTAGCGGCAGACGATAGAGACCTGTCTGCTCCGATCCAGGAAGTCACGGTCGAGACAGTGACCGAAGGACGCAACGAAGAAAAGCGGTACGTTCGGCGCACGAAATTTAAACTTTCAGATAAACGCAGCAGTCTTGAGTTGCTGGGCAAACATCTAGGTATCTTCGATCAAGACAATACCGAAAAACGTGATCGTCTCGACGAACTAAACAAAGCTGTTCGCGCTCCTTTGAGTCGTCCCGCATGATCGCCGAAGAACAAGACATAAAAATCCTTCCATTCGGTACGAAAGCTGCTCGGTTCGCGTACCGTCCGCCGGAAGACGACAAGCGGTTCACGGTTCTGGTGGGAGCGGTTCGGAGTTCAAAGACTTGGACGATGATGGCGAAGGCGCTTCCGAAACTATGTGCTTATCATGTTCGTGGCATGAAGCTCATGACAGGAGCTACGAAAGACTCGGTTTACCGCAACGTGCTATCGGACTGGTTCGACGTGCTCGGGACTCATAACTATACGTACAACCGTCAGTCTGGCGAACTGGACATCATGGGCAGCAAGTGGATCGTGATGGGGGCTAAAGACGAAGGGTCGGAACGGAACGTCCGGGGAATGACGGTAGGCGTCTGGTACGCGGATGAACTCGTGCTTTACCCCGAGAACTTCGTGAAGATGGCTCTCAACCGAATGTCGCCTGCTGGCGCACGTGCCTACGCGACGACGAACACGGACTCGCCTTACCACCACGTCAAGAAGTTGATCGACCATATGACACCGCTCGGGGACATCGAAGTCATAAACTTTGGCTTGGACGATAACCCGAACGTGCCGGAAGACTACAAGGCGTTCTTGCGCCGGACGTACACGGGCGTCTATTACGAGCGCTTCATCATGGGCAAGTGGGTGGTAGCTGAGGGCGCGATCTACGGTTCTTGCTGGGCGGACGATCTCTGTTATGACGGGCCTTGTCCGGTTGGTCACGGGCTGGGAGAGGAAACGATAGCCATCGACTGCGGAGTAGCTCACCGCCAGGTTTACCTCCACTTCATCGACGACGGCGACACGGTTTGGTGCGACCGGGAGTACGTTTGGGACTCGGCAGAGATGATGCAGCAAAAGACTGACGGGCAGTACGCCGATGATCTGGAGCAGTTCATGCGCGGAGAAGCGATTCCAGGGGCATGTATAGAAGGAAAGCAAGCTGCGAACGCGTTGGTTCTAGTCCCTCCGGAGTGCGCCTCGTTCGATGCCGAGTTGACGCTTCGTGGCATATGGCACATGGACGCGGACAACGACGTTGCCGATGGTATCCGGATGACTTCTAGCCTGATGGCTCAGAAGAAGCTCAGGTTCTCGCGGGAGCGTTGTCCGAAGACCATCAGCAAGATGCCTGCATACTCTTGGGATGTAAAGAAAGCAGCGCGTGGAGTAGAAGAACCGATCAAGCAGAACGATGACGAGTGTGACACGGTGAGGTACCTCGTGAAGACTCGCATACCATCTTGGCGAATCGCGGGGAAAGCGGCCTAAATCATGCCATACGGATCAGGGTATGTGGCAAAATATCGTGGCCGGGCGGTTGATCGTTCCTTGAAACTGATGCCTAGCAATGGAAGTGGAAGCACAGGGCCGATCACACACCTCGCTCCGGTCCACATTCTGTACTTGCAAGCGCTCGCCAACGGATCGCGGGTGACGGAAGTCAGCCACAGTAAGCAGATGGGAAAGAACAGGCTGGCTCAGATTCGCGAGTTCCTGAATTGCAGGACGACGACGCAGGCCGTGGCGGAGTCATTGCGGCGTGGCATCATCAAGTAATCTTTGTGGTCGCTCATCTTTCCATCTTCTGCGCTTGCGGTCATCAGATGAAATGTACGGACCAAGTGACGTTCTATTCGTTCTATTGCGAGAATCAGCACTGCGAAGAGTATCTGAAGGCGGTCAAGGCGGAAGTTATCTTGACGGAGATTCTTCAAACGGCATGATCTTCGAGTTCTCTGGCAACGGGCCTGTGAATATGGTCAGCGGCTACACGGTCACGATCAACCCCAGGAATCCGGTCTACCTCGTGGAAATCACAGAGGACGACATCTACTGGCTATTGAGCCTCCACATCAAGTGGGAAGAATGAAGCGTTGGATAACTCTCGATCTACGGTTGTGGCATATCGACGATGGACTATTGATCTCCATCGAATCGCTTGAGGAAGCTGACGTGAAAACCTCTCAGTATCCTCCGGATGCTAAATTCGTCTTGTTGGGAGCGAAGCGGTCTCGATGAACTGGGAACAATCAAAGCGAGTGGCGCAAGAGTACGCGAAGCTGTTATTCAAGATCGCGGAAAACGCGTTCTCGATCCCGCTCGTTGATCGCGAAAGATTCCTCGAACTCTGGAGTTGGCAGATTGCAGAGCGGATGGTACTCCAGAGGCTTCACGATACGGCTCGGACCTGGAGACAGGCATCTCGTGAAGTCATGCGAGGCCAGTACATTCACAGTCTGCTGCAGAACGAACTCGAAGGACCGATTGGCGAGAGAGTGCGCGAATTGATCGCGGAGAACGCGCAACTGATTCGTACCTTGCCATCGAAGGTAGCTGAGCAGGCAGCACAGGAACAGGCGAGACGCGCTCAGGCTGGTGAGAGACCTTACGCGGAACCGAGCCTGCTCAAGTACATCACGCGCTGGCAGGCGCAAAGGATCGCACGCACGGAGACGGCAAAGGCTCAGACGGCTCTGACTCAAGCGCGGAGTGAGGAGTTAGGATTGGACTGGGTGGTTTGGAGGACGAGTGAGGATGAAAGAGTACGACTTTCCCACAGGAAAATGGCGACTGTACTCTTCCGATGGACTGATCAGCCGTCTCCAGAAGCTCTCGTCGGTGAAAGAAGTTACGGGAAATATCCACCTGGTGGAATCTTTAACTGCCGTTGTTACGCAGAACCGCTCTTACGGACTTCGCAAGTATCGTGGCCTCACAGGTGCTACTTCGACGGTGCGATTCTTTCTGTGACCCTCTCCGCGTTTCGTGCGATGAACAATCTTGGACGCGAGGACCGCATTGCAGCGTGAGTAAGAAACGGATAATCCGTCGTCGTTCCAGTGCCATCGTGACTGACTCGAAAAGCGAGCGCGGGATGGCCTACGACGTGTTCACGAACGCTGCCGCACGCATAGGGTACGGCACGCCGTCGGTAGCTGAGGGAACGGACTACACGCTTCTGCGTCTCAGCAACAATTACTGGTTGATGATCACTCTCTACCGTAACCATTGGCTCTCGCGCAGGATCGTCGATTCCCATCCAGACGACATGGTGAGAGCGTGGCCGAATCTGATCTCGGAACTAGAGCCAGGAGATATCAAGTCGTTCAACCGGACGATAGGCCGGACGCAGACTCAGCAGAAGACGCTCAAGGCTTCGAAGGAAGGGAACCTGTTCGGCGGGGCGGGAGCGCTGATCGTTATCCGAGGACACGAGAAGGCTCTGGAAGAACCTCTGAATCTGGACGACATCAATCCTGGCAGTTATTGCGGACTGATCCCGTTCGACCGCTGGTCCGGCATATATCCCGACAGTGACGTGTCTACGAACATCGAGGATCCACTGAACTTTGGCCTTCCCGAATATTACCGCTGTCAATCCGTGGAAGCGTCGAAGTCGTTTCGCGTTCACGCGTCTCGTGTCTTGAGATTCTGTGGTCCCGAGGTTCCACGTCCCGAGCAGCAAGCTCAGATGTACTGGGGCATCTCAGTGTTGGAGTTGGTCTACGAGGAACTGCGAAAGCGTGACAACGCGTCGTGGTCGATCTTGAACTTGATGTTCCGCGCTCAGATCGTTGCTCAAAAGAATCCCGAACTGGCTTCGATGCTTTCCGGGGCAGCGGCGAGTGGCCAGGCTTTGTCGCGTTTCTTGAGAGTCATGCAGGCTCAGAACGAGTTGCTGTCCAATCAAAGCATGTTGATACTCGGCAAGGACGGAGAACTACAGACTCACCAGTACAGTTTCAGCGGCTTGAGCGACATCTACCAGCAGTTCCAGTTAGACATCGCAGGAGCTGCGAGGACTCCGGTGACTCGCTTGTTCGGGCGCACGATGACAGGAATCGGTCAGTCGAACGACGGCGACGAGAGGATTTATGAGGAAACCATCGCTCAGGAACAGCACCACCAGTTGACGCCTCAGTTCAACAAACTCTTTCCAGTGATCTGCATGTCGGAGTTTGGTGATGTTCCGAAGGACTTGGACTATGAGTACCCGAGCGTTCGCGTGCTGACGGAAGAGGACAAGGTGGAGTTGTTCACCAAAGGCATGACGGCGATTTCCGATGCTTACAGTAAGGACATTTTCACGGAGAAGCAAGTCTTGCTGGAAGTCAAGCAAATGAGCATCGTCACCGGGTTCGGGACATCAATCACAGACGAAGACATCGAGAAGGCGAGCGACGAGAAGTTCAGCGAGCAGACTGGATTGGGTGAGTTCAAGATGCCGGGAGAAGAAGGCCAAGAGGAATCCGCAAATGCTTGAGCCTCTAGTCAGTGTTCTGCTTTGTCACCGCAACATGCGCGAGATGGTCCAGCGGGCGATAGACAGCTATTTGTCTCAGGACTATGCGAACCGCGAACTTATCGTTGTGGATGACGGTGGGGAGGTGATCCGCGATCTGGTAGAAGGAATTGAGAACTGCCAGTACATACTCTGTCATTCGGAGACACTCAGCCTCAAGAGGAACGTAGGGTGCCAGCGTGCGAACGGAGAGTTCATCGTTCACTTCGACGCGGACGACTGGAGTGGGCCTCACAGGATCACTGATCAGGTCGGGATGATGCTGGCGAATCCCAGAGCGCAGATTGGTGGGTACTCGAATGCGCTTTGGTACGACTTCGTAGACGCCAAGGCGAGTTATTACAAGGGCACGGTTTGGGGCGCGTCGTTGATCTATCGGCGCTCTTACGCACTGGAGAATCCTTGGGACGAAAGGGCGTCGTTCGGGGAAGACGGCCCGTTCATCGAGAAAGCGCGCCTGGCTCAACAAATCGCCTCGGGGGATGGGAGCAAGAACTTCGTAGCCACGATGCACAGCAAGAACGCACGCAGAGCGGCGGTCGGCACTCCGGGCTTCTGGCCGTTCGTCGGTACGGACGTTTTGCCCGAAGGATTCAAGTCAGCGGCAGGGATAGCGTGAGCGTAGACGTAGTAGGTTCGAACAACCGAGTGATCCGCTTGGCCGACTGTCACGCAGGGTATCAGCACGAATTGAGAGAGCACTTCGAGATGTACTTCGGAGCCGTAGCGCCGGAAGACGAAGGCAACCATCAGGTGGTGGACTTCTCTCGCTCTCGTGTTCACTCACTCAGGGGTTTCGGAGAGTTCGAGTTCACTTCGTTGCCAGAGGAACCCGAGGCCATCGAAGGCTATCTCGCTCAGTATCGCTCGAAAGCAAGCGACGTGGTGTACGACTGCGGAGCATACTGCGGAGCCACGACAGTGAACTTTGCCAAAAAGGTGAAACACGTTTACGCTTTCGAGCCGGACAATAAGAACCGCGCAGCGCTGATCAGGAATCTAGAGCGCCACCACGTCGAGAACGTCACTGTGCTCCCCTACGCGCTTGCCGGCCAAAATGGGACGGAGACGTTCAACTCTGAGAGCACGCCCGGTTCAGCGCTTCCACGTTGTAATGGTCGCGCATCGTTCGACGGGATCAGCACGGTAGAGACGATCACCTTGGCTAGCGCTTTCGAGCGTTACGGCGTGCCGGACTTCATTAAACTCGACATCGAAGGCGCGGAAGTAGAAGTGTTGGAATCCTCGCGAGAAACACTCAAAGATAAGTTGATTCCGCTGGCGCTCGACACGAACCACCCGATCCAAGATGGGAAGATGACGCGGGATGTAGTCGAGCCTGTTCTGAGAGAAATCGGATACGAGTTGGTCGAGTCTTCGCTGGAGTTCGGCGGGTACTGGATGACGTGGGCTGTGCCGAAGTTGAAAGTGTTGGTCGTTGTCCCGACTCACGATCGGATGAACTTCCTCCCTGATGCTTTGGAGTCAGTAGAGAGGCAGACGCGCAAGGCCGATGAAGTTACCGTGACTGGCAACGTGGGGCTTGGGATCATCACGAGCGCTCCGTTGGCCGTCAGGATGAACGACGCCATCGAGAAAAGCGACTGTCATGCGTTCATTCTGCTCTGCGACGACGATGCTCTGAAGCCTGAGTACATCGAGAAGACTGTAGCGTTGATGGTACAGACTGGAGCCGACGTGGTTTACAGCGACACGGAGTTCTTCGGAGACCTGTCTCTCCAGCACTACGGCCAAGAGAAGTCGAAGCCGTGGACTGACGAGATCGACCAGCACAACATCGCGTCTCTGTTCTCGTTGTGCAAAAAAAGTTTGTGGCGAAAGATCGGCGGGTGGGCTGATGTTCCGCTGTTCGATTGGGATTTCTGGTGGAGGTGTTTTCACGCCGGAGCGAAGACGGCTCACGTTCCAGAGAAGTTGACTTGCTACCGGGTTCACGCCGGACAGGAAACTTACCATCAAGACATCGGGGCGGCTTTCTGGAAGGCTCGTCAACGGCAGAAGGCTCTGTTGAGCGATATGAGTTGGAAATTTGTTTGATGTGCGGGAAGCGAATATCCGAAGTGAAAACACCGATTGACTGCGGCAAAACATTTCGGAGTATGGTCACAGAAGACCAGACACTCTTGGTATTTTGCGGAGCAGTGTGCGCTGGGGAAATGATCCAACGGTTAGGAAATGCCATCGTAGAGGCGGTGAGGCAATAATGTTCGACCATCGTATAGAAGAAACACTCTCCGAGATGGCGGAACATGCACGGCACTTTATTCCGCAAGAGCCATCAGAAATCACCGATGAGAAACTTACGGATGATGAGATGGAGAAAATTACCTATCGGTATCCGGTGCCTCCAAGGTGTCCAGTCCTCATCCCGATGGAGCAAAGATTGAAGTTCCTGAAGTCACAAAGAACATTATTGCTTGAATTGGAAGCGACTGAACGCGGGATAGAGTGGGATAAGGTAAAAGATTTGCTGGGATGGTGACAGACTGATGGCGACTACGACTTACTTAGCCGAGAACCTCTCGCCTAACATCGGTGAAACCAACGAGGGTTTCCTGATCTGCACGAACGTAGTGCTGGCGAGGACTGGGTTCCAGAAGTACTGTGGCCGCGAACTGCCACGCAAGCAAGTCGAGAAACTTTGCTTGGACATCGCTCCGAACGAGGAAGTCGAACTCTACCGTCCAGCAGAGGAAGTCTTTCATCCGGACTTTATCGCTTCGCTCGAATCGAAGCCTCTCACGGACGATCATCCACCGGGAGACGTCTTCGTCGACGCGGAGAACGTCGAGAGGTTCGGCAAGGGCCACATCCGGAACATACGCAAGGGAGACGAACCGCTGGATACGGGAGACTGGCCATTGATCGGAGACGTGATCAGCACGCATGCTGATTTGATCGATGGCATCAAGAGTGGGAAGCGCGGAATCTCTCTCGGCTACCTCTATGACCTCGCGCTGGACGGCAACAAGATTTTGCAGGTTAATCTCGTGGGCAATCACGCCGCCGTGGTCCAAAAAGGACGCGCTGGCGGGGAAGCTCGCATCAACGACTCGGCTCCTAAGGAGGAGTTGGTCAAAGAATTCAATCCGGATGCCGAAGAGTTCTTGGCTAAATCCAAGAGCGCGGAAGCTCCCACAACAGACAAGCCAAAGGAGCGCAAAGTGAGCAATCGACTGATGGATTTGCTCGGGCTAGGGCTGAAAGCGAAAGCGGCAGACAGTGCCACTACGCCAGAGGAGCTAGCAGAAGCGGCGGGCGAAATCAGCAAATTGAGAGAGCCCGCCAAGAGTGACCTTCGTGGTCACGCGAAAGACGACGAGAAAGAGAAGGAAAAAGAAAAAGCCAAGGACGAGAAGGAAGAACCGAAGGACGAGGAGCGCGAGAAGCTTCACGCTCACCTCGACAAGGCTCTCGACTACAAACGCGCCAAGGACAAGAAGGCTGGTGATGCCGACTTGAAAGCCTTGCGCGAGAACCTTTCCAGCTTCTTCAAAGAGGAAGAGGGAGAGCCGGAGCACGCCATGGACGCTGAGCACGATCCAAAGACTTGCGAAGTCGAGGATTGCGCGAAGTGCAAGGACGCTGCGGAGAAGGAAGACGGCAAGGGCAAAGACTCCGCTCCTCTCGTCGAGCCGATCTTGGACGAAGCAGGTAAGGCCAAGGACGCTCTGGCGCAAGCGCGGGACACCGCTCTGGCGAACGAAGGCGCTGCCGCCGTGCTCAACGCTTTGCGTCCGTTCGTCGCTCGCGTCAAGGACACGGACCTTCACCGGGCCTTCGACGCCGCTTCTGCTTCGATCAACAAAGGACCGCGGCGGACGGGGACGGGCAGCTACAGCGCGTTCTCCGACGCGGCTCACGCACGCGGCAAGGATGCGGAAGAACAGACCACCGCTGCACAGCGTACCGAGAAACTGAACAACATGATGGCTAGCCGCCATCGCAAGAACGTCACTTCGGAGGTGCGGTAATGCCATTTGCTCAAGTAATTCCTGTCACTGGGCTTCCCTTCGGTTTCCCTGGAACCGTCTCCCGGATGGGTGATCCTCTCGTGGTCGCCAAGCCTGTTCTCAGTACCACTCCCAACACGATCCCGTTCGGGACTCCGGTCGTCGTGATTCCTACGACTGGCGGAGGCGACACGGTTGTTGGCGTAGTCGATTACGTCGGTACCGGAACCGGCCAGCAGAGCGGCACGTTCACTGCCGCGAAGTTCGGTGGCGTGGCCGTCCGGGAAGTGAAGTCGATGCTGGCTTACCCGGTCAACCCCGACACTCCTCAGACGGGCTCTTACGCCGCTAATCAAGAATGCGATTTCTTGGTTCGTGGAACCATCTCGGTGGTGATCAACAACGGCACGCCGTCGTCACAGGGTACCGTGTACGTTCGCACGGCGGTGAATGCTTCGGTTCCGCTGGGAGTTGTTGGCGGATTCGAGGCAGCGAACACGACTGGCACCGTCGCTCTGACCAACGCGGTGTTCAAGAACGGCAACATGGACGCCAACAACGTAACTGAAATCACACTCATCCAACGCGCGGCTGCGTAGAAAAGGAGATCGGACAATGTACAAAAACAAATCGCAAAGCGGCCAAGCGTTCGATGCGGCCTCCAGCGGAGGTTTGGCATTTCTCAATGCCGAGCTTGCCATCCCACACACTAAACTCGTCGAGCCGTTAGAAGCTCACACTCACGCCCGCGACATCAAGATCAAATTCGGAGGCGGTTTCCCCGAATACATCACGGCGTGGGCTGCGAACTACGGCACGTCCGGAGGGAACGAGTTCGGACTTCAGGGGACGAACAACTCTGACATGCCGAACATCCAGGCGGACATTCAACAGGGGAACTGGGTTTCCTGGATCTGGGGGGCGTCCATGTTCATTTCATGGCTCGACCTCAAGAAACTCGAAACCGCCAAGCGGAACGAGATCGCTCCGCCGTTCTCTCTCGACGACATGCTCCGCAAGGGCATCCGTATGGTCTGGAACAAGGCACTCGACAAGGTAACGTATCTCGGATGGTTGAGCCAACCCGGACTGATCAACAGCAGTGACGTAGCTTCTGGCCTCGCCGCAGCGGTTGGCACGGGGAGTTCGACTCTCTGGTCTAACAAGACTGGCATCCAGATTTACAACGACGTGCAGACGATGCTCTACACCGCTGTTGGGAACTCTGGGTACTCGACGATGGAAGGGTGTCCGGACAGCTTGCTGGTTCCGTTCACTCAGCACCAGTTGCTCGGGCAGCCGATGACGATCAACGGGACGCCGATCTCGCTTTCCATTCAGGAGTACATCGAGAAGTACTGTCTGTGCGCTCAGCTTGGGAAGAAGTTCACCATCAACCCGTTGCCGAACCCCTGGATTTCAGGACAAGGCGTGAGCGGCCTGAACCGGGCGTTCGCGTACCGGAACGACGAAGACGACGTGCTGTTGATGATCCCGCAAGAGATCATCCCGGCCATGACTATCCCCACCGAGAACCGTGGCGGCGGTTACGTGTCGATCTACGTCGGCAACATCGCCCAGGTGATGTGGCTGCGTCCGCAGACGGCTTTTTATCTTGATGGAATTTGAGATAGATAGCAGTTTGAGGGCTGCTTGACCGGGCGCGAATCCCGGATTGGAGGTAGGACGTATGGAATCAAAGATCACGCTGAGAGACGCCGAAGAGTGCATCGACAATCACGACATTGCGGTGCTCGCTCAATGGGCAGGTCAGCAAAAACAGATTGCGCCGGATTCTAACTTGAAACGGCCTTTTGCTCTCATACGAGAGGGAGCTGACCTGCTTCTGCGGCAAAGACATCTGAACGAGGAAAAGGAGAAATCAATATGCAGGTAATCAGCACGCGGACGCTCACGTTCAAAAACCCGAAAACCGAAGCATCGGTGACAGTGCGGCCCACGCCTCGCGGTTCGGCGGCTGTTGCTCCCGACTGGATTTCCGACGATCCGTACTTCGAGTTCTGTACCGGAGGAGACGAGCCAGCTTTGACGGTTCTTCCGAAGGGGACGAAGATTCCCAAGACAAAACTGATCGAGGTTCCAGTCGTTGACCCGAACGCTCCGAAGAAGAAAGAAAAGCAGAGCAACGACGGACTTGGGCCTGTGACGAAGCCGTTCTCAGTCTAAATGGCGAATCCCGACTATAGCGCGTATTGTTCGCAACTCTGGGGATGGCCGGAGGAGACGGACTGTAACCTGTTCGCTGGCGCTACGAACGTAGTGTTCGGGGACAATCCGCCTTACCAGATCAGCGATTTTCTCGCCGTGTATCCAAAGTTTGGGACGTTCGCTCAGGCGGTAGGAAGTGTCGCGATTGCGAACGGAGGGACTGGTTACGCTGTCAACGACCAGTTGCAACTCGTTCAACCAGACGCATCGGGATGCATCATCCAAGCGATGACGGTCGATTCGAATGGAGTCATTCTGACGGCTCAAATCGCTCAACAAGGTCAGGGTTACTCGGTCGCTCAGAACTTAGCGGTTACGGGAGGGAATGGCGCCGGAGCGTTGTTCAACGTAACCAACATCATCGCTGCGAATCTGATCGTCCCGCAAGCCGTGTTGCAAATGTACGTGACTTTGGCATCTGCAAGTTTGCAGTCCGCTCGTTGGTGCGAGATGTGGCCGATGGCGATAGCTCTGTTCATCGCTCATTACACAACGCTGTATCTCATGAGTGAGGGAAACACGGGAAGCACGGCTGGCTCTATCGCGCGTTCCGGTTTAGCGGCTGGGATCATCGTCAGCAACACGGCATCGAACGTGAGTATGACGATAGAACCTCCAAACCTGGAAGAGTTCGGGATGTGGAACCTCACTTTGTACGGGCAACAATTCGCGTCCTTGGCCAAGACGATTGGTTCTGGACCGATGCTACTTTGGTAACCTGATGGACTTGTCCTTCGCTGTAAATGATCCCCTCACTGCGGAGAGTTTCCAGATTCAGCGGTCGAATGGTGGCTACTACGGGGCCGGAGGGTGGTCGGACAAATTCACGACGCTCAATCTCTACGGACGAATCACCCTTGCAACTGCTCGTGAAATCGAAGCGTTACCTGAAGCCGACAGAACGCACGAATCCATCGTCGTCCATTGCGAACTTCCAATGTACGTGACCCGTCTTTCCGCGAACGATGGAGGCCCGGCGACTTCGGACATTGCTATCTATCACAATCAACAATATCGGATCGTTTCGACTAATAATTATGCGAGTCGCGGGTATTGGTGGGCGATAGCCGTGCGGATGATGGGTGCATAGATGCTGACTCCGAAGATCAAGACGGTTGTTACAGACGGCTCGGTGAAGGCCATCAAGAATCTGAAAGACTTGGGCAATCTCGAAGTTTACGTTGGGATTCCCGAAGCGGCGTCGGCGAGAAAGTCGGGGGCGATAACGAACGCTCAGCTTGTTTTTCTCCACACAAGAGGAGTCAGGACCGTGGACGTTCGCAGGCAGATGGG
>Ga0181531_10002064_pt1 | contig 12585 bp, 9 predicted proteins | sample PEATcosm2014_Bin_38_FD_119743 | JGI IMG/M metagenome (GOLD analysis project Ga0181531, IMG submission 119743) | Peatland microbial communities from MTU Mesocosm Facility, Houghton, MI, USA - PEATcosm2014_Bin11_10_metaG | ecosystem: Environmental > Terrestrial > Soil > Wetlands > Peat | place... | reverse complement strand
GAGTATCTGTTCCGACAGATGGCATCGTACCGGCAGCCGGGGAGTAAGCAAAGGTCCCGGCTACGTTGGCGGTCGCATCCAGCTGCGTGGAGCTCAGCGCGGTACCGGAGGTGATAGCCGCCGGAGCCGCCCACGTGATAACGGGGTTAGCCTTGCTGACGGTCAGCGTCACCGAGGTGGTGAATGTACCGAGGCTCGCGTTGGTTGGGGTGAAGGTGACGGAAAGAATATGCGACCCAGCTGTAAGGACTGTGCCGGCGGCCGGGGTGTAAGCGAAAGTGCCGGTAACGCTGGCGGTAGCATTCAGTTGAGTTGCGCCGAGTGCTGTGCCGTAGGTGATGGCCGACGGCGTTGGCCAGGTGACGACCTGCGATTGCACTGTCAGGTTCGCCGGACCGGCTGTGAGGGCAAAGTCGCCGATAACCGGAATGCTGGTGGAGAGAGTGTCAGGCAAAGCGCCGCTGGCCTGGGTGACATCGAGGCTGGAGAAGGTGGCGCCAGTGCCTTCGACGGTGGTTGCCGTCAGGCCGGTGGCAGTTCCGGCTCCGGTGAAGTTCAGGGTTACCGGCACTCCGCCAAGGTTCTGGCCGTTTTCCGTAACCGAAACGATCACAGATGGAGTTGCTCCGATGGAGTTCGCAGTGGCGGCATACGGAGCGCCAACAAACTGCGCCGACGTGTAATCCGTCTGCACGGCTCCGGCGTCGTAGCAGGGGGCGGTGTAGGGATAGCCGGGGTAGGTGTAGTTCTGGTTGAGGAAGCCGCGCTGGTCGGTGTTGATGCCGTAAGGAATCAACGTTGCGGAGCCGGCGCAGATGGCTGAGCTGCCCGGTTCGGGAAGAATGGTTGGAGTGGAGAAGATCGCACTCGTCCCGCTGTAATTGCCGAGCGCGGAGAGCGCGGGAACGCCACTGGTCAGATTGGTCGGGGCGACGACGTTGCCCAGAGTCCCGGTGGCGGGGCAGGAAGTTGAGCCGGAGCACTCTGTGCTCTCGCCCAGGATGCTGTTTTCCACGGTGAGAGTAGAACCGCCGCCGATAACGATGCCACCGCCGGTGTTGCCTGCGAAGGTGCTGTTATAGACGCTGACGGCTGCGCCGCTGCCACTGTAGACAGCGCCGTCGGCGGAAGCAGTATTGCCTGCGAAGGTGCTGTATTCCATCAGCATGCCTCCGGTTGCGCTGTTGTCGTAGATCGCGCTGCCATCGGGGGCGGTATTTCCGGCAAATGTGCTGTCGAGGACATTGACGGATCCAGAGCCACCGTTGTAGATGGCGCCGCCGGAGGTAGCCGCGGAATTTCCGGTAAAGTACATTCCGTTTACCGTGAGGTTCGCGAGGTTATCGATCGCGCCGCCAGTGCCGTTGGCGGTGTTATTGCCGTTGGCGAAAGTCATGCCGAACACGGAAGCGCTTCCACCAGAGGTTTCGAGGATCGCGTACTTATTTGCGCCGGAGACGGTGAGCGAACCTGCGCCCGGCCCAACGATATTGACATTGGGGCCGACGCCGGGACCGGCTGAGGTCAGGGCGATGCTGGATAAGCCACTCGCGAAGTCGATATCGCCGTAGCCCGCGGCGTTTGCCTGCGCAATGGCATCGCGCAGTTTGCAAGCCGAGCCGGGGCAGTTCGAAGCGATACCGGAGGCGTCATCGGCGGAGCTGGCTACAGTGAGGTAATTCGTCTGAACCGCGCCCGCGTCTACGCAGGAGGTCTTGATTGGGAAGCCGCGCTGGTCGGTAGTGACTCCGGACGGGACATCGGCGGCTATGCCGGCGCAGATCCCCGGACTACCCGGCATGGGCAGCAAGGTCGGAGTAAGGCCACCATAGTAGCTGAGAGGCAGCAGGCCGGCCGCGGCCAGGGTCGTCGAAGAATTGGGGCCTACGTAGTTGCCATTTTGGCCGTTGGTCGGGCAGATAGGCGCGCCTGGATCGGCGTAGCACTCGTTATTTTCCGCAAAGTAGTTGTTCTCGAGGGTGACCACCGTTTTGGGGTCGCCGGTGTAAGAAACGCCACCGCCATCCTCCGCCGAGTTGCCGTAAAAGGTGCTGTCCTTAACGGTTAGATTGGCATTCATGATGCTGTAAATGCCGGCGCCATAAATGGCGGTATTGCCCGTGAACGTGCTGTTTGTCACAACCAGCAGGTTCGCGCTGAACTGGAAGATGCTGGCGGACTGCGTGGCGTAGAGCTTGTTGAAGGTGCTGCCGTTGACGGTCAGATTGCCGCCGGTATCGTTATAAATGGCGCCGCCGTTATTGGCGGTGCAGTTGAAGAAAAACGAGTTGTTGACGGTCAGAGTTCCGTTGTTATAAATGGCGCCGCCGTATCCTGAACTGCCGGCCGTGACGTTCAGAAAGGCGACGTTATTCACGGTCAGGTTGGAATACTGGTTCTGGATGCCGCCCGTCGCGGCGAGACTTTGGCCGTTGCCGTTCTGCAGGGTCAGATTCTGGATCGTGACATAGATGGTCGGGCCACCCTGGGGGTTATACACAGCAAATGGTGTGGTTCCATTCAGGCCGTCGAGGATAATCACCGAGCCCCCGTCGACGGTCATGTTCACGACAATCTCGGGAAGCACAAAGCTCACAGGGATGCGCCCCGAGAGCCCTGCATGAAAGATGACGCTGCTTCCCGGGTCAGAATTGGCCGCGGTCATGGCGTCGCGCAGAGAACAGTTGGTACCGATTCCGTTGGCCGGACAGTTGCCGGGAGTGCCGTTCAGGCCGGATCCGGCTCCATAGTCGTCCGTGAGCACGGTCACCGTATAGGTGTCCGCGGCCATGGCGCTGGCAGCGGGGCCGAGCAGGAGCATGGGGACGAGCCACAGGCAAGACACGATCAGCAGAGAGAACAGGCGCGAAGATGAGAAGCGGCGTGCAGAATCCAGGGACGATTTGGCAGGCATCGAAAGCACCTCAGTTAAAGGTCGTATTTCGCCACCGGTAAACGCGCAGGTGACGGTTTCGTTCTGTTCCCGTGCGCTGGGAGAGGGAACCCGGTTTGTTGACTGCAGATTCAGCGGGAATGCTTCGTTGATAGTCAGGGGGCGAGGTGCTTTGCGTCAACCAATCTTTGGTGGCGGCGGGCGGGGACTGTGGACTCGCACGGGAGGCACTTTGGTGGGAGTTACGGCAGCGTCAGAGGGTGGAAGCCTTGAAGTCTTTTGTCTGCTTCACAAAGCGAGGGAATTCAAGCCCGTTACATCTCCTGTGTAGAACTTTCGGCTGCCCCATCGGGGGACATTCTCCGGTAAGAAACCGCTTTGGAGAGGAGCCGAAGAGGCTGGGATCGATAGAAACCGGATCTCATTCGAGCCACACCAACCGTCAATACGGCACCCAACCGAGCGCAAGGGCATGGATGCTAAAATGATGGGAGATTATTCGGAGATTTGGAGAATTCGTGGTTGGTTCGACCGTCAATATCTGCGATCATACTTTTCTTCCTCAGCTGATCGATTCCAGTTCCGTTGTGATCGACCTGGGGGCTTATGACGGGGACTTCGCGCAGGCGGTGATCGATCGATTCCACTGCAAGGTGATCAGCGCAGAACCCGTCAGGGAACTCGCAGAGCGAATACAACCGCACCCATTACTGCGCATTCTTCCGGTTGCGGTTGGGGGGAAAGATCAGTCCGTCACCTTAAACGTGTTTGACGCGCGATGCGCGAGCGTTTTTGCTGCGACGTCGCCCGAGGAACAAGCGGAAGCGCGGACGGTGGAAATGATCTCTTTCGAGGAGTTTTGCCGTCGCGCAGCCGTCGATCGCATGGACGTGCTCAAGCTCGATATCGAAGGGGCAGAAATAGAACTGTTCGACAGCTTAAGCGACAAAGAATTACAGTCCGCGACACAAATTACAGTGGAATTTCACGATTTTCTGTATCCGGAGCAGCGGCCTGCGATTAATCGGATCCGGGAGCGCATGCAGGATATTGGGTTTTGGGTGCTCCCGTTCTCGTTCGATAACAGTGACGTGCTGTTCCTCAGCAAGAACGCTGCAGTTGGGCGCGCTGACGTCACATATCTGCGCAGCTTTTTGCGCTATGGGAAGCGCATCGCCCGTCGTTTGCGAGCGATGGCCACGTGACGAACGGTCGCCCCTAATGAATATCGAAGGGCAGAAACCTTCCTTTTTGTAAGACCGAGCATCCTGCAAAGGACGCGCTCGAGGGCCAGATCGTCTCCATGTGCGAGGATCGGCACCGCCATCGGGAATGGCTGAAATTTCTGCGCGCCATCGACGAGTCGTTTCGCAACACAACAGATCCAAATGATCGCGGACAACTACGCCACCCACAAACATCCCAGGTGCAGCGCTGGCTCAACCGACATCCCCGCTTCCGCATGTCCTTCGCGCCTATCGGCTGCTCGTGGCTAAACATGCTGGAGCGCTTCTTCCGCGACCTGACCGAAAATCGTCTGCGCCGCGGAGTCTTCCGCAGTGTCGAGGAGTCGCAGGCAGCTTCGACTACATCGACCATAGCAACGATGTTGGAATGGGCCGTGGGTATCTGCGTGACAAGGAATACGTCAGAAAGACGGAAGCGCGGTTGTTGGACGCTTTGAAGGCGGAACAGAAAGACGTTCACGTTGCAGTAAATACCCGCATCTCTGCACGCCTGGGGTCAGGAGGTCAGAAAATTCTCAGTGAGCCCCGTAGTTTTCACCGGGTTTCATTGGAGAGCGGGATGGGGCTCGGTCAGGCTTTTGCTTCAGACTGGCGTTTCTTGAAGGCGGCGTCCGGGTTGACGGTGATATCGACCCACTGCTGGTTGGGCGCGGCTTCGGCTTCGTAGTTGTCGTGCCAGTTCCACCACTTATACGGCGGGGTCTGAGGGTAGCCTTCGGGTGAATCCTCCCACGTTTCCTGGCGGCCGAGTGGAGTGATGTCGAGGTAGCTCCAGGTGCTGCCCATGGCCTCGTCGCCGCGGGCGTTGATGAAGTATGTGCGGAATATCCTGTCGCCGTCGCGGATGAAGACGTTGTGGCCGTGCCACTGGTCCACGCCAAAGTCGATGTCGAAAGTGTCAGTGATGGTGTACCAGGGCATCTTCCAGTCCATGCGAGTTTTGAGGCGGGCAATGTCGGCCTGGGGCGCGCGTGAGGCCCAGGCGAGCGTGGTGTGGCGTGCGTTCAGATGAGCGAGGTGGGAGACCTGATCGGCGCCAAAGGAGCAGCCGCGGCAGGCGTGGTCGGGCCAGCCGAAGACTCCGGGCTCGAAGAAGGCGCGATAGAGGATCAACTGGGGGCGGCCCTCGAAGAGGTCGAGGAGGCCGATCTTGCCCTGGGGGCCTTCGAATGCGTACGACTTCTCGATGGCCATCCAGGGCATCCGGCGGCGTTCGGCGGCGAGCGCGTCACGGGAGCGGGTTAACGCTTTTTCTTTCACGAGGAGTTGCTGGCGCAGCGCCTCCCAATCCTGTTGCGAGACGATCGGGGGTGTGTTCTTCGGGAGATGGCTTCTCTCCTTGTCTGTTGCAATCTGCGTGGTCATCGATTTTTCTCCTTCATCGGATTTTCGTCCCGAACGGGTCAGAGTTGAAGGATCTGGCGGAGGTGATGGACGGCGGCGGGCATCTTGTCTTCGGGAGTGTTGCCGAAGCCGAGGATGAATCCATGGCGCGCCGGGGAGGTGGAGTAGCAGGTGGAGAGAGGCCAGAGCCATAGTTTCTCTTTTGCCGCACGCATAGCGATTTCGACGTCATTAAGACCGCCGCGGGCGCTATCGCCAATGCCGCCGCGGGCGCTATCGCCAATGCCGCCGCGGGCGCTATCGCAGCCACCACGGAAATTCTCAGGGAGGGTAACGGTGAGGTGCATGCCGGCTTCGGAGCCGTGGATCGGGAGGCGGTCGCCGAATTCGGAGTGGAGGGCTTCGACGAGCGCGGTGCGGCGGGCCTTGTAGAGAGAGCGCATGCGGCGGATGTGGCGGACGAAGTGGCCGGCGCGCATGAAGTCGGTGAGGACTTCCTGAAAGAGATAGGAGGGGAAGATGTCCATGGCGAAACGGACGGCGGCGAAGCGGTCCACGAGGTCGGCGGGGATGACGATGTAGCCGAGGCGCATGGAGGGACGGAGGACTTTACTGAAGGTTCCGATGTAGATGACGCGGTCGCAGGGATCGAGGCCCTGGAGAGAGGGGATGGGCATGCTTTCGAAGCGGTATTCGCTGTCGTAGTCGTCTTCGACGATCCAGGAAGAAGCCTGGCGTGACCACTCGAGGAGCTGGAAGCGGCGGGAGGCGCTCATGGTGACGCCGAGGGCGTAGTGGTGCGATGGGGTGACGAAGGCGACGCGGGCGCCGGGGGCGAGGCGGATGCCCGCATCGACGTCCAGGCCTTCGTCGTCGACGGGAACGGGGACGGGACTGACGCCGGAGCCGAGCAGGAGGGAGCGCACCAGCGGGTAGCAGGGCTCTTCGATCCATGCTTCGTCGCCGGGGTCGAGGAGAACGCGGGCGGTGATGTCGAGGGCTTGCTGAGAGCCGGAGACGATCATGATCTGCCCGGGATCGCAGCGGACGGAGCGGGCGGTGCGCAGGTAGGAGCATACGGCGTCGCGGAAGACTTCAAGGCCGAGGGGATGGAGGTTGCTGGCGGAGTGGATGCGGAGGGATCGGCTGTGGCGGGTGACAAGCTTCGACCAGATGTCGAAGGGGAACTGGTCGAGGGCGGGCTGATGGACGCCAAAGGCACCCCAGCCGTGACGCCAGGGAAGGCGATCGTAGGGCGGGTAGAGCATGGATCGGTGGGAGGTTTGGCGGGCGACGTCGGAGGCAGGGGTGGCGTGGCGGGCGTGACCGGGGCGGTGGGGCAAGGATGCGGAGACGTAGGTTCCGGAGCCGACGCGGCTTTGAAAGTAGCCCTCGGCCAGGAGCTGGGCGTAGGCGTCGAGGACGGGGAAGCGGGAGATCTCAAGCTCGGAGGCGAGTGCGCGGCTGGAGGGGACCTGCTGGCCTGCGGCGAGGTCGCCGCGGAGGATGGCGTCGCGAAAGCCGGCGTAGACCTGGCGATGGAGGGGGGTCGCCGCATCGCGGTCGAGGGGAATAACGGGAAGGAGGCCTGCCGAGACGTCGGGCATTTGCAGGGCATAGTAGTGGTTATGCTGGATTTCTGGCAAGTTGTTATGAATGGTTACCACTTTTTGAGTGGAAGTGGTCGGTGGCGGAGGGCGAACAACGAGCTAAGAAGCAGCCAGCTAAAGAAGCTGTCAGCGAGAAGACTGCCAGCAAAAGACGATTGGCAAAAGACGGTTAGCGAAAGACGATTTTGCTAATGACGATTAGCCAAAGATGGTCAGCGAAGATTCGGGTAGCAAAGAAGCGGTCGGCGAAAATGCGAGGAGCGGCATGGTCCCCCAGGATTACTTCTTCGCGTAGCTGACCTCGCCCATGAGTTCGGCAAAGTCGGCGGTATCGCGGAGGCTGGCAAAGGCTGGATCCTGAGCAAGGCGCCGGCGATCCTTAAAGCCTTCATTGAAGGCTCTGTGGAGAAACTGAAGGGCACGATCCGGGGCGTTCATTTGGGCGAAGAGTTCGGCGAGGCAATAGTTTTGCTCGGCGCGATCCCGGTCGCTGACGGGACCGCCGATGATCTGGAGGGAATCCAGATCGAATACAGACGGGTCCATTGAAATGGCGGAGCGGTATTCCTCGATGCCGGGGCCCGGCTTGCCTTCGGCAAAAAAGGCGGTGCCGAGGTTGGCGGTGATGACAGCAGAGTCCGGGCTGAGCTTAAGGGCGCGGCGGTAGAGTCGGATGGCCTGGCCGTATTTCTTCTGGGTAAAGAGGGCAGCGCCGAGGTTGTTGAGGGCTTCAGGAAAGTTGGGACGGAGCAAGAGGGCTTGCTCGTAGTTTCTCTTTGCTTCGTCGACGGCGGAGAGGTGATGCCAGGAGACACCTATTTTGTTGAGGGTGACAGGGTCGGCGGGAGCGTGACTATAGGCGTCGATGGCCTCGATGAATTCGCCACGGGCGAAGAGCAGGTCGCCGGCTGCCTCCGGGGAAAGGGCGTGCCCAGGCGGAGGCGGGTCATGCGTTTGCGCAGCGGCGTGAAGAGCGGTTGTGAAGAGGAGCGCAACGATCGCGAACGCAAGCGCCAGGCGGAAGGTAGCAACGGGTGAGGGCAGGGTTGCTGCCAGGGATCGATGGTTCACGGTGAAGACCTCCCGCGAATCGAGCCGATTGTGAGTTTGATGATGCCACAGACTTGGGAAGGGTGGCCAGGGTGCGGAGCAACGCCGCTCAAGCCCGAACAACCGCAAGGCGTGACGGTAGAGATGGCGCAGAAGCGACCGACCGGCTGCCAACGGCAGAACTACTTGCTGACAAGGGGGGTAGTGGAAACGTGCGAGGAAGGCCACCGGGGCTCGCGTTTTTCGAGGAAGGCGCTAACGCCTTCATGGAAGTCGGCGTTGGAACGGGCGTCAACGCTGGCGCGAATGGCGGCTTCGATATCGTGAGGCAGGTGATGATCGGAGAATTTGCTGAGGAGGCGCTTGGTGGCTTCCATGGCGGCAGGGCTGTTGCGGAGGAGGCGCGTGGCGAGAGCGCGGGCTTCGCGCAGGAGGTCGGGCTCGGCAACGATACGAGTAACGAGGCCGAGGGATCGGGCCTCTTCGGCGGACAACAGTCGTCCGGTGAGGAGCAGATCGCGGGAGGATTTTTCGCCGAGCTGGGTGTGAAGAAAGGCGGAGACGATGGCGGGCACGAAGCCGATACGGACTTCGGTATAGCCAAATTTCGCTTCGGGGACGGCAAGGGTGAAGTCGCAGAGCGTGGCGATGCCCATGCCTCCGGCGATGGCGGGACCATTGACGGCGGCGATGCTGGGTTTGGAGAGCGAGTAGAGCGTGGTGAGGAGAGTGGCGATGCGCTGGGCGTCGGCGTGGTAATCCTCGGTGGCGGAGAGCTGGCCGGGAGAGACAGCCATGGCCTGGAGGTGCTCGATGTCGAGACCGGCGCAAAAGGAGGAACCAGCGCCGGTGATGATGACGACGCGGCAGGTTTGGCTGGCGGCGAAGGCTTCGAGGGCCTGGGTGAGGTCCTCCATCAGCTGGTGGTTGAGGGCGTTCCGCTTCTCAGGACGGTTCAGGAGGATGGTGTGGATGCCCGACTCAGTGTGGGTGTGGAGCGTGGAGTAGTGCGTCATGGCAGGTTTGACAGGAACCAAAATCTTAGAGCATATGGGAGCAAAAGGCGAGCGGCGAGGTTCAGCTCAGAAGCGGTCAGCAAGAAAGCGGGCGGCGAAAAAGCGGCTGACGTGGACGGGTAGCGAGAGCCGAGGAGAGCGCCTTAAAAAACATTCAACTATTCGGTTGACAAGGGGGAATGCTCCGCGATACATTCAACCACATGGTTAAGTCTGGTACCGCACGGCTGGACTCGGTCTTCCACGCACTGTCCGATACGACGCGGCGCTCCATCCTGCGCGATATCGCCGCGAAGGAAAAGACAGTGGGGGAAGTGGCGAAGCCGTATCGAATGACGCTTGCGGCGGTATCGAAGCACCTGAACGTGCTCGAGTCCGCCGAGTTAATCTCGCGTGAGCGGCGGGGGAGTTTTCAGATCGTGAAACTGCAAGCGCAAAGCCTGAGGCCCGCCGAAGACTGGCTGGCCTTCTACGAAAAATTCTGGAATCGGCAGATCGACGCCCTCCAGAACTACCTCGAAGGAGAGAAAGATGAGCACAGTGGCAGCTCCCGTGAAAGCAAGCGGCGTTCTGAAGGTTGAGGTTCGCCGAGTGATCCGCGCCAGCCGGCAAAGGGTCTTTGACGCATGGACGAAGCCGGAGGAGATGCGGCGCTGGTTTGCCCCCGGACCGATGACTGTCGCCGCGGTGGAAACCGAGCCGCGGGAAGGGGGCGCCTACCGGATCGAGATGAAGGGTTCGATGGACAACTTGCCGGAGAATGCCGATCGCCGCTCGATTGCATCTGGCGAATACACCGAAATTGTTCCCAACGAGAGGCTGCGCTTTACCTGGCGGGCGAACTGGAATCCGGAAAGTGAATCGGTCGTCACGATTCATCTGCGCGATGTGGAAGGCGGTACCGAGCTGCTTCTCATCCACGACCGGATCGATCTGGAATCCGCCAGCAGCGGATACAAACAGGGCTGGACGAGCTGCGTGGCCAAGCTGGACGCTTACCTTGGCGGTTAAGCGCGCCAGGCGCGGGAAAGAAGTGGAGCGCGGATATATTTCCGCGCTCTGCGCCGCTTTGAAAGCGTGGCCGGAGGTAGCCATCCGGCGGAATGTGCGCGGCGCCTCGTTTGTGGTGGGAAGGAAATTCTTCGCGTTCACCCGGCCGGAAGGCCTGGCCATGAAGCTGCCTGAGAATCGGATTCGCGCTCTGGTGGAGGCGGGGGAAGCGCAGTTTTTGAAAATGGGGAAAAGGACCATGCGAGAGTGGGCTCTCTTGAGGCTGGAACCGACGGCTCAGGTCCGGGACGAGGATATACGGTTGTTGCGGGAGGCGATGAGGTTTACGTCTTCCTGGCGCCCCCGGTAATCTGATGCACACCCGCTGGCGACTGCCGCTTCCTTCCAGACCTGCCGGCTTGACTGGATTGCGTCGCGCAGAACCCGCCAGACGGTGGAGTTTGGGACCCCGGCAAGTGTCGGATGTGAACCGGCAGAACGCGTAGGTTCTGGTGGATCAATCGTAGCTCTCGCGGCCCGGCGAGTGAGGCAATAAATCATCCTCGCCCCACCGGGCCGGTGCGGAGCGCACCCGCTATCCGCGCCAGTGACCTTCGACCCAGTACCAGCCGCCGGCTTCATGGCGCCAATGGCCGGGAACCCAGACGGCGTGCTCGCGAGGCGGAGAGACCCAGTGGCCCGGGACCCAGACATAACCGTGACCATCCCAGCGGTGGTATCCATCCACCCAGACCCAGCCTTCGTGCGGACGGGGGCCAGGATGTTCAACGAGGGGCGCCGGAGGACCGACCTGGACGTAAATGTGCTGGGCAAGCGCGGAGGGGATCGCCGGGATGCTGAGGATTGCAGCCGTTGCGACGAGAAGGAGTTTCTTCATAGGAGTGGGTCTTCCTTTCTGGAGAAATGTTGGTGCCGTGGCGGCTGAATTCTGTCTAACCGCCGCACAGCCGATGGAACCCGCGCGGGGGCCGGCGGGTTGCGCAGAAAATCTTCTCACAAAAAGCAGTGCTCATGGTTTTCGCGGGATGAAGAGCGCCGCTGGTGGCGTGACGCGATAGCTCTGAGAGAAGTTGCCCTGGTTAATGGCCAGCGAGAGCCGGCCGCGCGAATCGATGTAGAAGAGTGGCTTGCCGACGGGGACGTCGCTGAAGGTTTTGTGGAAGGGGATAGTGAGGGTCTTGCCGTTGAGTGTGACGGGCACGTTGTCGCCTAACTGATAGCCGAGCTGCGCAAAGACAGGCTGCGGGATATCGAGGATGAGATTGCCGAAGGGACCGTCGGTACCGATGACATCGCCGTGGAGGCCTTTGGCGTCGACGGCGGCGGTATGGATGTCGATGCGCACGAGCTGGGCGACGTCGAGGGCGGGGCCGGCCTGGGTCCAGTCGTCTCCACGGGCGAGATGCGCGCCGGCGGGAGAGAAGATGTCGCGGCCGTGGAAGGTGGAGGACAATTTGGAGCCGATCATCCAGTCGGGGTTGGTAATTTCGCGGGCAGCTTCGATGCCGTCGCGATCCTGGACCAGGGTGAGGAGACCGTTGTCGGGGACGACGAAGAACTGGCCGACTTTGGATTTAGCGATGATGGGTTTGCGGGTGGAGCCGACGCCGGGGTCGACAACGCCGACGAAGACGGCGTCCCTGGCGAAATAAGGCGCTGAACCGGCGAGGAAACGCGCGCCTTCGGCGATGTTATAGGGCGTGACCTGGTGAGTGATGTCGATCACCTTCACGCCCGGCGCGACGCCCTCCATGACGGCTTTGCAGATGCCGATGGCGTCGTCTTTGACGTCGAAGTCGGAAAGGAAGCCGATAACTTTGATGGGTTGGGGGGCGGGGGCGGGGGCGGATTGGCAGGCGGTGAGGCTGAGGGCGAGAAGGGCTGCGATGAAAGAGAAGGATGGGCGGCGACGTTGAAGCATGGTCCAGGATACCGCGAATGGGCACGAGAACGGCCTGAATTGGCGGAGAAAAAACGGATCGAATGGGTGAGTTGCGGCGGCCCGTCTGCGTTATACTCAGTCACCGCCCGGTCACCCTGGTCAAGCAGAAGCAGCACGGTTCGAGATGCGTCACCAAGGGAGAGTTCGTCGCTGGGGTCCTGTTGCTCTGATGAGCTTGATGGTGGTGTGTGCGTTTGCGGGCTGTCGATCTGTAACGCCTTCAGCGACGAGCCCCCGGCCGACTCCGACGGCGACGGTTGTCGTTACTCCTGCGAAGATTGCCAAAGGCGAGAAGGCCATTCTGGGATGGCGGACGGCGAACGCGACGAGCGTGTCGATCGCGGGAATCGGCGAGGTTGCGTCTTCCGGTAGCCGAGAAATCGAACCGGCGGCTACGACGAACTATATTCTGACTGCGTTGGGTGGTGGAGGCTCGACCAATGCCACAGCGACGTTGGAAGTGGCAGCGGCT
>Ga0181531_10002063_pt1 | contig 12589 bp, 12 predicted proteins | sample PEATcosm2014_Bin_38_FD_119743 | JGI IMG/M metagenome (GOLD analysis project Ga0181531, IMG submission 119743) | Peatland microbial communities from MTU Mesocosm Facility, Houghton, MI, USA - PEATcosm2014_Bin11_10_metaG | ecosystem: Environmental > Terrestrial > Soil > Wetlands > Peat | place... | reverse complement strand
GATTGAAAGCCCATGTCGCATTGGTGAATGTGCTTCCATTGGTACTACCGCCCATCACGTACCAGATATCCCCGACCACTGCGCCAGCTCCGCCCTGTAGCGGCGTCGGCAAGGACACGCCGGCTCTCCAGGTATTCGTGGATGGGCTGTAAATCTGAGTGATGGCAGTGATGGCCGCAGGCGCAATGGATGTCTCCCCGCCCGCGACCCAGATTTCGCCATCGAGGACGGCTACGGCCCCCGGATACCACACGCCTGTCGGCACCGGCGAGCCGCTCGTCCACGTGTTGTGCTGCGCAACGGCCAGCGAAGCCGTGCCGACCAACAGCAACAGCATTGCGAGAATGGTTTTGGGCCTACTTCGCCGCGTCCGGTTTCTTCTCATCCTTCTTCTCGTTCTTTTTGTCTTTGTCCTTATCCTCGGGCGGACGCCGCGGCTTGCGCGGAACCGGCTTGGCGCTGGCCATCTCAATATAAGCCTTTATGATCCGCTCCTTCTGCTCCCGATCGAAAACCAGCGAACCCCGCTGCGCGCTACCGGACACCTTGAAGTACCCATCACCCGGGTGCACCGCGTAAAGCATCGCCGCCATCGCCCACGACGGCGCATCGTACGGCATCGCCTGGCTGGCGCGATACGCCTCCGCTATGGGATGGTCGCTCGCATACGCAAAATCCCGAGCGATGCTCCCCCCCGGAAACGGCAACGCCTCGCCGATCTCCCGCCCAACCGTAACCGCCGGCGTAGGCCAATCCGCCAGCACCTTCGCGGCGGCGGCCGCGTCCGCCTGCATTCCGGTCTCGGTCAGGCAAAGCAGCCGCACCTTGCGCACGATCCAATCCTTCGCCCCGTACATATCCAGCAACCGCGCCAGATCCGTGGCCGGCCCGCTGAGCACCACGGCCGCATTCTGATCGTACTGCGCCGTGAGCGCATTGCGGATCAGCGTCGCCGGGTCGGCCGTATCGTTGAAGTTCTTGATGGCGGCCCCTTCGGCGGCTTTGGCGAACATGGCCGATTCCGCGGCGGGCTTAGCGCCGGGTTTGGCGTCGGCCAATCCGATCGGCGTGAAGTGCATAAACATAGCCGCCGGACCGGTGGTGGCGCTGGCATAGAAATGGTTCACCACATCGCAGAATTGAGCGGCCCGCAGATCTCCGCTGCTGATTGAAACAGCCGCGATGCGCGCCTGGTCCTTGCCGTCGAAGCCGTGCAGCATCGCCAGGGCCAGCACGTCGTCGATCCTGGCCATGCCGGAGTCGAACACCACGCCTACGGGCGGTTTGGCCGCTGCCGGAAACTGCATGTCAGGTTAGATCCAGCGTGTCCAGGCGTCCCGTGGAATCGCCGAAATGTTCCACGTGCACGCCCATGCGGTCCATCATCGCCAGGTACAGGTTGCACATGGGCGTCTCTTTCCGGTACACGATTCGCCGCCCGGACTTGAAGTGGCTGCCGCCGCGCCCGGCGATCAACGTGGGCAGGTCCTCGTGCAGATGCCGGTTGCCGTCGGAAAGTCCGGCGCCGTACACGATCATGCAATTGTCCAGCAGCGTGCCATCGCCCTCCGGAATCGACCGCATCTTGGCGATCCAGGCGGCAAACTGGCGCACGTGATAGCTGTTGATCTGGGTCACCTTCTCGATCAGGTCCGGCTGGTTGCGGTGATGCGTCAGCGGGTGGTGCCCATCCGGAATGTCGATCTCGCGGTAGGGGCGGGAGGTGCCTTCGTGCGTCACCAGGAACGTAATCACGCGCGTCAGGTCCGCCTGGAACGCCACCGTCATCATGTCTGCCATCAGCTTGAAATGTTCGGCGAAATCGGCCGGGATGCCGTACGGCTTCTCCATGTGCGGATCGATTTGCGCGTTGTCCTTCTCGGCTCTTTCGATCTGCCGCTCGATCTCGCGGATGGACGAGAGATATTCGTCCAGCTTGCGCCGGTCCGTGGGGCCCAGGCCGGTCTCCAACTTGCGGGTGTCGTCTGTCACGAAATCCAGAATGCTGCGGCGATACAGATTCTCGCGCGCGCGGGCCGCGGGGGTGAGCGCCATCCCGTTGCCAAACAGGCGCTCGAAAAGCGCGCGCGGGTCGAGCACCGGCGGCAGCGGCTGGGTCTCGCTCTTCCACGCCAGATTGTTGGTGTAAGCGCACGAATAACCGGAGTCGCAGTCGCCGGCCTGGCGCGCATCTTCCATACCTAGCTCAAGCGACGGAAACCGCGTCTGCTTGCCCACCTGGTTGGCCACGATCTGGTCGAACGAGACGCCCGCCTTGATATCGATCACGGTCTTGCGCGGCTGCACGCCAGTGAGGTAAGAGGCGCAGCAGCGGCCGTGATCGCCCGCGCCGTCGAGCAAAGCCCGCCCGGTGTTGTGCGTCAGGTTTCCGAACAGGGTGATGTCCTGGCGGTACGGCTCCAGCGGCTTCAGAATGCGCGGCAATGCGCCCAGCGTCCCTTCGTAATCCGGATTCCAGCCGTCCATGATGATGCCGTTCGGCACGTAGACGAAGGCCATGCGCACGGGTGGCTTCGCGCGCGTGGTGGCGGCGAACGCCGGCGTCATGGCGTCCAGGAACGGCAGCGCCACCGCGGTGCCCATGCCGCGCAGGAATGTACGTCTGGGAAGGGATTTCTTGGTAATCATAATTTAGCTGGCTCCTCGTGGCGCAGGCACCCTGCCTGCCGCGCCGGCCACTCTTGCCGGCGCAGGTGCATCCGCGCGGCCCATCTGGAACGGGGCGCTGTGCACAATGTCGAAAATCAGGGATTGGAACCGGTAGCCCGAAGCCGCCAGATCCCGGTTGATGGCGTTCACCGCCGCGCGGTCGTAAGGATGCAGCCCGCGCCCCAGCGCGTACGTGAGCATTTTCTCGGTCAGGCATCGCGAAAACTGCGGCAGCCCGGTCATCAACAGCGCGCGCATTTCGTCCGGGGTCTTGAACGACTTGCCGTTCGGCAGCGTGCCGCTCGAATCCACCGGGAATTTGCCGTCTTCGGTGCGCCACTTGCCTATCGCGTTGTAATTCTCCAGGCCAAAGCCCAGCGGGTCCATCTTGTTGTGGCATGATGCGCACATCGGGTCGGCGCGGTGCTTCTCCATCTGTTGGCGCAGCGACATCAGCGTGCCCACCGCGCTTTCATCGAGCGCGGGCACGTCCGGCGGCGGAGGCGGAATCTCCGAGCCCAGGATATTATTCAGCACATACTTGCCGCGTAGCACCACCGAGGTGCGCGTGGGATAACTCGATACGGTCAGCACGCTCGCCTGGCTCAACAGCCCGCCGCGCTGGCCGGTGGTCAGTTCCACGCGCCGGAAATCCGGCCCGGTCACGTTCGGGATGCCATAAAACTTCGCCAGCCGCGCATTCAGGAAAGTGTATTTGGCGTCGATGAAATCGGATAAAGGGCGATTCTCCCGCAGCACATACTCGAAAAACAGCCGCGTTTCGGTCTTCATGGCGTCGCGCAATTCCGGCCCCCATTCGGGGAACTTGTCCGGGTCCGGCTTCACCACGTCCAGATTTCGGATCTCCAGCCACTGGCCCGCGAAATTGGCGGCGAATGCGGCCGCGCGCCGGTCCGCCATCATGCGCTTCACCTGCGCATCCAGAACGGCCGGATCGTGCAATTTTCCCGCCTCCGCCAGCCCCTGCAGCTCGCTATCCGGCATGGAGCTCCACAGAAAATAACTGAGCCGCGACGCCAGCTCGATATCCGAAATCCGGTGCACGTCCAGGGCATCGGTGGGGTTGGGATCGCGCTCGATGCGGAACAGAAACTGCGGCGTGACCAGCATGGCTTCAATGGCCAGTTGGACGCCCTGCTCCGTGGTCTCGCCCCGCGAGCGCGCCAGCGCGACGAATTTCGCGAGCGACGCCACTTCGGCGCGCGTCGCCGGCCGCCGGTAGGCGCGATGCGCCAGCGCGGTCAGAATCCTGTCCACGCACGCCTGCCCGCTCTTGGGATCGCAAATCAGGATTTTCTTGCGGCTGGCGCGCTCCACGTCGCTGGGGAACGGCCCCACGAAGGTGATCGAGTCCAGAAATTTGTTCTTCTTCTTGTTGTACGCGTCCTTCTCGGAAAGCGTCTTCACGAAATCGTCGTCGATGAAACCGGCGCGGAAGACATGGTCGCCCGAGGGCAGATACATGCGCACCTCGGCTTCCGAATACGGGTCGAAGTAAACCAGCTTGGAAGGCTTGGTTTCGACGGGCATGGTTTTGACCAGCGCGCCGTCGATCCAAAAAGCCAGCGTCACGGGTTTGGCGTCCGCGGCGCGCTCGCCCGGCATGCCGAACCGGATGATGTAATCGCCGTCCCATTCCACGCGATGCGAAGCTTCGATCACGCCCAGGTCCACGCGCCGGATGGACTTGTCCTTGGCATGGTATTGCACCTCCAACGGTTTCTTGGGCAGCGGATCGGCGCCCATGGCCCGCGACGCAATGGTTTCGGCGGCATCCAGGTAGCGTTCCATCAGCACGGGAGAAATGGTGAGCACATCGGCGATGTTGTCGAAGCCGTAGCCCGAGTCGTCGGTGGGGAAATCCCTTTCGGCGCGGAAATCCACGTCCAGCAAATCGTGAATGGTGTTTGAATACTCGCTGCGGTTGAGGCGGCGCGCCGTAACGTGCCCCGGATCCGGCTTGATGTTGCGGTCCGCCTTCTCGAATTCGCCTTCCACGTAATGGATCAGGGCCTGCATCTGCGGCTCGGGCGGCCGGGGAATGCCTTTGGGCGGCATCTCGCCCGCGCGCAGCTTATCCAGGATCGTTTCCCAACCGTCGCGATAAGTGGCGATCGAATCCGGCGAAAGAAGCAGTTTCACGTTGAGCCCGCCGGACGACAGCTTCTCGTTGTGGCACATCGCGCAGGTTTTGGACAGCACCGGCTTCACGGCCGAGTCGAAATCGGCCGGCGGGGCATCCGCGGCGCACAAAGAGCCGGCTAGAGACACAGCCATCGCGATTGTCCAAAAATTCATGCGCACTTGCGTTAGCTCCTATTGGGCTCCGAACGGCTCATTGTTCTATAATACATCTGAAAATGGCCTCGGCATTGAAATTCCAGCTTTCGCGGCGTCTCTTTCTGCTCAGTGGGGCAGGCTGGGAGGCCGCGCGGCGGTTGGCAGCCGCCGCTCCACCAGCCGCATACGGCTTGACCGCACTGCTGGACGGCAGCGGCATGGTGCGCATCCCGGCGGGCGAGTTCCAAATGGGATCGCCGGCCGGTGAGCCCGACGAACAGCCGGTCCATCCCGTTCGCATCAGCCACGATTTCGAAATCGGCAAATTCGAAGTCACCCAGGCCCAGTGGGAAACTGTGATGCTCGACCCCCACGCCAAATCCGGCGCCCAGCGCACCACGCCCGAAGGCGCGGCCATCGGCAGCGATCCCAGCCACTTCAAGGGACCGTCGCTGCCAGTCGAGAGCGTTTCTTGGGACGACATTCAGGCATTCCTCGCACGGCTCAACGCACGCGATCGCGATCACACCTACCGGCTGCCGACCGAGGCTGAGTGGGAGTATGCTTCTAAAGACGATGCGGCGGGCCTGTCTGGTTACGCTTGGTACAAAGACAACTCCGGGGACCGCACCCAGCCCGTGGGCGGAAAGCAGCCCAACGCCCGCGGCCTCTACGACACGCTGGGCAACGTGGCCGAGTGGACGCAGGATTGGTACGCCCGCGATTATTACGCGGAAAGCCCGGCGGCCGATCCGCCAGGGCCCGCCACGGGCTCGTACCGCGTATTTCGCGGCGCAAGCTGGCTCGATTCCGCGAAGTATTGCCGCGTCACCGCGCGCAACTTCGAATTCCCCGTAAGCCGCCTGCATAACGTGGGCTTCCGCGTGGTCAGGACGACCGTGGGGCAGGCTGGCAGCCTGCGCGGCGGTTGGTAACCGCCGCTCCACCGGCCGCAGGCCGCTCCACCGGCCGCAGGCCGCTCCACCGGCCGCAGGCCGCTCCCCCGGCCGCAGGCCGGTAGTTTGCTAAAATCGAAACAATGGCAAAACAAAAGCAACCCAAGGAGCCCATGCCCCCCTTGAGTGCCTGGGCGGGACCCGTGGCGCTGGGCTGGCTGGTGCCGGGCGGAGGGCATTTTCTCCTCAAGCGCAATGGCCGGGGCATCCTGTTACTGGTTTCCATCACCCTCATGTATCTTTGCGGATTGGCGATGCGCGGAGCCATGTTCCAGCCGCAAAGCGGCGACCTCCTCACCATCCTCATCAATACCGGAGGATTCATCGGCGACCTGGCATCCGGAATCCTCTATCTGCTCACGGTTTGGCTGGGCTACAATCAGCCCGATATGGCGGGAGCGGTGCACGACTACGGCACCAAATTCCTGGTCACCGCCGGACTGCTTAACATCCTGGCCATGGTGGACGTTTTCGAAATCGCCGCGGGGAGGAAAAGCTAAATGCCCAAAATGAACCTTTCCCACCTGGAAGCGTCGCTGCTGTTTGCCCTGTTCACCTCCGTGGTGATGGGCGTGGTGACCAAGCGCGACGACCGCGACCGCCTTCGCTATGGGCTATACGTGTTTGGCTGCTTCGTGGTGGCGCTCTTCGGCATCGGCTGGGTAATGCACTTCGGCCACGGCTAGACCCACCGTCAATCTATTCCAATGCGGCGTGCCCTCATCGCGCTCTTCTTCCTGACCCTGGCGGCGTTCGCCGCCAACATCAAGCTCTACCTCAAAGACGGCGGCTTTCACCTGGTGCGCGAATACAAGGTCGAAACCGATCGCGTCCGCTACTACAGCGTCGAGCGCAGCCAGTGGGAAGAAATGCCGCTCGACCTGGTGGACTTGAAACGCACCGAATCCGAAATCGCCGAGCGCCAGTCGCAGCTCGCCGCGGAAAACAAGGTGGTCATCGAGGAGGAGACCGCGGTCAAAGAGGCGCGCGCCGAAGTCGCCAAAATTCCCCAGGACCCTGGCGTGTATTATGTCGAGGACAACGTCGTCAAGCCGATTAAAGTGGCTGAATCGAAGATGCACACCCACAAAGGGCGCACCGTCCTCCAGGTTCTGTCGCCGGTCCCCATGGTGCCTGGAAAATCCACCGTCGAGTTGGACGGATTGCATTCGCCGAATGTATTCACCAATCCCGAGCAGGAATTCTATATCCAGCTCTCGGCCGAAGAGCGTTTTGGGATCGTCAAGCTCACCCCGGAACACGGCATTCGCATCGTGGAGAAGATCACCATCGTGCAGGTGAGCAAGGAAATCATCGAGGAACCCATCGAGGTGCAGGTCTTCCGCAAGCAGATGACCCAGGACGGTCTGTACAAGCTTTGGCCCATGAAGCCCATGGATCCCGGCGAGTATGCGGTAGTCCAATTCACCCCCGGCAAGACCAACATGCAAGTCTGGGACTTCGCCATTAACCCGGCCGGTAAGAGCTAGATGCTTCGTGACGCAGGCGCCCAGTTCCCTGCCTTGGGTGGCATCGGCCTATTAATATCAAGACTGATGAGTGACGCCGATTTTCTCTTGTTGGCAAAGCGGATCATCGCAGTGCAGAGAACACTAGCGCCGGCTAGAGCCACAACCGACACACGCACCCAGGGCGTCGAGATCAGCAGACCGGCGACCAGAGCGATCAAATCCCAGTGCCGGAGTACTTCGACGATGAGCTTTAGGTCGTGGACAGGCTCCTCCCACCGTCTCGGCCGTTTCTGGGATTGACGTTTTTTTGGCGTCTGCATACGCTGCACCATCGCCAATATTCTACCATCGTCAGCCGCAATCCGATGCTTCACTCGTACCGGATGGCGGTCAGCGGGTCGATCCGCGAGGCCCGGCGTGCGGGCAGCAATCCCGCGCAGGCCGCCACCACCACCAGCGTGACGGTCGCCAGCATCACTGAAGTCACATCGTTGGGCTTGAGCCCGTACAGCAAGTCGGAGATTAAGCTTGCCGCAAGGCGCGCGTCCGCCAAAAAAACGAGGACGCCGAGCCCGACTCCTGCCGCGACCAGCAGCATCGCTTCCCGCAGCACCATCCCCGCGACATCCAACGTTGCGCGCCCAGCGCGATACGCACCCCGATCTCGCCGGTTCGTCGCGCCACGTTGTACGACATCGTGCCGTATAGTCCCACGCACGCAATCCCCAGCGCCAGCAACGCGAACGCGGTGCACAATCGCGCGAAGGCGATCTCGCGGTTGATCAGGCCGTCGATCAGCGACCGTTGCGTGCGCACATCGGCCATCGGAATCCGCCCGTCGGCGCGGTGCAGGATCTCGCGCACCGCTGGCGCGTAGCCCAGCGGGTTGCCCGCGGTGCGCATTTCGTACGTCATGCCCTCCACGGGCCATTGCGCGAACGAAAAATACGCGGTCGGCGGGAACTGCTCCTTCAGGCGTCCGTATCGCGCGTCGCCGCAGAGGCCCACCACCTCAATTTCGCACTTCGGGCAGTCGCTCACCGTGAGCCGCCGGCCCACGGGATTCTGGTCGCCGAACCACTCCTTGGCGAGCGTCCGGTTCACCACCGCGGTCATCGCCGCGTCCGCGCGGTCGCGTTCGTCAATCCCGCGGCCCAGCAAAATCGGGATCGCCATGGTGGAAAAGAAGTCGGCTCCGACGTTCATGATCAGGCTCCCCTTCGGCTTCGCGCCCGGCACTCCCACCATTGTCATGTAACGGCCTTCCCCCAGCAGCGGAATCTGCGACAGGCTCGCGCTTCTCACGCCTGGAATCGCCGCGAATTGTGTCCGCAGATCTTCGTAAAATGTGGCGATCTCGGGCGCCCGGTGACCCGCCTGGGCCGCATTGATCCCAAACGTCAGCACGTTCTCGCGATTGAATCCCAGCTCGATCGATTCCAGATTCGAAAGCGTCCGCGCGAACAGTCCCGTCGCGACCAGTATCAGCAGCGTGAATCCGATTTGCGCCACGGCCAGCGCGCGGCTCAGCCCCGCCCGCGTGCGCCGGTCGCCGGAGCGCGATTCCTTCAGTGCGGGCGCCAGATCCACGCGCGTTGCCTGAAGCGCAGGGGCCAGGCCGAGCAGAATACCCGTCCCTATCGACAGTGCCGCCGCGGCCGCCAGCACGCGCCAATTCAAATCCGCATGCAACCCGAGCAACAAGGTGATCCCGCGAATGCTCCAGACCGCCAGTCCCACCCCCAGCCCACCGCCCATCGTCGCCAGCATTACGCTTTCCGTCAGAAGCTGCCGCACTACGCGCACCCGTCCGGCGCCCATGCTCAACCGTACCGCGATCTCGCGGCGGCGCGACGCCGCGCGCGCCAGCAGCAGGTTCGCCACGTTCGCGCAGGCGATCGCCAGAATCAGCCCGACCAGCGCCAGGAGCACATACAGCGGCTTCGAGTACGTCCGGCGAAGCCCGTCGAGACCCCGTGCGCCATCGAGGACAATCGGGGACGCCAGATCGTCCCGCGAGCGTACCTTTGTAACGGTACGCTCGAATTCCGCGAACTGCGGATCGAGCACAGCTTGCGCTCGCTCCAGTGTCACGCCGGAGCGCAGACGCGCCATCATATCGACCCAATCGAAATCGGGATCGATGAACCGCCCACCAGCGGCCGGGCCGCGAGCGCTCGGTTCCCACAGGCCTTGCGTGTGCATGGGAACGTACAAGTCCGGCGCCATAGCTGGATCCACGCCGAAGAACCCGGGCGGCGCCACGCCGATCACGGTGAACGGAAGGTTGTTGATCAGCACCGGCTGCCCCGCTCGGCCCGCCCGACCGCCGAAGCGCCTCTCGCTCAGCGCGAAACTGATCACCGCTACCCGCGGCGCGCCGCCGCGGTCGTCATCGGACCCGATCAGCCGCCCTGCGGCGGGCGCAACGCCCAGGCCCCTGAAATAATCACCGGCGACGTATTCCGTTTTCGCGACCTCGGCCTGCCCGGCGACAGAGAGGTTGAGATCGCCCGCACCCTGATATCCGATCACGCTCGAAAACAGCGCGCTGTTACGCTGGAACAGCTCGAACGCGGGATAGGCGAAGAAGCCGCCCGTGTAACCGGTCTTGGCGTCAAGGTAGCTGTCGTCGTGCCGGTTCATGCCGTGCACTTCGTCCTGGCGGGTGCGCCAGGCGAACCTCACCAGCGACTCCGGGTCGCCAACGGGCAAGGATCTCAGCAGGATCGAATCCATGAAGCTGAAGATCGCCGTATTGGCGCCAATCCCTAGCGCCAGAGACAGCACCGCCGTGGCGGTGAAACCGGGGTGTGCCGAGAGGATCCGCCGCGAGAAGCGCAAGTCCTGCCGCAGATCGCGTAGCCAGCACCAGACCCACGTGTCCCGCACCTCCTCCTGCACTTGCGTAACGCCGCCGAATTCCACCGCGGCTTGCCGGTGCGCCTCGGGTTCGCTCAGTCCGGACTCTCTCAGGTCCGCCACGCGGCGTTCCAGGTGGTAGCGCAGTTCGCGTTCGAGCTCGTCTTCCATCCGCTTGCCCCGGATCAGGTTCCATAATTTCCGCACGATCTACCTCCCCTCGTCAAAAATCAACTGAACGGCCGTAGCCAGGCGATCCCAACTTTGCTTTTCCGCCGCCAGTTGCTTCCCGCCGGTTCGCGTCACCGAATAGAACTTGGCCTCCCGGCCCGTTTCCGACGAGCGCCACTCGGATTTCAGCCAACCTTTTTGTTCCAGCCTATGCAAGGCCGGATACAGCGAGCCCTGATTGGGTTGTACCGCCTCGCGGGACAGTTGCTGAAGATGTTGCGCGATACCGTAACCATGGGCCGGCCCAAGAGACAGGATTTGAAGCACGAGCATGTCCAAAGTGCCCTGCGGAATGGGAAAGCGGGATGAACCGATCATTTACCTCAACCTTCGATGTATTCCACAATCATACTGGCTCCATGTGTCGAAGGTCAAGGCGTGCCGGGAACCATTGTCAAGCCGATGGCTTCCCGGCGGCGCTTCAGAATCGCCTCGGCATCGACGGCGCAGCCGTCCCGGTAAACAAAATCGCGCTGCGGGCTCAGCATGGCGACTTCCCTTCCGGCGTGTGGTGCTTCCGTTACTTCTTCATGCGTTCGCTCCGTTACCTGAATTGGGGAACGCTTTTCCAGCGAACCGGAACAAAGGTGCCGCTTTGGATGCTGACGTGCTATCGAATCGGACGGAGCCCTGCGAACATGTGTAAAACTTTTCTTCTTCCTATAGCCATGCTATCCATGCTTCTGGCGAGTTGCACTCAGCGAGACACCGACCAGGCCAAGCGGAAGCTCGACAAAGCGAAAGAGGAATTGCGTCAGGACCTTCATAAGGCCGGTCGGGAAATCAAAAAGGATGGTCACGAGGCGGCCGTCGAACTGCGCAGAGAAGCTCACCAAGCTAAGAAGGAGATGCACAAGCCGGACGATCAGAGCGGAAAAGCGAAGGACCAATAGGCCCATCACGCCGCGCGCCGCTCAGCCGTAATTGTCTCGCCAAGGCCGGTGCCGGCCAGTCGGGGGCTTCGGCTCCGGTCGAGACGACCACGCCGAATTAGTAGGGGCGGGACGGTCACCGTCCTCTCAAGAAATAATCCCCTTACCCATCAACCCCATAGCGCCCTGGCCCCACTTCCCCCGCCATCGCCCGTGCTTTGCTGAAATCGAGGAGATTCCGTCTATGCCACCCACCCGCGAACTGACTCCGGCCAAGCAGCGCGTCATCGCCCTGCTGTCCGCCGGTTCTACCGCGACTGCCGCCGCTCAATCCGTCGGCGTCCACCGCAACACCATCGGTAATTGGATGCGTTCCACGCCTTTTCGCGATGCCCTAATCGAAAACTGCCGCGACCAGCAACTCGCCTGGCGCGAGCAAACCCGGTCGCTTGCGGTCCAAGGCCGCGCGCCCGCCGTCCCTGGACCCGCCCCTCGCCCCGGACGCAACCAGCCCTGCCCTTGCGGCAGCGGCAAGAAATTCAAGCGTTGCTGCATATCGATTCGTTGATTCTAAATGGAAAATTGGCTTTGTTCGTTCCAAAAGGGCCCCTGCACATAATGCACAATCATGCACAAGTGCCCAATTTCCCCGCCGAAACCGAGCCGCGACCGTGAGGGAGCGGTTCCCCCTGCGGCCACCGCCGCCCCACGCTAGAATACTCCCATATGCCACCCAAGCACTGCTGGCAGACGGCCGCTCTCGCGCTGCTATGCGCCATCCTGCCCGTCGCGACCCCCGCCGCCGAGCGGCCCGCCATCCTCCTGGGCGCGGCCTGGTATCCCGAGCAATGGCCGGAGTCCCGCTGGCCGGAAGATTTGAAGCTCATGCAGGCCGCCCACATCCATGTGGTGCGCATCGCCGAATTCGCCTGGAGCCGCCTCGAACCGCAAGAGGGCCAATTCGACCTCGACTGGCTGGATCGCGCGGTCGCGCTCGCGGGCGAGCACGGCATCTCGGTCGTCATCGGCACGCCCAGCGCCGCCCCGCCCGCCTGGCTCACGCAAAGGTATCCGGACACCCTGCGCACCGAGCAGGACGGGCGCAAAGCCAAGCACGGCAATCGCCAGCAGGGCTCCGCCACCAGCGCGCGCTATCGCGAATTCTGCCGCCGCATCACGGAACAAATGGCGCGCCGGTTCGGCCGCAATCCCAACGTGATCGGCT
>Ga0181531_10002062_pt1 | contig 12590 bp, 17 predicted proteins | sample PEATcosm2014_Bin_38_FD_119743 | JGI IMG/M metagenome (GOLD analysis project Ga0181531, IMG submission 119743) | Peatland microbial communities from MTU Mesocosm Facility, Houghton, MI, USA - PEATcosm2014_Bin11_10_metaG | ecosystem: Environmental > Terrestrial > Soil > Wetlands > Peat | place... | reverse complement strand
GGCGGGGGGCTCCTTCTTGGCCGTGATGTTGGGCCAGACCTTGGCGTATTCGGCATTGAGCCCCAGCCACTTTTCGGCTCCCGGTTCGGTATCGGGCTTGATCGCCTCAACGGGGCACTCCGGCTCGCAGACGCCGCAATCGATGCATTCCTCCGGATTGATCACCAGCATGTTCTCGCCGACGTAAAAGCAATCGACCGGGCAGACCTCGATGCAGTCCATGTATTTGCATTTGATGCAGTTTTCGGTGACCACGTAGGTCATCGGCGTCTCCAGTGGGGCGGATGCGCGCGGATATGGCGGCCTTTCCCGCGGGGTGCAAGGCAATCACGGCGCCGCCAACGCCTCATATAAGGTGTGCACCTCAGCCGCCGGCCCCCGCCGCTCCGCCAACGCACGCACCCGTACCACGCGCACCCCGGCGGCCAGCGGCACCGTCAGCACGTCGCCAACCCGCACCTTGGCATGGGCCTTGTCGGTGCGCTGGCCGTTGATGCGCACCAGGCCGGTTTCGGCCAGGCGGAGGCAGGCGTCGCGCTGCGAGGCAAAGCGGGCGCACCACAAGAATTTGTCTAGGCGCTGAGAGTCCATTGGTTGCGGCGGCGATTAAGGAAGGCCAGGGCTCTGCCCTGGACCCGCTGGGGCCGGGGGCCCCAGACCCCCATTCATTAAGACGCGTTGGGGGAACGGCGAAGCCAAAAAATCCATTTCGTTTAATGGCTTCGCCAAAAAGCCAGGAAAAGCCGCGCAGCGCTAAATGGGGTCTGGGGCCTACGGCCCCAGCGGGGTCCAGGGGCAGAGCCCCTGGCCTTCCTTCTGCCGTGCCATCATAAACCGGCCCCATGGATTTCTCCCGCATCACCATTCTGTGCATCGGCGACGTGATGCTCGACCGCTTCCTGCACGGCGATATCGAGCGCATCTCCCCCGAGGCGCCCGTGCCGGTGATCCGCTTACGCGAGACCCGCGAAATGCTGGGCGGCGCCGGCAACGTCGCCAACAACATTGCCTCGCTCGGCGGCCGGGCGGTGCTGGTAGGTCTGGTAGGGGATGACGAAGCGGGCGCTCAGTTGCGCCGGATCGTGGCCGGCAACGCGCGCATCGTGCCCGCGCTGGCCGCGACCGCGCACCGGCCAACAGTGTGTAAGACGCGCTTTGTCGCCGGCCGGCAGCAGGTGGTGCGGGCGGACGAGGAGAGCCGCGCGCCGATGCACCAAGACGAGCAGGCGGCGCTGATCGGCATGATCGATGCCCATCTCGGCGATGCGCAAGCGGTAATTCTGTCCGACTACGGCAAGGGCGTGCTGAGCCGCGAGCTCGTTTCACATGTGGTGGCGGCCGCACGGCGCCGCGCCATTCCGGTTTTCGTCGATCCGAAGCGCGACGATTTCGCGTTCTATCGCGGCGCCACCTGCATTACCCCGAACGCGCGCGAAATGGCGGCGGCCGCCCGGGGCCCGGCTGATACCGAGGCGGAAATCGAGACCGCCGCCCACCGGCTGATGGCGGCGGGCGGGTTCGGCGCGATCCTGGTGACGCGCAGCGAAAAAGGCATGATTCTGGTCGAACCGGGCGGCACCGCCAGCGTGCCGGCGCGGGCGCGCGAGGTGTTCGACGTGTCGGGCGCCGGCGACACCGTGATCGCCGCCCTGGCGTTGGCGTGCGCGGCCGGGCGGTCGCTGGTGCAGGCCATGCACATCGCCAATGCGGCTGCCGGTGTGGTTGTCAGCAAGCTGGGCACGGCGACGGCGGATATCGCGGAGGTCATGCGCGAGCTTTCCGCTCAGGATGCGGCGGCCGGCGCCGCCGCGGGCATTGCCGGGGTGCCCGGCCTGCTCACCTGGGATGCCGCGCGCGGTTTGGTTTCGCGCTGGCACGACCAGGGTTTTTCCGTCGGCTTCAGCAACGGATGCTTCGATATCCTGCACCCCGGGCACGTGGCTCTGCTGGCGTTTGCGCGGTCGCAATGCGACCGGCTCATTTTGGCGCTCAACACGGATGAAAGCGTCGCGCGGCTAAAAGGTGCCGGGCGCCCGGTGAACAGCCTGGCGCAGCGCGCCGCGGTGATGGCGGCGATCCGCTATGTGGACGCCGTGGTGGCGTTCGGCGAGGACACGCCGATCGAGCTCGTGACGGCGCTGGTGCCGGACGTGCTGGTAAAGGGCGCCGACTACAGCGTGGATAACGTGGTCGGCGGCGACATAGTGCGCGCCGCCGGCGGCCGCGTAGTGTTGGCCGAGTTGGTGCCGGGGCAAAGTACGACCGGGATTATCGCCCGGATGCGCGACGGCTGAGGGCGGTCAGCATTGATCGCCGGGAACGCTGCTAATTCGTGGCTGATTGGCGCCCGGCCGCATCGAGAACCGCCCCAACCTGCTGCATGACCAGGCGCCGCACCGCGCCGGCCTGCAACCGGCCAAGAGGTTCCGCTGCCGCCTCGTCGATCGTCGCGATCTTTGACGTCCGCACGATGGAGGGGACAGGGAGGCCGGCCTCCGGCGCGCAGTCGATTTCTATGTCACCGGACCAACCCCGGTTCGCGGAACTGGTAATCATCAGCACCCAGAGAAGACCCGCGCCGCCGCCAGGTACTGATGCCAGCACCAGGGCCGGCCGACGCTGCCGCGCCGGACGATCGGTATACGGGAAGGCCACCTTCACGATATCCCATGGCTCAAAGTCCGGCATAGGCGTGACGGTCGGCTTCCGACTCCCATTCACTGAACGTGGCGAAAGGATCGTCCGCCACGTCGCGTGTGGCGCGGGTTAGAATCACGTGGCCCTGTTCGATGCGGTAGGCCAGCGCGTCACCCTCGCGCAGGCCAAGCGCCACGCGGACCGGCTGGGGGATTGTGGTTTGTGCCTTGCTGGTCAGTCGGCTGGTGATCATGTTTGGTCGCTGTAAGGAAGTTCCTTACCACCATATGCGCTCCGCGTGGCCGAGGTCAAGCCGCACGTAGGCTGACGCCGCCCTGCGACCCGTATAGTCTGCGCCGCGTCACAAGGAGCACCCTATGGCCCTGACCCGCGGCGTTATCTCCACCCTCGGCAACGACGGCCGCGAGCTCATGGGGCCCGGCGTGCTGGCCTGGCACTACCCGGACAACGCGATCGTCTCCGGCTCGCTGCTGACGGTCGAGAGCAACCATTTCTGCGTGCTCAAGTCGCGCGGCGCCATCCTCAACGTCTACGACACCGGCCAATACCCGGTAACCACGCCCGACAAGCCCATCCTGGGCAGTTTCACCACCGCGTTCTTCGGCGGCCAGAGCCCGTGGCAGTACGAGGTCATCTACATCAACCGCGCGAAAATGGTGGTGAAGGCGAAAGGCCTGGCGCTGTCCGCCGAAATGGCCGAGATGGCCTACGAGGTGGATTATTATTTCCATTGCACCAGCAAGGATGACGCGGTCGCCCTGGTGACCCACATGCCGATTTCCGACCACCTGATATCCGCCGACCAGATCAACACCTATGCGACGCCGGTGGTGGAGCAGGCGATCAACCAGGTGGTGCAGGTCACGCCGCTCGAGCGCGTCAACGAGAAAATCCACGACATTTCGGAAATGGTGCACAGCCACCTGCAGGATTTCCTCAAAGTCTTCGGCATTACGCTGGACATGGTGAAGGTGCTGATTTTCCCGCGCGACGAACGCATGCGCGCGCTGATTTCGCTCAAGGCGTTCGGCCTGTCGGAACTCGACGCGGTGCGTTTCTACACCGCCATGATCATGGCGGAGCGCGGCGTGATCAGCGCGCCGAACATGGCGGTAGGCCAGCCATTCCATATCGGCGGCGGCGTGCAGGTGGCGCTGCCGCCGGCCGCGCTCGCGGACCCACAGCGGAATGGCTGACGATGCCACGCCGAACCTGGAAACGCTTCGCCGCTTGAACGACGCAGGCTATGGCTTTTACCGCAACCCCGCCCGCGTTCGCGCCGACGACCTCTTGGTTCGCGCACGCGCCGCGAATTATTTGCACCGCGCGGCGGCGGCGCTGTCGCGGGCCGAACAGGCATTGCGTCATGCCATGCCGGCGCCGTCGCGCGAAAATCCATTTCCGGACCCGGCGCTGCTTGCCACCGCGCGCGCGCTGAAGGCGTTTCAGGACCGCATCGCGATTTTCGAAACCCGCCTGCGCGGCCCGGCGGCACTGCCCGATCGCGATTTCTCCGCCGTCATCCCCACCGAGGACCTTCGCCAGCGCCTCGTTACGCTGGACGCCGCGCTGCTCGATCGTGCCGCGATCGCCGAAGCAGAGGCCTCGGCGGCGGCACACGCCGCATACGAATCAGTCCTGGATGCGTTCGAACAAGCGATCCGTGAGCGCACCGAGCTAACGGCGGGGAGCGGAAGGCCGGTGTAGAAACGTTAAGGCCAGGGGCTCTGCCCCTGGACCCCGCTGGGGCCGTAGGCCCCAGACCCCATTTAGCGCTGCGCGGCTTTTCCTGACTTCTCGGCGAAGCCAGTAAATTCGACAGATTTTTTGGCTTCGCCGTTTCCCTGATCGACTCTTATTGAATGGGGTCTGGGGCCTCCGGCCCCAGCGGGTCCAGGGCAGAGCCCTGGCCTTCCCTACCTCTGATAGGGCCACGGCAGCAGCGCCCGCACTTGTACGCGGCGCAACACCTCGCCCACAGGTACGATCACCCAGGCCTCGGGAGAAAAGTCCATCAGCATTTCGCGGCAGCCGCCGCAGGGGGCGACAACGGCCAACTCCTGACTGGCCTCGTGCGCTTTCGGGTGACGCACCGCGACGGCGCATTCCACGGTCCCGTCGCCTTCCAGCACAGCGCGGCCGAGTGCCACCGCTTCGGCGCAGATTTGCATGCGGCCTACGGTCGCGCCGAGATGGATGCCGGTCCATACGCGGCCGTCACGGCTGCGTAACGCTGCCGCGACCATGTGCCAGAACGGCTTGTAGCGCAGCAGCAAGACGTGCCGCGCGGCCTCCACCAGCGCCAGGTCAGCCACCGACAGATCAACGCCCGCCCCGGCAGGCGGGCCGTGATCCTCGCTCATGCGAACTGCGCGGCCAAAAGTTAGTCGGCGGCCTCCCGCTCCTCCTCGGCACTGGGGGTCATCAACAAACTGTCCGCGACGACGCCGGCCTGTTCGCGGATGCGGCGCTCGACGCTGTCCGCCATGTCCTTATGGTCGCGCAAGAACTGCTTGGCGTTCTCGCGGCCCTGGCCGATGCGCTGGCTGTCGCAGCTGAACCAGGCGCCGGATTTCTCGACCACGCCGACCTTAACGCCGAGATCGACCAGCTCGCCGACCTTGCTGATGCCCTCGCCGTACATGATGTCGAATTCGACTTCGCGGAACGGCGGCGCCAGCTTGTTCTTCACCACTTTGACGCGGGTCTGGTTGCCGGTGACGTTCTCGCGGTCCTTGATCGAACCGATGCGCCGGATCTCCATGCGGATCGAGGCATAGAATTTCAGCGCGTTGCCGCCGGTGGTGGTTTCCGGATTGCCGAACATCACGCCGATCTTGAGCCGGATCTGGTTCAGGAAGATCAGCATGGTGTTGCTCTTGGCGACCGAGCCGGTGAGCTTGCGCAGCGCCTGGCTCATCAGGCGGGCATGCAGGCCGACATGGCTGTCGCCCATTTCGCCTTCCAGTTCGGCGCGCGGCACCAGGGCGGCCACGCTGTCGATCACCACCACGTCGACGGCGCCGGAGCGCACCAGCGTGTCGCAGATTTCCAGTGCCTGCTCGCCGGCGTCCGGCTGGCTGATCAGCAGGTTGTCGATGTCGACACCGAGCTTGCGCGCGTAGGTCGGATCCAGCGCGTGCTCCGCGTCGATGAAGGCGCAGGTGCCGCCGCGCTTCTGCGCTTCCGCGATCGCGTGCAGGGCCAGCGTGGTCTTGCCCGAGCTTTCCGGGCCGTAGATCTCGACGACGCGGCCGCGCGGCAGGCCGCCGATGCCGAGTGCCAGATCCAGGCCGAGCGAGCCCGACGGGATGACCTCGATCTGTTCGTCGATCGGGTGTTGCCCCATGCGCATGATGGAGCCCTTGCCAAATGCGCGCTCGATCTGGGTCAGCGCCGCATCGAGCGCCTTGTTCTTATCCATGTCAGCTCTCCCGGTCAGAGGTCCGTAACTTGCGAGTTCTACAACTTTTGAGCGAGTTGTCGATTGTGATTTCGCCAATAAATTGTCCTTCACATTACTGAGCTACACAGAGTGCCCTGGCCGCCGGAGTCGGTTTCAATCGCGGTTTGTTCACGGCACGGGCGTTAACTATGTGTTTACCTTTTGTTCCGTCGCGCCGCAAGCGTGAAAAAATCGTTCATCCATGGCCTCCCCAGGGGAGGTGTGGGGGCCGGTATCCCCTTGCATTTCCTGGCCATCATGCCGAAATCGCGGCTCAGGCGAGGTGCCGACAGGGCCTTGCCGCACTGGTGCTTCGCTCGATCGAGGAGGCTTGCGCGTATGAACACCCGCGTTTTCACGTCCCCGCTGTTCCTTGGGTTCGACCATTTGGAACAGATGCTGGAACGCGCCAGCAAGTCGTCCTCCGACGGCTACCCGCCGTACAATATCGAGCAGACCGGGCCGGCCGGCCTGCGCATCACGCTCGCCGTGGCGGGTTTCACCATGGATGACCTGCAGATTACCCAGGAGGACAACCAGCTGGTGATCCGCGGCCGGCAGACCGATGACTGCCAGGGGCGGGTCTTCCTGCACCGCGGCATCGCGGCGCGGCAGTTCCAGCGCGCCTTCGTCATGGCCGAGGGGATCGAGGTGAAAGGCGCGTGGCTCGATAGCGGCCTGCTGCACATCGATCTGGCCCGCCCGCAGCCGGAGCCAAAGGTACGCCACATCGAAATCGAACGCCCGGAGCGCGCGCGGACGTCGAAAGTAGTGGACGTGGGTCAATAAGGGCCCACTTCTTGCACCTATTCGGTTGCTTCGGCTCCCAGGCCTCGGGCCGGGGTGCGTTCAAGGCGTCGGCCCCGCCCACCAGGACGCGGGTGTTTGTGAAGGAGAGCTATTGAGATGACACATCAATCTGAGTTGCCGACGCTGAAACTGGACATCCGCCACCTGTCCGCGGCGCAGTTCACCGCCCTGGGCGTCTCCGAACTGGCCTACGTAAAGCCGGTGCTGATGAACGGCGCGCGTGCGTTTGCGATCCACGGTGCCGACGGCACGCCCATGGCGATCGCCGACAACGAGACAGTGGCGCTGGCCGCCATCGTGCAGCACGAGATGGTTCCGGCGCGCGTGCATTAAGGCCAGGGCTCTGCCCTGGACCCGCTGGGGCCGGAGGCCCCAGACCCCCGTTAGCGCTGCGCGGCTTTTCCTTCGTTTCTCGGCGAAGCCCATAATAACATGGATTTTTGGCTTCGCCGTTTCCACAAACGATTCTTTATAAACGGGGTCTGGGGCCTCCGGCCCCAGCGGGGTCCAGGGGCAGAGCCCTTGGCCTTGCTTTCCTTACTCCCACTCAAGAATCCGATACTTCCAAGCCGGCCCGCTGAGCGTCCCATCAAACCGCATCAGCACGCGACGGACGTAGCGTGCCCCCCCGGCGCCCTCCGCAGTTGCGATCAGCCGCAGAACGACCGGCCCGCGCACATCCGGGGAGTCCACCGTCAGCCCGGCGATGCGTTTGGCTTTCTGGATGGCGGCCAGCACGACGGGGCTCGCATATTGCAGCCAGGGCCCCTGTTCGAGCGCCAGGGTCAGGTAAGGCAGCGCGGCTTCGTAGAGCTGCGGCGTCATGCCGCGCACCAGCTTCAGTTCATCCAGCCGTTCGAATTCCTGGCCCGGGGGGCCCCACATGCGGCCATCCATGCGATATTCCGGCGGCACGTTGTCATCCGCGTCGCCGCCGCCGGACTGGCTGCGCCAGTCGCCGATGGCGTTGGCGATGGCGTTGGCGGTGGTGTTGTCGGCGCCGAGCACGCTGAACAGGCCGGTGAGCAGCCCGGGGGGCACCTGGTTGATGTCCATCTTGCCGCGCTCTTCGATGACATCGACATGGACCACGCCGCCCGGCTCGCGCAGATTGTAGGCAGCGGCGCCGGGCTGCCACATGTCGCCGCCGCCATCCAGCATATGCCATATCGTTTCATACACGGCGCCATCGGCCGCGGCCTGCAATTGCGCCGACAGCCGCAGCGCCGCGGCCATTTGCACCTCCGCGCGGCCGGCCGCGGTGACCTGCGCGGTGAGCAGCGCCAGCAGCACCATGGTCCACAGCACGATCAGCAGTGCGAAGCCGGCTTGGCGTGGCGATTGCCAGGGTTGTATCTTGCGGGAGCGCATTAAAAACTCCCGTTCGGATCGATCATCGTGGCGACCTGGATGACCGGCCAAATACGATGTTCGTTCAGCAGCACGATATTCATCTGCACGAGCGCGGGCAACGACGGGTCGCTCCACCGCGTTGACCACTTGCCGCCGTCGGAAGCGGCCTGGCGGTAGCGCATGTCGAGGTGATCGACGCCTTCCGCCAAGACGATCTGTTCCGGCGGCGGCAATGTTTTCAGCGCCACCGCGTTGGGGTGCGGCTGCCAGCGCAGCAGCAGCCGGTGGTCGGCGTCGACGCCCACGGCCACCTGTGCACGACGCACCGGATCGGTGGGCGGCTGGTCCGGCAGGCGCGTTACGGTCTGGAAGCGATGCTCCTCGCCGACGAACTCGTCCTTGTCGTCGGCGGCTAGGGGGGCCGCGGTCTCGGTGATCAGCAGCCGCAACACACGGTCGACGCGCTCCAGCTCCGCCACGCGCGCGGCTTCGCGAGTCTGCGCGTTCCAGGCGTAGATGCCGAAATGCGAGGCCTGCGCCAGGCCCGCGAGCACGAAGCCGAGCACGACGACGGCGACGATGATTTCCATCAGGGTGAAGCCGTCGTCGCGGGTCATTCGCCCTCCGCGGTGCGCATGTCGAGGCGATGCGTGCCGATCGCGATCTGGTGCGTGTGGCCGCCCTCGGTCCAGCTTTCGGTAACCGTAACGTCGTACAGTACGGCGGAGGTCTCGCGGGTGTCGTTGGCGCGGTCGCTGTCGGACAGGTTCATTTCGCGCGACGCGATTGGGCTGATGTGCAGGTGCCAGTCGAAGCCGTCGCCGTCGGTGCCGCTGCTTTCCTGCTGGGCGATCGCGTCGCCGTGGCCGATCGCCGCCAGGTGCGACTGCGCCAGCGACAGCGCCTCGACGGTCTTGGCCGCCGAGCCGGTCGCCATCAGGCCACCGGAGGCGCCCTCATAAAGTATGCCGACGGCGAGCGCCGAGATCGCGAACGCCACGATCACCTCGAGCAGCGTGAAGCCCGCGTCCGCGCTACGGCGCATTGGCGACCTGCACGCGGCCGGTGAGCCATTCGACGCCGATCTGCACCCGCCTGGTGGCGCTGCCGAGCAGGATGGCGCCGCCGCTGGCGCTGCCGTCCGGCGAAAAACTGATCACGCGCACGTCGCCGGGGCCTTTGAGCGCAGGCGGCAACACGGCCACCTCCACGTCCGGCGCCATGCTGTGGATCGGGCCGCCGTCGGTGGCGAAATTGCGGCGCACCGGGTCGATGGCGACGTTGACGATGCGGCCGCGCTCGATCGCGGCAGCGCGGGCCTGGCGCAGGGTTTGCGCCAGCAGGCCGGCCGCGGCGCGGGTTTGCAGGCCGCGGCTGGTGATCGGCCCGCGCATGACGACTATGCCGATCACGGCGCCCATGATGGCGAGCACCACCAGGATTTCGATCAGGGTAAAGCCGTGGTCGCGAGCGCGCATGCGGCGCACAACACTCTGGGCAGTGCGCCCGGGCAAGTTAATTGGCTGTTGGGCAGCGGGGGAGGAAGGCCAGGGGGCTCTGCCCCCCTGGACCCCCCGCTGGGGCCGGAGGCCCCAGACCCCGTTCATTAAGTCAGGGGATAGGGAGGGGGCAACGAGGGCGTTGCCACACACGCCCAGGCACATTGACGTCGCCCGAGCGGGGCCCTAAAAGCCGCGCCTCACGCCCGGAGCACGATCTGCCCCGCGCTTGCCGTTGGAGTTTTGGTCTCGTGAAGCGCACCTATCAGCCATCGAAACTCGTCCGCAAGCACCGGCACGGTTTTCGCGCCCGCATGGCGACGGTCGGCGGACGCCGGGTGCTCGCGCATCGCCGCGCCAAGGGCCGCAAGCGTCTTTCCGCCTAAGCCGGGGCGCCGTGCCATGGCGCACCCCACTCGCCTGACGCGCCGTGCGGAATTCCTGCGGGCCGCCGCGAAAGGCCGCAAGATAGCCATGCCCGGCCTGGTGCTGCAGGTGCTTGCGCGCCCCGACGCCGAACCTGCCCGCGTGGGGTTCACCGTGACAAAGAAAGTCGGCAACGCCGTGGTGCGCAACCGCACCCGCCGCCGCCTGCGCGAGGCCGCCCGCCTGCTGCTGCGCGAAACCCCGGTCGCAGGCGCCGACCTGGTGCTGGTTGGCCGCGACAAGACGCGCTCCCGCCGGTTTTCCTTGTTGATCGATGATCTGCGCCAGGCGCTGGCCCGCGCCGGCCTGCCCGGGGCCCCCACTCCATGAGCCCAGCCGCCGCGTTGCTGACCGGTGCCGTGCGCGCCTACCAGCTCACCTTGCGCCCCGTAATCGGCGCCAACTGCCGATTTATCCCAAGCTGCAGCGACTACGCGTTGGGCGCGCTGCGCACGCACGGCGCCCTGCGCGGCACCGGCCTCGCCGCCTGGCGCGTGCTGCGCTGCAATCCGTGGTGCCGCGGCGGGCACGATCCGGTGCCGCCCGTGCGCATGTGCACCTCAGTACCCCCGAAAGTCGCCTGATGGACCGCAACCGCCTGCTGATATTTTTCGCGTTGTCGGCGGCCATCCTTGCCGTGTCGCAGCTCGTTCTGCCGCATCCGCCCGCGCGCCCGCCGGTGCACCAGGTCGCCGCGGTGGAACAAACCACCCAGCCCACCGCCCCTGGCCAGCCCGCCGCACCTGGCTTGCCTGCCACGCCAAGCGCGCCCGACACACGCGCCGCGCCGCGCGCGAAAATTAACGCCGCCCGCCTCGCCGGCAGCATCAGCCTGATCGGCGCCCGCATCGATGAGATGGCGCTCAAGGACTACCACGATACGGTGCAGAAATCCTCGCCGCTGGTGCAGTTGCTGGCCCCCGCGGACGATGCGCAGCCCAGTTCGATCCAGCTCGGCTGGGCCGCCGGCGCCGGCGTAAAAGTCCCCGACGACACCACGCTCTGGACCAGCAGCGGCGGCGACCTCACCGAATCCCATCCGCTCACCCTGACCTGGGACAACGGCCAAGGCCTGACCTACGCAATCGATTTTTCCATCGACCAGAACTACATGTTCACCGCGCGCCAAAGCGTGCGCAACGCCGGCGACAAGCCGGTCGATCTCTGGCCCTGGCAGCGCGTGCGCCGCGACTACGCCCCACCCGCCGCCAGCTACAGCGTGCTGTTCGAGGGCATGCTCGGCGTCATGGACGGCCGCACCACCGAAGTCGCCTACACCAAGGCCCGCAGCGAGGCGGAAAAGAACGAGGGCGCTGCCTACACCCACGAAGGCGCCGGCGGCTGGGCCGGCTTTTGCGACAAATACTGGCTCACCGCGGTCATCCCCGACCAGGCAACCCCGGTCAAAGCCCTTTGGTATTACAACAAGGACGACGGCCGCGACCATTACCAGGTCAGCTACCAGGCGTCCGCCCCACAGCATGTGGCACCGGGCACGCCTTCCGTGTTCACCAGCCGCCTGTTCGTCGGCGCCAAGGAAGTGCACCTGCTGGACCGTTACGAAACACAGCTGAATATCCCGCGCCTCAGCTACGCAGTGGATTGGGGCCGCTTTTTCTTCCTGACCAAACCGTTCTTCTACGCCATCGACTGGTTCTATTCTGTCACCGGCAATTTCGGCATCGCCATCCTGATTTTCACCGTGCTGGTGAAAATCGCGTTCTACCCGCTGGCGGCGAAATCCTATCAATCGATGGGCAAGATGCGGCTGCTGGCGCCCAAGATCCAGGCGGCGCGCGAGCGCCACAAGGACGATCCCGCCAAGCAGCAGGCGGCCATGATGGAGGTCTACAAGCAGGAGGGCATCAGCCCGATGGCCCAGGCCGGCGGCTGCCTGCCGCTGGTGATCCAGATCCCGGTGTTTTTCTCGCTGTACAAGGTGATTCTGGTGACGATCGAAATGCGCCAGGCGCCGTTCTTCGGCTGGATTCGCGACCTTTCGGCGACCGATCCCACCAACATTTTCACGTTGTTCGGGCTGTTGCCGTATAGCCCTGAACTGCTTTCGCCGACGTTGCATCTGGGCATCTGGCCGGTGCTGCTGGGGATTACCATGTTCTTCCAGCAGAAACTCAACCCGCCGCCGCCCGATCCGGTGCAGGCCAGGATGTTTCAGTTCATGCCGATCATTTTTACGTTCATGATGGGACGGTTTCCGGCCGGGCTGGTGATTTACTGGACTTGGAACAATCTGCTGACGATGGCGCAGCAGTGGCATATTCAAAGGAATGTGACGTTAACCAAGAAAGTCTAGGGGCTCTGCCCCTAGGACCCCGCTGGGGCCGCCGGCCCCAGCGGGGGTCCAGGGGGCAGAGCCCCTTGGCCTTGACTTAGAATCT
>Ga0181531_10002061_pt1 | contig 12590 bp, 8 predicted proteins | sample PEATcosm2014_Bin_38_FD_119743 | JGI IMG/M metagenome (GOLD analysis project Ga0181531, IMG submission 119743) | Peatland microbial communities from MTU Mesocosm Facility, Houghton, MI, USA - PEATcosm2014_Bin11_10_metaG | ecosystem: Environmental > Terrestrial > Soil > Wetlands > Peat | place... | reverse complement strand
TTTCTCTCTCTTCGAGGAAGTTGCTCATTTTGAGAAGACCATGGGAGTGAGTGACGTTTACTCAGAGCGGCGGTGATGACTCTGCGCCCCAAAGGCCGTCCAGGCCCAATGAACCATAGTTGAGTCTCAGGAGGAAATGCACGATGTTCAAGTATCCCGTCTATCAGCCTTCATTAACAGGCAACGAAAAGAAATATGTGAACGAGTGCCTTGATTCGACTTGGATATCCTCAAAAGGGAAGTTCATTGGCGAATTCGAAAGCGCTTTCAAGTCTTATGTAGGCGCGCGGCATGCTGCTACGGTTTCTAATGGGACAGTCGCCATTCATCTGGCGCTCCTTGCGCTCGGCATCGGGCCCGGAGCGGAGGTGATCGTGCCGACGCTCACTTATATCGCGTCAGTGAATGCAATTGCGTACACTGGGGCCACACCAGTGTTTTGCGATTCGCTAAAGAGCACTTGGCAGATGGACCCTGACGATGTTCGCCGGAAGATAACGCCGCGGACTCGTGCCATTTTAGCGGTCCATCTTTATGGTCAGCCATGTGAGATGGATGAACTAGTGAAGATCGCCCGCGAACACGATCTATTCCTGGTAGAAGATTGTGCTGAGGCCTTTGGCTCTCTCTATAAGGGCCGCCATGTCGGTATATTTGGCGACATCGGCACGTTCAGCTTCTTCGGAAAGAAGACTCTCACTACCGGCGAGGGCGGAATGGTGGTCACCGGCGACGACACATTGTACGATCGCATGGTCCACTTCAAAGGCCAGGGATTGGCCAAATATCGCGAGTATTGGCACGACGTCATCGGCTACAACTATCGTATGACCAATATATGCGCCGCAATCGGGCTCGCTCAGTTGGAGCAGGCCGACAGTTTTCTTGCGAAGAAGCGTCAGATCGCTGCGTGGTACAGGCTTGAATTGGAGGGTTCTCCGGTCACCCTTCACGATGAGCTCGGCGACGTGAGACATTCTTTCTGGATGATTTCGATTCTTGTTCGAGAGGCGGCCGACAGAGATCCTTTGAGAGAGGTTCTGCGGGCGCGCGGGATTGAAACTCGGCCACTCTTCTATCCAGTGCACAGCATGCCCATGTATTCCTCGGCCTTTCAGCGTCATCCGGTTGCTGAAGATCTCGGTTGGCGAGGGATCAACTTGCCGAGCTATCCTGAGCTAAGGGAGGAATCGGTAAAAGAGATCTGCGGCGTAATCAAGGCCTATTTCAAGTCAGATCCATGCGGCGCAATTGAAAAGAAGCCGGAAAAGCTGTAAGGAATTCAAGAACCTCTTCACAGCAAACAAGTGCTTCTGGAATCCTGTGACTTGAGGCTCGTATCATTTGCCGCGTCCCGTCATATTCAGCTATGAGATTACACCGCTGGAGAAGTGAGAAACTTCACGCCACTTCGAGAATCGAGAAATTGAATCAACAAGAACTGCAGAATAAGGTTGCAAACGGCGCAAAAAAGAGACGATCAGGTGCGATGAATCGCGTTTGCGCTTTAGACGGTCTTCACCGCTGTCAAGTGATCAATTGACGGCTGCCCGGAAACTGACCCTCTAGATGGTTTCATAAGGTTACGTCGGCATTCGAGCCCATAATGTAAACTGGCGGATCAGCCCTCTCCGCCACGATGTTTCCCTTCGCCCAAATCGCACGGTTGTTCATAGGCGCAAGCGTCAATCGCCGCATCTTTCGTGCTGCCGCTTCGGTAACTGCCGCGGCGATTCTGGTCAAAATCGTGGCCGCCTTCAAGGAGGTCGCCGTCGCCGGCGCTTTTGGGCGCACAGACGCCATGGACGCGTTTGTCGCCGCCATCCTGATTCCCGGCCTGCTGATCAACCTGATCGCCGAGTCGATGAATCAGGCGTTGGTGCCCACACTGGTCCGGGTGAGGGAGCAGGAGGGCCACGAGCGCGCACAGCAACTACTATCGAGTTCGATGCTTTGGATTTGCCTTCTGCTTGCCGCCGCGTCGGCTGCGATGGCTCTGTTCGCGCACAACTTTTTCCCCCTTATTGCCTCGCACTTTCCGGCTGATAAATTGGATCTCTCTGTGCGACTGTTCTACGGCCTGGTGCCGCTGGTGCTCATTACCGGCATCGCCAGCAACTGCACCGCGGTCCTGAACACCCTCGACCGCTTTGCTTTACCGGCGTTGGCGCCGGTGTTCACCCCGATTTTTATTCTTCTTGGTGCGCTTTTCTTGGGAGGACGGCTGGGCGTTTGGGTGATGGTTTACGCCAACCTAGCGGGTGCGCTCGTCCATGCAGGGACTGTGGCCTGGATGATGGACTCGCACGGTTATCGCTTCCGGCTGCGCTGGTACGGGGCGACCGAGGCAAGCCGCCAGGTGGCTCATCAGTATTGGACGCTGCTGCTGAGTAGCGTAGTGGCCTCCAGCGGCTTGCTGGTGGATCAGTCGATGGCTGCCATGCTGCCCTCGGGGAGCGTTTCGGCGCTCGCGTACGCCAACCGCTTTGTCAGCGTGGTGCTGACCCTGATGGCGGGGGCGCTTTCCACGGCCGTGACGCCCCATTTCTCCCGTATGATTGTCCGCCAGGACTGGGTTGAGTGCCGGCACACTCTGCGCACGTGGGTCCGCATTACCGCGCTGGTCTCCGCCCCCATCGCGGCGGCCCTGATCGCCGGCTCCCATTTGCTCATCCGCGTGACCTTCCAGCACGGTGCATTTGGCCCGCGCGACACGGCCGTGGTCACCCCGGTACTGGCTATGTATGCCCTGCAGATCCCATTCTTTGTCTCCAGCCGGATCTTCTACCGTTTCCTCGTGGCGATGCGGCGCACCGATCTGATTCTCTACTGCGGTATCCTCAATCTGGCGCTGGATATCGTCTTTAACCTGATCCTGATGCACTGGTACGGCGTAGCTGGCATCGCCTTGGCCACTTCGCTTTGGACTGTGAGCACGTTCTTCCTCCTCTGGTATTGGAGCTGGAGGCTTTTACCCAAATTCCCCTCCGGCGAGGCATTGGCATGATTCCCAGACCGGCTCAATACCTTCTTCGCTTCGACGACCTTTGCCCAACCATCGCACGTGCCCGGTGGCAGCGGTTCCTGCCGTTGATTAAGGAGTTCGGGATCCGGCCGATTCTGGCAGTGGTTCCCTACAACCGCGATCCTGGGCTGCAACTCTCGCCTCCCGACCCGGGGTTCTGGGACCAGATGCGCGCGATGGAGGCCGCAGGAGCTGCCATCGCTCTCCACGGCTACCGCCATCTCTGCGACAGCCGCGGGCGGAGCCTGGTACCACTCCACCGCCATACGGAGTTCGCCGGAGTCTCTGAGGAGACGCAACGCCGCTGGATCGGCACGGGATTGGAAATACTGCGTGGGCATGGCCTGCATCCGAAGCTCTGGGTCGCGCCCTTTCACGGGTTCGACCGCAATACGCTTCGCGCGTTGCGCGCTGAGGGACTTGGCCTGCTGTCTGACGGTCTTGCGCGCGTTCCCTTTATTCGCGGTGGTGTGACGTGGATTCCGCAGCAGCTCTGGGAACCGGTGGACAAGCCAAAGGGCCTTTGGACCATCTGTGTACACAGCAACACCGCTCGCGGAGCTTTGGTTGATCAGCTGGGTGTCTTCATGCGCCGACACGCCGCTCAGTTCACATCAGTGGACCGTGTTGTCGCCGAACTGCGGCCCTCGATGTTGGGCCCGGTTGAGCGGCTTCACGAAGTGTTCGCGCTTTGGCGCGCGCAAACCTCACGGGCCAAGAAGCGGTTGGCCCGCCAGTCACAAATGGTTCATACTGAATAGATATTATTTATCAATGATATACACAACGGTTCTCAAAGTGACGCAGCAGGGACTAGCCGTCAGCTTTTCTCCCGCGTTCTTCTAGCGCTGAGCCCCAATGTGTTGGCAGGGGCTTACGCTTGAGCAGGTCACGGTAGAGCGTCTCCCAACGATCCAGAACCGCCTCGAGGCTGAATTGCTCGATCACTCGCCGCCTGGCCCGCTCCCCCATCGTTCTTCGCTCCACCCGCGGTGTCCGCATCAGGCGGGTCATCGCATTACCCAGCGCAGCAACTTCGACTATCGGGGCCAGCCAGCCCGTCTGCCCATCGATAATGACCTCGCGGGTGCCGGAAACATCGGTGGCTATCGCGGGCAGGGCACAGGAGGCGGCCTCCAATAGACCCATGGGGAGCCCTTCCCAGAGGGAAGAGAGAACGAATCCATCGGCCGCCTGCATCCAGCGGCGTACATCGGGCTCAAACCCCAGGAAATGCACCCGTCGGTCCAAGCCAAATTGCGCAACCAAAAGAAGCAATTCGTTCAGTAATGGTCCGCTCCCGGCGATCGCGAGCTGCGTCGACTCGGGCGTCCTCGCCATGGCAGCGAGGAGTGCCGCGTAGCCTTTGACTGGCTCTAACCGGCCGGCTGCGAACCAGAGAAATTCGTCCGTGAGTCCAAGTTCGCGGCGCACCGCTGTTCGTGCAACCGTATCCGGCCGCCACGCCTCAACATCCACACCGTTGGGGAGTAGGACAAGTTTGCTCGATGACACCATTTGGGCGGAGAGATGTGGCCATGCCACAGCGCGGCTCACCGCAGTGACCTTATCCGGGAGCCAGTTACTCATGCGATAACCCAACCGCCTACCCAAACTGCCTATCGAGGAGCTGTGAAGGGTATCAACGACAACCCGCGTCGGGGCTGCCAGCCGTGTCCAGCGTGCCAACCATGCCGCGTGGGGCAGGTGGGCGTGGACCACTTCGGGCCCCTCTCGCCAGAGCCAGCGGGTGAATCGAACCCACCCCCGCGGATCGGCTAATCCTTTGCGCATTCCGAGGCTCAGGAAGCCGGCTCCCGCGGCGACCAACTCGGCGCCTTCGTTGCCGCCGGACCCTGTCAGAGCCACGACGCTAACCCGCCAGCCACGGTTGACCAGGCCCTTCGCCAACAGGATCACCTGCCGCTCGGCGCCGCCTATCCGGTCAATTCCAGGGATGATAAGGGCAACGTGGCTCACGCTTGCCCCTGTTTGATTGACGAGCCGGAGATTGTGGCGTCGATGAATTCTTCGTAGGCCCGGATGGCACGCTCGATGCGGAATTGCCCGATGAAGGCGTGTGCAAATCGCTCACCCGGTCGCAGTTCCTCGAGAGCCGTGAGCAGGGAATCCGCCAGAGACTCAGCAGAGATCTCCGGCGCCAGCCACGCACCGGGCTGGCCGCGTAGCAGATCCACCATCCCTTCCGATGCCGGTAAGGCCACAATCGGAAGCCCCCCAGCGGCCGCCTCCAACATCGAGTTGGGCATGCCCTCATGCCGGGACGGGACGACAAATACAGAAGCTCCCGGATAATAGGTTGAGGGAAGGGGAACGTGGCCAACGAAACGGACCGCAGCCTCTAACCCGAGTTGACGGCACTCGGCCTTAAGCGCCGCTTCTTGGGCCCCAACGCCGGCAATCACCAATTCGGCAGATGGAAACCGCTGTTGGACGGTGACTAGCGACCGCAGCAGGAGGTCGAAGCCTTTCTCCCGCGAGAGCCTTCCCACTGCAAGCAGGTGCGGCGTTCTGGCATCGGAGTCTTTCCCGTTCCATTGACATGGACTGCTTTTTGCCGCTGCGCGAATAGCGTTCACGTCCACAGGATTCTGCAAAACCGCCAACCGCTCCTGTGGAATTCCCAGCTCCCCGGCAAGGTCCCGGGCCATCGCCCGCGTCTGGCAGATCACCCGGTCCGCGTGCGGGTAGAGCAGCCGATAGAGCAGGCGAGTGTACCCAGGCAGGTCCCCAAAGTCCAACGCTGACGAAACGGTCGCATTCTGCCGCACCACCACGCGCGTTCCGTAAGGAAAGAAGGGGCGCAGCAGCAGAGCTAGGAAATTTTGGTGCCACATTCCAGACAAGATCAACTTCGGTTTCACCTGGTAGACCAACCTGAGCAGACGGAAGGCTCCGGTGCGCACCCTTGCCGCCGCCAACGGGTGCACCGTCACCCAAGGCGGGAACTGCCCCGCGCCGGCATCCGCTTGAGTCAGCAGTCCCAAATGCAACTCGTATTTCTCACAAGAGAGACCTCGGGCCAAAAGAGCCATCACCTGCTCCGCGCCGCCCCCACCCAGATGTGGAATCAGCAAGAGAAGCCTCGAACGTTGACTCATAATCATTTTGGAGCCCAGTTCTGAGCCTGTTTTCAGAATAAGGGGAGTATAAGCCAGATAGGTGTCCCCTTCGTGTTGCCATGATCACGGACATGTCACTGTATCGGAATGATACATTCTCATTGTTTCCTTCCAATGAGGGGCCTAGGAGGCCACAAGGTCCGCTATGCCGGCTTCCGATACGTCTGGTGCGTTTCAAGGCTCGCCGGCTCAAACCGCGGAGAGGCGATCGATCGTCGTGGGCATAACAAATCCGCAGACTTGCCTCGTACTGACTGGGCGGTTGCGCGCGCTGTCCGAAGCGGGTTTCAGGGTCACGCTGGTGTGCAGCCCTGGCGAGTTGCTCGACCGCATGGCAGCCAGCGAAGGGGTCGAATCTATTGCCATTCCCATGGAGCGGGGGATCGCGCCGCTTTGGGATTTCTTGTCGCTAGCGCGGTTGTGGCTCCTTTTGCGGCGGCTTAGACCGGATCTCACCGAATTCAGCACGCCAAAGGCCGGACTGTTGGGAACTTTTGCAGCGATGCTTTTGGGGGTACCGCTGCGGATTTACCTCCTGCGCGGACTCAAGCTCGAAACCTCGACCGGACTCAAGCGCCGCATTCTGCTTCAAGCGGAGAGGCTGACTGCTGCTTGTGCGCATGTGGTGATTTGCAACAGCGACAGCCTTCGCTCCGAAGCGTTGGCATTGGGAGTCGCACCCGCAGCCAAGTTGCAAGTGCTCGGGGACGGCAGCAGCAATGGCGTCGACACCCATCGATTCTCGCCGGGACCAAGCGACGTGCGGGACCGGCTACGCCTTGCCGCCGGGGTCCCGGTCGTGGGATTCGTAGGAAGATTGACCCGCGACAAGGGTGTGCCTGAACTGATCGAGGCCTTCGATATGCTCCTGAAAACGGAGCCGGAAGTTCATCTGCTTCTGGTGGGCTGGTTCGATACTTCCGAGGACGCTCTTGGCGACGATTTGCGTTCCGACATCGATAGCCATCCGCACATTCATCGCACAGGATTTGTGGCAGATACGGCGCCCTATTTTCGCGCCATGGACCTGATGATCCTGCCTACTTGGCGAGAGGGATTCCCTAACGTCGTGTTGGAGGCCGCTGCAACGGGAATTCCAGTCATTACAACCGAGACCACAGGCTCTCGCGACTCTGTTGTGCCCGAGGTTACCGGCCTGCTCATCCCCCCCGGCTACCCGGAAGCCATTTGCGAGGCAGCGCTCAAGCTACTCGGCAACATGGAGCTTCGCCGCCGCATGGGACAGGCCGCCCGCGCATGGGTCCTTGAACACTACGACAAGGACCGCGTTCTAGGACTAACCGCGGCCTATTACAAAAGCCTGTTGGGGCCTTGAACTGCAGCAGGATCCGGGCGGGAAGTCTAAGGCTTCTGTTGCATCGCCACGCCAACCACGGTGGGGGCGGTCAGGGCAGGGGGTGATTGGAGCGTATGCGCACCGGCCTCTGCGGCGCGTAGCACCTCGCCGGGTGCGATGCCCAAAACCAGAGTTGCTGCAACCGCCAGCAGCAAGGCCGCACCCACTGCCACGCCAACTTGCGGGGTAGGTACCTCGGCGTCCCCCTCTTTGGCTGCCCTGCGCTGCGCGGCCGCCAGAGCGAGCCGCAAATAGTAGGCCGCCGCCAATCCCGAGTTGAGCAGGCCGATGATGGCCAACCATACCGCGCCGCCACCTACAGCCGCCGAAAAAGCGTAGAACTTGCCGAAGAAACCGCCGGTGAAGGGAATTCCGACCAGCGAAACTAGGAAGAAGATCAGCAGGCTGCCAAGCAGGGGCGAGCGATAGATGAGCCCGCGAAAATCCCCGACCAGTGGTAACTCTTCGTCGTATCCGCTCACCAGCGTTATTACAGCGAAGACGCCCACATTCATGGCTGCGTACGCCGCGGTGTAGAAACTCGCGGCAGCAATGCCGCTGGTCCCCAGCCCGGCGAAAGCGGCCAGCAGGTAACCGGCGTGGGCAATCGAGGAGTAGGCGAGCATCCGCTTCACGTTTTCCTGGCGTAACGCGGCCAGGTTGCCCACGGTCATCGAGAGTACGGCAACGATCCACAACAGCGGCGACCACAGCCCGTGCAGCGAAGGGAACATCTCGTAGACCACGCGCAGAAGCAGCGCGAAGGCTGCGGCCTTGGGCGCCGTGGAGAGCAGCGCCACCACCGGTGAGGGTGCGCCCTCGTACACATCCGGCGTCCAAATGTGGAAGGGCGCGGCCGAAACCTTGAAAAGAATTCCCACGAGCATCAGGCCAAGGCCCGCCAACACAAACGAATGATTGTCGGCGGAGGGCGCCAGTCGCGCAATCTCGTAGATCTGTGTGGTGCCGGTGGCGCCAAAGATCAGCGCCACACCGTAAAGCAGGAACCCGGTGGCAAAGGAGCCCAGAAGAAAATACTTGATGGCTGCTTCTGGGCCGCGGGCGGTGTCTTTGCGATAGCCGGCCAGAATGTAGGTGGAGATTGATGAGATTTCCAGAGCGATAAAGACCAGCAGCAACTCGACGGCGCCGCTGAGTAAACACATACCCACGGCGCCGAAGGCCACGAGTGCATAGAACTCGCCCTGGTGGTGGCTGCCTTCGGGGAGAGTGTCCAGCGAGAGCAAGAGCGCCACTAGCACAATGCCGCAGATGAGGACATGGAAGAAGATGGTGAAGGCGCTGGTCTCGACGGTCCCGTAGAAGCCGGTTCCCTGGGGCAGAGAGAACTGCCAGAGACTGGCCCACAAGGCCAGCGTGGTTCCCACCGCGGCCACCCAGCCCAATGGACGGCGCGGAAACCCTGATGGGAGAGAACCGTCGATGAGCATGACGGCCACACCCGTCAGGGTAAGGATGACCTCGGGAAGGACGCGGAAGATATCGGGAACTGAATTCACCGCTGGCCCTCCCCATGAGAAGAATTGGGCGCTGCGGGAGAAAGAGCAAAATGCGGATAGGCGGGTGACTCTTTCCACTGTAGAGGATGCACGCCAGTTTCGATCGACGGCAGCCAGAGCATCGGCGCGACCCCCATGACCAGCATGAGCGTGGCCAGGGGCCACAGCAGCGCCGATTCACGGAACTGAAGATCGACAGCGCGCTTCGACGTGGCCAGCGTGCTTTCGGGCCCATAGAAAAGGCGCTGCACCAGCCACAGCATATAGGCAGCGCCCAGAATCACACCCAGCGAGGCCGCAATCGCCCAGCCGCGGCTTACACCGGTGAAGGTGCTGGAGAGGATCAGAAACTCTCCTACAAACCCGCTCAGCATGGGCAGCCCGATCATTGCGAGGGCGGTAATGACAAAGAGCGTGGCCGTGTGGGGTAGGCTGCTCGCCAGGCCCCCGTATGAAGCAATCTGACTGGAGGCGTAGCGATCGTAGAGAATGCCCAGGAGCACGAACAGCGCGCCGTCGATGATGCCGTGACTGAGAATCTGGTAGACAGCGCCGCTCGAGCCCGTCTGGGTAAAGCCGTATATACCCAACGTGATCAGGCTCAAGTGGCTGAGGGCGGCAAAGGCGAGCAAACGCCAGAAGTCGCGCTGCACCAGGGCCAGGCAAGCGCCGTAGAGGACGCCGACGACCGCGACAGCGATCAGATACGGAGCCGCCTGCCGCGCCTGCACCGGGAAGAGCGCCACGTGGAAGCGGAGCATCGAGTAGAGGCCCAGCTTGCCGGCCACGACCATGGCGAGGGCCACCGGGGCTTCGCTGAAGGTGTCCGCAAGCCAGCCGTGGAGCGGGAAGATCGGCACTTTGACCGCAAAAGCAAAGAGGAACGCGAAGGCTGCCCAGCACAGGGGCCCGGCGGGAAACGATCCGTGGGCGATGAGAATCTGCAGCGTGGCGAAGTCGGAGCTGCCGGTCCGTGCGTAGAGCCAGAGAATTGCCACCAGCAGCGGTGCAGAAGGGATGAACGTAAAAAGGAAAAATCTTATTGCGGCCCTGGGCCCATTCTTGCGGCCGTACATGGCAATCAGAATGGCCATGGGTACTAGGGACAGCTCCCAGAAGCCGTAGTAGAGCATCAGGTCGAGCGAAACGAAGACGCCAAACATGGCCGTCTGCTGGACGAGAAAAAGCGCGAAGAAAATCTTGCGCCGCTCGGTGATTGCATTCCAACTGGCCAGCACGCCCACGGGGGCCAGCAAGCCGGTGAGCACCACCAGCCACAGGCTCAGCCCATCCACGCCGACGTGATAGAAGATCGCAGGGTTTTCGATCCACGGGTAGTTGATCTCGAATTGGAAGCCGTTCTGGCCGAGGATAAAGTGCGCCGGTAAATGCAAGGTAAGGCCAAAACTGACCAACGACGTAAGCAGGGCGATCCAGTTGGACAGCTTGCCGCGGTCGGGGGCAAGCGCCACCAGCACCGCCCCGGCCAACGGCGCCAGGAGGATCAACGTGAGAATCGACTCGTTCATTGATGTCATATCCTAGTGACCCGTCCCGCCAAAGTGAATTGCCGAAAGACCAGCCAAAACCGCCGACCATGGAACCACGATAAAAAGCAGCACTGCGGCTGCGCCCGCGGCGAGCCACGCCGCATACGAGCGCAGGTTCCCCGACTGCCAGCGCTGCAGCAGAGCACCAGTGAACTTGGCGGTGCCGCCCAGCAGCCACGCCGCACCGCCCAGCAGCGCCTTATCGACTACCCAACCCAGAAGATAGGTGGAGATCAAAATCAATGGCTTGACGACGGCCGCGCGATAGAACTCGTCGACATAGTACTTGTTAGCGAGCAGCTTGTAGCCGCCAGAAAGCGCTGCAGCCAGTTGCGCGGGACGCGCAGGCTTCTGGCGGTAGAGCAGGTCGGCGAGAAACCAGCCAAACAGTGCAACGGCAACGGCTACTATGCCCAGGATCAGTTCAAGATGCGCGCTGCCTGGCTCGGTTATCCGCGCACCCACTGCGGGCGCAAGAAACGCCGCGAAGCGCTCGATGCCGATCCAGCCGCCGCAGAGGGAGAGCACCGCAAGAATCAACAGCACGCCCAGCATGGACCACGGGTTCCCATGAACGGCGTGAGGCGCCTCGGCTTCCAAAACCATCTTGGTATCCGAGCGGGCGTGGACAGGCGCGCCGCGCTCTTCGAGATCGTGAGCTTCAGTGCGGCTTTGGCCGAAGAAGGTCATATACCAGAGCCGGAACATATAGAACGAGGTCAGCAGGGCGGTGACGAGGCCGACAAACCAGAGAACTCTGCCGCTTCCTCCCTGTTGAAAGGCCGCGAAGAGGATTGCGTCCTTGGAAAAGAATCCAGCGAAAGGCGGAAATCCGGCGATGGCCAGAACGCCGACCGTGGTGACGGCAAAGGTGAGAGGCAGCTTCTTCCATAAGCGGCCCATCTTGCGCAGGTCCTGCTCGCCGCCGATGGCATGAATCACCGCGCCAGCCGCCAGGAAGAGCAGAGCCTTGAAGAAGGCGTGAGTTACCAAGTGGAAGATAGCCGCGGAGTAAGCCGCGACGCCGCAGCCCAGAAACATGTAACCAAGCTGCGAGATGGTGGAGTAGGCCAGCACGCGCTTGATGTCGTTCTGCACCAAACCGATGGTGGCGGCAAACAGCGCCGTGGCCGCGCCGACGATTGCCACCACACTGAGCGCGAAAGGCGAATGGTCGAACAGCACGTGGGTCCGGGCGATCATGTAGACACCCGCGGTGACCATGGTTGCCGCGTGGATGAGCGCGGAGACCGGAGTGGGGCCTTCCATCGCATCGGGCAGCCAGATGTAGAGCGGAAGCTGCGCGCTCTTGCCGGTAGCGCCGAGCAACAGGCTGAGCGCGATGACGGTGAGCACGCCACCCTGCCAACCGGGATTCGCGGCAAGCTTCGCCGCGATCTCGGCGAAGGTGAGCGTGCCGAAGTTGGCCAGCAGAAGAAACATGCCGATCAGGAAGCCAAAGTCGCCGATGCGGTTGACGATGAAGGCTTTTTGGCCGGCTTCGGCAGCGGTAGTTTTCTGGAACCAGAAGCCGATGAGCAGATACGACGCCAAGCCCACGCCTTCCCAGCCCACGAACATGACAAGGGCATTGCCGGCCAGGACCAGTGTGGTCATGAAGAAGAGGAAGAGGTTCAGGTAGCTGAAGTAACGGGCGTAGCCTTCGTCGTCCTTCATATAACCGACGGAATAGATGTGGATGAGGAAGCCGACGCCGGTGACCACAAGGAGCATGACGAGGGAGAGTTGGTCGAAAACGAAGCTGAAATCCACATGCAGCGTGCCGATGTCGATCCAGTGGCCGAAGGTCTCCACCACTGGAAGATCCAACTGTGGATTGATCGGCATCGGCATGTCTCCAAACATGCCAAATGTATTTCCGATTACTGCAATGAACGAACCGAGCGGGGTCAACAGCGCAACCGTAGTCACGAGGGCCTTCGGCAGCCGACGGCCGAGCAGTCCGTTGAACAGGAAGCCTGCAAACGGGAACAG
>Ga0181531_10002059_pt1 | contig 12609 bp, 10 predicted proteins | sample PEATcosm2014_Bin_38_FD_119743 | JGI IMG/M metagenome (GOLD analysis project Ga0181531, IMG submission 119743) | Peatland microbial communities from MTU Mesocosm Facility, Houghton, MI, USA - PEATcosm2014_Bin11_10_metaG | ecosystem: Environmental > Terrestrial > Soil > Wetlands > Peat | place... | reverse complement strand
GGGCGTTACGGGTCGAGGGTGAGATAGTTCATTTACTAAAGCCGCTCGATAGTCCGTTCGACGACAGGCCATCCGCCGTTCAGGCGCTCGCGTCGCCCGCCGTGCAGCTCTTTATGGAGAGGGCTGCGGCGAGTGGGTACGAGGCCGAGCTCAGCGACGCTGATGCTCCGATTGTTGCCGGCATTTGCCGTCGACTTGACGGGATCGCGCTCGCCATCGAACTCGCGGCCAGTCGGGTGGGCACCTATGGCATCCGAGGGGCCGCTGACCTTCTTGACGATGGCGCCGGATTGATAATGCAAGGCAGACGCAGCGCGTTGCCAAGGCACCAAACGCTGCAAGCCCTTATCGATTGGAGCTTCAGATTGTTGCCGCCATATGAACAAAAACTGTTCCGAAGACTGTCTGTATTTGTTGGCCAATTCACTTTGGAGGCGGCACAGTTTGTCGCGGCTGAAGTCAATGATGAGGCGCAAGCTATCAGCAATGCGATCATAAGCCTCGTCGACAAGTCGCTTATTTGGATATCGTCTACAAGCGGCACTGTACATTTTCGCCTATTGGATACGACGAGCGCTTACGCGTCGGCAAAGCTAATGGAAAGTGGGGAGGCGGAAGCAGTTGCAAAACGACATGCCTCCTACTTTGCGGCTTTCCTCAAAGCTTCAGTCGCAGGTCCCGATTTTGAACGTAGCAAGGCAGCTAACTACCTTCCGCACATGGGTAACGTGCGCAAGGCGCTGGCATACAGTTTTTCTGTTTCGGGTGACCATTGTGTCGGCGTCGAGCTCGCCGCCCTTGCGGGACCGCTATTCCTGGAGCTTTCGCTATTTGCTGAGTGTAAGCATTGGTGCCAACAAGGCATGGGTGCGCTGCGCGAGCAGGAACGTGGAACACGACGCGAACTGGAGCTCCAGGAAGCTTTGGCGTTCGCTTCCATGTGGACGCGCGGTACCAGCGCAGAGGTCAGGACCGCGATCGAGCAGGGGCTAAAGCTCGCAGAGGCTCTACGCGACGGGTGGCATCAGATCTATTTTCTTGCTGGGCTCAATATTTTTCTTACCCGTCACGGCAACTTTAGCGGCGCGCTAGCGGCCGCCAAACAAAGCGCCGCAGTTGCCGAAAGTACAGGAAGCGCGTCCGGAATCGTGATAGCCGAATGGATGCTGGGTCCGTCGCATCATTTTGTCGGCGATCAGATCTCAGCGCTTCGCCATTGTGAGCGTGGCTTTAAGCTTGAGTCGGACACGGCGCCCGTACAAGCAAGCCTTTTTGGCTTCAACCACCGCGTACGAGCGCGCGTTGTGCTCTCTCGTTCCTTGTGGTTGCGCGGTCTGCCCGATCAAGCCCGCAAAGTAGCTCATCAGATAATCGGCGAGGCGCCGAACCAGAGTCAGCCTGTTTCGCGTTGCGTCGCCCTTCTATATACCATCCCCGTCTTGCTTTGGAGCGGTGATTTCAATGAAGCGGCAGAGCCTGTCGAACGCGTAATCTCGGAGGCGACCAGGTATTGCCTGGCACCTGACGAGGCTTTCGGTCTCGCGTTAAGAGGCGAGCTCATGGTCGCGAATGGCGGCGATTCTTCATCAGCAGTGGAAGTTCTGAGTGAGGCGCTCAAAATCCTCGAAGCCCATCATCACCATCTTGTAATACCCAACACTTCGAGGGCCTTGGCGGAGGGACTGGTCCGTTGCGGTCGGCCGGAGGAAGCACTTGTCACGATAGAAGATGCTCTGACGCGTGTGGAGGAGGTAAGCGAAATATATTGGCTACCCGATTTGCTGCGGGTTCGAGGAGAAGTTCTGCTGGCGCATCCTCGACCGCAAGTTGCGGCAGCAGAAGACTCGCTGCTTCGCTCCATCGAGTATGCCCGGAAGCAATTCGCTCTGAGCTGGGAACTGAGGGCCGCAATCCGTCTGGCACGCTTGTGGAAGGCGCGTGGAAGAAGCGACCAAGCGCGGACGATTCTCGAAGACATTTATCTACGCTTCACCGAGGGATTTGATACCCAGGACCTGGTTGCTGCCCGCGGACTTCTCGACGAACTGGGCTGTCCCCCCGTTTTCAACCCGGGTAAACCACGCGCGCATTAGTAACGGTTCTATCGGTAACCAATGGCCTCCACTCGGGCCGCCACAACAAATTACATTTTCTTACAGGAGTAAACGTGCGTTCGGACGTGGACCGTCCGATGGTGGCGCCGATTGAAGGATTGGTTGCATGGCAGGCTCACGTATCATCGGCACCGCGTCCATCGCCGCTCGATGTTGAGGGTCCTTTGCAAATCCAACTGCCCTGCGAGGCGTCCGGTCGTCAACACCTGCGATATGTTTGGTGGGTCATGCGTTATCAAAAGCGTAAATGGCATGAACTCGATTTACTCTGCCGAGCCGGCGTGGGTATCGCACCGATCGCGCCAGCCGTCTGCAGATCGTTGCGCGAGCTTGTAGGTGCCGATGCAGGTTCGCTATTCTGGTTGGACGAAAAGCGCATGCCGGCAGGCTTCTTTCATGAGAACGCCATAGAAACCTGTCATGATTTGTTCCTTAATGAATATGAGCGTCTTTTCGCCGGTCCGTCTGAGACAAATGTCTCACACGTCGCGTCTATGAATGGCCGGCCTGTTGGAAAACTGATGAATCCGGGGCGCGACTACTTTCGCTCCAATACGCTCAATCTTCTGCTCAGGCCGAACGGCCACTTTCACACCCTCGATCTAAGGATCGATGTTGGAAATCGGGCGCGCGCGGTGGTTATGTTGTTCCGCGAACAGCAAAGGCCATTCGATGACAACGACGCCTTCCGTCTGACTCAGGCGCTCCCTTACCTCAAACGTGCTGTCGAGCTACAATCAACCGCAGGGCCGTGGGAACCGACAGATCTCAGCGGTCATATGCTCGTCGACCGTTCCGGGACGAGGTTGCTGTCCGTGAGCGACGAGGCATCCAGGATCTTAACGGCGTGCACGATCGTAGGCCAGAACATTTCCTTTGCCGGCCCAATAACCCTGCCGCCGCGTTTTGCGCAGGATCTTTGTCGTCGCCTCGAAACGTCATCGTCCGTTGAGGAGTTTATGGAAATTCCATCTGGGCGGCTTCGCCTGATTGGCACACACATGCGTGCGCCGAACGGAGATGCAGCAGCAGAGGTGCTACTTTCGCTGGAGATAGAACGACCAAAGCCTCTCAAGATTATTGAAAAGATACTGGATCTCCCATTATCGCCGTTGCAGCGATCGATCGCTTTTGCTGCTGCGTTAGGAAGCTCGCGGGCGGATTGCTTGAAGTCGGCGAGTATTAGCAACGAAGCTCTGAAGAAGCACCTCGCTAACATTTATCGGGCGACTGGCGTCGCCTCCTGGGAGGAGTTGGCAAAGGCGCTGCAGTAAGCCAGGTAATTTGTGCCGACGACGGATTGCATCTGCTGCCGCGGATGCGAGTGATGCGACATCGCTGCTTCGGCGCGACGGATCATCACTTAGCGCAATCATCCGATTAGTATTGCGTACTTCCCTAAAGAGGGAAGGACGCGACGCTGCCTCGACACCGGCTTCCGGAGTAACGAACGCTCCTGATCATTTACTCCCCCGCGGGGTAATATTTTCGCGGCTCAAAAGAGAGAAAATGCCGGTCAACAGATGCAAGGAAACCGATCCATCAACCTGAAGCCAAGGACCTGTCGCGACGGCTTTAAGCGACACCCCCTCAGCGAAAGACGACCGAATTTTTGCCAGAAAAGAGCAACCCGTGAAGAACATGAATAAAATAGCGGAGTCTGTCGCGACAATTGGCTATTCTTCGACTGAAAAAGCCGCCAACAGCGGCGCATTCTCATCGGTGAAATTCGCTGAAGCTATTTCGAGCCAGTTCGACAACGCGGTCAAGAAGGCGGATGCCACCCTCAAAAGGCCTCAAGACATCCTCCAGCAGGTACAGGCGGCGCGCCCAACACAATTAATTACACCCGCCGAACTGACCGCATCGATCGTACACGAGGTGATGCAGCCGCTCACTACACTCGTCAACAACGGCGAGTCGTGCCTGCGATGGCTCGACAGCAACGAGCCACAATCCGACAGAGTGCGGGAGACTGTTGCTGCAATGATCAGCAGCGCCTGTCGCGTGGCTAACATTATCCGGCGGTTGCGTGCCCTCTCTGTGAAAGGGGACATTCAGAGAGAAGAGCTAAATGTGAACGAGATTATCGAGCACGCTGTCGCTCTCATCGAGTCGGACGTGCTGCGCAACAGCGTGTCATTGCGACTGGATCTTTCTTCCGATCTGCCGTTGGTGCTGGGTGACAGCATTCAATTGCAACTGGTTATCACTAATCTTTTGGCCAACGGCGTTCAGGCCATGGTCTCGGTCAGTGATCGGCCCCGTGAACTGGTGGTTCGATCGCAGAAACTCGATCTCAATCACATTGGCATCATGGTGAAGGACAGCGGCACAGGCATCGACCCGGATGACATGGATCGCATATTCGACACCTTCTTCACGACGAGAGTCGACGGAACCGGTATCGGACTCTCGCTTTGCCGTTGGATTATCGAAGCCCATGGCGGCCTGATCTGGGCGTCAAGCGATAGCGGCGGCGGAGCAGCGTTTTATTTCGCGTTGCCTGGAATCAGATCGGGCACGACGTGAATTACGTTTTTCCTCGATTGTTGCCAACGGTGTGATCTCTGCCATTGGGGAGTTAAAATGTTAGATCAAAAGCGAACGGCAGTCGTGACTGGTGCGACGGGCGGTATCGGCGCTCTCTATGCCGCCGGATTGGCCGAACGGGGATACGATCTTCTCCTCGTCGGCCTTCAGCAGAGCGGACTTGATAATATCGGCGCCGCGATAATGCAGAAAGCGGAAGTCAAAGTGGACACGCTAGTGGCCAACCTCGCCAAAGAAAAAGATCTGGCACGCGCCGAGGCAATGATATCGAGCGATTCGGCAATCGCCGTCCTCATCAACGCCGCCGGTGCCGCGACATTCGGGCCGTTATCGAAGCTGAGCGCCCAAGCAATCGACGAGATAATTTTCGTCAATATAACCGCATTGACTCGCCTAAGCCGAGCCGTTCTTCCCGGCTTCCTGGCACGCGCTAGCGGCTCCATCGTCAATTTCGCATCGGTGTTAGCCTTTCATCCGTGGCCGGAGTTCGGTGTCTATGGTGCGTCCAAGGCTTATGTCGTGAGCTTTTCGCAAGCTCTGCAGGGCGAGGTCGAAGGCAAAGGCGTACTTGTCCAGGTAGTAAGCCCGCCGGCGATCGACACCGGCTTCTGGGATAAGGCCGGGCTACCAATCAGCAATCTACCGCCCGGCGCTGTTATGACGCCGAAGAACTTGGTGGACGCAGCGTTGAAGGGGCTCGACCGCGGAGAGTCCTGGGTATTTCCGTCGCTGCCTGAACAGACGTTTTGGGACGATTACCAGAGGACACGGCAGGCGCTCGTCGGACGTTTGATGAACGGAACACCGGCAGCGCGATACGCGGTCTGATCTGAAAGACGGAGTCGTCCGGACCAAGGGGTGTCGTACGTAAAGGCTGATGCCAAAAACGTCGATTGTCGAAAGACCGTGTGAAAACTGCCACGAACCAGCCGTTGCGCCAATCTGAAGCGGCGCTTGAAACCGAGAGAGGTTAATGTGACACGTTCTCGTAATTTACTGTTCGCCGCGATGACGCGGCTCTGCGTGCGACGACATCATCATGTTGCGGAAGCAGCTGCTGTCCTCGCTCTCGCAATGGTGTTTGCGTTAGGCGGATATGCATCCGCTGCTGCGGACGAGATCGAGGCACGCGCGATCTTCACCAAATTCGTAGCCGCACAAAATGCGCACAATGCGGACGATGTGAAAGCGCTGCTCTGGACCTCGCCGAACATGCTCTGGTTTTCGCGAGGCGTCGAAACCAGAGGACGCGACGCTGTGGTCGCCCGTTTCAAGGAATATTACCAAGGTACGTGGCATCTCGAACCTGACATGGCGCAATTTCGCGCAGCCGCGATCTCGAGCGATGTAATGCAAATTCTGGTTCCCATCGTATTTACGCGAGGTCTTCCAGGCAAGCCGCCACAAGAAAACACATTTCTGATCAGCCAAACTTTGGTTCGCGATGCCAGTGGTTGGTACGTCGCCTCCATACTGCCGATCGCAAATACGCAACTCAAATAGTCGCGGGTTCGTAGCAGTTTCGCAAAAGCCGGAGTCGGGGTCATACCCAACGAACTTCATGCAGCGTAATGCGCACGAAAACGCAATGAACGAAAACTGAATGAGAAAGCGGCGCGCCCGGAGTTCTAAACGATCAAACCAGCTACTATTCAAAGGAGAACCAAGATGAATAATCAGGATAAATGGCGGCAACTCTATCTGATGGATCGCCGTGGGTTCGTGGGCATGGTGGCCGCCGGAGCGGCGAGTCAGCTACTGGCTCGTACCGCGGCGGCGCAATCTGCACCAAAGGCTCGAAACATCGTGTTGGTGCACGGACTGTTCGCTGACGGCTCGTGCTGGACCGAAGTCATCGCCCGGCTCCAACGCAAAGGCCTAAATGTAACGGCCGTGCAAAATCCGCTGACTTCGCTAAATGAAGCTGTCGAAGCGACAGAAAATGTCCTCGCCCGGCAAGACGGCCCGACCGTACTTGTGGGGCACTCCTTCTCAGGCATGATTGTCACGGAAGCCGGTGTTCATCCTAATGTCTCGGCGCTTGTCTATGTGGCGGCGCGCGCGCCCGACGCCGGCGAAGACTACACGGCGCTCGCCAAGACCTATCCAACGCCTCCGGCGTCGGCCGGCATCGTCTTTGATGGCGATCAAGGACGTCTTTCCGAGGGGGCGTTCCTGCGCGATTTCGCCGGCGATATACCGGAAGCGAGGGCGAAGGTACTCTATGCGGTACAGGAGCCGTTTCACAAGGCTCTGCTCACCGGCAAGACCACTCACGCCGCGTGGCGATCCAAACCGAGCTATTACGCGGTTTCGACGGAAGATCGCACGATAAATCCGGACCTGGAGCGCTTCATGGCTAAACGGATGGGAGCCAAGACCATCGAAGTAAAAGCGAGCCACCTCGCGCTGATCTCTCGTCCCGACGAAATCACGCGGCTGATCCTTGAAGCTGCAGGGCACAAGGCCTGACCACCGCGCTCTGGCGGGTGGTCGGCGAGAGTCCGTCCGCCCGGGCGGGTATCACAATCCAAAGTATCAATAGCGCGGCATCCCGCTATGTCGAAAGCCATGCTGATCGCGTCATGAGAAGTATCAAAACAGGAGTATCCAACCATGAACTTGAAACCAACCGTATCCCAGCCTTCACAAAACGATATCGTTGAACTCCCCACCGCGAATCCCAACGGCTTTGCCCTGGAAACAGCGCCCACCCGTTACGTCGAAGGCGGCGGGGTCCGCTTCGCGTATCGCCAACTCGGTCCATCGACTGGAACGCCGTTGGTGCTGCTGCAGCATTTCTCGGGCAACATCGACGCGTGGGATCCCGCCGTCGTAAATGCTCTGGCGACCTATCGCCCGGTGATTGCTTTTGACAATGCTGGGGTCGGTCGCTCGACCGGCCAAACCCCCGACAATATCGAGGCGATGGCCCGCGACGCGGTCACCTTTATCGGCTCTCTCGGCCTTTCCCAAGTCGACCTGCTTGGCTTCTCCCTAGGCGGTTGCATCGCCCAGCAAATTGCCGCGCAGCACGGACGACTGGTCCGCAAGCTGATTCTGGTCGGCACGGCACCGAAAGGCGGAGAGGAGCACCTGTTGGCGGTTCTCGAGGACGCCTTTTCACACAGAGAGGCGCCAGATATCCGGCTGCCTCTGTTCTTCACGAAGTCACCCGCCAGCCAGTCGGCCGGACTAGCATTCCTGAAGCGAGCGAAGACGCGTACAGAAGATCGAGACACAGAAAGTGGCAGCGCTGTGACCGATCCGCAGGCCAAGGCTCTGATCACTTGGTGCGCAACGCCTGATCCAGATCGTGTCCCCCGGCGTGGTGTAGCTGGCGGTGGGTCACCGCGTTCGCCGGCAAGAGCCGGGCCGGTCAGCTGGCGATAGCCGGAAGGCTGACAGTGGGACCATCGCTCAAAGGCGCGATGGTTTCCAGTGTCATGTAACGGGCACGTTGTACGGCCCACTCATCGTTCTGTTCGAGCAGGATCGCTCCGATGAGGCGGACGATGGCATCCTCGTTGGGGAAGATACCGACCACCTCGGTCCGCCGCTTGATCTCGCCGTTGAGACGTTCGATCGGGTTGGTCGAGTGCAGCTTGGTCCGATGCTGCGGCGGGAATGTCATGTAGGCGAGCACATCGGTCTCGGCCTCGTCGAGGAAGCCGGCGAGCTTGGGCAGCTTGGGGCGGAGCTGGTCAGCGACCTTGCGCCACTGCGCCGTTGCGGCCTCGGCGTCGTCCTGGGCGAACGCAGTGGCAATGAAGGCGGATACGACGCGCCGGCCGCTCTTGCCGGCATGCGCCAGCGCGTTGCGCATGAAGTGCACGCGGCAGCGCTGCCAGGTGGCGTTGAGCACCTTGGCCACGGTGACCTTGATGCCCTCGTGGGCATCGGACACGACCAGCTTGACGCCGCGCAGGCCGCGGCGGGCGAGCTTGCGCAGGAACGCCGTCCAGAAGGTCTCAGCCTCGGAGGGGCCAATATCCATGCCGAGAACCTCGCGCCGGCCGTCACTGTTGACGCCGACCGCGACGATCACCGCGACAGAGATGATGCGGCCATTCTGGCGCACCTTCACATAGGTGGCGTCGATCCACAGATACGGCCAGTCGCCCTCGATCGGACGGGCGAGGAACGCCTTCACCTTGTCGTCGATCTCGCCACACAACCGGCTGACCTGGCTCTTGGAGATGCCGGTCATACCCATCGCCTGCACCAGATCGTCCACCGAGCGGGTCGAGACGCCTTGCACATAGGCTTCCTGAACGACGGCGGTGAGCGCCTTTTCGGCCATGCGGCGTGGCTCCAGGAATCCCGGAAAGTAGGAGCCCTTGCGCAGCTTCGGAATGCGCAGTTCGACCGCGCCGGCGCGGGTCTCCCAGATCCGCTCCCGGTAGCCGTTGCGCTGGGCCATGCGATCGGGGTTCTTCTCGCCATAGGCCGCCCCGGTCTGGCCTTCGACTTCCAGCTCCATCAGACGTTGGGCGGCAAAGCCAATCATCTCGCGCAGCAGATCGGCGTCGGGGGTCTTCTCTACGAGCGTGCGCAGGTTCATCATATCGTCGGTCATCGGTGGTTCCTCGGTTGCGTTGGCGTGTCGCAACCCGATCCTACCGGAGAACTGCCGGTGACCACCGCAAAGCCGCCCGCCCGCTACGGCGCTTTTTGGGGCGCGCGTCCGGGCGGCTTTGCTCTACCGAGCTACACCACCACCGGGGACACGACCCTAGCCGGGCTGCAGTTCCTGGGCGCGGAACTTTTTCGCCTTGGGGGCGGAAAGCCCGAACGTTCAGTTCGACGATTGGCCTGCGAGATATTGCTCAAGCCAGTGAATATGGTAGTCGCCTTCGATGATGTCGGTCTCCCGCACCAATGCCCGAAACAGGGGTAGCGTTGTTTCAATGCCCTCTACCACCATCTCGTCCAGCGCACGACGCAGCCGCATCAAGCACTCGGTGCGGGTCTTGCCGTGCACAATCAGCTTGCCGACCAGCGAGTCGTAATAAGGCGGGATCGTATAGCCCTGATATACTGCTGAATCGATCCGCACCCCGAGGCCGCCGGGCGAATGGTATTGCAGGATTTTACCGGGCGAGGGGCGGAAGGTGACGGGGTTTTCGGCATTGATGCGGCATTCGATGGCGTGGCCGTTGATCACGACCTGATCCTGCGTCACCGGCAGATCGCCGCCGGCTGCGATCCGGATTTGCTCGAGCACGAGGTCGATCCCGGTGATCATCTCGGTGACGGGATGCTCGACCTGGATGCGCGTGTTCATCTCGATGAAATAGAACTCGCCGTCCTCGTAGAGAAATTCCACGGTGCCGACGCCGAGATATTTCATCTCTTGCATCGCCTTCGCCACGGTCGCGCCGATCCGGGCGCGGGCGGTCGCGTCGAGTGCGGGCGAGGGGCCTTCTTCCCAAATCTTTTGATGCCGGCGTTGCAGCGAACAATCGCGCTCGCCGAGATGGATGGCGCCGCCACGGCCGTCGCCAAGCACCTGGATTTCGATGTGGCGCGGCTTCTGCAAATATTTTTCGAGATAGACGGAAGCATCGCCAAAGGCGGATTTGGCTTCATTGGCGGCCGTCGAGAGCGCGAGCATCAAATCCTGAGCGGTTTGCGCGACCTTCATGCCGCGTCCGCCGCCGCCGGAGGCAGCCTTTACCAGCACCGGAAAACCGATCTTCTCGGCGATCGCCATGGCATCGTCATTGGCCCCGACCGCGCCGTCGGAGCCGGGGACCACGGGAATGCCAAGGCGTTTGGCGGTCTTCTTGGCTTCGATCTTGTCGCCCATCAGGCGGATGTGCTCGGCCTTGGGTCCGATGAAATGCAGATTGTGGTCGGCGAGAATTTCGGCAAAGCGGGCGTTCTCCGACAGGAACCCGTAGCCGGGATGCACCGCGTCCGCGCCGGTGATTTCGCAGGCCGCGAGCAGCGCGGGGATGTTGAGATAGCTATCCTTTGATGGCGGCGGACCGATGCAGACGCTTTCGTCGGCGAGGCGCACATGCATGGCGTCGGCGTCGGCGGTGGAATGTACCGCAACCGTGGCAATGCCAAGCTCCTTGCATGCGCGCAGGATGCGCAGTGCGATTTCGCCGCGATTGGCTATGAGAATTTTATCGAACATGCGCTTCCAAAGGCGAATGGCGAGTAGCGAGTAGCGAATGGCAACGGAACATTCTATTCGCTATTCGCTACTCGCCATTCGCTATTCAATAATCACCAGCGGCTCGCCGAATTCCACAGGCTGGCCATCCTCGATGAGAATTTGCGTCACGGTGCCGGCCCGCGGAGAGGGAATCTGATTCATCGTTTTCATCGCCTCGATGATCAACAGAGTCTGTCCCACCGACACTTTGGCGCCGACCTCGATAAAGGGTTTTGCACCGGGCTCGGAAGCCCAATAGGCGGTACCGACCATCGGCGAGGGGACGGCCCCCGGGTGCTTGCTGAAGTCGGCTGTCACCGCTGGCGCTGTAGCCAGACCGGGCGCAGCTGCCGGCGCGGCGGCGACTGGGGCAGCGACCGGCACGGATGCAGCAATGCTGACGTTGCGCGCCACACGTACCCGCAAGCCCGCGCGTTCGATCTCGATTTCTGTCAGGCTGGTTTCATCCAGTAGCAAAGCGAGTTCGCGAATGAGCGCTCCGTCGCTGGTTGCAAACTTTGCCGTTTCTTTGTCGTCAGGCTGGCGCGCCATGATCTTGATCCGGAACTCTCTGTCTGGTGGTTTAGGACTTGGCCTTGACGCCGAGCTTGGCCGCGAGGCCACCGATAGCAAGGCGGTACCCGTCAATACCGAAGCCGGCAAGGGTGGCGAAGGCGGCCTTGGCGGTAAAAGAGTGATGACGGAAGCTCTCGCGGGCGTGAATGTTGCTGATATGCACTTCGACCGTCGGAATCTTCACCGCGACCAGCGCATCGTGAAGCGCAATCGATGTGTGCGAATAACCGCCGGCATTGATGATAATGCCCGCCGCTTTCTTGGCATGGGCTTCGTGGATGAAGTCGATCAGTTCGCCCTCACGGTTCGACTGCCGGCAATCGGCCTTGAGGCCATATTTGGCGGCAGCCTCCGTACACAATTTCTCGACGTCGGCGAGCGTGGCATGGCCGTAGGTTTCGGGCTCGCGGATTCCCAGGAGATTGAGGTTCGGGCCGTTGAGCACGTAGATCGTTTCTGTCTTGGCCATCCCGGTCCCGGCAATGTGAGGTGGTCGCGCGGTTATAGGTAACTCCGGGCCGGGAGGGAAGCCTCAAGCCCAGGCCGTGCGACTGCCAAATGCTTCATCTGCTTGGTGAAAACATCAGTAGAATCTGAGGAAACCACTCATTAATTATAAATGCGTCCGCGACCCGGCGCAGTCAAACATCCTGGCGTCCCGAAACGAAGAGGGCGGGCCACAAGTGGCCCGCCCCGGATTCGCAAAGACTTGCCTTAAATATCACGCCTCAAGCACGGCCACGATCTCAAGGGTCCGCGGATCCACCACTATGATTTCGTCGCGGACGAGGAAGAACTCATATCCTCGCCAATCCGGATAGATCGTCACGATCTCGGTCGGAAGCGGATGGAAACCGATCTCGCGCGGCACGCGGGTGCCAACCGAAATCGAGAAGTTGACGTTGGTCACGGGCGCGATGTGCTGATCGCGAATAACGGTCGTGATCCGTGTGCGCTGCTCGGTGGAGAGCTTGGCGCCGGCGCCTGCCTGACCGGTGGTCTGGGAGCGGCTTTCGGCAGCCGAATTGCTGTCGCGGCCTTCGGCCTTGGTGGTGCCGTTGCGCTCCTGGCCTTCGGCTTTCATGCTGCCGTTACGCTCCTGGTCCTCGGCCTTCATGTCCTTGGACGGGGCGCCCTTTTCATTTTGCGAGTTCATGCTCTTGGATTTGTCGCCTTTGCTGGCGTCCTGAGCCGATT
>Ga0181531_10002058_pt1 | contig 12617 bp, 10 predicted proteins | sample PEATcosm2014_Bin_38_FD_119743 | JGI IMG/M metagenome (GOLD analysis project Ga0181531, IMG submission 119743) | Peatland microbial communities from MTU Mesocosm Facility, Houghton, MI, USA - PEATcosm2014_Bin11_10_metaG | ecosystem: Environmental > Terrestrial > Soil > Wetlands > Peat | place... | reverse complement strand
GGCGGCGATGTAGCCGAACACCATGGCTGGGCCGATCGTACCGCCGGCGCCGGGGTAACAGTTGCCGAATGGGCTTGCCGCCGCATTGCCTGCCGCGTACAGGCCTTCAATCGGTTTGTTGCTGTTGTCGAGCACACGCGCCTTGGCGTCAGCCTTGAGCCCCCCCTTGGTGCCAAGATCGCCGAGATGAATCGGTACCGCATAAAATGGTGGCTGTTCGATTCTGCCAAGGCATGGGTTGGGCTTTACCGTCGGATCGCCGAAACCGCGATCGTAGCCGCTGCTGCCGCGCCCGAATTCGGTGTCTTCGCCGGTAGCAGCGTATTCGTTCATGCGAGCCACGACGTCTTGCAGGTTGGCCGGGGCGAGTTGGAGTTTCCCGGCGAGTGCCGCAACGCTTTCGGCCTTGAAAATATAGTGATCCCACCAATCGATCGGGATTGAGCGGTCGGGCATGATGGAGGCCGGCAGGAACCCGCCGGCGGTAAATTTTGCACGAAATTTTGCATCGAATATGAGCCAGCACGGTGTGTTGGCGCCGGTCTTCAACTGGTCCGCGACCATGCCCTTGCCGAACAGGTCGTAACTGCAACTTTCGTTGACAAAGCGATGTCCGTTGCGATTGACGCACACGCTGTAGGGGCGGCCGACATCGAATACCGCCTGGTGCGTCTCCTCGAAGTTGGAGGCGCTGAGGCTCGGCATGATCATGGTCGGCGCCCACCAGCCCGAGTCGGTATGGGCCGTCCCTGCCCCAATTGCCTCGGCCGCAAGCAGCGCTTCCCCCGCGTTCACGCCTTGCGGCGTGCTGCTCCACCAAACCGAGGTTCTTATGGGATAGAAGCGGTCCCGCAACGCCTGATTCCACTCGAACCCGCCAGCGCAGATCACCACACCGTGCCGCGCCGCGATGTCGTATCGCGTGCCGAAGCGGCTGACACAAATGCCGGTGACACGGTCGGTGTAGAGCAGCTCTTCCAGTTTCGTTTCTAATCGTATTTCGACGCCTTTCGCCACAAGCTGTTCCCGCACGGGGCCGATCAGCGCCGCGCCGGAGGTGAACCAGCGGTCGCGCCTGGTGACCTTGCGCGTTGCTGAATCGAACCAGTAGCGGCCGACCACGCGCGCCAGCACACGCATCCAACCTGGCGAGCGCGCGGCTATGGTAAAGGTTTCCTCCAGATTCATGGCGTAGCGGTTGAACAGCTTGAAGCGCGGAAACTGTTCACGCATGAGCGGAAACTCGCTGCCAAGCCGACCGCCGTCCCACATCGGCAGCACTAGCGAACGGTCAAATCGCGCGCCCGGTGACTCCGAAAAATAATCCGGCCATGGCATGGAAACGAAATCAATTCCGAAGCCGGCGAGGAACCGAAGCATCTCTCCCCCGGTATCCACGTAGGCTTCCAGCCGCGCGCGGTCGAGTGACCCTTCGGTCACGGCATCCAGGTATATGAGCGCCTCCTCGCGGCTGTCGGTGGTGCCGCCAAGCCCGTGGTTGGGGATCCAGGCGACGCCGCCAGAGGTCGCGGAGGTGCCGCCATATTTGTGCGCCTTCTCGATGATCAGCACATCCATGCCGAGATCGCGGGCGCGCAAGGCCGCGGTCATGCCCGCGGCGCCGGACCCCACCACGATCACGTCATGAGTTTCCGTCATTTCTCTCCCCTGTTCTTGCCGCGGACCGCGCCCCACGTAGTGTAGCGGGCTTGCAGACCCAGTCTTAGCCGGCGGCGGCCGTTGTGCCGTTTCCGACTGAATTGACTGCAAGCCAGGACAAGTTGATAACAGTTACGTTGCTATGTCGATTTGTTGAGCACCAGACGATCTGCCCGCCGGTTTGACATGCCGCATCGCTCGTGAAAACAACTGTGCCGTCGTTGGCGGCACCCCTGCCCTCAATTTTCATGAAGACGGGGTGAGCCAAGTGTGTTTATCCACCCGGGCGCCCGTCACGGAGCATCCTTTGTCCGCATTGCGCAACGCCATTATCGTCGAGCTGGCCGAGGGAGTCGCTGGCGAGTATTGCGGCAAACTCCTTGCCGATTTCGGCGCGGACCTGATCAAGATCGAGAAACCAGGATGCGGTAGCCCGACGCGCAGGCTGGGCCCGTTCGCACCCAATGGCGAAGATCCCGAGCGCAGCGGACTCTTTGCCTATCTTAACACCAACAAGAGTTCGGTGACGCTCGATCTGGGGTGCGCGGCCGGCGCCCTTACTCTCGCAAGGCTGCTGAAACACGCGGATGCCGTCATCGACGACCACGCGCCCGGATGGCTGGCCGGCGTGGGCCTCGACCCCACGGGTTTTCAAGAGAAATACAGGCACCTGGTGCTTTGCGCCATCACGCCGTTTGGCCAGGAAGCACCTGAGGAGCGGGCGCATGCCGAAGATTTGACCGTGTTCAACAGCAGCGGCTGGGCCTATCATACGCCAAGCGGGATGAAAGACGATGCGCCACCACTGAAAGGTCCGGGCCGCTTCCTTGTGAGTTATGAGGCGGGCCTGGAAGCCGCCATGTGCGTCGTTGCCTGCCTCTATGGGCGGGGAACATCCGGGCGGGGTCGGTTCATCGATATTTCGAAGCACGCGGTGATGGCTTCCCGCATCGATTATGTGCTTGGCCAGATGATCGCAGGCGCAATGGATGCGAGCACCAGCCGCACCGCATTCGATCTCTGGGGACCGGCCGCGATTTTTCCTTGCCGCGAAGGTTTTGCTTATATCTGGCTGTCGGCCGCGAGCCATTGGCAAGGGCTGCGGCAACTGTTGAACAATCCCGACTGGATGAAGGACTTTCCGGAGAACTGGCTGGAGCGCGCGGCAACGCCGGAACGTGTCGCGACCACGCGACTTCATGTCGGCGAATGGCTCAGATCACAGGATAAGAATGAAGCGGCCGCCGCCGCGCAAGAACTAGGGGTCATGCTGGTGCCGGTGAATAACGCGAGCGATCTGCTACGTTCGCCGCAATTTCGCTTTCGCGAGTTCTTTGCTGAAGTCGAACATAAGATGCACGGCCGTGCGCTGTATCCCACAGTATCGTACAAGTTGAGCGCGACCCCGGCGCACATCGCAGCGCCGGCGCCAGCGCTGGGGCAGCATACGGAAACGAAACTGGTTGCGTCGGTTGCTGTCGATCTCGGAACGGATCGGCCATGACCGGCGGCACAAGGGGCGGCCCGCTGCAGGGGGTTCGAGTGCTGGAACTGACGAAGGTGTGGGCCGGACCGTACGCGGGCAAGCAATTGGCGTTTCTGGGTGCCGAAGTGATCAAGGTGGAAAGCGCCGGCTCGCTCGACGTGACGCGCGTCTATGGCACCACCGACATCAACCAGGCGGCAGGCTTTCAAGCCGTCAATCCGCAAAAACTCGGCGTTACGATCGATATGAAATCCCAGGCGGGAATGGCACTACTGCTGGATCTCGTCGCGAAATGCGACGTCCTGGTGGAGAATCTCCGGCCTGGCGCGATCGACCGGCTCGGGCTTGGCTATGAGGCGGTTAAATCGGTGCGGCCGGACATCATTTTCGTGTCCATGGGGATGTACGGCAGCGACGGCCCGCTCGCCTATCAATCCGGCTACGCGCCCTGCTTCGTCGCGCTCGGCGGCCTTTCCGCCCTGGTCGGCTATGAGGGGCAGCCGCCGCAGGGCATGAATGTACGCTACGCCGATTCGACGTTCGGCGCCGCGGCTGCCTATGCGGCGCTGGTTGCGCTATTACATCGACAACGTACAGGCAAGGGCCAGTATATCGACGTATCGGCGGTGGAATGCGCAACAAGCATGATCGGCGACGCCATTATGGATTTTTCCCTGACCGGCCATGTTGCCGGCGCAGATGGTAACCGCCATCCCGACATGGCACCGCACGGCGCCTACCGGTGCCTGGGCAATGACTGGATCAGCATCGCGGTGGCCTCCGACGCAGCCTGGCGCGCTCTCGCCGCGGCCATGGGCGAGCCGGCGCCTGGTGATGACCCGCGTTTCTCTACCAACGTCTCGCGCAAGGCCAACGAACCCGCGCTTGACGCGCTGGTAGGCGGATGGACACGCAACCATGATGCCAGGACGTTGGCGGCCGAACTGCAAAGACGCGGCATCGCGGCTGCGAAAAGCGCGAACTCGTTGGATTTGATAGCGGATGAGCAACTTTGGGCGCGTGGGTTCTACCCGATGGTCAATGATGGCGAAGGCAATGCGAAGCCGATTGTTGGACCTGGCTGGCGTATGACGGAACAAGCCGCGATTACCACGGCGGCGCCGCGGCTTGGCGAGCATAATGCTTACGTGCTCGGTGAAATTCTTGGCCTCTCGGATGAGGAACAGCGGAGGCTCGGGGAGGCGGGGGTGATAAGGTAAGGGAAGATTCTTCTTTTTCTGAAGAAAAAGAAGCAAAAAGACTTTTGTCAATTAAGGTTCAGGCAACCTAACGTAATGAAACAAAAGTTTTTTGCTTCTTTTTTTCAAAAAAGAAGTCCTTCCTTCGCATGGTTCGCGGCAACAAAGCCCCAAACAAACGAAGGCCCAATGCTCGACCCGGCACCGGGATAGGCGCGCCCCATGACCGACGCGGTGGACGTGCCGCAGGCATAAAGGCCGTGAATGACCGAGCCATCTTCGCGCAGCACGCGCGCATGTTCGTCTGTCACCACGCCGCCGAAGGTGCCGACATCACCAGGCACTACCGGCACGGCGTAGTACGGCGGTTGCGCAATGGTTCCGAGCGTTTGTGACGGTTTGTGGTACGGGTCGCCGAGCCAGCGATCATACGCGCGGTCACCGCGGTGGAAATCCTCGTCGCGGTTACCGGCGACAAGATCGTTAAATCTGTCGACCGTCGCCTTCAGCGCGGCGGGATCGATAGCAAGGCGCTGTGCCAGCGCCTCGATCGTGTCGGCCTCGCGCAAATAGCCCTTGTCATACCAGAGCTGCGGCTTCTTGCGCCCGGGCCAGGTGCCCGCCAGCATGTAGGTGCAGATATACTGGCTGTCGAAAACGGCCCAGCTCGGCACGGCGGGTACGGTCTTGTTGCGCTTCAGCATGCCCTTGCAATAGGCCATGTAGGAGCCGCCTTCGTTCATATAGCGCACGCCGCTCTGATCGACGAGAATCGCGTGCGGCGCCGCGGTGAGGCTCTGCACCGGCGGTTTGACGTCGTTGCGCTCCGTGCCTGGGGCCAAGGTTGTCTGGTAGCCGACCATTTCCTCCATTTGTGCGACGGCCGCACCGTGGCGCATCATTTCCTCGATCATTTCGCCGGTATCGCCTGGCGCCGCGTTGGTCCATTGCGCCGAGGTGCCGGGCTGGTAGATGTCGCGCATGCGCTGATTGTGCGCAAAGCCGCCGGCGTTCACAAGCACACCGAGCCGCGCGCCGACGCGCCATGGCCGCCCCTGCTTCACCGTTGCTACGCCAGTAACCGCACCGTCCTCAGCAATGAGCTCCTGAACGGGCGCCTCGATACGGATCTCGACAGAACTTCGCAGTGCCGCCTGCAACATGCGGCCCTGCAGTGCGGCACCAGCGGTCAGCCACCGCGTGCCGGTAAGTCTTGCCGCAATGGTGCGCAGGCCGACCTTCAGCGCCAGGGCTCTGGCGGACCAGGCGTGCGACAGATGCGCGAGCTGGCGAAACTCCTCGACCATGGCGGGCGCCGGCAGGAAGCCGGGCCGAAGCTTGTGCTGCCAGGGGCCGAGCGAGTTCGCGTCGAACATTTCGGCGACGACGGTGCGGCCCGGCACCGAGCCGCCCGGGCACTCATCGTAATAATCGGGCCAGGAACGCGCGCGGGTGAGCCTGATCCCTTGGCCTAGCAGGAATTCGACCATGCGCGGCGCCTCGGTCACGTAGGCCTGGCGCCGCACGCGGGTGGCGCCCGGGGTATCCGGGTGGTCGCCGACGACATTGTCGAGGTAGGCAAGGGCCCTTGCGGGACTGTCCTCAATAGCTTGGCGCTTCATGATCGGATTGTTGGGGATCCACATGACGCCCCCCGAGCGCGCGGTGGTGCCGCCGACGAGACCGGTCTTTTCGAGGATAAGAACGCTCTTGCCGGCTTGCCGCATAACCAAAGCGGCGCACATGGAGCCGCCGCCGCTGCCCACCACGACAAAATCGAAGGTCTCATCAAAGCCGCTCATGATTTCCCCGCTTGCGTTGAAGCGGCTGCAGGACTGTGTTCAGCCTGGTGCGCGCGCGGCAAATGCCAAGCCTAGCTCATGGCTTTTTCGGCGAGGATCAGTGTTCGGTCGTGCATTCGTCGACTCCCGTCGGCAGCAGGGTACCTGCACTGCGCGGCACCCCGTGGTCCTGCTTATCAGGAATAAACCTGGTGTGCTTGCCAAAAATCGACATGGTGATACCCAGATCGATCGGCGCGCCGATTTCCTGCGGGTGGCCGCCTTCTGCCTTCCTCGCGCCAAAACCCGTTTTACGGCTCATGAATTGCCCAGGCCAACGCACCATTGATCTCCCCGTGCAATAGATAACCAGCTGCCGAATTGTGCCATTCCATGAGTAAGCCGAGTGATTTCAATGTGCAAGTCCCCGAGGCGCACGCTGCCGTCCGCGGCAAAAACGGGTGCACGCGAGGTGCGGCCGCCCGTGCTGACGCCAGCTGCGGACTGGCCATCGGCCGCCAGCCCTTGCCGCGCGTTGCTTCGCAGCCGCGCAAGAATGGTCAACATCGAGTGCGCATTGCGTCATGTGTGGCGCTTGCCCCCATGGTACGGCGTTGGCACCAACGGGAAGCAGCCGCCAGGCCGGTTCCCGGATCGATGCAAGGAGCGCTCCGGACACAGAAGATGACCACATGCACCTACTTCCGTGCCTTCATGATGGGCGAACTGCCGCATGGTGCGAAACGAGCCATCGACATTGAGGGCAATTCCATCCTGATCTGCAACTGGGGTGGACGGATCTATGCGGTTTCCAACATTTGCTCGCATGCGTTGGAGAAGCTCGAGTGTGGGCGCCTCGGCAATGGGTGGATTACCTGTCCCATCCATGGCGCGCGCTTCGATCTTGCGACGGGGCAGGTGAAGAATCCGCCCGCGACCCGGCCGATTGCGGTTTTTGACACCAGAATCGTCGATGAGTGGATCGAAGTGGGGCTTGGGCCCACGGTGGGGTAATTCCGCGCGGCGAGAATCTTCTGTACTATGCGGCGAAACCTTGAGCTTGGCCGATTGACTCGCTGCGGGTGCCGGTTCCGGCTTAAATAAAATGGGGTCTGGGGCCTACGGCCCCAGCGGGGTCCCGGGGCAGAGCCCCTGGCCTTATCTCGCCCTAAACGACGCTGCCCGCGGCCTGCAAATTGCGGAAAGTGCGCGGCGCGGTACCAAACCGCGTGGTGAACATACGGCTGAAATGTGCGCTGCTCTTGAACCCGACGAGATAGGCGATTTCGCTGATTGAATGGCGCCTCATTTTGTCGTCCTTCAGCCACTCATAGGCTGTCGCCATTCGCCGCTCCCACAGCAAGTTGGAAAAGGACAGATTGTTTTTCTTCAGGATATGACAGAGATACCGCAGCGATATTCCGCAGCAGTCGGCGACCATTTTTGCATTCAGATCCGGATTGGCGAAATGCTGATTGATATATCGTGTGATATCAGAAATCCGCTTTTCGGTAATCGAGCAGCGCTGTGTGGAATAACCCACGGTGCGCGCGACCACCTTGCTCAGGCCGTTCAGCAAGGTGTGTACCAACTGCTCAGCCATATCGGAGTCGATTTGCTCGGCACCCTCGAACACCAATGTCAAAATTCGTTCGGCGAGCGAGAGGTCGCCCAGCGAGGCCGGGAAAGGCCTTCCCACTTCCATGCTGTCGCCGATGATGGCGTAAAGCTTGTGCGAAGGCACAACAACGTGCATGGCTTCCAGATGCCCGCTCTCGTCGGGCGTGAGTTCCATATAGAAGGCCTTGCACGACCTGGTGATCGCGCATTGGTGCGGGTGGATAATGTATCTGCCGCCGGGATGCGACACGGTAATCTGGCCATGGCGCGGAAACCAGAACACCGTCACGTCCGTTTTATCGTTGCGAATGTGTGACCATGAACGTCGGAACGCCAGGCCGGTGCGCGACACGAGCTTGTAGATCGAATAGTCGCCGGCGACGCTCTTCTCGATCTTCATATCCACTTCCAGCGGGGAAAGTGGCTGTAGATCGCCATCATAATAGTCGGTATTCTTCTTGCCCCGAAACTCAAATCGGCGCTTATCGTGGTTTGCACTGGTCATGTCGAACGCCACTACAGGCATTTTGGTGGGTCCTCCTGGCGCGCATTCTTACGGTGCGTGGGGGTGCGTATAGCACGGTCCGCCAATTCAATGAAGACCACGGTCAGGCGGGGGCGCCTGGTTTCTCATATCGCCGGTGCGATGCGCGCCCCGCGGGGCGCGCCCGGCGGGCAAGCAGGCGGCGTTTGCCGTCAGTGGACATGTGGCTTGCCCGCAATCGCGAACGGCGATGGCCCAAGGCATTCCATTGCACACATCCCGATCCGCCGGTGCTAGGACCGACGCCGTGACTGGCCGGGGCCGGCCGCCGTAAACAGAGAGCATGGGATGGTGCAAGCGTGACAACGGGCAACGGGGCGGCAGCGGATCACGCCGATAAACCCGTCGTTCTGATCACCGGCGCCAGTGCCGGGATCGGCCTGGCGACGGCGCGCCGTTTCGCCGCCGGCGGATTTCGGGTGGTTGCGCTGGCGCGGCGGCAGGCGCTGCTCGACCAGGTGGCGCAGGAGCTAGGCGGCATCACCGATGTACGGACGCTGGCCGCCGACGTCGCGGTGCCGGACGCGGCCGAACGGGCGGTGGCGTTGGCGACCGCATCGTTCGGCCGGCTCGATTGCCTGGTAAACAATGCCGGGGCCGGCCGGTGGGCGCCGGTGCACGAAACCGACGACGCAATGATGGATGAGGTGATCGATGTGAGCCTCAAGGCGCCGTTCCGCTTTTGCCGCGCGGCACTCGCGGTGATGCAGCCGGGGTCGTCGATCATTGCTGTCGGCTCGGTGTTTGGCATGATCGGCGGGCTGGATGGCGGGATTTATTGTGCGGTCAAGGCGGGGCTGATCGGCCTCACCCAGACGCTGGCCGCTCAATACGGTGCGCGCGGCATCCGCAGCAACCTGGTGGCACCGGGCGTGATCAAGACGGACATGACGAAGGACGCCTGGGAGCTGGCACCGTTCCGGCGGCTCAACCAGGAAATGACGCCATTCGACCGTGACGGCACGCCCCAGGATGTTGCCAACACCATCTTCTTCCTGGCGTCCAAGGAGGGCAGCTACATTAACGGCCAGACCATCGCGCTTGATGGCGGCTGGACTACAACGAAATTCCTTACGCTTCCGGCGCTTCTGGCGGAGCGCGTGCAGCCGGCGGCCGCGGGCCCGAGCGCCGATCTTCGTTTGCGCTGATACCAATCCCGCCCCGCGCGCCCCGGCGCATGGGCGGGCAGGATCTTTCGATGCGATAAAAGAAGGGTAACCCATGGGTACGATCTATCCCACGGCAAAGGAAGCCAACGCCTGCCCGGCCGACGCGGCTTCGCTGCTGGCGCACGGGTCGCTCACCGATCCGGTGATTTCGGCGCGCCCCGGCGCGTACTACGCGGCCATGCGCGAAGGCGATCCGGTTCATTATGACGAAAAACTCGGCATGTACCTGGTCTCGCGTTACGACGATTTGCAGAAGGTTCTACGCGACCCCGCCAGCTTCTCAATGGAGCGAGGCTACAAGGAGCAATACGCGAAGGGCTTCGCTGCCGAGCTCAAGGAAATCTTGATACGCGAAGGCGGCGGCTTCTTCCCCGACGCAATCATGACCGATCCGCCCTATCACACACGCGTGCGCCGGCTCATGGAAGGTGCCTTCACCGCCCATCGCGTGAAACTGCTCGAACCGGCGATTACGAAAATCATCGCCGATCTGATCGAGCAGGTCGCTGACCAGGGCGCAGCCGACGGGGTTGCGGACATCGCCGTGCCGATCACGATCGCCGTGATCTGCGAGCAGCTTGGCCTGAGCCATTTCGATGCCGGTAAAATCCAGCGCTGGTCGCACGCGGTAACGCAACAGATCGGCCGCATGCAGAACCGCGAACAGATGCTGGAACATGCGCGCGACATCTGCGAGTTGCAGAACCATCTGATCGCGCGTATGCGCGAGCGCGCAGCCGAACCGCGCGAGGACATGATTTCGGACATCGTGCACGCGCGGTTGGAAGACGGTTCGACATTGACCTTCGAGGAAGCGGTCTCGCTGGTACGCGCACTGCTGATCGCCGGCAACGAAACCACCGCGACCGCGATGGCAAACCTGCTGTTTATTCTCGCGACACAGCCGGAAATAGCGCGGCAGCTTCGTGATGCGGTCGACGAGGAACGGCTGCTGTCGCGCTTCGTTGAGGAATTGCTGCGCATCGAGCCGCCGGTGCGTGGCCTTTCGCGCATGACAACACGGGAGGTGGAACTGGGCGGCAAGATTCTGCCCGAGGGCGCACACATGCTGTTGCTGTATGCATCGGCGAACGATGACGCGGCGGTGTTCCCCTGTCCACGAGAGTTCGATTTGAGCCGTGCCAATCTGGGCCGACATTTTTCGTTCGGCGGCGGCATCCATCTCTGCGTTGGCCTGTCGCTGGCACGCATGGAAATCAAGGTGGCCGCGCGGGAGATCGTTCGACGCCTGGACAACATTGAACTGACCATTCCACCTGAGGATATCACTTACCTGCCGACGGTCGCTACGCATTCGATCGCCCATTTGCCCATCGCGTTTACCCGGCGGCAGTCGCCGCGATCAGAGAAATGAACAAAAGTTTTTTGGTTCTTTTTTTCAAGAAAGAACAGAAGAAAGCACTTCTTTTTGAAAAAAGAAGCAAAAACTTTTGTTCATGAGGGGATTGCGTTTGAGCGGGGTGTTGGCTGGCAAAGTGGCGATCGTAACGGGGGGCGCCAACGGGATCGGGCGGGCAACGGCCGAGCTGTTTGTAAAAGAAGGCGCCGAGGTGGTGATCGCGGACGTGAGCGAGGCGGCGGGCGATGGGGTCGCGCGGCAGCTGGGCCCGGCGGCCTTGTTCACACGCACCGATGTGGCGCATTCAGAGGAGATACAGGCAGCGGTCGATCTCGCCATCGCACGCTTTGGCGGCTTGCACATCATGGTCAACAATGCCGGTATCAGCGGCGGACATTTCAAGCATTTTCTTGAGGACGACCTGAAGGATTTCGACCGTATCATGGGCGTCAATTTGCGTGGCGTGATGCTGGGAAGCCAGGCAGCCGCGCGGCATATGGCGAAGAACGGCGGCGGCTCGATTGTCAACATCGGTTCGATCGCCGGTGTGCTGCCGGGGTTCGGCGTAGCGACGTATCGTGCCTCGAAGGCGGGTGTGGTGCATTTTAGCAAATCGATCGCGATCGAGCTTGCCGAACACGGCATCCGCGTGAATTGCATCGTGCCTGGCCATATCAGGACGAACCTGAACGCCTTCGACGCCCCGGGAATAACGCCGGAGGTAGCCGCGCGCCTCGCGGAAGCCCTGGCGCCTGTCTGGGATGCGAACCAGCCATTGAAGCGCCGCGGCAAGACCAAGGACGTCGCCGAGGCCATTCTGTTTTTTGCCAGCGACCGATCGGCACAGGTCACCGGCACCGTGCTGCCTGTGGATGGCGGCATTGTCGCCGGCGATCCGGTGAACCACCTCGCCGACATTATGGCTACCCGCGCCCGCGTGCTCGGTGGGTGAAGGGCGAGGATGTCGATCGCGCTGCGAGGCTTCCCCTTACTTCTAAGCAAAGCCTGTACGCGTCATGGATTTTTTGGCTTCGCCGTTTCACCCATCTATTCTTAATGAATGGGGTCTGCGGCCCCCGGCCCCGTCGTGCGCAGCACGCCTCCGGCGTGACGGGTCCAGGGCAGAGCCCTGGCATTCCTAAACTCATTTCACTATTGTGCTACGTAACCGTCGCCAGCCTATCCATGTGGAAATCGCAATCCTCCGAGGTCTGCTGAATTTCGATGATGTTGCCTTCCGGGTCGCGCCCGTAGATTGTTTTCACATGCCCCATATCGAGCGGGTGCGGATGGCCGAAGACCATGCCAAGGCTTTGCAGGCGTTCGTATTCGTGCTCGATATCCGTCACATCCACACAGAAATGCGTATAGCCCTTGTCGTAAGGATTAAGCGGGTGGGTAGAACGCGGCTCCGGGGCACTGAACTGGAACAATTCGAGATAACAACTGCCAGCCCGAAGCATCGCCCCGCGTGCAGCCGTACCTGGCACGTTCATGATCTGATCTATCGTTTTTGACTCGTCCCAGGCGAATGGCGCGCCGACGACCACAAAACCCAGTGCGTCCCGGTAGAACCTGATCATCCGATCGAGATCGTTCACGTGAACGGCCATGTGATGAATGCCCCTGATCATAGTTGCTTGCGTCCTCCCCAAATGCCGGCATGATGAGCGACAGGCTTGCGCCAGGCAACCGCGCGGGCCGGCCTAGCAGGCGCAGACACGATGCGATGCGCTCCCGATCATGCGGCGCGCCGCGAGGGCGGGCATAATCGGCGCCGAAGTCTGGTTTGTGTCAGC
>Ga0181531_10002057_pt1 | contig 12620 bp, 14 predicted proteins | sample PEATcosm2014_Bin_38_FD_119743 | JGI IMG/M metagenome (GOLD analysis project Ga0181531, IMG submission 119743) | Peatland microbial communities from MTU Mesocosm Facility, Houghton, MI, USA - PEATcosm2014_Bin11_10_metaG | ecosystem: Environmental > Terrestrial > Soil > Wetlands > Peat | place... | reverse complement strand
GCCCGGTGCAGCGCCCACATCATGCGATCGCCCCGGGCCGCCGCGTGCAGGGCTCCCACCCCGTAGACCAGCCCCTCCCGACGGGCCAGGCTCACCGCCGCCGCACCCGGGAGGCCACGCCCGAGACGCCGGAACGCAAGCGGGCCAGCAGCGCCTCACCGGCGGCCAGTTCCTCCGCGCTGAGCGAACCGGTCTCACCCTCCCAGGCCGCCACCCCCCGCAGGCCCTGCCGAACCTGGAGTTGCTTCTCGGCCGCATTCGACAGCCAGGCGCTGAAGGAGACGCCGTCCTGCTTCGCCGCTTCTTCGACCGCAGTCGCCACCTCGTCGACCAACGACACCGAACGTTTGGTCACCATGCAAAAAATGGTAACACCTCGAGTAATACCAGATCGGGCAGCAGTGGGCTGGGAATTACCGATGCCGACCCATAGGGTCGGCATCGGCGGGTCGTCCGGGAGGCGGATCCCAGCGACGACCCTTTATGGAACCAGGTGGCGGGAACCGGTTCCAGACACCATTGTAATCTCGGGTTTTTTCCAAATGTGTGCATCTCGGGGATACTTATCGAATTCCTATGCGGCTCCCATCAGGCCACTTGGAACGCCGACGGGCAGATATCGGCCAGGACACAGCGGGCACACGCGGGGCGACGGGCGCGACAGGTCGCCCGCCCGTGGAGAATCACGCGGAGGCTGAAGGCACCGCGCCCGGCGGGCGGGATGAGCGCGTTGAGCGCCAGCTCGACCTTGACCGGGTCGTCGAGCTCGGTGAGCCCCAGTCGCTTGGAGACCCGGAGGACGTGCGTGTCCACCGGGAGGCCGGGCAGCCCGAAGTCGACGCTGCGCACCACGTTGCCCGTCTTGCGTCCCACGCCGGGCACGGTGACCAGGTCGGCCAGCGCGGTGGGCACTTGGCCGCCGAACCGTTCCTCGAGCGCCGACGCCATCCCGATGAGGCTGCGGGTCTTGGCCCGGAAGAATCCCGTCGAGCGAATGATCTCCTCGACCTTCTCCGGGTCGGCCCGGGCCAGGGCGGCCGCATCCGGGTAGGCGGCAAAGAGGGTGGGTGTCACCATGTTGACCCGCGCGTCGGTGCACTGGGCCGACAGGATGGTGGCCGCCAGGAGCTGGAACGGGTTCTCGTGCTGCAGGGCGCAGAGCTCCTTCGCCGTGCCGGGATACTCCTCGGCCAGGCGCTCCGCCACCACGCGCGCCCGCCCCTTCGGCGTTCTCGGACGTCCCACTCCTCCACGGTACCGGGTTAGGGTGCGCGCATGAATGTGCTGGTCCTCGGCGAGCTCGACGCGGGGCAGCTCTCGGAGTTGTCCGCGCTGCTCACCCGGTGCGAGGAGGCCGACCACCATCCGGCGCTGGCCGAACCCCAGCGGGCTGCGGCGGCGCGTGCGGATCTGGGCGGGAACGGGGCCCAAGTGGTGCTGGCGTACGAGGACGGACTGGTCGGGTGCGCGTTCATCACACCGGCTCTCGACGGTGCCACCGCGCTGCATGTGGCGGTCGATCCGGGCCACCGGTTCGGGGGCGGGGCGATCCAGCACGAGCTGTTGCGGACCGCGCTGCAGCAGGTCGGGGACCAGGTCCGTCAGGTCCGCCTCTGGATCATGCAGGCCACCGCCGCCGACGACGCTACGGCGCACGACCTCGGCTTCGAACCCGAACGGGACCTGCTGCAGATGCGCGTCCCCCTCCCCCTGCCGCCCGGGACCTTGGCGAGCGCACGCCCGGTGGCCACCCGACCGTTCCAGCCGGGCCGCGACGACGCCGCCTGGCTCTCCATCAACAACCGAGCCTTCGCCGACCACCCCGAGCAGGGCCGATGGACGCTCGACGAACTCCACGCGCACATGAAGTTCGACTGGTTCGACGTCGAGGGGTTCTTGGTGGCCGACCGGGCCGACGGGAAGGGTCTGCTCGGCTCGTGCTGGACCAAAGTCCACCGCACCACCCGACCGGTGCTCGGCGAGATCTACGTGATCTCGGTCGACCCGGACCTGCACAGCCAGGGTTGGGGGCGGGCCCTGACCGTGGCCGGGCTGCAGTGGCTGGCGAGCCAGGGCGTGTCCGTCGGCATGCTCTACGTCACGGGCTCCAATACCGCCGCGGTGCGGCTCTACGAATCCCTCGGCTTCACGGCCGACCACGTCGACCGGTCGTATGTGATCAACCCAGACCCGTCCCGATCGCCCGGCCCACCCCGTAGGTGACCGCGGCCGCCCCGGCCGTCATGATCAGTTGGCGCAGCGCGGAGCGCACCATCGGCCGCCGGGTGAAGGCGGCCAGGACGACCCCGACGGCGAGGGCGGCGACCGCGCTGAGAAGTGCCGAGGCCACGATGGCCCCGTTCCCCTTGGTGATGAGCCAGGGCACGAGCGGGATGAAGGCACCCAGGGCGAAAGTGAAGAACGAGGACAGCGCGGCCTGCACGGGCGAGCCCAGATGATCGGGGCTGATGCCGAGCTCCTCCCGGGCGTGGGTCTCGAGCGCCAGCTGCGGATCCGCCATGACCTCGTGCACCATGTCCCGGGCCACGTCGGGGTCGATGCCGCGCTGCTCGTACATGCCCCGCAGCTCGAGCGCCTCTCCCTCGGGGCTCTCGCTGAGCGAGGCGCGCTCCACATCGAGCTCGCGCTCCATGAGCTCGCGCTGCGCTGTCATGGAGAGGTACTCCCCCGCTGCCATGGAGAACGCACCGGCCACCAGGCCGGCCACGCCGACCAACCGCACGACCTGGCCCCCCGGGCTGGCCCCGGCCACGCCCAGCACCAGCGAGATGTTGGTGACCAGCCCGTCGCTCAGCCCGAACACCGCCGCCCGGGCGCCGCCACCGCGGACATCGCGGTGTTGGTGGGGCTGGGGAACCGGGTGGAGACGATCAGGCACCAGACCAGCGTAGTGAGCCGGGGCCGGGGCCAGCCCGCCCCGGATAGGGTGCCATGGCCCACCTACTCTCGCGATCACTGAGGAGCGGACCCATGACCACCACCGTCGACCGCCTCGACGAGTTCCACGGCCTCGTCGGAAAGCAGATCGGCTACTCCGAATGGCAGACCATCACGCAGGAGCAGGTCAACCTCTTCGCCGATGCCACCGATGATCATCAATGGATCCACGTCGACCCCGAGGCGGCCAAGAAGGGCCCGTTCGGGGGTCCCATCGCCCACGGGTACCTGACCCTGTCGCTCGCCCCCATCCTGTTGAACAAGGTGCTGGTGATCAACAACATGACGTTCGGCATCAACTACGGGGCCAACAAGGTCCGCTTCCCCTCCCCGGTGCCCGTGGGGGCGGAGTTGCGCATGGGGGTCACCGTGGCGAGCGCCGACGACGTGGACGGGGGGGTGCAGGTGGTGTTCGACCTCGTCATGGAGGTCAAGGACGCCCCGAAACCCGCCTGCGTGGCCCAAGTGGTCTACCGCTACTTCACCTGAGCGTGACCCCCGAGCCGCTTCCTTCGGGCGAGGAGAAGACGGCCCGCGTCCGCTCCATGTTCGACGCCATCGCGCCGCGCTACGACATGGTCAACCGGCTGATGACCTTCGGCCTCGACCAGTCGTGGCGGCGCGAGACCATCACCGCCCTCGCCCTGCCCGAGAACGCGCTGCTGCTGGACGTGGCCTGCGGCACCGGGGACCTCTCCCGGCTGGCCCGGCGCCGCCGCTACCGGGTCATCGGCGCCGACCTGAGCCGGGGCATGCTGGCCGCCAACCACACCGGGACGCCCCTGCTGCAGGCCGACTGCAGCCGGCTCCCCTTCCCCGACGGCGTGTTCGACGGGCTCGTCTGCGGGTACGCCCTGCGCAACTTCACCGATCTGCCCGCCGCCCTGGCCGAGACGGCGCGGGTGGTCCGCCCGGGGGGGCGCCTGGCCATGCTCGAGGTGGATGCACCGACCTCCCCGTTCCTGCGGACCGGCTACGACGTCTGGTTCACCCGCGTGGTCCCCCGCCTCGGGGCCGCCCTGTCCGACCGCGACGCCTACGACTACCTGCCGCGCTCGGTGGCCTATCTGCCGACCACGCCGGTGCTCCGCCGCCTGCTGACCGAGGCCGGCTACTCCGGCGTCGGCATCCGCCCCCTCGCCGGAGGGCTGAGCCAACTCATCTCGGCCACCCGTTCCGGCCGACCCGACTCACCGTGACCCAGACCGACACCGAACTGCACGCCCGCACCGTCGCCCTCGACTACGGGCCCGATGCGCTCCAGTTCGACGGCAGCCCCACCGTCCTGTTCGACCGCCCCGGGCTCACGCTGGTCGGATGGGGCACCGCGCTCTTGGTGGAGGCGGACCGGGCGGCGGACGTGCTGGCCGGCATCCCCTGTGAGGACGCGGTACGCCGACCGGGCACGGGCGTGGTGGCGCTCGGGGCACTCCCCTTCCACGCCGCCCGCCGGGGCCATCTCATCGTCCCCCGCTTCACCATGGGCATTGCGCAGGAGCCCGACGGCACGACCCACCGCTGGGCCACCGCGGTCGGCCCCACCGACCTCCCGCTGCCGGCCACCGAGGAGCTCTTCGACGCCGTCATATGGCAGTACGGCTCCCGGCCGGAGCCGGCGGGCGAGCCGGCGGGCGAGCCGGCGGGCGGTGTCGCCATCACCGCGCTCACCACGGCGCTGTCGAGCGAGTGCTACCGGGATGCGGTCGGGCGCGCCGTGGCCGCCATGCGCGTCCCGGACGCCCCCCTGGCCAAGGTGGTCCTCTCCCGCAGCGTGACCGCCCAGCTGGACGGCCCTCTCCCGCTCTCGGCCGTCCTGCGCCGCCTGCGGGCGCACGAGCCGGCGTGCACCATCTTCTCGTTCCCGGTGCCCGACGGGACCTTCTTCGGGGCATCCCCCGAGCTGCTGATGGCCCGTCAGGGTCGCCGGATCACCTGCCATCCGCTGGCCGGGACGGTGGCACGGGGCCGGACCGCCCGCGCCGACGCCGATGCGCAGGGCGGCCTGGCCGGCTCGTCCAAAGACCGCGCCGAGCACCGCTTCGTGGTCGACGGCATCAGCGCGGCCCTCCGCCCGCTGTGCGACGAGCTGACCGTGCCGGCCGAGCCCTCGCTCGTCGCCTTCCGCTCCGTGGCCCACCTGGGCACCCGGATCGAGGGGCACCTGCGGGGGCCTGGCATCCCGCCGGGGGTGCTCGAGCTGGTCGAGCTCGTCCATCCGACGCCGGCCGTGGGCGGCACGCCCCGGGACCTGGCGCTGGCCGCCATCGCGGCCTTGGAGCCGGATCCGCGCGGCTACTGGGCCGGCCCCGTCGGTTGGGTCGACGCCGAGCAGGACGGCGAGTGGATGATCGGCATCCGCAGCGCCCGCCTGCACCCCGACGGCCGGACCATCACCCTGCGCGCCGGAGCGGGCGTGGTGGCCGACTCCGACCCCGAGGCCGAAGCGGCGGAAACCAACGTCAAACTGACCTCGGTCCTGGAGTCCCTGGTGCCCGGAGGCTCGGCACACCTGCGCTGAGCGGCGGCGCTCCGGCTGTGGCGGCCCGGCGCACGGCGGGCGGCGCCAACGGGATCCGCACGAAGACCGATGTCCCGCCGGCGGCGCCGGCGGCGCCGGCGGCGCCCGCGGCGCCCGCGGCGGACGAGATCACCTCGGCGGAACCACCCAGGGCTTCCGCGATGGCGCGCACGATGGCCAACCCGAGCCCGGTCCCCGGACCGCTCCGTCCGTGGCTCCCCCGCGAGAAGCGATCGAAGACCCGCGGGACGAGGGCGGGATCGATGCCGGGCCCGTTGTCGGAGACCACGATGACGCCCAGGCCCCGCTCGGCGCGCGTGGACACCGTGACCCTCGAGCCCGGCGGGGTGTGGGCCAGCGCATTGCGCACCAGGTTGTGGGCCACCTGGGTCAGACGCTCGGCGTCCCCCAGGACGACGACCTCACGCCCGGGGGCCATCGTCAGCTCGTGCCCGTGATCGGAGGCGTTGCTGTCGTCGACCACGTCGGCGCAGATCCGATGGAGGTCGACCGGGTCCGTCCGCAGTGGCCGGCCCCGATCCAGCTCGGCCAGGAGGAGGAGGTCCTCGACCAGGCCACCCATCCGGGTCGCCTCCTCCTCGACCCGCTGCAGCGCCCGGTTGATGCCCGCCTCGTCGGAGAACCCGCCCCGTCGCAGGAGCTCGGCGTACCCCCTGATCGACGTCAAGGGCGTGCGGAGCTCGTGGGAGGCGTCGGCGACGAACTGGCGCAGGCGCTCTTCGGAGGCGGACTTCTCGCTGAAGGCCTGCTCGATCTGGGCGAGCATCTCGTTGAGGGCCGTGCCCAGGCGGCCGACCTCGGAGGTCGGCGTCTCCTGGGGCACGCGTCGGGCCAGGTCGCCCGAGGCGATGGCGTCGGCCGTCTCGGCCATCTTGCGCAAGGGGCGCAGGCCGCGCCGGATCAGCCACCGCGCCAGCCCGACCATGATGGCGAGGACGGCCAGGCTGGCCAGCACCTCGATCCGGCGCAACGAGGCGAGCGTGTCGTTGGTGGGGTTGAGGGAGAGCGCCACGTACATGGTGCCCTGGGGCACCTCCACGGCCACCACGCGGTAGCGCCCGTCCGGATCGCCCTGGCTCCCGACGATCACCGCGTTCGGATTGGGGCGGAAGGTACCGGCGTAACGGCCGAACTCATGGCTGCTGATGTCGGGCGCGTCCTGCACCGGGACCGAGGCCGAGGCCGAGGCCGAGAGCAGTGGCTTCGGATCGGGCCGGCTGGGAGAGCCCGAAGGGCGGCTGACGAGCACCTTGCCCTTGGGACTGACGATGAGCACGTAGACGTCGGACGAGACGTGCCGCGACAGGTCGGCGGCCGACAGGGGCTTCTTGCGCAAGGTGTCGTAGGCCACGTAGTCGAAGGCGAGCGTCTCGGAGGAGGCCAACGTGTCGTCCGCCCGCCCGTAGAGGAACGAGCGCACCGACACGTAGGTGACGATGTCGGCGACCAGCAGCCCGACCACCAGCAGAATCGACATGACGGCGACCAGCCGCCGCTGCAGGCTCACCCTTCTCGGGGCAGCCGGAGGGTGTACCCCACTCGTCGGATGGTGTGGATGAGCGCCGGCTCGCGCACGTCGATCTTCTTGCGCAGGTAGCTGATGTAGGTCTCGACGATGTTCGGATCGCCCGCGAACCCGTAGCCCCACACGTTGTCGATCAGCTCGGACTTGGAGATGACGCGGCGGGCGTTCTCCATGAGGTGGCGCAGGAGATTGAACTCGGTGGCGGTGAGATCGATCGGGTGCTCCTGGCGCCAGACCTCGTGCGTGTCGATATGCATGGTGAGATCGGCAAAGCGCAAGATGGACGCGTCGGCCGCTTCCACCTCACCGGCCCGCCGGAGGATGGCGGCCACCCGGGCCATCAACTCCTCGAGGCTGAACGGCTTGGTGACGTAGTCGTCGCCGAGCGCCAGACCCTCCACCTTGTCCTGCACGGTGTCGCGCGCCGTCAAGAAGACGATGGGCACCTGGTCGCCCTGGAGGCGCAGGCGGCGACCCACCTCGTTGCCGTCGAGGTCGGGCAGCATGACGTCGAGCATGACCAGATGCGGCCGGTAGGTGCGCGCCAGGTCCAGGGCATCGATCCCGGTACCCGTCGCCATCACGTCGTAGCCCTCCAAGCGCAGGGCGACCGAGAGCAGGTCGGAGATGTTGGGCTCGTCGTCAACCACCAGAATGCGAGGCACCGGGACCTGCATGGTCGCCATGGGTCAGGCCGACCTGACCGGATCAGCCGGGGTCAACTGACCGTGTTCGCGTTGCAGCCCGTGCAGGACCCGGCCCATCCCCCACCACGTCACGAGGGCCAGCGCTTCGAACACGATCCGCGAGGACATCTTCGACTCGCCCGCGGCCCGGTCGACGAAGGTGATGGGCACCTCGACGATGGCCGCGCCGTGCTGCTTGGCCCGGTAGGTCATCTCGATCTGGAAGCCGTACCCCTCCGCCCGGATCGCGTGCAGGTCCAGCTTTCGCATGATGGCGGCGCCGTAGGCGCGGAATCCTGCGGTCGAATCGGCCACCTGCAGGCCGAGCACCGCCGAGGCATAGCGGTTCCCGCCCCGGGAGAGGAGATGGCGGTGGCGGGCCCAATTGGGAACGGCACCCCCCTCCACATAACGAGAACCGATGGACACGTCGAAGCCCTCGGTCAGCGGGGCCAGGATGGCCGGCAGCACGGCCGGGTCGTGCGAGAAGTCCGCGTCCATCTCGATCAGGGCGTCGTAACCCTCCTGCAGCCCCCAGGTGAATCCGGCGCGGTAGGCGCTGCCCAGCCCCGATTTTCCCGGGCGGGCCAAAAGATGGACGTCGGGCAGTTCGGCGGCCACGGCCTTGACCAGGTCCCCGGTCCCGTCCGGGCTCGCGTCGTCGACCACGAGCACACCGGCTTGCGGGAGGGACTCGGCGATGCGACGCAAGATCCGCTCTATGTTCTCGGCCTCGTTGTACGTCGGAATGATGACGAGGGGTCGCACCAGGGTCATTGTACGGTACCGGCCCCATGACGAGGCGACGCTCGTTTACGCCTCCCCCACGGGATCGGGCAGGGCGTCGGACAGGGCGTCGGGGCCCCGGCGGATCTCCCGCACCACCACCTGCAGGGCGCCGCCGAAGGGGATCCCGATGAGCGCACCCACGAAGGTGCCCAGATCGGAACCGATCTTCCCGCCCAGGGCGGCCCCGACCAGCACGGCCAGGAGGACCCAGAAGGGGTTGAGGCGGACCGTCCTGCTCATGATCACCGGATTGAGGACGTGGTTCTCGATCTGCTGGTAGACCAAGAAGACGACGAGCATCACGATGCCGGCGGGGACGGAGTGGATGGCGGCGATGACCACCACGGGGACCCCGGCCAGGAGGCCCCCGACCAACGGCAGCAGGTCGACCAGGGCCACGAACGCCCCCAACAGGAGGGCGAACGGGACCCCCAGGATGGCCAGGGTCACCCCGCTGATCACGCCGGCGATGAGCGACGTCAGGAAGTTCCCCAGCATGTAGCCGGTCACCGAGCGGATCGACTCGTTGATGACCCGCTCCAGGCGCACCGAGGTCGACGGGCGGAAGGCGCCGAGGAAGGCGCTCCACAGGCGCGGGGACTCGAGCATGGTGAACAAGGTCAGCACCGCGATGGCGCCGATGGCGACCAGATCCGACAGCGCGGCGGCGCCCACGGAGAGGGCGGTGGCCGGCTTGAGCACCTTGGTCACCTGCGCGGTGAGCTTGGCCGAACCCTCGGACAGGTACTTCTGCAGGTGGAGCCGGAAGACCAGCCGGCCGAGCGGGCCCTTGCCCTTGCGGGTGCTCTTGATGAGGTTGGGGACCTCGTGCCCGAAGTGCACCGCGCTGCTGACCAGCGGGGAGACGAAGAGGTACACCAGGCCGATGATGATCAGCAGGCCGCCGACGAAGACCAGCGTGGACGCCACGCCGTGCGAGAGCCCGGCCCGGCGCAGGAGGCGGATGAGCGGGGTCAAGAGGAAGCTGAGGAAGAAGGCGATCACGATGTAGAGGACGATCTTGCGGAGGACCCACAGCCCCACGATCAGCGCCGCGTTGAGGTCCACGAACCCGATGGCGACGGCCACCGCGACCACGATGGTGGTCAGCGGCACCCCGCGGCGACCGGCGTCCGCCCCCAAGCGCGAGCGCCAGGTGTCGCGTGGTTCTTCCGCCATGTGACCAGCATGTCAGCTGCGGTCAGATGAAGACGTGAAAGCATGAAGGCGATGGACGCCGCCGGACCGGGAGACGAGCCCCACACCAAACGACGCTGGATCCCCCGCAACGTCAAGATCACCCTGCTGGTGCTGGTGATCTTCTTCGTGATCGAGGTCGTGCTCCCACCCGAGCTGCACAGTGCCCGCAAGGAGATCCACCAGCTCGACCACCTCAATTTCCTCTGGCTCATTCTCGGTGCCCTGGTCGAGGTGGCCTCCCTCGGCGCCTACGCCGAGCTCACCCACACGGTGCTCTCCCCGGGGGCGCCGAAGCGGTTCCGGCTGTTCCGCATCAACATGTGGGCCCTGGCGGTCAGCCACGTCCTCCCTGGTGGCACGGTACCCGGGACCGCCGTCAGCTACCGCCTTCTCACCGAGTCCGAGGTGCCGGGGAACACCGCCGCCTTCGGACTGGCCACCCAGGGCATCGGTTCGGCCGTGGTCCTGAACGGGCTGTTCTGGCTGGCCCTGCTCATCTCCATCCCGCTGAACGGCTACAACCCCTATTACGGCTTCGCCGCCATCCTCGGCGTCCTGCTCCTGTCGATCTTCGGTGGCCTCGTGCTGCTCCTCACCCGGGGCGAGAACCAGGGGGACCGTTTCCTGATGCGGGTCGCCTCCCACATTCCCTTCGTCAAACCGCAGACGGTGGCGTCCCTGGTGAAGAAGGTGGCCGACCGTATGAAGGTCCTGGCCGAGAACCCGCAACTCCTCTACCGGGCCAGCATCTGGGCCGCGGCCAACTGGCTCCTCGATGCGAGCTCGCTGTGGGTCTTCCTCTTCGCCTTCGGGGCCCACGTGTCCCCGATCGACCTGCTGGTGGCCTACGGGCTGGCCAACATCTTGGCCGTCATCCCGATCACCCCGGGCGGCCTCGGCGTGGTCGAGTTCATCAGCATCTCCACGCTCACGGGCTTCGGTGTCGCCGGGGGAGCCGCCACCGCCGGCGTCCTGTGCTGGCGCCTGGTCAACTTCTGGCTCCCCATCCCCTTCGGGGGGATCGCCTACCTCTCCCTGCGGCTGGGACGGACCCGGGCCGAGGTCGGCGCCCACCCGAACCGGCCCGACACCGACGCCATGCCGCCGGGCCTGGTCAACTAGTTGGGGTCTGGCGCCCCGCGGCCGACGTCGTCCCCGTGGTCCGCGTCGTCCCCGCGGTCCACGTCCTCGGAATAGGGCACGGGGTGGTTCCCCCCGAGCTCGACAAAGCGCTCGTTGAGCGCATGGGCGATGATGTCGTGGTCGTGCTCGGTGGGCCGGAGGGCGCCGTAGAGGTAGGCCTCGAGCTGCAGGCCCGTGCTCATCCCCCCGAGCTCGAAGTAGCGCAACCACAACTCCCCGTGGGAGAGCGCGGCGTCCCGGCGGAAGAGGTCGAGGAAGTGCGGTGGGGCATCAGCCATCAGCATCGGTCAGGCTCCGGCGCGCCGAGGCGACGATGTTCTCCGCCCTCTCGTAGAGCGGTCTCCCGTTGCCCAGGGAGTAGCGCCGGAGGGCAGCGTACGCGTCCTTCTCCGAGACGCCCTCGCGCTCCATCAGGACACCCTGGGCCTGCGCGATCACCTCGCGCACCCGCAACGCGCCCTGGAACCTGATCGACAGATCGTCATCGCTCTGGCTCGCCTCGGCATCGCCGAGGAGTGACGAGGCCCGGGCCGCGAACGCCCCCGCCATCTCCTGGTCCCGGATGGAGAAGGCCGACGGGGTGAGCGAATAGATGTTGAGCGCCCCGACCGGGTGCTCCTGCACGACCAAGGGCGAGGAGAGGATGGCTTGGATCCCGAGCGCCCGCGCCCGGGGGGTGAAGACGGGCCAGCGGGTCTCGTTCTCCAAGGACTCGGCATGGAACCAGTGGCCCTGCGTCGACGCGTCGACGCAGGGGCCCTCACCGGTCTGGTACTGGTTGGCATCCATGGTCGAGATCGTCTGGTCGGTGGCGGCCACCGTGGAGAGGACCCCGCGGCGGCGCAGGGACACGCTGACCCCGTCGGCCCCGCCCACCGCCGCGCCGGCCAGCGACACGGCCATGCGCAGCGCACCGTCGATGAGCTCGTCGTCGGTGTGGATGGAGGCGAACTTCGTCATGGCCTTGCTCATGCCGTAGGAGTGGTCCGCCGCACCGTCGGCCACCAGTTCCTCGGGACCGAGATGCCCGTAGGCAGACGTGCCCGGCCCCAATTGCACCAGACGGGCGAAGCCGGTGATATCGAGCAGGCGGCCGATCATCGCGATGGGCGTGCGGATGGTGAGCGTCCCCCCGGTCACCTCGAGCCGATTGGCCCCCCGGGCGATCACGGCGAGACCGGACGCGTCCATGAAGCGGAGCCGGGCCAGGTCCAACACGACCGATCGGTGGCCGCGGTCGATCATCGTCTCGAAGAATGCGTCGAATTCGGGTGCGCTCAGGACGTCGACCTCACCCTCGAGGGCGAGGACCACCTGTCCATCCGTGAAGCTGGCGGAGACCGAGAAGTCGGAGAGCGCGCGGTCGGCGGTCATCGGTCCGAGAACCCGATTGAGGGGGCAGCCCGGCTCCCACCCTGGCCTTGGACGGTCCGGCTCCAGTCGACCAGTTCCGCTGGACAGAGGGGGAAAATGCCCAGGGCAGATGGTGGACGGCGCCAAACGGCCGACGGTGAGGTGCTCGACACGAGGTCGTCTCCTCCAAGGGTGCGGGGGGTGGCAGCTCAGGCCGACCCTCTCAAGCCCTCTCTGTCGAAGGTACTTCCATGTTACACCCGGATGGCGATCTTTGGCGCCGCCTCTCACTGGGGTTGGGTATCTCGGTGAACGGGTACAGAGACGATGACGAGATCGGAGATGCAACATGGGAATGATGGACACCGTGACCGAGAGGCTCCAGGGCCTCTTGGGCAAAGGCAAAGGCAACGGCAAGAGCGACGAG
>Ga0181531_10002055_pt1 | contig 12637 bp, 23 predicted proteins | sample PEATcosm2014_Bin_38_FD_119743 | JGI IMG/M metagenome (GOLD analysis project Ga0181531, IMG submission 119743) | Peatland microbial communities from MTU Mesocosm Facility, Houghton, MI, USA - PEATcosm2014_Bin11_10_metaG | ecosystem: Environmental > Terrestrial > Soil > Wetlands > Peat | place... | reverse complement strand
GGGGACCTGTAGACCGGGGCTAACTCCGCTCCGCGTTCACTCTCCGTCACTCCGCGTCAAACCGGCGTGCGGCGTCTCCGCGTCGTCGGCGCGCGGTCAACGAACTCGCTGCCGTTGATGAACGGGTTCGGCGTGCCGTCGCGCTTACGTGACCAGAGACTCTTGCCACAGAACCAGCAAAATTCGAAATAGACGTCGCAGTGATGCGGCCGATGGTAACCGACAATCCAGCACCAGGGACGCCAGAGCCAAGACAGCCCGTTGTCCGAGGAATGCCACCATGCGCGGCGCACAAAAGCGCTGAAGAGATATCGTATCTTTGCCGCTTGCTCCACTTTGAGACAGTCTCCCCACCGCGTGATAGAGGGCTAGAAGTCAACAAAATCTTGATCGTTATAGCATCTAAGTTGAAACTCATTGATAATCATCGCTGGTTCTATTCGCTCCCGAATACGGATCAAGAGAAATCGTATCTTTGCCGCTTGCTGCTCTATTATGGCGTCTTTGTCTTCCGGGGTTTCCTCGGTTTGTATTTCTGTTTCCATGCTAGTCTCCGTTTCTGTGGTTTCCTTATCCGCCTCATTTACCGGCCGACCTTACGGGGATTACGGCTACCTGGCTTACTATCCATTTAGTTATCATTAGTTTTCTTTCTCTAGCCGTTGGAATATGGGTTCCTCTGCGCTTTTCCAGTCATTTTCTGCTCTCATGCTATGTAGCTTTTGAGCGATTGTTCTTAGTTCGGCTAGGGCTACTGGCCAGCGGGGCGAATTGTCTTCCGTCCATTTTCCTCCGTATCCGCGTAGTTTAGCATCTGCTCTAACTAGTCGCAGTAGTCTGCCTATTTGTCTATCTGTCAAGTAACTCTTCATCGCTATTCGCCATCTGTCCGTCGGAATACCTTATACCCTGGATTACATATAGAGCAATCCTTCATCTTACCGGGATGCCTGATATTCTTATGACGCTGGCAATCCCACACCATAACACACGCGGGAACATGGGAGAGCTTACCAGCCGCAGTATTCTCTTGAGTCATCATGCCTCACAATAGGATGATCATATCTATAACCGCAGTAATAGCAATGCTCCGGTTCCCACATATTCCATGCTAGCCGTTCGAATCGGTCAGAATGTTTAATGACTTCCGACATTACAGCAATAGTCACAACCCCGTACATAAATGTAGTTAGCGTGTCTCTATCCTTTTTGCGCAACTAGCCTACCCCGATAAGCACTGGTGCGTGGCACCTGCATTCGCATTTCTGTTCATCGGGATAGCAGCAAACGCAGGTACCGGAACACGGGGGATGGATTTTGTCTTCATAAAGCTTACAGTACAGTGACAGGTGCATAGGGATTCGACCTCCAAAGTACACGTGCATAAGATTATCCTAACACGGTAAGACCCCTAGCCGGGGGGCAGAATGGGGGGGGTCCCGGCTAGGGGTCGCTTTAGGGTTTACCAGGGCGCGTAATCATATCCGGCAAACGTGTAATCGCCTAGGGTGGTATGAATGGTCACGTTAGGCAGGTACCCGTCCATTGAAAAAGGTGCGTTTTTTAGTGAGCGCTTACGGGGAAGCACTAGCGACGTACCGAACATAGCTAGTTCCTGTTGGCTCCCGTTATAAGTCCCCATCCTCAGCTCAACCCCGATAAGCCGGAATTGATTGTCCGCTAGCTCGGCATCTATATTGACCGGAGCACCCATTGCTTTCCTCGTTTCTATCCCTGATTTCCTGGGGTTTGATACCATTGCCCATCTTTGTTGTAATGCCAATGATGGATTGTCTTATCCATCATCATAATCCGTAGACAGAATACGTCTATCTCTTCCGGGGGAAGCTGGTCCAAAAGCTCAGCTATGCTTTCCCCTGTGGGGATTCTGTCACTCGCCATTAGAGAGTCTGTCGCGTAGTATGTCTAGCGCTTCCTCTGGCGTAATCGGATGTTCCCTCTCGGGTATTACCTGCGGTCGGGGTATCAAACCTATCTGCGCCATAATTATCCGGTCTAGTATCTCCCAAACATCACCGTTATCGATTGCGCCGCGTGATGCAGCGAAACCGAGTGCGGCAACGATAGTCATAGCTTGGGGGTCAGTCACGATCACTGACACAGCTAGGTTGCTCGTATCGGTTGCATCTCCAAGCCTCACGGTACCTCCCCTCCCGGTTCTATGAGCCTTCGTAGTGCCTTGAGGTGGTCTAGGGCTGCTTGCAAGTGGTGGTTAGACACTTCTAGCGCTGCATCCCTGTACGGTTCCCCTACGTCTGTTTCTACGATGGTAGGGAACATCGGATTAGAACGATCGATGCTATACGGCATAGCTGGTATCACCCCCTCCCCCGTATCCGACTATGCGCTAGTTGCCCGATGAGGTTAAGAGTTATCCCCCGTTGTGACATGCATCACAAAAGATATCGTTGTCAGCTAGACATCGTTATCATACCTACGGGTTACCTACGGGTGAGCATGGCCATAGCCCCTCGGCTGTTATCCGGAGGCTTGATCGGCCGTAGAGGTTCATCGATCCACGAGATATAGGCTTGACGTGTACGGGTATGCCTCACCAGAAATTCATGGTTATCAGGGTCCATCGAATCGAACACGGGTAGCCAATCTTTCCGGTTGCCGAATAGTTCCGCGAACCTCTCCGCATCACTATGATCTTTCGGCACGAACGCGAATGTCCACCATGTCTCGCTAGACATATCCCGTTGTACCCCTTGGGGACGTTGCTTCATCGCAACAACGGTTATGCCGTTAGACCGACCCTCACGCCAATACATAGCCACTAGCTCTTTAACAGCGGAACTAAGAGACTCGACATAGGCGATTTCATCGAACGCGATAACCCGGTTAGAGTCAGGAACCCATAGCCTAGAGAGTAGCTCCCGTATGCGTATCTCATGAAACGCTTTACGCTGCTGACCTATAAGGGTGGTCTGCGGCCAGTAGATACATTGCTTATACTTCCGGAGGTCACGTATTTCCCGGACGATCGGCCAACCGAGTTTAGCGAAGACTTTATCTGACCGTTTGGTTACAACCAAAACAATGTAAGATCCTCGGACTAGCATACGCTCTTGCAAGATCTTCATGAGAAGATAGGTTTTACCGCTCCCATTCATGCCGAGGATTTCAACGTGTTCCGGTTGCGGGTCTGCTGGGTCAGCACGACCCCATACTTTTGCAAACTCTGGTCCTAGTACTGACCATGCAACACGCTCAACCTGTACGCCGTTACTAGTGTCATCACCAGGACTAGCGTTACTTACATCCTCTTGATTGGGGATAGTCACATCATCACCAGGAAAAGAATTTCTGCATCTGTGATTCAGACCACGGGCTGTAATTCTGGTCTACCTGATTAGCTACCCCGTACTGGTGCACATGCCAGGTAGGCAACCCTGGAATCTGCGCATCATGGGGTACTGATGGCGCGGCTAGCCAGATAGCATCAAAAGGGATCTCCGGGAGATGCGGCTGTATGCGTAGCAGACCAGTTTCGTTAGCATAGATACCAACCTTTTGCTTAGGGTAGGCAAGCTTAATAGTAGAGATGAATAGCCCTAGCTCGGTTGCGTCGCTCGCCCCGGTTGGCCCGTAGGTTTCGTAATCAACCCAGAGGGACAGAAAGTTACGCGGCCGGGCATTGTTCATAAAGAAACGTGCCTGTGTTCTGGCGTTGTTGCTTCCAGCGATGAAGTAATGGTATGCGCCAAACTGAGCACGTGACTTCTCGGCTAGCTGCCCGTAGTGACCGTAGGTCTGATCAACAAACCCCGTACCCTGCGTACACTTAGCAAATACAAACTGCGCGCTACCGATACTAGCTAGAGTTCCGTTATTGTTGCTTACGTCAATGCCGTACATCAGACCTCACTACCAGGCTTAGGCGGTACTGGAATATTTGATGCCGTAAGCAACCGGGTAAGCTGATCAACGCGGTTAATCACGGTAGTGAGATTCGAGTTAACTAGTGTATGGACTAGCTGAATCTTTCCCTTATTCTGGTATGACTGCCAAGCAGCAAGCGCAGAGGTAAGAAAAGCCAGGATAGCCGGAATAACTATTGCCCACGTTGCATCACTCATTGGACGACGTACTCACTTTCAGGGGTAGGCGTGTGTCTGTTAGGGATGTAATCCATCCCGACACGCTTAGCAATGTGATGCGCAAAGATAGTTTGGAATACGGGGGTAAGAGTCATCAAAAGTTTGACCCAAAGCATGTAAGATCCTGTCTTAGTCAGGAAACTTACAATCTCGGGAGACTGACAAAGGATAGGCGTAAGGTCCCTGGCCGTATCGGCTGCTACCTCTAGGAATGCACCAGCGCAAACAGGGTCAGTCAGCGACCACATTTGCCCCGTAGTCATCAAGCCGAAAGCTATCTTCCCCTCAATATCCCTACGGGTAGCGGCGGTAACCCGGACCTTAGACTTAGGTGGCTTATATTCCTCCTGGTCCTTTGGCGGAGGATCATTGGGGGTTTCCCTAGCCGCATCATCAAGAGTAAACGGCTCCTCAGTTTCCTCGGTATATACCGTATCCGGATTCTCTGCCCTAGTCTTATGCCCCCTCTTATATTGTCGCGTTGACTCTTCCGGCAACAGTTCTCCGCAACCGCACTGACAGACATTCGCCATGCCTGTTTCCTTTCCCTATGGCACTTGATATTCTTATTGTATGCCAGTCGGAAGGAATAGGAAATGGCGCTAAGTGATGAAGAAAGAAAGACGCTAGAAGCACTACAGGCAAAGGAAAACGAGCCCGATCCAGAGGATGAATACATTGAGATCTGGGATGATAAAGGTGCGGGGGCAAAAGTCAAGCGGAGTAGTGCTAAGTCATGGCTCAATAAGTTTGGTATCGACGTTGACGAAACTGCGCCGGAAACGGATGAGGGAAAGCCGGACAAGAAAACTCCCGCTAAGCGACCGGCCACCGATGGAAACGTAACGCACGCTGCTAGGTACTTTGGAAACAAGAACGCGGGATAGCCATGGGTTACACCTATGCGCAGCTAGAGCAACTATGGATAGATGCGGGAGGGTCGGCTGCCGCCGCGCCGATTATGGCTGCTATTGCCATGGCCGAATCGGGGGGTAACCCCAACGCTACCGATTACGATTCAAACGGGACAGTAGACCGTGGGCTATGGCAGATTAACAGCATATGGGGAAGCCTCTCAACCTTTGATCCAACAGCTAACGCTCAATCGGCCGTGCAAGTTTATAACCAACAGGGAATAACCGCGTGGGCCACCTATAACAGCGGCGCATATAAGCAATTCCTCTCAGGAGGTAGCGTGACAACACCTAACACACCAGGAGCTACCACGACCGACGCATCTACCTCGGGCACCCCTAGCACATCCCTTAACCCCGCAGATGCGCTTAACGATATGTGGTCACTCTTCCACGGGGTAGCCGGCGGATTGAACTGGCTTTTCTGGCTATGGCAACCGGGCCAGGGATGGCGCTTCATCATCGGAATCGGCGGGGTAGCAAGTGGCGTAGGCGCGGCTAAGCTCTATACGTCCCCAGGGGTAACCGAGGAAAAGAGCGCTACATTTCCTGGTGCAATCCTGCTAACCGGAGTAGCTCTTATGTGCCTGTATATGACTATGCGGGCATGGCCGGTAGACAGTAACGGTGATGCTGTGAGACCAGCAGCATACGCGGTCATGATCCTTAAAGGCGAGAAACCCCCCGCCGGGCCACCTGCCCCCGATAACACGGGTCAGATACAACTAGGACTAGAAGCCATTGCGTCTATCTGGGTAGTCAATAAGGTAGCTAGCAGCGTATCCGGGCTAGCGGGAGCGGCCGGTATCTTCGCCGGTCTATGGGCTGGTCTCAAGAAAGTATTCGGTAGTGGTGACGGGGAAGCACCCCCAGAGATCCCAGAGGTTGACTTGACCGTACCCAACTATCCCGGTTTGACAGGGGCGGCATAGATGCCCCCGGAAACGAGCGGTAACGGGACTCTCGCTAGACGGCCAACCGTGATACGGGTAAGGCCAACCGATGTCAGGGAAACGCGGCTACGTCCCGCTACGCGCGCTGCACCGGAACCCCGTCCCGCACGGGCCAGGACCAGGGTACGGGTAAAAGTCAGTACCCCGAGACTCGGGGGCATTCGCGAACCAACCGGCTACCAGCATGTACTCATGGGGGAAATGGTTGCCGCATTCGTCATCATCGGGATACGAGCGATAGCCGACTACACTCCCGCAAGCGACACTCACAGTCCGGGTAGTGAGGCACCTAAAAAGGGTGCATCTCCGATAGTGCTGATAACCGCAACCCTTGCTGTGTTCTTTGCATTGTCATTTCTCGCCACCCGTGGAGGGTGGCCAGCGAAGACAAGTGCGGCATTCGGATTGCTCATGATCGTAGGACTCATGATCAATTCGTCTGCCGAGCTAGCCGAGGTAGCCGGTTGGGTTGAAAACATCGGGACTAACAGTGCTAGCCAGAAAGCAACCCCCCAGTCTAACCCACAGATATCCGGGGGCAGTAGCGGTAGTACTACAGTCCCCACGGCACCCCCGGTTAAGAGTATGTGACATGAGTGATAAAGGATGGTTCTGGGCATTCCTAATCGGAATCATTTACGTAGCAATCTTGTTTGTACTCGTTAAACCCAACTCAGATGGTGCGGGGGCAGTGCAGGCTGTTAGTAAAGCGTTGGCTGATCTTGTTACTACCGCAACCGGGGGTACCCCCGCAAGCGGGGGAAATCAAAACGTTGGAACGGGATAGAGGAAACCAATGGAACAAAGACTAGCGGCCGGGGGATTGCTTGACCTCCTGACAAAAGATGAACTAAGTCAAGCTATGGGTCATAACTTTGATGCCGCCATCCGGGATATCTACCGGGGCATCGATTACATGACCTTTACCGGCAACAACCCAAGTGCGGCTAACGGACCATTTACCATCCCCTACACTCCCGATTCCGGTTACTGCTGGTCTGTTAAGCTACTCGGTTTCACGCTTAGTGCGGCCGGAAATTACGGGGTATTCATGGGAGCTAATACCGCTCTTGCCCCCGTTGCGATCGGCACCGCTGGTTTTCAGAATACCGGGGTAGTTAGCTGGTCCTCTAATCAGCTGGTCATGAAAGATCAGCAGTCCCTTACCATCCTCGGGACTGCTGCCAACGTGCAAAACTTTATCGTTGTGGTAAAGCAAGTCCCTACGGAGATGCAGGGCAAGCTGTGACCCTGATTACCCTAGGGTCAAGAGGTCCGGTAACCGGAGCTAAAGACAGTACCGGGTTTAATCCTGGTAACTGGACTATTGCGTTTACCCCTAACATCCTGAACGTGAATGTGCCTCAGTTTCAGGTTTACAAAATGATAGTCAAAGGGGCAGTGAACACAACATTTCAAGTTTGGGTTGACGACAGGCAATGGGACGTTGGTATCTACGGTGCACTCAACTCATGGGACCCCACGCAACCCCTGGTCATGCGTCCCGGGGAAACCCTATTCTTTATGTATTCAGATCCTGTAACAGATGGCACTCCCCCGGTAGCTAGCGTCTGGGTACGCTATGACTCCGATATCCTAAAGCTGGCGGGATAATGGGCTGGCAAGCGATCGTTGCGCCATTCGTGCAAGCCGGTAACACCATCGTACTCAACAATCAGGGGTTTTTTGTATATAACGGTTCGCCTGCACTAGGTAACTTGATTGCCTCTATCGTTCCCGCGACCGTTACAGACCCCTATGGCAATGTGTCAATCGCAGGTGAATATACCTATGGGCCGAACGGGGCTGCCCTCGGGATAGCGGCAAATGGTTCGTTTCCTGCTATTATCTTTTCCCCTCCTAGCGTTACACACCAGTCGGTTAATCCACAGATCTCTGCGCAAGCGGGAAACGCGGGGCTAGCCAACGAATATGAGTTTATGGTTCAATTCTCGGGGGCAAGCGGCCTTGATAGCTCAGCAATAGAACTATTCTCAGAATCTGCTGATGGAACGATAGCCGCAAAAATTGCTGCAATCATCGGTGGAGTGCAATTGCTCACGTTGACTAAAACAAACGTGACGATAACGGTTCCGATTACTGCAACGTCGGGAACGGCTGCTAGCCCGACAGTTATCACTACGGACACTCCTCACCAGGCAACACTTCTCAATGGTTGGACGAATAGCGGCGCCAATGCCAATGGACTCTGGTATAAGCTGCTTTCAACGGGAAGCGTAGAACTTACGATTGACATACTCCCTCCTAACGCGGTTGTAGGTAACAGTGTATGTTTCACGTTGCCTCTTGGGTATCGTCCCCAGACGCCAAAGAATCTAGGGCCAATTGGTTGGAATAATCCGCAGGTAAACAACTCCGCATCGCTTCCGTGGGTTTTTGTTGCCTCAAATGGGAACATAGTGATAACAGGCATAGAGGTTGCCAACATTGGCATGTTCGGAACATACACCCTTCCCCTCTGGTAAAGGATAACCATGTCAGACACAACGGCTAATCCTGTGATCCCTCGGCTAACTGGAAAGTTTAGTCTTTACGATACCCCCGATGGCGGTATCCATATCGCCTACCTTCCCGATGGTACCGAGGAAACACAGCACTTGGAGCTACCAGGTAAGGCTATCCAGCTAGCAAAAATGCTGGACTCAGGAAAGATGAACCCCCTATCTCTTATGCGGATGATGGGAGGTCAAGCGTGAGACCGCTTGCACCGCTAGCAGTAAGGCAGCTAGCCGCATGGGAGGGAGTAGCGAAGAAATGGATACTTATTCCGGTCTACCTCCGTACCGAGGAAGGACACAGACTCGGGCCGGATGTATGGCAGTTGCATTACACGTGCGGGGGCATGGAAGCTCACCGAAATGATGCCTCACCGTACGGGCCATGCGGTCAGGGAATCCTCATGATTGACAACGGGAGCGGTTCGTTTTACACAACCGCTGAGCTAGTTCTAGCGGCTGTTACCGCGCACATCAGGAATGTTCACCGTGATCTAGAGGATATGGTGTACGGCAATGCGTAAATATGTTCTTGCGATCGACTTGATACTACTGTTCACATGCGCGTTGATCCTGATAATTGACCTCAAGATCAAAAATGATCTCATACAAGAAGCAATCAAGCTAGACGGGAAAATCAATGAGCAAAGAAGATATACGGGCGACGATAATATTCATTCTGTTGTATCTGGGAATCTATCTAACGGTGATGTACCTATGGACCCATCCCTATCATCTCCGAACCCTACAGCGAACGGTGCAGGGACACGTAAACCGCGTACGCGGCGCGCGGCCAGCGCTAACAGGGGCACAGGAAATGCTAATACGGGAGTTTCGGGACAGGATAACACGGTGGGATCATGAGCAAATGGGAACACGGGATTAATGAAAAGGTAGTTATCAACCTTGATCATGGCGGCAGTAAGCATGTCATGTGTGCATGGGATGATTGTGAAGCTGATGGCTACGAGCTATATAAGCTGACGATTAACTACGGGCAAGCCGAGACGCCGCATATCGTAACCCATGTGTTCTGTTGCGAGCGGCATAAGCAATACTTTATACACGGTTCCATTCATGATGCGGCTTACGGGAAATTGCCCGCTGGTTTCCGGCGTAGTTGCATCTGAATTGACCCTCGCAATTGCGGAGAATAAAGGCTAGAATAGGCTTATGGAATACCTAAAGCTCGGTCTGCACATTTGGGTATCTGTCCTGATTATGGGCACCCTATGGCGTCTTATCTCTTATCATCTTATCGCTTCCCCTAACGAGTCTCTTTGCCATCTAGGCCGTGCCATGGCACAGCAATACTAAGGATAAAATGTTATGCCTAATGCTGCCGTAGGCGCGTCCCCTTCGGGGGCATCCGCTACCTCTAGTGGGGGTGGCGCGGCTAGTGCTAACCCATTCCAAATTGCAACCAACCTCTATTGCGAGAAGAACCTACAGGGATTCGTAACATCCCAGGTATTGACAGCTGGTGCTATCCAGCAGGGCGGATCGGTTAACGCTGGTCAGTATCTTCGCGCGGTTCGTATTATGCTCCGAACCGTTACCGCCGGAACGGGTACCGCTGCAACAGTCAACCCCGATGGACCCCCATCCGTGTTCTCCGGTATGGACCTAACCAATGTTGACGGGTCCGAAATTCTGTTCAATATGACCGGGTTTGCATACGTAGTTCGTGAAAAATATTTTCGGCCCTGGCTATGTGACCCGATGCACCGGTATGACTGGATCGCCGCAGTAGGTGGCTCTACCCCATCGGCAGGAGCCTGCACGATCTCGCTAATGCCTGAGATCAGGTTTTCGGCTGGTGTGCTAGCCAACACTGACACTCGATCGCAATATCGATTTGATTACACGCTAAACGGTGGATCTCTTTTCCTAACGGGTATGACTACCTATCCGACAGTGACAGTCATTCCATATATGGATGCTTGGGCGCAGCCGGATGCCACGGATTTGCAAGGTACCCCGAATCAACCTGTACCCCCTGGTGTAAACCTACAGTCAAAGGCACGTCACCAGCTATTCCAGCTTAACGGCGTTGGTACTGACAATACCCTGTTGTCTACCCTTACCGGGAATGCTATTCGGGCTATGGCAATCGTCACCCGTAACTCGGCTGGTATCCGCGCGGATGGATTCTCTGACCCGTTCTACTGGTATCTTGATAACCGCTCACTGGGTCGTCTTAACCCCGACATGATCCGACAGTGGCAAGAGGATTTCTATGGTGGAACTAGCGTTAGCGGTTTCTCTACAGCGAATGTTGGTGCTACCTCTACCGCTGGTGTTGCTACCGCGTCGGTTACCAACAATAACGCTATCGATCCCATCGGGGCAACTGGCGTATATACGGGTGCAGGGTCCGAGGATGTAGGGGTCTACGTGTTCCCGAGATGGATCGATCCTGGCAACTTGAATGGTCAGGGGTGGCTCTATTCGGCCAACTCAACCAAGCTCCTATTTGAATCGTCAACCGCTACCGCACTAGGGGCGGGAGGTACGGCCGAACTGATCAGTGATGAAGTTTATCCGGTCGGTCAGGTTGATCCGAATCTTGTGGATATCTAAGTAGGGGAAAGTCGTGTACTTTTCAAATCCTACATCATCATTTGGTTATTACCGGGGCTCCCCAATGTACGGGGGGCAGGGTAGCGGCAACGGCCCGACCGTATCCGGAACCGGTCAATTCGCGCAAGGGACAGGACCTGTGAATAGCACTAATCAATGGAATCCGACTATCCTTTACATGTTCGCCTTGATCATTGCTGAAATGGTGATCTTTGGTTTCCTCGCCCGTCGCGTATAAGGAATGATAGCAATGACGAAATCAAAGCCTGTAGTTGAGCCGGAACCCCCGGTTGATGATAGTCCTAAGTCAGTGTTTGACCTATTCCACCGTATTGTGGATAAGCTCCCTTTGCATGAGCAAGAGAAGTCAGACCTGCATGACGATATCGACACTGTTGCCCCCGATGATGACGATACCCCGGTAGAAGAAACGGAGGTTCCTGACAATGGGAACACTAACTAACGGTAAATTCTGGATCGGCGTTATTGCTGGCGTAGTGCTTTACTACGTCTATCAGACGCACATTAAGAAGGGTGCATCATAGTGAAAGGGGAAGTGGTTGGTGCATTCGTCGTTGTCGTCTATCTTGCTGCGCTATTCGTACTGGTGCGACCTAACTCTCAGGGTCCGACTCTTGTTAACAATGTGTCTAACGGTCTAACCGGGCTGATTAAGGCTGCTACTGGCGGGGGCACATGGTGACATGCCTAATACCCGTAAGCGGAATGTTAACCCTGGTGCTACCGCTAATGCCAAGCTAGGCGCATGGCGGGGTTTTTCACCAGGGGAATACGGGGTCAACCTGCAATACGGGGTTGATAATCCCCCGCCATCCGGCAACCTAGGTCAGACATACGTGTCCGGTATGCCAACCGGGAGACTGCCGGTTAACCGTGCGCTCGGGGGTCAACCCCCCGGCGCTACAGGCGACGGTATACCGGGCCGACGGGTAGCCAGGGCAAGCGGTAACCCTGACACATCCACCGATCCTGTCAACCGGCCACAGGAACCGTACGGGGGCAACAGCGGTGCAGGGTTTCCGCAGTTTGGGGTTAACCGTCCGCTGAATCCGTGGCAGGAATCATCGTGGCGTGGCGGGCAAAACTTCGCTAACGACAAATTGATGACGATGGACAGGCACGTGTTCCTCGCCCGTGGAAACGAGCTATCCGGTCGCCGGTCTGGTAGTACCGACCCTCCGATGGACGGCCCTGCACGCCCCTCTCTCCGGACCGTTAACCGGGTAATCAGCTACCAACAGGGTACCGACATTACCCGTAATCAAGACGACCTTACCCGACCCTATGCGCGTACTCCCGATGGGAAGTATTTCATGGGTACCCAAGGGGATTCATGGTCGCCTGTATACGGGGGTACCCCTGGTCTCTATCAGCCGTACGGAACGTATGCGGGTATCGGGAATGTTCCCCTACAGGGGATACAATCGCCGATCGAGCAGGGTGCACCAGGTGACGGGCCACAATCCTTTAGACCTGGCCCCCCGCACGGGATGCACTCGCCTACCCTTCCCCCGTACTCACAGACT
>Ga0181531_10002054_pt1 | contig 12649 bp, 12 predicted proteins | sample PEATcosm2014_Bin_38_FD_119743 | JGI IMG/M metagenome (GOLD analysis project Ga0181531, IMG submission 119743) | Peatland microbial communities from MTU Mesocosm Facility, Houghton, MI, USA - PEATcosm2014_Bin11_10_metaG | ecosystem: Environmental > Terrestrial > Soil > Wetlands > Peat | place... | reverse complement strand
CGTCGAATTGCGAGCCGTTCGACCAGGCCACGCCCACGTAGTGCACCGAGACCCGTTGCCCCGGGCGGGCCTCCGCGCCGTCGCCCACCACCAGGTCCTCCACCACCAGGTCGACCGGCGGGGGGTCATCGGGAATCGCCACGTCTGGCTTGGGCACTGCGCCTCCTCGGCTGTCGTCCGTCCGGAGCAACCTATCGCTCCGTTGCGGTTCCCACTCCCCCTACCGACGTACGCCCAGCCCCCCGGCCCGTCACGGCCACATGCGCCAGTGCGCAATGTCGAGCGCCACGACGGCTCCGGGGGGCGTCGCCTCCCGATACTGCCAGTACTTGGCTTTCAGCAGGTCAAGGGCGTGGCCGCGCTCATCGCCCTGCTCGATCACCCGCCCCGGCCCGTCGACCCGGACCCACCACAGATCCGCCCACTCTTCGGCGTAGTGGTCCACCAGGAGCGAGCACGACGGGTGCGCCCGCACGTTCTGGAGCCGGCGCAGGGCAAGCGTCGACTTCGGCTTGGCGTCGACCGCGGAGTACACGGTCTCATCGTCGAGGACAAAGCAACAGGGAACGATGTGCGGTCGACCCTCGGGGGTGATCGTGGCCAGGCGGCCCACCCGTGCCGCAGCAACGCGCCGTCGCGCCACCGGGCGGTCCATGACGCGCCAATCTACCGAACGCGAGCCCGCCGCTGCGGCCCGCGTTCACCCGTTACGATGTCGTCCGACACGAACCCAGGGGGGCGCGGATGGCGTGGGACTTCGAGACGGAGCCCGAGTTCGAAGAGGATCTGGTCTGGATGCGGGCGTTCATCGACCGCGAGCTGATCCCCCTCGAGCCCCTCTTCGACCAGCTCCCCCCGGAGGAGTGGCAGATCGTCAAACGGCACCTCCAGGACCAGGTGAAGGAACGCGGCCTCTGGGGGGCGTTCCTCGACCCGAATCTCGGCGGTCGAGGGCTCGGGCAGCTGCACCTGGCGCTGATGTCGGAGATCATCGGCCGCTGCATGATGTCGATGACCATTTTCGGGGTGCAGGCACCCGACAGCGGGAACATGGAGCTGCTGGCACACGGGGCCACCGACGCGCAGAAGGAACGGTGGCTCTGGCCCAATCTGCGGGGCGACATCTCCAGCGCCTTCGCCCTGACGGAACCCTTCTTCGCGGGCGCCGACCCGACCGTGATCGGCACCACCGCCACCAAGGACGGCGAGGAATGGGTGATCAACGGCCACAAGTGGTTCATCACCAACGCCTCGGTGGCCGACATCGTGCTGGTCTTCGCCGAGACCAATCCCGACGGACGCCCCCATCGGCACGCCTCGGTCTTCGTCGTCCCGGCGGGAACCCCGGGCATGGAGATCGTGCGTGACATCGGAACCATGGCCCACCCCGACGTCGAGTACGGGCGCGCCGGAAACCACGCGGAGATCGTCTTCCGCGACTGCCGGGTGCCCGCCGACCACCTGATCGGCCAACCCGGTGAGGGGTTCGTCCTGGCCCAGCAGCGACTTGGCGGCGGGCGCATCCATCACGCCATGCGGTGGCTCGGCCAGGCGCAGCGATCGCTCGACATAATGTGCGAGCGGGCCGTGTCGCGCACCTCGCACGGCAAACTGTTGGCACAGCACCAGATGGTGCAGGACTATGTGGCGCTCTCCCACATGGAGATCCAATCGGCCCGGCTGCTCACCTTCCAGACGGCGTGGAAGATGGACAAGTACGGCGCCGCCGCCGTACGGGCCGACCTCGGCATGGTCAAGGCCCACGTGTCGAAGGTGGTGCTCGCCGTGCTCGACCGCACCATCCAGGTGTGTGGAGCGCTCGGCTACTCGAGCGACCTGCCCGTCGAGTCGTGGTATCGCACGACTCGTTTCGGACCGATCGGCGACGGGCCCGACGAGCTCCACAAGGCCGTACTGGCGCGCACCCTCTTGAAGGGGTACACCCCGGTCGAAGGATGGCCGACAGAGCACCTGCCCAGCCGCCGGCCGGCGGCCGAGGCGAAGTGGGCCGAGCTGCGCGCCCAGGCGGGCCTGACGTCGTGACCGGGGAGGGTCTCGTGAAGAGCGAACGGATCGAGTCCGAGGAGGCACGCTGATGCGGGCGTGGCAAGTGCAGGGCGCAGGAGAGCCGTTGGACGTGCTGCACCTGGTCGAACTCGAACCGCCGGAACCCGGGCCCGGCCAGGTCCGAATCCGGGTCACGGCCGCCGGCATCGGGCTGCCCGATGTATTCATGTGCCGCGGCACGTATCCCTTGACCCCACCGCTCCCTTTCACGTCGGGCCAGGAGGCCACCGGCATCGTGACCGCGGTGGGCGACGGCGTCGACATCCCCATCGGCACGAAGATCATGTGCGTCACCGCCTTCTGGCAGGGGGACGGCTCCTTTGCGGACGAATGCCTGGTGGCCGCCGACTCCGTCTTCCCGGTTCCCGAGGGCCTCACCGACGCCGAGGCGGCGGGCTTCTGGATCCCGCACCTCACCGGGTGGATCGGCCTGGTCGACCGCGGCCGGCTCGTCGCCGGTGATTGGCTGGCCGTGCTCGGCGCCTCTGGGGGGAGCGGGATTGCCGCCGTCCAACTCGGGCATGCGCTCGGCGCCCGGGTCATCGCCGTGGTGAGCGACGAGGAGCGCGCCTCGTTCTGCCGCGGACTCGGGGCCGATGTGACGCTCAACCGCCGCGACGGGCCGCTCGCCCCCGCGCTGCGCGAGGCCACCGGCGGGCAGGGCGTCGACCTCATTTACGACCCGGTCGGGGGCTCGACCGCCGAGGATGCGGCCGGCGCGCTGGCCCGTTACGGCCGGCTGCTGGCGGTGGGATTCGCCAGCGGCGCCTGGCCGAGCTTGGACACCATCAACCTCGTGGTGACCAACACCTCGCTGGTCGGGGTGTTCGCCGGCGGGTACGCGCGTGAGGAGCTCGACGCCATCTTTGCCAGCCTGGCCACGTTGGTCGGCGAGGGCCGGCTCCGCAACGCGGTGACGGCCCACATCCCGTTCGACGAGTTGAACAGTGCGCTCGACCGCATGGCCCGAGGCGGGGTGGTCGGCAAATGGGTCCTGGTCCCATGACGGGAGGGGGGATGAAGGCATGACGGATGCACCAGCCGCTGCACCAGCCGACGGGATCGATGTGATCGGCCCGGGCAAGGTGGCGGTGGTGACCGGCGCGGCCAGCGGCATCGGGCGCGCTCTCGCCGAGGCGTTCGCGGCCGGCGGTTCCGCCGTCGTGGTCGCCGACCTCGACGGCCCCGGGGCGGAGGCGGTCGCGGCCGGCATCCGGGACTCGGGCGGCGAGGCCGAGGCGATGGTTGTGAACGTCGCCGATGCGGCGGCAGTCGACCGGTTGGCGGCGGGCACCCTAGAGCGGTTCGGGCGCGTCGACGTGCTGTGCAACAACGCCGGCGTCTCCACGTTCAATCTGCTCCGGGACCAGACGCTCGACGACTGGCGTTGGGTCTTCGACGTCAACCTCTGGGGCGTGGTCCACGGACTGGCGAGTTTCGTGCCGATCATGCGCAGCCAGGGAACGCCGGGCCACATCGTCAACACGGCCTCTGTCGCCGGACTCCTCAGCGGCGTGGCCTTCATCGGACCCTACGCCGCCACCAAGGTGGCGGTGGTGTCGATCTCCGAGACGCTGGTCCAGGAGCTGGCGATCGACCAGACCCCGATCGGTGTCAGCGTGCTCTGCCCGAGCTCGGTCGACACCCGCGTTATGGAGTCCGAGCGGGGGCGGCCCCCTGAGCTCGGCAGGGAGCACCGGACCGAGATGGCCGAGTCCGTGCGCCTGGCCATCCGTGACTCGTTCACCGGGCCGTCCGGGCTGACGCCGGCCGAGGTGGCACGCCGCGTGCTCGCCGCCATCCGCGCCGGACGGTTCTGGATCATCACCCATCCGGGGGAACGACCCGCAGTGGAAGCGCGCGTCGCCGGCATGCTCGCCGAATACCCGGCGGAGTAGCTTCGCCGCCGTGGAGAAGATCGAGATCTCCGTCGGGGATCGGATATTCCGCGCTCTGACGAGCGGCCCGGACGAGGGGAGGACGGTCGTGTTGCTGCACGGCTTCCCCCAGTCGGCCGGCGAGTGGAGGGCACAGCTCGGCGCGCTCGGAGCCGCCGGCTACCGGTGCGTCGCCCCCGACCAGCGCGGCTACTCCCCCGGGGCCCGTCCCCCCACGGTAGAGGCGTACGCCATCGACCACCTCGTCGGTGACGTCCTCGACCTCTGCGACGAGCTCGGAGCCGAGCAGGTCGACCTGGTGGGTCACGACTGGGGAGCCATTGTGGCCTGGGTGCTGGCGGCGCAGCATCCCGAGCGCCTGCGGACGCTGAGCGCGGTGTCCGTTCCCCACCCCGAGGCGTTCGCCGACGCCTATGCCTCGCCGAGCAGCAAGCAGCGCGAGATGTCGAGCTACATCGACGTCTTCCGCCGCGCCGGCGACGGGGAACGCATGCTGCAGGGCGACGACGGGCGCGGCCTCCAACGGATGTTCGAACACGTCGGGCTCGACCCTGCGGCCGCGGCCGAGCACGCCGGGGTCCACGGTGAGCCCGGTGCCCTCACGGCGGCGCTCAACTGGTACCGGGCGACACACCCGACAACGATGCGAGGGGTTCCCCCGGTTGCGGTACCGACCTTGCTCGTCTGGAGCACCGCCGACCCTGCCATCTCCCGCGAGGCCGCCGACGGCTGTGCGCAGTACGTGACCGGGCCCTTCCGCTACGAGGTGCTCGAGGGCGTCGATCACTGGGTGCCCGAACTCGACGCCGAGCGCCTGAACGGTCTACTGCTGGCGCATCTCGACGCGTACTGAGCCGCGCCCCGACACTCTCGGACCCTGCTCGGGGTCGAAAATTGGGCTGCTGTTGGGATCGGGTGGGCAGTCGGGAGACATTGGATCGACAAGATAGGTCCATGTCACCGTGCTCGGCCCCACACTCCCATGGCAGTACGCGGTGAACCTCAGGCGTAAGGGGAGAACCGCGCTCTTGAACCGGGTCGAAGAGCCACAGCAGACCGCAGCGGACACTGCTGTGGACACCGACGCGGGCACCGAGCCCCGCCCGGGGACCGCCAACACCGGTGAGTCGGTGCAGCCGTCCGGTGTCTTCACCATGATCCTGCTCCGCTCCCTCGAGGAGCGTCTTTCGGTCGACCAACTCCAGGACCTACTCCAAAAGGCCGGCGAGACGTGCACCGTCGCCGAGTTCAAGGAGACCGCGGCGTCGACCTCTCTTGAGCAGTTCACCCGACTGCGCCGCGAAGCCGACCTCGTACTCGGACTCGGCCCGAATCGTCGTCGCTGACCGAGAAGCTTGGCGCGCAGGCGCACGAGGGCGGCGAGCCCCGGTCCTAGTCGCCCGTGTGGACCGCCACCGCGGCATCGGGCTCGAGCACCCTGAAGCTGAAGCTCTCTTCGAGGTAGAGCCGCACGACGTCGGCGTCGTGATCGAGATACCCGATGGACAGATCCTGTCCGGAGTCGAGGATGAAATCCCCGCCGCGCAAGCTGAGCACGACCCCGCCCTGAACGCCGGGCGACCACACCAGTGGGCCTCCGAGGATTCTGTGCAGGTGCTCGAAGAGCAGATAGCCCCCGTGCTCGGTCGTCTCGACGATCCGCGTGTACGTCTCGGGGCAGATGGCCAGCCCGTAGGGTCCATCGATCCCGGACTGCCGCAGCGCGTCCACCGCCTTGGCCACGGCATTGGGATATTTCTCTATGTCAGAGCCGTGCACGATCGGCGCATGCGAGGTGCTCTCGGTAATGCCGGTGATGCCGCCCGCCCCGTAGCCGTGGAAGACCGTCACGTTCTCCCCGATGGCGATCTGGCGCACCGCCTCGTCCAGCTCTTCGAAGTCGATGTCGATGGCGCCCCGGTCGCCGTCGTCCAGCTGGACCCGCGAGACCTTGAACTCGGCCCGGAGCTCGACCAGGGGCAGGACCTTGCGGTGGGCCGCCGCCACACCCTCGGACGGCCCCGCGATGGTGGTGATCCGGCCCAGGTTGGTGGCGGAGTGCGACCAGCCGTGCGGCCCGTCGAAATCGACCAACTTGCGGGCGGCGAGATAGGTGGTCAGCCGTCCCTTGGCCTCATCGTCAACGAGCTGCCAGCCCGTATCGGTGATGGGCGCCAGGTCCCGGTGCAGGTGGTTCATCGCTCTACTCCCTTGAGGCTCCCGATAGCCAACGAGCCCGACTCGGCACTCGGGGCAGCAGGCCCGTCGCCGTCGGCGTCGCCGGTCCCGACCTCGGTGATCGGTTCGGTGGTGAACAAGAACTTGCGCAAGTTGGCGTCGAGCGCGGGATCACGGCGCCGGATCCATTCGAGGGCCATGGCGGCGTGCTCCTTCTCGTCGTCCCGGTTGTAGGCCAGGACAGCCGCCAGGGTGGGGTCGGAGGTCGCGTGCACCCTCTGGTCGTACCAGTCGATCGCCTCGAGCTCCTCGCGCAGAGAGGTCATGGCCCGGTGGTAGTCCACGGTCGCCTCGCCGAGGAGCTCCCGTTCCTCGTGTAGCCCTTCACTTGCCATCGACGGCGTCACCTTCCTGCATCATTCGCGACACGGCCGTCACGTCGGCCCTCCGCCACACTATTTGCGCCCACCCTAGAGCATGCGCGGCGAGCGTCCACCCCTGTGACCAGCCCCGACCCTCACGCTGTGTAGGTGCGCTCCCCTCCCACGATGGTGGTCGCCACGTGCCCGCAGTGCGGCTCAAGGAGCGCGGTGCGCAGTGGGACGTCGAGGAGGCAGAGATCGGCGGCCGCCCCGGGGGTGACACGGCGGCGCGGGCCCCCCGGATGCTCCGGCGGGCCCAAAAAGAGATCCAGGGCCGCCGCCGGCTCCAGCCCACGGTCCGCTCCGACCCGGGCGCCGCTGGCCGCCCGGCGCTCGATCGCCGCCCGGATGGCGACCCAGGGGTCGTCGGGGCCGAACGGGGCGTCGGTGCTCCCGCCCACCGCCACCCCGCCCTCCTGCAACGAGGCACACCGGTAGAGGTCCGGCCGGTCCGCCGGCTCGACCTCGGCCAGATACGCGTCCCCCCTCGCCGCGAGGAACGCCGGTTGGGTGACGACCGTCAGGGACAGCTCCCGCAGGGAGGCCACGGCCTCGAGGGGGACCACCGATGCGTGTTCGACGCGGTCGCCGGGGGCGCCGCCCTCCGCGCGCCAGGCGGCGAGGGCGAGGAGGAGCCCGGCGCGGCTGACACAGTGCACCGCCACGGCCCGACCGGACCGATGGGCCCGGGCGAACCCCTCGCTCACCTGGTCGAGCGAGGGGAGGGCGTGGTCGGTGATGAGGATCTTGACCGGCCCCTGCCGCAGCGGGCGAGGGGGCGCAGTCTCGCTGAGCTCGGGCCCTCCGGTGACCCAGACCGTCACGGGCAACGCGCCGGAGCGGACCGCGTCGGCGATGGGCTCGAAGTACGCGGCGACCGCGGCGGGCGTGCAGTCGGTCACCCCGGTGACGCCGTACGAAGCCAACCGCCGGCCCACCGCGGCCAGGTCCGGCAGGCCGCCGTCGGGCAGCCGGCCGGGCACGCGGTCGGGCAGCCGGCCGGGCACTCGGCCGGGCAGGCGGCCGCGCAGCCAATCGTCGAGCCGGAACAACCGCCCCGTCGGGCGCTGCAGATGGTCGCGTTCGATGCCCTCCTGCGCAGCCTCCGGTGCGCCCACCTCCTCCAGGGCGACCGTGCTCAGGACCCACAGGGCGCCCGACCGGTGCTGCACGCGCACCGCCCTCCCGGGGGCGAGCGCATCGAGACGCCACCGGTCCAATGGCCCGTCGCGCCCCTCGTCGTAGCCCACGGCCCGGATGGCGGCGCCAGGGGCAGCCAGCGCGTCGGCGCGTCGGATGGCGCCGTCCAGACCGCCCGACACGTCGACCGACACCGCGGCCGCGGCCATGGAGAGAAGGTGGAGATGGTGATCGTGCAGCCCAGGGAGCAGCGCGCCGCCGCCGCACTCGACGACCAGGTCCACGCCGCTCGTGCCGCACCGGGGGCCGACCGTGGCGATGACGCCCTCTTCGACCCGGACATCGACGCGCACGCCGTCGACCTCGGCGTCGCGCAGCACGAGCGAGCTCACGCCGGGAGCCCGCGCAGCACCCTGGCCGTGTCGGATCCCAGCGGCGGTGCCGGTCGGACGACCGGGCGCGCCCGGGGCGGCTGGGCCGGCACCCCGGGGACACCGAGGGCCGGGCCGGCCACGGCGGCCGCCAGTGGCGCCATGGCGACACTCAACAGCCAGCGACCCCCGGCGACGAGCGCCTCGAGCACGGCGGCCGCGGCCACCAGGCCGCAGACGGGGTCGGCGACCGCATCGGCGAGGAAGCATGGCCCCTGTTCGTCACCGGCGACCAGACCGCCGGCCACCGCGGCCACGTCGCCGAACCCCACGCGCCCGGCCTGGCCCGGTCCACGGCCGTGGCTGGTGATCGACGTCCACACCTGGGGGCCGGCCGGCCGGCGCAGCACCTCCGCCGCCGTGATCCCCATCTGCTCGAGCCCACGGGGGCGTGCGCTCTCGATCACGACATCGGCGGCATCAAGGAGTCGCCGCAGGTCCCGCCGTCCCCCCGCGGTGGCCAAGTCGAGCGCCACCGATTGCTTCTGCCCGTTCATGAGGTCGAAGAACGCCGCCGGCCCACGGCGGGCGCCGTCGGGCCGCGCCCGCGCCTCGACCTTGACCACGTCGGCCCCGGCCGCCGCGAGGAGTTGCCCGCACAACGGCCCGGCCCACAGAGAGGACAGGTCGACCACCAGCGCCCCTTCGACGGCGCGGGGCAGCCCGCCGGCCTCGTCCAGGCACGCCGCCTCGAGGGGGAGGCCGAAAGCCGGGGCGGCGGGGCGCCCGACGGAGGAGAGGGCCGCAATGGGCAGGCCGAGCAGCGCGGCCCGGTCATCGAGTGCGGCGGCCTCGCATTCGGCGGCGATCCGCTCCACGGCCGGCCAGGGGTCGTCGGGGGGGACGTCGGCGCACAGCCAGGCCCCCAGGGCGGCGATGTCGTCGGGGCGGGCCAGGGACACGGCGAGCCAGCCGTCGGCCGTGCGCACGAGGCGCGTGCTGCCACCGCAGCTGATGGTGCCGTTACGGGTCAGGTTCGAAAGGGCGGCCCGCTCCCCCAACAGGGCGAGCCCGTCCACCGCGGCCCGCCCACCGCTCCGGGTCGCTACCACGCCTTCGGCCAGTTCGACCAGGTCGACCAGTGCCGGCGGTGCGCCGAGTCCGGGCCCGTCCGGCCTCCCGGTCAGGTCCATGGCGCCGCTCGCCGCCCACGCCCTGCCCCTACGATCCACCACTCGATCCTGCCACCGGCGAGAGGGGTGGCCGCAACGGTGTCCGGTATGGTCGCGGCATCCGCGTTCTCACCACATCCGACGGCGAGCTGGCGGCGCTCGTGTGCTCGCCCTTCGGCGCCGAGACACTCTCGGATCCGAGCGGCCTGGTGGTGGTCACCACCCCGGACGACTCGGTCCCCGAGGCCGGCGTGGTGGATCGCCTGGCAGCGCTGCCCTGCATCGTCGTCGCCGTAGGGCGGCGCCCCGGCGACCAGCCCCCGCTGGCCGACGTGACCGAGGAGGAGGGCGTGGCGTCGGTCGACGACGTCGTGCGCGTGGTGGAGGGCAATCCGGTGGCGGCCACCGCACTCGCGCTGTGCCTGCGGGAGGCCCCCTCCTCGCTCGGCCGCGCCCTAGTGGCGGAGTCGGCCACCTACTCCCTGCTCCAGGCCGGCCCGGAATTCGCCCGGTGGCGGGCTGCCCGCCCGGTGCGTGAGGGCAGACGGCCCGGGGGCCCGGCCGTCCGGGTGGAACGCCAAGACGACCGGCTCGTCCTCACGTTGGACCGCCCCCACGTCCGCAACGCACTGGATCGGGCCATGCGCGACGGGCTCCTCGAAGGGCTGGCGCTCGCCGCCGCCGACCCCTCCGTCGGCGACGTGCTCCTGCGGGGCGAGGGTCCCAGCTTCTGCAGCGGCGGGGACCTCGATGAGTTCGGCAGCTTCACCGATCCGGCCTCGGCCCACCTCGTGCGGCTGGCCGCCAGCATCGGGCGAGCGATCGACGCGCTCGGGTCCCGCATCGTGGCCCATGTCCACGGCCCCTGTGCCGGCTCGGGCGTGGAGCTCCCGGCCTTCGCCCCCCGGGTGGTGGCCCGGCCCGATTTCTCGGCGACGCTGCCCGAGGTGGGCCTCGGGCTCATCCCCGGCGCCGGCGGCACGGCGAGCATCACCCGACGCGTGGGCCGCCATCGCATGGCGCTCCTGGCCCTCAGCGGGGCGCGCATCGACGCGGCCACTGCGTTGGCATGGGGGCTGGTCGACGCGGTCACCGACGCAGACGGTCAGCCCGCCTAGCCGGTCAGAACACCTAAGTTGGCGCCCCGGGACGCGACGTCGGGGAACCCCGTGCCTGCCGTCGTCCCCGACGAGAGGAGAGGGAACATGCCGGGACCACTTGAAGGCGTTCGTGTGGTCGAGGTGGCGAACTGGACGTTCGTCCCGGCGGCCGGGGCCGTCCTGGCCGACCTCGGGGCCGATGTGATCAAGGTCGAATCCCCCACCGGCGACCCCCAGCGGGCGCTGCGGAACCTGCTGAACATCGACCAGGACGGCCCCAACCCGTTCCTGGAGGTACCCAACCGGGGCAAGCGCAGCTTCACGGCCGACCTCTCCCTCGAAGGCGGACGGCAGGCGCTGGCCCGGGTGCTGGCCACGGCCGACGTGTTCCTCACCAGCAACCTGGCCCCCATCAGGCGGAAGCTGCACATTGAGGTGGAGGACATCCGGGCCGCCAACCCGCAGATCATTTACGTGCGGGGGACCGGCTGGGGCCCCCACGGCCCGATGGCCGACGTCGGCGGCTACGACGTCGCCTGTGGCTGGGCCACCAGCGGCATGGCGTACAAGATGTCGGTGGGGGGCGATCCGCTGACGCAGCCGCCGGCCTTCTTCGACCTGCAGGGAGCCAACACGATCGCCGGTGCCGTCGGGATGGCGCTCTTCAAGCGCGCGCGCACCGGCGAGACCTCGGTCATCGACGTCTCGCTCATGCATGTGGGCATGTGGGCTCTGGCGCCCGACATCACCGGCACGCCGTACTCGGGGGCGACCGGCCTCGGCGACCGCACCAAGGCCCCCAACCCCGTCGTCAACACCTACCGCACCAGCGACGGCCGCTGGCTCTACCTGGTCCTGCTGCAGGCGGCGCGTTTTTGGGCCGAGCTGTGCACCCTCCTCGGTGTTCCCGAGCTCATCGACGACGAGCGCTTCGCCGACGACGCAGCCCGCTATACCAACCGGGTGGCATGCGTCGCCGCGCTCGACGAGATCTTCGGGTCGAAGACGCTGGACGAGGTGCATGAGCTCCTCGACGGCTTCAGCGGTGTCTGGGCCCCGGTGCTGCGGCCGTCGGAGATCCCCGACCACCCCCAGGTCGAGCCCAACGGGTACTTCCCCGTCATCACGCCGCAGAGCGGGAACCCGTTCAACCTGGTGGCGGCCCCCATGCGGTTCGACGACGAGCCGACCGTGCCCCGGGGGGCGGCTCCCGAACTGGGCCAGCACACCGAGGAGATCCTGCTGGAGACGGGCCTCGACTGGGACGAGATCAGCCAGCTCCGCGAGAGCGGCGCCTTGGGATAGGGCCCTACGAAGAGCTCTGCGCTAATACTGTTCCGGCAGCGAATGCTGTTTGGTAGTGGACGACGATACGGCTACGGAGTGCGTCCCCGTTCGACTGTGATCTCGCCGTTAGCATGTCGTTCGAAATGCTGGTTCGTCCGATGTTGGCGCGCGACTGGCGCACGGTCAGCAAGAACCCGCTGTTCTGGGTGATCATCGGCTTGTTCGTTGCCGAGACCATCATCGCCGGCACTCGCACGAACCGGACGTACGACTCGCCGAGCTACCTGACGCTGCATTTCGCGGGCGAGCGGCTTTGGACCGTGCCGGTGGCGTTCACCATCCTCGGTTCCGACCACTTGCGGGTCATCGGCCAGTCCGTCTTCGCTGCCGCGAGCTGGTCCACGCTGATCTGGGTGCTGGCCGCCCGCATCAGCTCGAGAGTCCTGCGCATCCTGCTCGCCCTCGCCGTCGTCTTGGTCCCGCTGGCATTTGCCGTCCGGCAATGGAATGTCGAGATACTCAGCGAAAGCATCTTCACCTCGTTGGTCGTGCTCCTGCTGGCCGCCATGATCGTCTTCCTGCGCCGCGCGACCCGTTGGACCCTTGCCGCGGCCGCCTTCGTTGCGTTCTGGTTGGCCTTCTGTCGCCAGGCGGTGGTGCCCGTGATGTTCCTCGTCGGGATGACTGTCCTCGCGGCGGCGATCTGGGCGAGGAATCGTCGCCTGGTAGCGGCGCTCGGCCTGGCAATCATCGCTATGGCGATCCCCGCCGAGGTGATCTCCCTCGCAGGATCGTCGACGATAGAGAGGGTCAATTCGGTCACAGTGATCGAAGATCGGGTCATGACCAGTCCAGGGGAGCTTTCCTACTTCGTGAAGCACGGGATGCCGGTGGACAAGCTGGTCCGGGAGTACAGGGCCGATCCGGCGGTGCCTCTGGCCGTAGCGGCGGACCCGCCTGTGGCGAGGTGGGTGAGCGCCCACTTCGACAGCACCTACGTCGGCTATATCGTGT
>Ga0181531_10002052_pt1 | contig 12652 bp, 16 predicted proteins | sample PEATcosm2014_Bin_38_FD_119743 | JGI IMG/M metagenome (GOLD analysis project Ga0181531, IMG submission 119743) | Peatland microbial communities from MTU Mesocosm Facility, Houghton, MI, USA - PEATcosm2014_Bin11_10_metaG | ecosystem: Environmental > Terrestrial > Soil > Wetlands > Peat | place... | reverse complement strand
TTGTTCCAATTGCGAGGGCCGCCCGACCAGAGCGTTGCGTCATTAAGTTGAAGGTGCTCATCCGCGACCCCGCCGAAAACCATTGCGCCAAGGCGACCATTGCCGATGGGTAACGCCTCGGTCCACTGGCTCGCGGGGTGTGTATATTTTAGCGATAGATCCGCACCGCATGCGGTCGCCATCAACACCAGTGAGACTGCCGGCAAAACCAGCAATTTCGGGCGGGGAGTTTTCATTCGATGGAAGCTTGATTTCGATTCACACAATAGGTCTGCGTCGCCCGGGATTTCAAGGCGCTGTGATTGCCCACTCTTGAGCATCGAGATCGCTGGGGACTGCACGAATTACCTGGCCGATGATCGCTTCCGCGGAAATTGGGGCGTTAGACCGCCTTCCTCAAAGGAATTCATGTATTCTATGGATTTCAGCTCGGATCCGAGCAATTGGCTGGGCCCCGTCTGGATCATCGTGAATTACTTTGTTTGGAAGGGGCTTAGGGTTGTGTCCCTGAAATACACGAAAGAAGTCTTTCGAGTTTCAGGAAGATGGAATCGGCCGTGGCAATCCAGGCGAAGAGTTGAGCGGTTTGGTTGTAAGCGGCAATAAAGGAATCGATGGTCTGGACGAGGTCCTTCACGCTGGTGAAGGAGCCGCGCCGGATCGCCTGCCGGGTGATGATGCCGAAGAAGATTTCGACCTGGTTGAGCCATGAGGAATAGGTCGACGTGAAGTGAAAATGGAAACGGGGGTGCCGGGCCAGCCAGACCTTCACCTTTGCATGGCGGTGCGTGGAGTAGTTATCAACGATCACATGGACATCCAACTCCGGCGGAGTATTGGAGTCGATCTGGCGCAGGAATGAGATGAACTGCTCATGCCGATGGCCCGGTTTGCAGCGGCTGATCACTTTGCCCGTCGCCACATTCAAGGCCGCAAAAAGAGTGGTGGTCCCGTGTCGGCAGTAATCGTGGGTATAGCCTTCCAGGTATCCTAATCCCATGGGGAGCGCAGGCTGGGTGCGTTCGAGAGCCTGGCACTGGCTCTTCTCATCCACGCACAGTACCAACGCCTTGTCAGGGGGCGACAAATACAGTCCGGTTACATCCACGACCTTCTCGACGAAGTTGGGATCGGTCGAAAGCTTGAAGCTTTGATGGCGATGAGGTTGGAGCGCGAAGGTGCTCCAAATCCGTTGAACCGTGGATTTGGAAATATCGTGCTCCAGGGCGAAGCTGCGGCAACTCCAGTTGCTCCCCTTCTTGGGTTTGGCGTCGATGGTCTTCTGTAATAACTCCGCCACGCGTTCTTCGCCGATGGTGCGCGGCCGCCCGGGGCGAAACTCATCGCGCAGCGCTGCGACTCCGCCTTGCTTGAAGCGGTCCCTCCACTTGCAGGCCGTCTGGACGCTCAGTTTTAGTTCCGCAGCCACTTCGGGAGTACCGCGGCCCGCCCCGCACAGCAGCACGATCTTGGCGCGCGTGGCAATCCCGGATGGGATGCTTCGCGTTCTCACAAGATCAGTCAGTTCCTTCTGTTCAGTCTCGTTCAATTTGAGTCCAATGATAGGGCGTCCGCGTTTCATGCACCCTGCATATCGCAAACCCGACGTTTATTCCATTTATTTCAGGGACACAACATTAGGCGAGTGCGCTGAGAATGCTGCCGGAGGAGGATTGTGAAGGGACAGCGACGGAAGTGCTGGTGCTACTATTGGATGATGTGGTGGGAGCCGAAATTCCACTGCCGCCTGCGGTAACACTGGAACGGCTGTGATGATGGTGCCCGTTTTTCATTGCAGTCTTCAGCGTCGCAAGAGCTGTCTGTGCGCTTGAGGAATCACCGCTTTGGAGAGAGGTTTGCAACTGGGTCAGGGCTTCACCCAGCGGGCTGTTGGCTGCAGGGGCGCCAGAAGCGGAATTGCTCAGTGCCTTCTCGAGAGAGGTAAGGGCTGTTTCGGCGCCGGATGTATTCCCCTGGGCAATGTCCGTTTGCAGGGTTTTCAAAGACTGCACTATCGGGTTCTGACTTGAGGATCCGTTTACGGAGGAGGACGGCGTGTAGGGGGATATGGCGGAGATGCTCATTTTCGGCGTTACTGGAGGATTCGGGTATTCGGCGGTCTTATGAGTGGTGATTCATGTATCGGCGGAAGTGCAGGTTAATTTAGGAAAAACCAACTGGCCAGAGATGACGCCCAGCATATTAAGCCCGGACCCGATCCCTTACGCCATTGCCCCGATCCGGTCGCCTTTCTAAATTGATGCCACGAGCACGATGCCATTTACCATCCCGAATCCTCATAAGTCACTCTCTATCAATGGAGCGGGTGACGAGACTCGAACTCGCGACATCTTCCTTGGCAAGGAAGTGCTCTACCAACTGAGCTACACCCGCGTTAAAAACGCTTCGTTTCCGGGCCGGCCGGCGTGGGACCGTCCGGCAGGGGAAGCGGGTTGGAAAACTAGAGGAATTCCCCGCGGTTGCAAGCGGTTTTTCGCCGGGTGGTTTCCGATTCATTGAGCGCGAAAGGTTTGGATTTTCGCCGCCGGTTTCGCTGGTTTAGGATACCCCGATGCACACTCAATCGGCTGATACGGCCCTGCTCAAGGTGGCGCGGCTCCGGGAGATCGTCGCTGCTTTGCGGGCCCCGGGCGGCTGCCCATGGGATCGGGAACAGACTCACGCCAGCCTCCGGGGCGGGGCGATCGAGGAGGTTTACGAAATGGTCGAGGCGATCGACGCGGGGGACGACGCGCATTTCAAAGAGGAGCTGGGGGATTTGCTCCTCCAGGTGGTCATGCACGCGCAAATCGCCGAGGAGGAGGGCCGGTTCGATCTTGAGGGAATTGCCGCCGAGGTCTCGGAGAAACTGGTGCGCCGCCATCCGCACGTCTTTGGTGAGAAGAAGCTGGGCGACAGCGAGGCCGTGCTGAAACAATGGGACGAGATTAAGAAGATGGAGCGCGAGAGCAAGGGCGCACCTGCAAATGCCTCCGCGCTGGACGGCGTCTCAGCGGCGCTGCCCGCATTGATGCGGGCCGAGAAGATGCAAAAACGGGCCGCGCGGGTCGGTTTCGATTGGGAGCACGCGGCGGCCGTAGTGGACAAAATTCGCGAGGAAGTGGCCGAAGTGGAGGAGGAGATTAGGCGAGGGGATCGGGCGAAGCTGGAGGACGAGTTGGGAGACCTGCTCTTCGCGGTAGTGAACCTCACGCGGAAATCGAATTTCGAAGCCGAGATTCTCCTAAACCAGGCCACAAAGAAATTCGTGCGCCGTTTTCAGGCGATGGAGTCCGAGGTCGCGAAACTCGGCAGAAACCTGGTCGCAATGTCCCCGTCAGAGACAGACGCCCTCTGGGAGCAGGTAAAGCAGCGCGTTTAATTCCCAAATTGCCCCGGGGGTGGCCGGGGCGTATAGTACGCAGACATGGATCCCCAGATTCGCACGCGGATATACGATTTCCTACTGGATAAAGGCCTGAGGAAGACCGCGCAGCGGGATGCCATCATCGAGGCGGCATTCGGCACCGAGAAGCATTTCACAGCCGACGATTTGCTGGAGATGGCCAGGAAGATCGAGAAATCGGTGTCGCGGGCGACGGTGTACCGGACGCTGCCATTGCTGGTGGAGTGCGGCGTCTTGCGCGAGATGGATTTCGGCAAGGACCAGAAGTATTACGACCCGAATTTCAACGACCATCCGCAGCACAATCACCTGATCTGCGTCGATTGCGACCGCATCGTCGAGTTCGAGGACCGCAACATCGAGACGCTGGAAAACTGCATCACAAAACGGCTTGGCTTTTCCCCGGCATCCAAGAGTGTACGCATCGAAGCGCGATGCGATCAGTTGAAGCTGTTGGGCGAATGCAAGAATCGCCCCAAGCCCGACTAGCGCGGCGCGCTCTCCCCAAGTACCCCCCAAAAAACATGAAACCACGATTTGTCTCCGCGGTAGCCCTGCTCTTTTGCTGCGTGATCCTCGCAGTTGTAGCGGCCTTCGGATACTCCCGGTACAAGGCCTCGCAGGCCAGAAACGCCGAGTTTCAGGCGCAATTGCAAAGCGCCGGGGACAATCAGCAGGGCACGGTGCCCACGCAGATGCCCGCGCAATTGCCGCCGCGCCCCACCTCAGAGGAAGGCGCGCCGGCCGGTCCGTAGTGATTACTCTTCCATCTCTCGCCGGATCTTCGCCACAAGCGCCGGCTGCCGCTGCAACTGCTGCGTGAGGCACTCGATCGCGTGCAGCGTCGGCGGGCTGATGTGATGCTCCATCCCTTCCACATCGTGATGGATCACCTGCTCATCCAGACCGAAGAGCTTGAAGAAATCCGTCAGCAAATGGTGCCGGTGGGTGATATTCCGGGCCAGCGTCTCCCCGGCGGTCGTCAGCACCAGCCCCCGGTACTTTTCGTATTTCAGCAGCCCCTCCGCGTCCAGCCGTTGCACCATATTGGTCACGCTGGCCTGCGAAATCTTGAGCCCGGAGGCGATATCGACCACCCGGGCGTAGCCCTTTGAATTGATGAGCTCGAGAATCCGCTCGAGGTAATCTTCGACAGCGGTGGAGGAACCGAGAGCGGAGGTGGGATATTTGCCGGGCACGCCGAGGGAACATAGGAGAAAGGAGGTGGATAAAAAAGCAAAAAAGGGACTTGCCAAGATGTTGTTTTAATATAATCATGTTAGCGGAACCTAAATTTATGATGGCGCTTCAAATATTTTTGTCTCGGCGATTGAGGGCTCTGCTTCCGCGGAGCGGCGGCGCGCGCGCATGAGCAACCTCCCGGCGGACCTCGATACCCCCCCTCCCAGCATCAGCCTGGAAGATCTGAAGCGCGCCCGCGATCGCCGCCGCGTGCATGAGCATCGGACCGGCCGCCGCTCCTGGAGTCTGCTTTGGCTTCTTGTCGGCCCTGGCATCCTCGTAATGCTCGGGGAAAACGACGGGCCGAGCATGATTTCCTACGCGACGACCGGCGCCGCTTACGGGATCGGCTTCTTCCTGCCCTTCATCGTGCTCACCTTCGCCATGGCCTACGTGGTTCAGGAGATGACAGTCCGCCTGGGCGCGGCAACCAAGCGCGGCCATGCCGAGTTGATCTACGAGCGATTCGGCCGCTTTTGGGGCTTCTTCGCAATGGGCGATTTGGTGCTCGGCAACCTGCTCACGCTGGTCACCGAGTTCATTGCAATCCGCGCCGGTTTGGGTTTCTTTGGCGTCCCTCCCGCTCTCGCGGTATTGGGCGCACTTTTATTGAACGTCGGCGTCGCGTTGAGCCGGCGCTATTGGACCTGGGAGCGGATCGTCCTGGGCTTGGCCATCTTCAATGTCATCTTTGTTCCCGTGGCCATCCTGGCGCATCCGGTCGCCGCGGACGTGGTCCGGTCCTTCTTTATCTGGAGCCCTCTTCCCGGCGGGGTAACCGGGGGCTTCATCCTGATGGTCATGTCGAATATCGGCGCCACCGTGACGCCCTGGATGCTCTTTTTCCAGCAAAGCGCCGTAGTTGACAAAGGGTTGACGACCGCCGACATCCGCCATGGCCGGATCGATACTGCCCTCGGAGCAGCCATCGCCGCAGTCGCTGCCATTGCCACCGTCATCGCCACGACCCCTCTCTTTCTCCACCACGTCAATGCGTCGAGCTTCCAAGGAGCGGACTTTGCCACCGCTCTGGTTCCCTATGTGGGGAATGTCGGGGCCACATTGTTTGCCCTGGGCCTCTTTGAGGCGGGTTTGGTGGCCGCGCTCACCATTTCACTCTCCTCGGCCTATGCGTTCGGAGAGGTCACCGGAAGCGCCCGCAGCCTCAATAGCCCATTGCGTGTAGGCTGGCCGTTTTATGCCGTCCTCATTTCGGCGGCGGCCATTGCGGGAGTCCTCGTCCTCATTCCCAATGCGCCGCTCGTCTTCATTACGATTATCGTCAATGTGATCGCAGTGCTCGCGATGCCGCCGGCCATCGTCTTCCTCCTTCTCCTGGTCAACGACCGCGAGATTATGGGCAACCACGCCAACACCCGTCTGGCCAATTTCTTCGGCATCGGTGTCACGGTCCTTCTCGTTCTTGCCGGTCTGATTTTCGCAATTATCACCGTTTTCCCCAAACTCCTGCCCGCCTAATTCAATAACGCAATAGAATCAAAATTAAATGAACTACCAAACACCCTGCATGACGGAAATTGGAGAACTGAGCAACCAGGAGACTATGGAATCGTGGGTGCGTGAAGTCCTGGAGCCCGATCAACTCACCGCAACGAAGATGCGCTATGGCCGCCGCAAGCTGAGCCGGGGAACACTCCTCCTTCTCTGGGCATTGCGAGGTTACGTAGTCTTCATGGTTTGGATCATCGCCCTCGCCGTCTGGACTGCGCTCCATCCCGCCGGTTGAACCCAAGCGCATGGCGGGTTCGGCAATCGCTGGAGCCACGCAAGTAATTCGGCTGGCTAGAAAAGCCGGCGTGTGATGGGGTGGGTACGGCGTATGAAACCCCTCATATTGACGCTCATCCTCCTGTCGGTCGTTTCAGTTTTCGCGCAAGCGCCCGCCGCTCAGCCGGATCAGGGTTATCCCCCCTTCATCAAAGGCGCCGATCTATCATTGCTCGAATCCCTGCAAGACCGCGGCGTCCAATACCTCGAAAACGGCCAGGTCAAAGACCCGCTCCTCATCTTCAAGGACTACGGTTGCAACTACATCCGCCTCCGCATCTTCGTGAATCCCGACGGCACCCGCGGCCAGGTCAATTCACTCGCCTACACCATCGGCCTGGCCGAGCGCGTCAAAAAAATGGGCATGGGCTTCCTTCTCGATTTTCATTACTCCGATAAATGGGCCGATCCCGGCAAACAATTCGTCCCTGCCGCATGGCAAAACCTCACCCACGCCCAACTTACCGACCAGGTCTATAACTACACAAAAGATACCCTGGCCGCCTTCAAACAAGCCGGCTGCATGCCCGATATGGTCCAGGTCGGAAACGAAATCACCAACGGCATGGATTGGCCCGACGGCGGCTCGCTAAAGGAAGCAACCAAATGGGATAACTTCGCCGACCTCGTAAAAGCCGGCGTCAAAGCAGTGCGCGAAGCCGGCCCCATGAAAATCATCATCCACGTGGATCGCGGCGGAACTATCGGAGTAAGCAAATGGTTCTTCGAGAATCTCACAAAACGAAACGTCGATTTCGACATAATTGGCCTCTCCTTCTATCCTTTTGATAACGGTACACTCGATGATCTTGCCGCAAACCTGACTTATCTCTCAAACACTTACGGCAAGGATATCGTCATTGCTGAAACAGGATATTTCGCAGAAGGAGGATCAGCCGGCAAAAACCCGTTCCCAACCACCCCGCAGGGCCAGAAGGATTTCATGGACGGCCTCATGGAAACAGTAGCCGCCACACCCGGCGGCCACGGCCGCGGCATCTTCTATTGGGCCCCCGAATGGATCCGCGGCGCCGGCTACAAACGCTCCGGCCCCACCAGCAACCGCGCTCTATTCGACGACACCGGCAACGCCCTCCCCGCAATGCAGTCATTTGGCTTCGAACTAGCCCCGACAAAGTGATGGTCGGCGGTTAAGTCTAACAGCGGATTGGCGCCGATTTTGTCCCGGAGGGCCCGAGGCGGCGAAAGGGATTAGCAGGGGCCGGTCGGCGGGCGAGCCCGGCAAGCGAGGCGCGAGCGAAGGCCCAGGGGTTAAATTGTCCGCCCTGCAAGCAAGCCCTCTATGGGCGCAACGACATTACAATCCCTGGGCCCGCTGCCGTACATGGGAAGCTGGATCTCAAATGTGCTCCCCGCCCCAAACACACTATCCACACTGATTTTTCCACCTTGTAACTCTACGAGCTGCTTCGTTAAGGCCAGTCCCAATCCCGTGCCCTCAAAATGCCTGTCAGATCCGCTGTCCAGTTGCGTGAACGCCGTGAATAGCCGGGACAGATTCTCTTTCTTGATTCCTATTCCCGTATCAATCACGCGTATGGTAAGCCACCCGGCTTGGCGGGGTTCCGCCAGAATGTCAACCCGGCCGTCGGAATCCGTAAACTTCACCGCGTTCGAGACGAGGTTGTAGCAGATTTGCTTGAGTAATCTTTCATCCAATGATACCGCCTCCAACCCATCTGCCACGATGACTTTGAGGGTTACCCGTTTCTTGTTTGCTATGCCTTGCATCACTGTGCAGACTCTATTGATGGTTGTCCTCACTGGAAAGGTGGAGATTGAAAGTTCCGTCTGGCCAGCCTCCACCTTTGCGAGGTCGAGGATGTCGTTGATCAGCTCCAGCAGGTGGCTTCCGCTGAAGTGAATATCGGTGAGATACTCCTTCTGCTTCGCATTTAACGGACCCGGCTTCTCATCTATCAGGACCTCCGCGAAGCCCAGCACGCCATTGAGCGGTGTGCGGAGCTCGTGGGACATGTTGGCCAGAAACTCGGATTTGAGCCTGTCGGCAGATTCGGCACGCTCCTTGGCGGCTTCCAGTTCGGTCGTGCGTTCCTTCACCCGTTGTTCCAGCGTGGCATTGACTGTACGAATTTCCTGCTCTGCCAACTGACGCGCGCTAACGTCGCGAATGTTGCATTGAATCACTGGGCGATCATTAACCAAATATACATTGCTGACGAATTCCACCGCGATCTGATGCCCATTGCCATCTTCCAACGGCAGATTTTCGTACCGAACGTATTTTAGTGCCTGCAATTCCGCGAATTTCGCTTCATTGGCGGCGATATCCTTGAAGAAACCGAGTTGCCAAACCTTCTTACCTAGAAAGACCTCCCGCGAAAGACCCAATAGCTGCGTCAGGTACGGATTCACATCCACGACCATCCCCGTCTCGGCATCCAGGATAAGAATGCCGTCCTTGGCGGTCTCAAAGAGCCGGCGATAGCGGCTTTCCGATGCGGTTAACGCCTCGTCTCCCTGTATTAGCCTGGTGATATCAACAAATGTAACAACGACCTGCCGAAATTCACCGTCAGCCTTCCGGTATAAACAAGAACTGCATTTCACCCAGATTGGGCCGTCCCGGTCGGGCCGGCAGATGCCAAGGATTGAACTCGTCGTTGCGGCGTCGTCAGTGAGGAGCGCTCGATTCACAGGGTATTCATCCAGAGGCAGTCGCGTCCCATCTTCGCGGATAAAGTTCCAATTCGGGTCGATTGACACTTTCCCATGCATTTGATCCCAAGTGAGCCCTAGAAGCTGCGACGCCATGAGGTTGGAGTAAAGCACGGCTGTGTCTGCTCCGTGCACGACCACGCCAATTTGGAGATTTTGAAAGAGGTCCCAGAATTCCTCTTCACTCGCCTTAAATTCATACCCCCGATTATCGCGCCCGGGGAAGCCGCCTCCTAAGGCCGTGGAATCCTGTTCGTCCTCATTCATATTTCGTTCGCCTTCCCGGGGGGGAATTTAGCCCCTCCTCTGGATGACTGCTGTTAAGGATTATCGGCGGCGCCCGCCTTATCCGGCCAATACTTAATTCGCACCGCCCTATAGCCGCAGGCTATGGCTTGCCCTAATGCGCGCCCTGCAAAATCAACTCGGTAATCGCCGCAGTCTGGTACTTCGTACCGGGATAGACCTCCAGCACCTGAATCGAAAACACATCCCCTTGCCGCGCCATGATGTCATCAAATGATACCTCCTGCCACCGCCGCGAATCCGCCAGCGCGATATCCGCGAACGCGTGCCCATTATAAAAGAGCCGCATTTTCTTCACCCGCCCATACTCCGTAAACGTCGAGTCCGTCTTGATATCCCCGTCGGCAATATCGAATCCGTAGAACGGAGTATCGTTCAATTCCTTCGGCAACTTCTTCGGAAACTCGAAGATCAGTTTCGCCCCAACGACCGCGTCCGTCCACGCGGTATCCTTGTCATTGTCATCCAGCGTATAGACCGGCGCCTGGGTCTGCCCTGGCAGAATCGCAAACGTCTGCCATGGGAATGCGCACTTGAGCGAGCATCCCCCCATCAGCTCCGGCACAACCGGATGGCTCACCACCGACTCGATAAGCGGCGGATCCGCCCAGACGATCCCGGGCAGCGCAATACAAAGAATCAAGAGCAGGCGGCGCATCCGGGCAGACTAGCACAATTCCGCAAGAATGGGAGAACTGAGATTGTAAGTAAGGCGGGGCCTTACTTCCGCTTCGCCAGTTTCACCCCCGCCACAAACGCGCAAAACGCCCCGCAGATCCCCAGCGCCAGATAATCCTCAATCGGCCGCGGCGAAAACACCAAAAAGAATCCCCGTCCCTTCACGAGAGCCGAAAAGCTCGACACAAAAAACGGCATCATAAACAGGCGCGCGATAGCCCAGAACCCCACCCGGCCCGTGGTGCCGGAGCGCACACTGATGAGCAGGGCCGTCCCGACGATTCCCGCAATCCCTATGGCCGTAAGCCAAATGGACCGCGTCGGATCGAAATAGCGGATGGCGAAAAAGAGGTACCAGAGAAAGTAACACCATAGGACGATGCGGCCGGCGGTAAGCCTTGCGAAGTAGCGCACGGAGCGGTGTAGCGCGAGGCCATTGTGCGGTCAATGCCAGACGTATATTTACCCGCCCGCCTGGGACCGCGGATGTCCCACCCCGCCCGCTATGATTCGGGCTAAATGAGGATGAGAACCGAAGGACGGGATGACAAATAAGACCAAGCGAACGGGCCGGCGCTCCCAAAGGGTGGCGGAAAGCCTTGATCGCGGCGGGGCGGGGTACTCGCGCCCGCCACTGGTGCGAATGATGAAATTGCACGAGCGGCTAATGGAGAACCAATACCCCAATTGCAGGCAGTTGGCAGATGAGTTTGAGGTCTCTGCAAAGACCGTCCAGCGGGATGTGAACTTTATGCGGGACCGCATGGGCCTGCCAATCGAGTACGACAAGGGGCGATTCGGCTTCCGCTACACCCGCGCCGTTAGCGGATTCCCCTCGATGGCCGTGCCGGCCGGGAGGGCCGCAACGAGCCCGTGGCGCCAATCGCCGCCCGCCCCCGTTGGCGAACGCCCCATCCTGGGAGTCGCCGGGCGGGAGGGTATGACGGTGCGGCTGGGCTTCGATGCCGAATCAGAACGCGCCCTGCGCAGCCGGACGTGGCACGCCACGCAGGTCATCCGCGCCCTCCCGGCCGGCGAGTTGGAGATGACACTGCGCGTGCGGGACGAGGCGGAAATCGCCCGCTGGGTTCTCAGTTGGGGCGCCCACGCCTGGGTCATCGAGCCCGCCCGCGTCCGCATCCTAGTCCGCGAAACCGCCCGCAAGATCGTAGCGCGCCATTGAGCCCCGCCATTGGTCAGTGATGCAGCATCAGCGCCAGCAGCGACACACAGGCAATCCAGAAGATGGCGGCAATCGCCCCGAGGATCAGCAGCGCTGGGATCGCCGCGATCACCCATTTCACCATAAAGAGCACCATTGACCCAAACGGCATTTGGAAATCCACGACCGTCACCGGGGTAGGCTTCTGCGGTCCGCCGGGGGCGACAGGCTCCGGCGCGGCAACCGGCTCCGCCATGGGCACAGGCGGCGGTTGCGGCCCCGTTGCCACGGGGAGGGGCTCCTCCGGCGGAAGCTCAAGGGGAGGGGACTCAGAAACCGCTGAAAGCGTGGACTCGAATCCAGGCATCTCGTGGCCCAGGAGGTGGCCGACAGTCGTCCAATCGTACTGGCCGTCCCGGATTGCCGGGTCCGCATCCCCGTACGTCCCTTCGTAGACCAATTCGCGAATGTCCTCCTCTTCGTAGGGACCTTCGCGCTGGCCGTCTTTTATTACCCAAATTGCCATGACAGCCGGAAAAGATAGCGGACCAGAGAGGTGAGGCAACTATTCGCTCACACGCCGCGCGGCCGCGTCAGCATGATCTCATTCCCCTCCGGGTCCCGGCACATCGCCAGGTGCGCCGGCTCCTCCGGCGTATCCACCGGCGGCCTGAGCACACCCCCCCCCGCCGCCGTCAGCGCATCGCATGCCGCAAATAAATCCTCCACCTGGAAACTCAGCCCCGTCCACGTCACTTTCCCTTCCCCGCCGCCATGAATCCCAATGATCGATCCTGCTATCGAGATTTCCGCCATAACCTCCGACTGCCGAACAACCTCCGCCTCGAACACCGAGGCATAAAAACCAAGCGCTCGGCGCAAATCGGCCGCCCAGATAACATATTTCAGTTTTTCAACGCGCATTGGTGGTTCAGGTATGGGGTTTTAGAGCGTTGTTCATGGTCTCCCAAGCGACGGAAGAGGGGAGCCAATGCGAACCGCAAAAAGATCGGCCTTTGGGTGCGTTCGCAGGAGATCAACGCTGATATTCATCAAAAAGCTGTCGAGCCCCGACAATTAAGCGCTACCGGCGGTCGGGATCGAACCGACACATTCTTGCGAATACTGGATTTTGAGTCCAGCGCGTCTGCCAATTCCGCCACGCCGGCGCTGCTGATTACGAGGCACTTACGAAGTGGTGGCAGCCCTCGGGTTGATCTTGTTCTACTTTTACGGCGTGCAGACCGGTGAAACGGCGTGCAATCCGGGAGACTGTCCCCCGGTTGCCGAAGTTGAATCCAAAGCGAATCATTCCCACCGATTTACAGTGGTGAAGGATTCGCGCAAACGAAAAATTCGCGGGCCCTGAC
>Ga0181531_10002049_pt1 | contig 12660 bp, 13 predicted proteins | sample PEATcosm2014_Bin_38_FD_119743 | JGI IMG/M metagenome (GOLD analysis project Ga0181531, IMG submission 119743) | Peatland microbial communities from MTU Mesocosm Facility, Houghton, MI, USA - PEATcosm2014_Bin11_10_metaG | ecosystem: Environmental > Terrestrial > Soil > Wetlands > Peat | place... | reverse complement strand
CGGTCAAAATGCCCGTAATTCTCGGGCTGAAATCTGCGATGAGCAAGTTTCAGGCACGAGAAAAGCTGGCACAGGAGATCACCCGCACGAGTGGGCAGGTCACCGAAGACGGCGTCGTGAAGAACGGCACTGTCACATTCGGTTGGTTTGCCCGAAACCGCTACTTGCCGCTGAAAGAGGCGGACTGGCGAGAAGAGACTGCCAAGGTGAAGAAACTCATCATCACGGCAGACCTGATCGTTCCGTTCGAGGATGTACGACTGGAGAGGTTCGACAAGTACATCCTGCAGAATCAACTCAATCAGCTGGCCAAAACCCATTCCAAGGATCGAGTGTTGCAGATTCGCTCTTACATGCGGGCTATCTTTGCGGAGGCGGTCGATCAAGACTATCTTCCGAAAGATCCTGCACGTTTGGTGAAGGTGCCGGCAAACCTGCGTGAGGTCGATAAAACCGTCCTCACTTGGGACCAGCTACGCGCCGCACTCGACCGACTTCTCGAAAAGAGTCTTCGCGACTGGTTGCTCCTCATGCTCGACATGTCGAATGCACTTCGACCGGGTGAGGTGGTTGCCTTGCGTTGGCGAAGCCTCCTTGAAGAGCCGCTGCTCCTCGATATTAAGGAGACCTACTACAAAGGGAAGATTCGGCCCTACGGTAAGACCAAGCGGAGCACCTCGGAGGTCCCGATCTGTGAGGATCTGGTCAAGAAGTTGGTGGAATGGCGGGAACACCTGAAGACGAAGCGTAAGGATGTATCGCCAGCTGCGTTTATCTTTGGCGGGCGGTTTGCAGGTCCCTTGGACCCGAGCAATTTCCGCAAGCGCGTGCTGCATAAGCTGGCCGAGGAACTGGAATTTCCGAAGCTGACATTCCAGGTCATCCGGCGCACGATCGCGACCTTGGCTCAAAAACTGGGATCAAGCAAGGACGTGCAGGGCTTTATGCGGCATGAGACGACGGACACCACGGAGAACGTTTATATGCAGGTTCTCCTGCCGGGAGTACGTACGACGCTCGATGCAATCCATGCGCAGCTATCCAAAGGGACAGAGGTGCCGACGGCTCCTGAGCCACCGATGCCGCCTAATGGAAGTGCGAGAACTGGCAACTCGACCGAGAAGAGAGATGGAGTGGATATGGTAGGAGCGATTCCAGACAACCTCACCGGGCAGATCGCAGCGGCAACTGCGAAGCCTGTTCGTGGAGTGGTTTTGGAATTTGCCCCTAAGTTGCCCACAACTCGGAGAAAGGAGGTGCTTCTAAATGCTTGAAATATTTGGTGGACCTGATCGGGATCGAACCGATGACCTCTTCCATGCCATGGAAGCGCGCTCGCTTCCGTGCGCCGATTGCTCGGAAGTCACACGGAAGTCGGCACCTTTTGAGTTCAGTTTTCCCTCACCTAAATTCAAACCGCCTGTCCGTCGGCGAGCACCGCAGCAATCTGTTGTGGATCACCCAGCAATGTACGATAACGGAGCTTCTGCATTTTTTCGATTTCACAGAAGTGATGCAAGCTTAAGCTGCTCGACCGTGCTTTGAGCTGTAAGCAAACCTCCTGGATCGGCCACATGGCCCAATCCAATACGCCATAGAAATTCCTTCCGTTGGCTTCTGCAGCACGCCTGCGAGCTGTGCTCCACTGTTCAAGGGCAGTATCTCCTTCGACTTTCGGTTGGAGTTTGATTGCGACATCCACGTCTCCCAAACGATCAATGTCGGTCAGCATGCTGCCGAACAATACAACAAGTTCCACGCGGTACACGTATTCGTGCGTGCTGTTCACGGCGTGCACTCGCTCCAGGAATTGCGTCAGGACACGTTCAGCAGTTCGCCGATGAATGGGTCTTGCAGCGGACGCATTTGCCAAAGCCAGGCCGCTGTTTGTCACTTGAAAGACCTTGCGTCCATTTGACCTACCTGATTCTCTGACGAACCCTAATGCCACGAGCTTTTTGAGGAACGTTGAAGCGGCTCTTGGACTCAAAGCGAGCGCAAACTCTGCAGCCGAAGCCAGGAATTCAACGAGGCGATATCGCCTCACGAAATCGCGCACCTCAATGGCAGGGTATCCCGCAATCTCTTGATCGGAAAGAATTCGCATAGTCCACTCCCGACAAATGCCGCCGGCGCTTTTGCTTCCGCGGCCGATATCGACTCCGAGACAAGAATGGGTCGGAGTTCGTATTCAGTCAAATTCCTCTCGGGAGATCCACGAGACATGAACGTAGTCTGTTCCAGCAACAATTAATTCCTTCGGTCACAGACTGTTTTTCTATTACGAAATCGCATGAGGGCCACTGTTCGCGCGACATAATCGCTGAACCGCAGGACGTGTCAATCTCGGCGGATGAAGCCAGGTCGCACGACCGCAATGAGGCGGAATAAGGCGGTGGAATAGGGCGGAATAGGGCGGAATAAGGCGAAGCGATCCACCAAATACTCATCGGTGGCCCAACGCAGCTCCGGGTTGATCGGTAGCCTGCTCGCATCGTAGATCTCCTTCAACGTGGCGCAAGGATGGGACGATTTCGCAACTCGGTCAAATTGGCTGAGTTCGCCTGAAGGGACCCGCGTTCGAGGTCCTCAAACGAGCCGTCGGAGCGGTCGAAATTGGGATCGTTGGTCCCATAGAGGCTTTTGTTCTGAGCCAGGTCGCGAGTTCGTGAGGATCGAAGCGGACAGTATTCGCGATCCGCATTGAGGGGATTTGACCCTTGGCCGCCATTTTGTAGATCTGTTTCGCCGACACATCCAGAATCCGTGCGACGTCTCGGACCCTTAGCGCTTCTGTTTTCTCTTCCACGAGTTCGGCTAACGTCATGAATTTCTCCTTAATTGCCGGTAGAGGAACGAAGTGACGGTCCGATAATCGCCGCAAGTGGAATCTCGGTCAAAATTGCCTATCTGGTATCCAAAGACTTGGGCAGGAAAACGGAAGCGCCGAAAGGGGTCCCTTCGGCGCTTCATCTATGCAGATTCATTTTCGAAAGTTGCTACAGGAGGTCAGAAGATGGGATTTAACACGCAACTGCAGTCCTCAGGCTGCAGTCGTTTGCGATAGAACCGTTTCTTATGCTGATGCCGCGAACGTCGCGTTCACCCTCTCCCGCACCGCCTGATTCCTCGCAGGTTTTAGATAGCGGATCGCACTCTCCAGATTCGTCTGCCCCATCCACGTCATCACCGTTCGCAGATCTACCCCCGCTTGCAGATGCATGGTTGCGAATGTCGCCCGGAACTTGTGCAGCCAAAAATCGTCCCGATTCAATCCGGCCGTTTTTGCGTTTCGCTTCAACGCTCGAATCATGTGAGTGTCGGGCCTCCCGCTTTCCGTGCTGAATATGAGAGATTCCGCTTTGGCTCTCTTCGCTGGTAGCGTTTTCTTGAAGATTCCCAGTACCTCCAGCAGCCTATCCGGTACCGGAACCTCGCGCTCTTTGTATGCCTTTGGCGTCCAGTTGAATTGGGGTTTCCACCGCATGTCGACCGTGTTCGTCTTGGAATGCACATCCGTCCAGGTCACGTACATGGCTTCCTGCTCCCGAAAGCCTGTCATGAGCAGAAAATCGTAAAGCGTTCGATGATAGAGCGAGCATGCGCTATAGAGCGCCGGTAGCTCTCCGTCTTCGTATATTTCTACCTCTTGATCGACGAAGCGAGGACGGTCCTTTTTGCCCACCAGTTTCGACACTCCTTGCGCCTCGAGGAATGTCAGTACGCACGCGAACTTGTTGTGGACCGTTCGCGGCGCGAGTTTCTTCTTATCGCGCAGGAATGCAGAGAAGCGCAGCAGGTCAATACGCTCGATGCCCTCAAGGTGCGTCTTGTCACAGGATTCCTGAAAGTACTTAAGCGCGATCTTGTATCCGCGCCATGTCTTGTCTTGCTTTGTGAGCTTCACTTCTTCTAGAAAGTCATGCACTGCCACTTTGACGTGGTTTGTGTTTGCTTCCTCTTCAACATCCGTAACGACTAGCCCCTGTGAGAGGGCTCGGAGTTCAGCCAGCTTTCTTACCCGGCGCTGATGAGCGAAATCTGAATCTATACCCACGGATAGGCGCTTACGTTTTCCGCCCTCGCGCCACTCCAGGTAGTAGATTCCAGATTCGTGCTTCTCGGGTTTCCCATTAACCAAAACCCAACTTGGCTTGACGCGTCCATTTGCAGCCAGGATCGCGGGGCAATAGCGTCTGCCTTCGGGCGTATCGATTCGCTTGGCGAGGTTCACTTCCATAGCTCAGAAGTGTAGCAAAACGGTATCCGACGCGGTATCCATGGCTGGAGATTGTTTTTAAGTGATAGAAATAATTTAGTTTATGCTGGTCGGGGCGGAGGGATTCGAAGCCTCGTTCCCGAGTGGCCACTATGCTGTTTTCTTTGTTGAGATTAAGGGCAAACCTGATCAAAACCAGAGGTTGCCGAATTTCTCGGGTGTGCCCTTCTTTCCCTATTTTCTTACCAGAGGACCGCATTCTGCAAGAAATTGGTATCACTGGTATCACCCCCTTTCGAGAGTTCGGCTCAAAGCCAGCTAAATCTGTTGCCACGAGTTCAAAGGCATGGCTTTTCCGAAAAAATTTAGAACAGCAAACCATTGAACCCCGTGGCCACCTTGTTCTCTGGCGGGCGCAGACGTAAAACCCACTTCCCATCCAGTCGTTGATTTCCTCCGTCAACTCCAGCGCATCGTGCTCCCAGTGATTGGCTGATTACATGCTGTCGATCACCTTCGCCTGAAGACTAATCTATCGATCGCGTATCTCGTTTTTCCTGCCCGTCATAAGCTCTGGGTTCTATGGAGGACCAGAGGCTCTACATCGAAGCAAAGATGCGAGGCCCGCGTTTTCCAGTGGTCACTGAACGTGAGCCCGAGCCTGGCTGAGTTCGTCCACCAGCGATTCGATGTGTCGAGGATCGGTTCTGAAGTTCGTGATGCAGGCTCGTATTGCCGGGCTTTTCGCCTGACCGAGCAGGATTGTCGATATCCAGGCATGCCCTGATCGAATTACGGCATCGACGATCTTCTGGCATATTTCGATTTCGAAGTCGCGCCCTGCATTGTTGAAACACACGACGGGCAACGGCGTCTCATTCACGAGGCGCCATCCATTCTCCGCGAGTTTTTGTCGCAGCAGAACGCCCATATCCGCCTGGTGTTCAAGCACCCGAGCGTAGCCATCCCATCCAACGGTTGCGAGACTGAGAAAGGCTTTAAGACCAATGAACCGGCGCGACCATTGAATGGAATGGGTAAAAGGATCGGTCGTGGGAAGACCCTTTCCTTCCCGTGGCATGTATGCCGTTTGCGTGCCAAACGTCTGGCTGAGCACGTCTTTGTGCCGGGTAATAAAGATACCCGCTCCCATCGAAACAGAAAGCCACTTGTGTGCATCGAAGGTGATGGAATCGGCTTTTTCAATCCCGCTTACAGCATCCGCCAAACGCGGCGAAAGAGCTGCGGCACCTCCCCACGCAGCGTCAACGTGGAACCGCAGCTTCTCCTTGGATGCCACGTCGGCCAATTCATTCAGTGGATCGATGGCTCCAGCGCCAGTGGTTCCAGCAGTCGCTACAAGCAGAAAGGGATGGCAACCAGCGACGCGGTCCCTGCGGATCAAAGCTCTCAAAGAACCCACATCCATGGCAAGGCCCGGTGCTACCGGAACTTCTCGCAAGGAAGTGGCGCCGAGGCCGCACGCGCGAGCTGCTTTAAGGAACGAGTGGTGTCCTTCGCTGGAGACATAGAAGGCCGGCTGCCCCGGCAGAGCACGTATCCCGTTCTCCGCGGTTTCAGGCCAGCGATGTTGCAACGCGACGAGCAACGCTGTCAGATTCGCCTCTGCTCCGCCAGTTGCAAATGTTCCATCAATCTCTTCGATATCGAATCCAATCCGATTTCCAATAGAGCGCACGAGATGCCGCTCGATTTCGACCGCGAGAGGACTGTGACTCCATGCCGCAAGCTGCGGATTGAATGCTGCCACGAGCGCATCCGCAACGATGCTCATTTGCGTTGGCGCCGGATTAAACAAGCCGAAATAGCCTGGATGGGCGGTGTGTACCTGCTGGCTTTTCCATTCAGGCACCAGGCTTTCCAGCATCGCGAGGGGAGCCACTGGCTCCTGGAATGTGAAGGACTCGACCCAGCCACGCACCGATCCGACGTCGAGTTGAGGAGCCACGGGAAGTTCATGAACGGAAGTCGTGTAGTTCTCAATGACCTGCCCGACCCATTCCCAGAGGGCAGACCGCGTGTTCACGTCAAAATCGAGAATCGAGTGGGCCGGCCTGGGTGCTTCCCAATTCATGAGAGTCCTCTATGGGCTAACCAATTGTCGGCTCGAGTCGCAATTGCCCGAGCGAATCGCGCAGCGGCCGCATCATCGCCATCCAGGAACAATGCGGGCTCAATCAGTTCCACCTCCATAATAATGAGACTATCGCGGGCCTCGATTCCGCTTGTCTCGATTCCGTCGACGCGTGCGTAGAGAGGCAGATCGCCTGGACACTGCCGGAGAGCGAACGAGGCTGCTTCGATCAGGCCGGGATGCGGCCGCGCTTTCCGATCGACGGTTCCGCCAAACTCGTGTTGTACCCGGAAATCGAGTTGGGCGGGACGTTTGAGCACAGCGTGGCTATAGACACCGTCGAAGAAAACGAAGGACCACTCGCCACCTGTCAACACATCTTTGACGAACTGCTGAACCAATGCACAACCGCTCTGAACAATCTCATGGAAGGCGCGCTCGAAGCGAGAAACAGCTTGCCTTTCGACTCGGATTGTCCTCCACGCCGTCGCGGAGACTGCGGGCTTGACGACCACTTCAGCCCAGCCCGCTTCCTCCATAATTTGCTCGAGGCTGCTTTTAGCGCCGGTTTCGACCCAAACGGTGGGAGCAATACGAACGCCGCTCGTCTGGAAATCGCTCAGGTAACGCTTATCATGATTCCAACGGATGGTGGACGGCGGATTCAACACTCTGCCTCCCTTGAGACCGATGGAATCAGCCCACTCCAAGAAGCGAGCAGGCTGGATGTGATAGTCCCAGCAGGACCGGACAATCACGAGGGTTTCGTGCACCTGGGATTCGGCACAGTCGGCTTCGCTGGTCCATACGAGCGGCTCCGTTGGGAATCCAAGCCTGCGAAGGTGTTGCATCAGAAGTCTGTCCTCGCTCGCGAGAGTCCGTTGAGCCTCGCATGTGGCGAGCGCGATCTTTGGCCATCGATTTGTCATCAAGTGTGTCAGGCTCCCATCGACCAGTAGAGTGGGGCGTCGCTTCCAAGTGTTCCCTCGACTACACCGCCCTCATTTCTCCAGTATTCGATACCGCCAAGGAGCTCCTTAGCGCGGAACCCCAGTGCGGAGAGCCGCATGGCTCCTTTACTGGCTCCATTGCAGGCTGGACCCCAGCAATAGACCACGTATACCTTGTCTTTGGCGAGTTGAGATGTGGTTTCCTGCGTGATCCTCGCCAGATTGATAGCTCCAGGAATGTGGCATTGGACGAAGGATTTTGGGCTGCGTGTATCGACCACCACGATGTCATGATTTCCTTTGTTGAGATCGCCCATCAGATCCGCTACGTCGGTTTCGAATGCGAACTTAGCGGCAAAATGCCGGTAGGCATCCGCGGGTTCTGCGGCTGGAGTTTCGAGAACGGCGGAAAAGCGTGGAGTTGAGAAGACGGTAGTTGCAGGCATAATGTTATCCTCCCGAAGATCGAACTTATCTGTCATCATTTCCCGGCAGGCAGAAAGTTGCGAGTGGCACGAAAGACAATTATCGTAGGTTTTGTGCCACGCGCCTCGTCCTCCGTCTCAAAGCTCTCGTTGCCGCATCGGGTAGCCGTTCTGGCCTACGATGGCCTTTGCACATTCGAGTTCGGTATTGCCGTAGAGCTATTCGGCCTTCCACGTCCGGAATTGAAAAGCTGGTATGACTTTGAAGCCTGTGCATTGGAGGCAGGGCCCCTCGCGGCTACGGGCGGCGTCGTGATTGCAGCCCCGAAGGGCCTGAATCGCCTGCTGACGGCCAATACGATTGTCATTCCAGGCTGGCGGAATCCGGATGAAAGGCCGCCTGAACGGTTGGTGCGAGTCCTGAAGAAGGCGCATGCGCGCGGAGCGAGACTTATGTCCATCTGCTCCGGAGTATTTGTCCTGGCAGCAACCGGATTGCTGGACGGGAAATTCGCAACCACGCACTGGAGGTATTTTGAGAAACTGCACTCCTCCTATCCCCGTATTCGTTTGAAGCCGAACGTTCTTTATGTTGACGAGGGAACGCTTTTGACATCTGCGGGAAGCGCCGCCGGTATTGATTTGTCGCTCCACCTCATCAGGAGAGATTTCGGGGCCGCGGTCGCCAATAAAGTCGCAAAACGGTTGATTGTTCCTCCTCATCGAGAGGGAGGCCAGGCTCAATATGTGGATGCTCCCATAGGGGAAGAGGTTGAGCCATGGCTGTCCAATGCTTTGGAGTGGGTTCTCCGCAACCTGCAGAGAGAAATTCGCATTGCGGACCTTGCCAGCCGGGCGTTTATGACGAGGAGGACCTTTGCTCGCCGTTTTCGGGCGGCGACCGGCTCGACTCCTCTGGAATGGATCAACCTGCTACGCACGCGGCGTGCATGCGACCTTCTGGAGACAACAAATCTTGGGATGGATGCCATCGCGGATCGATGTGGATTCGGGTCCGCACCCGTTCTGCGAGATCACTTTCGTAAGCGCATGGGCGTCAGCCCAAGCACCTACGGTAGACGCTTCAGGCGCGCATAAGCGCGAACCGACGACCGAAACATCCGGATAGTCGCAGCGGCGAATCCGTTGATACCCTTCTTACTCTCAGATTTCATTTGGGGGATGGCGAACCACGTATTCCCTATTTGCCGGTCGATTTCACCGCTTCAGTGGCTCGCACAAGAATGTCTCGCAGCGCGGTCTTGTCCGTCGCACTCAGCGATGCGATGAAAGGCAATGGATCGTACAGGCGATCGAGAAGGCGGCTCCGCAGCGATTCTCCTTCCTTCGTCAGCGCGATGAGCTTCACCCTCCGATCTTTCGGATCGCTGCGCCGCTCAATAAGACCGCGCTGTTCAAGCCTGTCAACCAGGCCGGTCACATTGGAATCGTGGCAGTGAAGGCAGCGGGCGAGGGAAACCATCGTAGCGGGCTTTCCGGGTTCGAGCGTGCAAAGAAACTCGCCCTGGGCGGAGGAAAGATTGAATTCCGCCCAAACTTCGAGTAGCGTGCCCTGGTCGGCGCGGAAAAGATTCAGAAGAAGGGTCCATGCCTCTCTGCCATGGTCGGCAGCTCCAGTCTTGCGCCTGGCCGAGGTGCCCCTTACAGGGGAATTAGCAGTCATTCCTCAATCATCAATCACGCTTCTTTGGTGTGTCGATACTTGATATAGCGGAGTATCGATGAACTATAGTAACCCTGCCGGCGTTCATCGTCGAAGAGAAGATCATTCACCCATGAAGGGGGAGCATCGAATGACAAAGAAGATCATTCTGGTAACGGGCGCGACTGGAAATCAGGGTGGCGCCGCGGCGCGCCATCTGCTATCAGACGGGTGGCGGGTTCGTGCTCTGGTTCGCGACCCAACGAGCGAGACGGCCATTTCATTAGCCCAGGCAGGCGTTGAACTCGTTTTGGGAGACCTGAACGATTCAGCAAGCATCGAATCCGCTTTGCAGGATGTCCATGGTGTCTTCTCTGTCCAACGCACGGAGTTTCCGGGTCAGGCCGGCTTTACGGTAGAGGATGAAATCCGGCAGGGAACACTGTTAGCCGATCTGGCAAAGTCCTTTGGCGTACAGCATTTTGTGTATGCCTCAGTCGGGGGCGCTGAGCGGGACCCGCAATTACCATCGTGGAAATCCAAGTGGAAGATTGAAAAGCACATTCGCTCGCTAGGTTTGCCCGCGACCGTTCTGCGTCCGGTCGCATACATGGAAAACTACCTGAGCCCGCTGGCCGGAATCTCAACCGGCACGTTGTCATACTTCTTTCCACCTGATGCTGTCACGCAGGTGATAGCCGTCGATGACATCGGAGCCTTTGCGGCGCTGGCATTCCGTGAACCGGACGAGTACATCGGACAAGCCCTTGAGCTTGCGGGCGACTCCGTTACCCAATCTGAGATCGCCGTCGCATTCGGACGCGTGTTGAAACGCCAGATCAGCTATTTCCAAATTCCGTTGGAACTGCTCGAACAGCAACAACCAGCGCTTGCGGGAATGATTGCCATGGCGAATGCATTTGCGGCGCGAGGCGGATGGCAAGCCAATATCCCGGATTTGCGTCGCAGGCTCCCAGGCTTGAAGTCGCTGGATCAATGGCTGGCAGCAGAGGGTGGGGCCAAACTACGAGCACTTTGAGGCGCGTCACAGTCTCAGATCAACATGACCACATGAGATCTGTACTAATTCGTAATAGTCGCGGATACTGTCGAGAACGAGGCTAACAATGCAGCAAGCTAGCCAGGCGACCATCGTCGCGCAGTCCGCTACGCCGGAGGGCTTCCTCTTGCAAGTCCGAAAGGATTCGCAGGGGCTTCTGAACGTGCCGGGTCTGGACCTCACGCTCATCAGCATTCATCTGGGCATGCCCTCTGAAATGAGCTGCCGCCGCCAGGACCAATGGTTCCGTGGTACCGCGGTCCACGGGGATCTCGATATCATCCCCGCGGAGACCCCTTCTCTGTGGCAGATGCACGATGAGAATGACACCAGTATCCTTCTCGGGCTTCCCCAAGAGAAGCTGCGTTCTGCTGCCAATGACCTTGAGCTCGACAGCGCCCGACTGGAAGTTCGCAGCCGCTTCCAGATTCGCGATCGTGAACTGGAATCGATCGGCGGGGCCATCCGGCGTGAGTTGGAGCTGAACTTTCCCTCAGGTCGGCTCTGTCTCGATGGGCTTACCACAGCACTCGCCTCACGTCTGGTGACTTGCCACAGCTCTCTCGCCCAACCATCGTCTACGCAGCGCGACGGCCCTCAACTGGGTGGATATCGCCTCAAGCGGGTCTTGAGTTTTATTGAAGAGAACCTTGATGACAAGCTATCCATCGCCCGGCTTGGTGCCGTGGCCGGTCTTGCCTCAACTCATTTGAAGGTTAGTTTCCGTAACGCCACCGGTCTTCCGGTGCATCAGTATGTCATTCAACGCAGGGTCGAACGTGCGAAGGCTCTCCTTCGAAGCGACCATCTTTCGATGGCCGAAGTCGCCTTACAGGCGGGCTTTTCTCACCAGAGTCACATGGCTCGCCACATGCAGCGCGTGATGGGGGTTTCGCCACTCGCAATGAAGCGCCTCCTCAACGAAGCATCGGAAGAAGCGACAAACGTTTCCGAAGTCGCGAACTAATATTACTGTCCGTTTGTGCTCAAACTCGACTGAACAAGCGCGCAACTTGATCCTCATGGCAGCCATACTGGCTCCATGAAGGCTCTCGAGGAGAACTCGCACGGTCACTGTCCCAGTCCCCAAAACCGCCGCTGGTTTCTGGCAACTTGTCTTTCCATCGCTGCGGCATCTGCTTTGCCCAGGCAGTCGCCGGGCGACGTCAACCATACGGCCATCAATGCCGCGTGGTATCGCTCGCATCGCCGCTATGCGGAATTATCCATGTGCTGCACGGCTTATGTTGAGAGCGGCCGCGGTCCTGCGGCGCTCTTTCTCCACGGCTACCCGCTCAATGGCTACCAGTGGCGTGGAGCTTTGGAGCGCCTTCGCACGCATCGTCGCTGCATAGCGCCGGACGTGATGGGCCTTGGCTACACCCAGGTCCCGGAATCGCAGACGATCACGCCGGAAACGCAGGTGGAAATGCTCGCCGCTTTTCTCGATGCTCTGCATGTCGACAAGGTCGACCTGGTGGGCAACGACAGTGGAGGGCTTCTCTCGCAACTGTTTATCGCCCGCTATCCAGAGCGCGTCCGCACCCTCTTGCTCACAAACTGCGATGTCGATGAGAATAATCCTCCCCCGGGCTTTCTGCCATTTGCCGACCTCGCGCAGAAAGGCGAGTTCGTCGATCGGGTTATCGTTCCCGAATTCAACGACAAAAGGATTGCTCGTTCCGCTCAGGGACTCGGCGGCCTCACCTACACATGGCCCGACCGCTTTCAGGACGAGACGATCGAAATCTACCTCCGTCCCATGGTGGAAACGCCGCTCAAGAAGGCACAGGCAAACGCCTACGCGGCGGCTCTGGCAGCGAATGTCCTGGTGCCAGTTCGCGACAGGCTTCGCGCCTGGCGAGGACCGGCACGGATGGTTTGGGGATTGAAGGACACATTATTTCCCGTTCAATGGGCCGATTGGCTCGACAAGACGTTACCGGGCTCACGAGGCGTTCGCCGCATTGAAGAGGCGAATCTCTTCTTCCCGGAAGAGATGCCGGATGTCATAGCCGAAGAGGCTCTGCTTCTATGGAGCCGTTGGTGATTGACGATCCTGCTGAGCAGCGTGTCACGCTTAGTGTCCCAGGCGCTACGCGAGCGGCCGATTCCTTGCGCCTGAACCAGGATCGGCTCAAGTCGCCGACGCGGAGGAACCGTCATTGATCGCCGTCGCTGTCGAAGAATGCCTCGTGGTTGAGGCTCGTTGGCAAAGATGCACGTTAGAGCCTTCCCGATCAGATGT
>Ga0181531_10002048_pt1 | contig 12665 bp, 14 predicted proteins | sample PEATcosm2014_Bin_38_FD_119743 | JGI IMG/M metagenome (GOLD analysis project Ga0181531, IMG submission 119743) | Peatland microbial communities from MTU Mesocosm Facility, Houghton, MI, USA - PEATcosm2014_Bin11_10_metaG | ecosystem: Environmental > Terrestrial > Soil > Wetlands > Peat | place... | reverse complement strand
TCAGGCCGATCGCGTGGCCCAGCATGGCGGTGATCAGTTCACGCCCTGCTCCCGCCCATGCCGGCGGCGCGGTCACTCCAAATGGGCCGCCTAAGTTGGATGCCCCGCCAGCCCCGCCCAACGACCCGGTGACGTTGGCCTGCGACGCACCCCCGTGCCCTCCAGCCGCTCCGCCGCCCAGCACGGCGGTACCCGATCCCATGGGCAGGCCGCCGACGCTGCCGGCCGGACCCGATCCGCCTCCCGATCCGCCCCCGCCCGCCGAGGTGCCTGCCGCCGCACCGTCCGCGTGGATGTGGCCATTGCAGATCAGCGCCAGCGAGAGGATCGGGAACCCGGCCTCGTTCACCGCCACGCCGACGTTGATGGTCAGCGACGCGAAGTACGTGACGCGATTGCACGTGTAGTTGCCGCCGCTGAGTGTCATCCCCGCGACCGCGGTCGTGCCGTCGCATGTCGCCGTCCCGTCGCTGCCGTCGCCGAAGATGGCCGTCCCGACCCCGCCGCCGGTCAGATCGATGTTGCCCGTGACGGCGTTCGGCGTTGCCGTGAGCGGCGAGACAACGTTGAGGACGATCGCGGGCGGCGAGCCGACGGGCAGTAGAGATCCGTTTTGGGCGATCCTTTTGACGCCCGCGAGGAGGGGGTCGAGGTTACCCATCAGTTCGGCCTCAGGTGAACGGCGACGATGCTCCAGTTGGCGAGGAAATAGAGCTCGAAGCCGCCGCCGCTTGCGCTCGTATTCGAGTACGCCATCAGTCCGATTTGCACGCCTGTCGGGATGGCCCCTGTCGCGACGCCGGCGATCATCGTGTACGACTGAATGGTCTGCGCCACGGTGGGCGTCCCGGACAGTACGGTGTTGACGGAGCCGATCAGCGGCACTCCGCTCGACGGGATCGGGTTCAGCGACGGTATCGACCCTGGTGATGCGTACCCGAGCCCGACGGTGACGACCGTCGGACAGAAATTGGCCTGCACGGTCGCCGTGCAATAAATGAGAAGCGCGTCTCCGGCCTCGTACGCGCTGTTGTCCGTGAGTAGCAGCGGGCCTCCGACGGGCGTCCACGTCGCCGCCGCCAGCGACGTGATCGTCGCGTAGGCGCCGCCGGGCAAGTATGCCGGATCGGAAGCTTGGGCCTTGAGGATGTCATAGACCCTCCAAGTGCCGGTGCGACGGTTCAGGAACGGTCCCAGGTTGGCCAGCCCCTCGAGCACGGGCCCTAGCGTGACCATCGACGCTGCTTCGCCTGGCGCGGGGAGGTAGAACGCCGGCTGGATTTCGTAGTCGATCGTGCGACCCGTCGCGACGCCGACCCCGTTTCCGGTCGAGCCGTTGAGCGAAAAGTGCGTCGTGTCGACGACAGTGATCTGCCAGACTCCATTCGCCGCGGTGTTGACGAGGTGCCCCTCCACCTCCACGGTGTCGCCGGTGTTGTATCCGTGGAGCGCACCGGTTGTCACGACGATGGGCGACGCGTTCGTCGACGCGGTGATGGCCCGTCGCGTTTGCGGGCCCGTAGTCAGGGTCGGGATGCTGCCGTTGCCGTTGTAGCCTGTAGGCAATGTGGTATCGCTCCACGGCGAGCCGGTCGCCGTAACCGCGCACGCCACAACGGCGGCGGCAATCAGTAGGACCGCAAACGCCCGCAGTTCCCGAAGGGCCATCATCCTATCCCTAGCACGCCGCCGCCGTCGTTGGTGCCGGCAATAAATGAGCACGTGGCCGAGGCCGGCCGCGCGGCCACATACGCCGTGCCGAAGGTGGCGTCCGTCGCCACGATCCCCCAGTAGCCCCAGTTCCCGTTCGGAAGCTTCGAGGACCCGGACGCCTGCGTCTCGTCGAACATCGTCGCGTCGTAGGCGACGATGATCCACGGAATCCAGCATCCCGCGCTTTTCTTATCCTTGGCGATCTGCGCCATCTGCTGCGCCTGATCCGCGGTCCCGGTCCAGTCCCAGCAGACCGAGGAATCCCAGTTGAACTCGCTGGCGTTGGACCCCGATCCGCCGCTCCCTTGGTAGGCGGTCCCAAAAACCGGATCCGATACCACGGACGTCGTGGCGGTACCTGTCGCGGGAGACCACGTGGCAGACGGCGCGGCCCACGGGGATCCGCTCGGCGAAAAGATCACGATCCACGATCGCCAGTACATCCACGGCGAGTAGAACGGCGGCCCGAGGTTGTCCCACTCCCAGTTGACCGGGATGGTGAGGTACCGCGCTGGAGGAGTTGGGACTGTGCTCGGCGGAGGGAATGGGGCCGACCCGGCCTGGTACGTGTACCACGTCGAGCTCATCAGCGTGGAGAACGCCGTCGGGCCGGAGCTCTGCACCATGAGCATCTTCGGGGCGAGCGGATAGAACCATGCAAGGAGTGCCACCATGACCGCAGTCGTAGAACCGGCGAACTTCGCGGCATCGAGCCACTGGGCGAGGCGCGGGATGTAGACCGTCACCGGCTCGTTCGGCCCCTGGAACACCTGGCGGTCGAGAGCGATCCACGGTAGCGCGTCCGGCGGCGCATAGCTCGCGAGGCCCGCGAACACGGCGAGCGTCGCGAGGTCGATCAGATCGTCGTACAGCACGGACATTGAGTAGCGGTACGACGACATGACCGGGCCACGCAGGTACGTCGGGCTGATCGCGTCGCCGAGCGCGCGCATCGTGAGCGCCGGATCGGGATCGTACGGCTGGATCGGCTGGGTCATCGGAAGCTGACCGTTCCACTTATCGTGCCGAGCGTCGCGACCTGGCCGCCCGTGAGTGCCGTGTCGACGCCAGCGGCCGGAGTCGTAAGCACCACGGAGATTGTGCCCGGGTTGGCGCCGAAGATGGTCGCGAGTAGATCCGACCAGGGGACGATCCCGTTCGCCTCCGCGTTCAGCCCGCCGATCGGAAGCACCGGGAAATAGCCAGGCACTCCGATTCCGTTGATCGACCCGCCACCCAAGGCGGCTGCAATCGCCGCGTTGGCGTTCGCCGCGGTGATACCAGATTTCGCCGAGAGGTACACCGTGTAGGCGATGTTGATCGGCACGTTCACCGCAGCGGCAGCGAGCAATGTGAATCCGGTCGGCGTGATCGCCTGGCAAGATGCGTCCACCATCCCTAGGTCGCCGCCGTCGACGTAGCCGCCGCTGGTGTACGTGCCTGGGTTGACCGCGAGAGCAAACGTGAACGTCGTAGCCGTCGGCGTCGAAGCCACGAGCCACGCCGGGGCGGACGCGATCGGGTTGTTGACACCGGTCGCACCGAGGACGCCATTGACGATGGCGAAGTTTCCGGGCGCGAGCCCGTGTGCAGCGATCGTGGTCACGGTCGCGACGCCGCCGGTCCACGTCACATTGCTGATCGTGAGCTGCGCGCAGCCTGCGAGGCCGCCCGACGCGTCGGCCGCGTAGATATTGACTATGCCCGATCCGATGAGCACGAACGCGTTGACTCGCGTGACGGGCGCGATCACGCCGTAGGGATGCGTGGGTGTCGGGGCCGTGAAAAACGTACCGTCGCTCAGCGTTGTCCCGAATACGGGGATCGACTGCGCCACGAATTCGAAGGCGCTCGCGACGCCCATCGCGGAGAACGTTCCGATCTTGGCTTGGCAACGCGCGAGATAATGCGCGTTCGTCTCGATCGCTGAGCCCACGAGGCCGCCGACCTGCGCGGTCGGAGACACGCCAGGGAACGGGGTGAGCATGATCGCCGTCTGACCCGGCGATAGCGTTCCGATCGGGCCGACGAACGCGGGATCCGCAGCTACCAGGATCAAACTGGTCCCCGGCGGGATCGTGCCGGCAGCCGTATTCGTGTAGGTCGCGCCTGACGTGGGATGTTGAAACCGGAGCTGGCCCGCCGTGTAGGTCTGGGTGACAGCCGTCGTGTTGATGAGCGGGATCGCGCCGGCAGCAGCCGACGCCTGGATGCGCGGCTCGTTGTAGGCGTCGAGACCGCGGAGATCCATCCAGCCCGTTGCGAAGCCCGCGCCGTCGTTCGCGAGCGACGTGCCGGCCGGTATCAGCGCTGCGTACGAGAGGTAACCTCCTTGCGCGATCTGCGCGATTGTGCCGCTCTCGATCGAGGTCAGGTTCGCGTTGATCTGGAAGATGGTCCGCGACGGATCGAGCGGTTGCCAGCTCGTGATGGGCAAGCCGAGTTGCGACGCGATCGAAAGCTCCAGCGCGAGCGAGTCATCGACCGTCGACGGCGTTACCAGCTCGGACAACGTGATGATCGTGGGCATGTCAGCTCCCCGCGGGCAGGTTGGCGTTTAGGAGCTGCACCGTCACGCCGCTCACGGATAGCACGAGCTGGAATGGCCCATAGCCAGATTGGATCGACTCGACAAGCGTCAGCGTGGAATTCATGAACGTTCCGGTCACGGTCGCCGAGATTACGCGCTGATCCTTCTGGAGTTCATTTTGCACCGTCGATGCGAGCGCCATGATATCCGCGGCCGTCATGCCGTCGCTGAGCGAATCGCGGATGTCCAGGCAGTCGTTCGGGCAATCGATCACGCTTCCGACCGGTGTCGTCTGTCGACAGAGAAGCGACTGAACGAGCAGTTGCCGTCCCGTTGCCACGCGCATCGTCGGGTCCGCGTCGATGACCGTGGAGCCGGGGCCAGGAATGAAGCCAAGCCAGAATTCGATCCCGTACGGATTCGGGGCCGATCCCGGGGCGACGTAGCCGGTGGACGGTTGTGTCATCCGCACTCCACAAGGCCGGCCTGGAGCGCGGCAGCTGCGAGGGCGGCCTGCGGGTCTGTCGTCGACGTGGCGAGGATGGCCGCGAACTGTCGGAGCGCCAGTGGGACGCTCGCGGCCGGAAAGTGCATCGGGTCAGTCCCGGCAACGAAGGGCCGCTGGGGCGACCCGTTGACGAATCCGACGCGGACGAGGGAGCCTGGCGCTGGTACCGAGATCGTTCCGCTCGCGCCCGGCCAGAGCGGGATCGGTGTGTTGACGAATGCGGGTCCGAAGAGCGCGATCGCATCCGCATCCACGAACGCGCAGTTGACCGTCGTCGGCGTGATGAATTGCGTCGGGATCGGCAGCGTCCCCGGATTCGGCGGCTGCCCGGGCGTCACCAACACCACCCGCGCCTCCCACTGCGCCAGGTAGGCGAGCTTCGGGAGCATGAGCCGGAACAGTGTCTCGATCGAAACCCGAAGCCGATCGGCGCCCATGGGAGCGGTCATGGATCGATCTCCGACAGCCAGGGGTAGAAGCGGAGGTTCGTCGCCCGTAGCAGGAGATGCGCGAGGCGCTCATCGAGCGCGTTTCGCGTGAGCCGCTCGTGCATGTGCGGCATGCGCAAGCCGCAGATCGGACAGGGATCCATAGTCAAGGGCGAAGTCACGGCACCATCACCTCGACCCGGAGCGAGTCCCCGGTCAGGGCGTAGGCTACCCTGGAAACGGTCCCGGACGCCACTGGCCCCACGAAGGTGGCCCCCGGCTGCCAATCGCCGGGGCTTTCGGTCGCGATCTCGTAGCGCCCTCCGGCGCCATCGACCGCCATCGCCGTCCAGGGCGACAGGATCGGGGTGGGCAGGCGCGGCGCCGTCTGGATTTTCCCCGTCGGATCCATCCACCACGCGTCCCCCAGCACGTCTTGCAGCACAAGGCTCATGGGACCGGCCTGGAACGCGTACGCGGGGCCGAGCACGGGGGAGCCCAGGAATCCCACAGTCGACACGGGCAGCTCTCCAGCGAGGCTGGCAGCGACCGCCAGAACGGCGGACAGGGGCACCCCAGCGGGCGACGTCAGGGGTGTCGGGATGACCGCGGCGGGGATAGGGCGGCGCCACCCGCCAAGGCCACCGACGAGCCGCGCTTCCCGGATGCCGGCGAAGTCGATCGTTCGGACCACGGAGCAATTCCAGGTTGAGCCGCCGATCGAGAGGATCTGCGGACCGACAAGCGGCGCTGGCAGGACGCGATCGAGGGTCACGTCCGCGTGCCAGATCCCCGAGTAGGGGACCACGAGCCGCGCGCGGATGACCGGGACGCCGCCGAGAGAGGCGAAGAGGAGACCCATCAGATCGGCCCAGAGAGCACCGGCGGATGCGGGATCGCATTCGCGTTCGACGCCGCAATCGCCGCCTTCGTCTGATTGATCTGCGCGATGACGGCCGCCTCGCTCGCCGTCGGTGCGCGGCTACCCAGCGTCGGCGGTGGAGTATTCGGCGGCACCGCCTTGGGTGTGGTGGTTGCGTTGAGCGGGGGAGGAGGAACGAACTGCTCTACCGTGAGGGACGCGCTGGCCAGCTTGGTCACCTCGTCCACTTCGACCGCGCCCACGTCCTCGACGCAGATCGCCGTGATGCCTAGGAGTTGGAGCGCGGGGTGGTAGATCGGCCAGACGGGCGGCAGCGACCCGAGCTTCGTTGCGTCGAACAGGAACAGGAGCTGGAACCGAGTCCAATAGTCGTGCTGCGAAGGCGTCCACCACGAAAAGATCAGCTTGAACTTCTTGGGATGCTGGCCCTGATACGTCTGCGTCGCCCCGTTGAGGCCCTTCCCTTTTTTCGCGTCGATCTTGTAGAAGCGGCTCGCGCCCTGGATCCGAATCTTGCCGAACAGGCCCGCGGGGCCGCCCCAGACCATGCCGCCGATCTGAATCTGATCCCAGGCTTGCGCATTGTTGAACGGGTCCGGGCTCGCCACGGTCAGCCTCCAAGCTCGAGGTTTACGCGCTCAAGGGCATCCGCGAGGATGTCGTCGGCCAGCGTCCGCATCTCGTCCGCGCCGCCTCCGCCGTGCACCTCGACGTGGATCCCGCCGACGTCGACGGTCTTTCCGCCTGCGCCGCGTCCGACGTTGGAGAAGTCCGGCATGTCCGTCGCGTCCGCAATCGCTCCGCGCGCCCTCTCGTGGCTGCCGTCCACCCCGAGCGAGAATCCCTCGGCGTAGTCGTCGCCAAGCTGCATGGCCTTGCGCGAGGGAGAGTGGGCATCCACGCCCGCTTTCGCCCCATCGTGAAATGAGTTGCCGATAGCGCGCCCGGCGGCTTCCGCCAGTGTGAGCGTGCCAAACGACAGGATTCCGTCGATCCAGTTCAAGCCAATATCTACCCCCGACTCCTGCAACTGCCCCTCACCCGGGGCAAGCAGACCGAGGAGTCGCCCGACGGCGGCGGCGGCTTGGACAGCCTCGATCGCGAGCTTGGCCATATTCTCGGCCGCGAATTCGATCGCGGTCCCGAGCGCCTTCATTCCGGGTTCGCTGAGTTCCACCTTCTCAAGCGACCGGAGCGCCGGCCCCATCGCGAGTTCCGCCTTGAGGAAGCCGAGCTCCGCTTCGAGCCCGAACAGTGTCACGGCGTCTACCGCCGGGGTCGCCCACGCGACGATCTGGCCGAACATACCCGTGATCGCGTCTTTGAGGCCGCCGACTCCGGTCGTGGTGTCCCCGAAGATGTCCGCCATCTCGTGCAGGCGATCGAGGAACGGATCGATCGGCACGCCCTCGAAGAGAGACGTCAACGTGTTTTTCAGGTCCACGCCGAAGTCGCCGAGCGTGAACTTCTTGTGTGCGAGCTCGGCGATCTTGGATCCCTCGATCGACGTCGTGATCGCTGCGATGCCGTCTTCCACGCCGATCTTCCCGGCCTTCATTTCGGCCTTGATCTGCGCTACCGGCTCGTGGAGATTCTTCGCGAGCTGCGCGACGAGCTCCGGCATCGACACGCCGAGCCCCAAGAGCTGCCGGCCCATCGGCTTGAACGTGCCGGTCGCGAGTGAGCGCTGGATCAGGGACTGGAGTTTCTCGGCGCCCTGACCAGATCCGACGCGCGAGAGGTCTGAGACCGACTGCACGACCTGATAGAGCAGTTTCTCGTTGTCCAACCCCTGGAGCTGGAGTTGCGATGCCATCGACTCCGCCTTTTCGATCGGCGTGTGCGACGTCCGCGCGATCTTCTCGATGATGTCGTACGTCTCTCGGCCCTCCTCGGCGGTGCCCTGGACGGCAGCGAAAGCCTCGGAGGCGTTCTCCTTGAACTCGGCGGACTCCAGAGCAAAGCGCACGGCATCGACTGAGAGATCCGCGAATCCCGACACGGCGCCCACAACGGCCTCCTCGAGCCACCGGATCCCGGCCGTTGCGGCGGCGACGAGGGCGAGCTCCGGCACGAGCGACTTGGCGGCCTTCTCTGCACTCCTCATCGCGGCTGACATGCCGGCCGTCGCGGCCGTGGTACCACTAGCCGCCGCCGCCGCCGCTTTGGCGGCCGAAATGAACCGCCCGTGCTCATCGCGTAGCCGCACCACTGCGCCCGTTAGCGACTTGAGCGCCTCCGTCTCCGCCTTGGCCGGACCGCTCATCGAGTCCTTGAGCGCCATCTCGTATTCGAAGCCATCATCCGCCATGGATCACTTCCGGTTCCCGAGCGCCGTCAGATACGCGATCACGCCCTCGACCATGGTCTGGATCCTCAACGCTGCCGCGTCGGCCTCGATCGTATCTCGTCCCTCGAAGAGCTCCCGGTAATGCCGCGCCGCCATGAGCCGCTCCCCAGCGAAACGGCTCTTGTGGAGCTTTAGCGCGCGGCCTAGTTTTTCCCCTCCGACTCGTCCGTCTGCCCGGATAGGTAGGCCATGGCCCGCTGCACTTTGACGTTGCTGACTAGCCCCGGGTACCGCTTCGTCAGCCGCTGCATGCTGGCGTTGTCCGGGTAAACCGCCGTCATCATCAGGAGGTTTTCGCTGGCGACCGCTCGCGCATCGTCGTCGAGAATCTGCTTCTTGTACATCTGGTGCTCAGCGTGGCTCGGATTCCTGAGCACGATGAGCCCCATCCGAAGTTGCACCGCGCGTAGCTCGAACTCCGGCGAGGGAAACTTGGTCCGCAGATCCGCGAGCACCGCATCGACGTCGACATCAGCCATCAGAACACCTCCACGCTGGAGGCTACCACGAGACTCAGGCGACCGCGCCGATCGAGTTGAGGTCGATGGCGCCCGGCGAGCCGTTCCAGTTGATCGCGCCAGGGATGACCAGCGAGAATTTGCGCATGAGCGCCTCGTCAGAGACCTTGTTCTGCGCGTCCAGTTTGCCGAGGAAACACACGAAGTCGTCTACGACGAGAGTGGTGATGCCCACCGGAACGTAGGCGACCGTGATGCCGCACGGGACGAATCGGAATCCGCCGAGCGCCGCACCAACGACGCTCAGCGTGGAAATGAGCAGCGTCGCTGCCGGAAGCGTAAACTCAATCTCGCCCTCGGCCTCGTAGCTACCGTTGGTCAGACCGAGCGGCACCTTTTGCGTGCCGCGCACCTTCGAACGCTTCAGATCGTCGTTGTACGTGATCGATGTTACGCCGACGAAGTGCAGCCCGTTGACGTTGACTTCGACGTCCGAATACGAAGGGAAAAAGCCCTGAATCAACGGGTTCTGGAGGCCCATGGCGTCTTTCCTTACGGGTTGTTGATCGAAACGGCCGCGACGTTGACGAAGGTGAGCGGGACGATGATCGACTTGAGGTAGCCGAGCGGCTGGATCGCGATCTGCGTGGTGAGTGTCGCCGTCACGAGGATGTTGTCCACGAGGCTGATCGTGCACGTCGCCGACGAGACGGCGCCCTGATTCGTGAGGCCGTTCGCGAGCGCCTGATTGGCCCTTTTTTGCAGGTCGGCTGCATCCTGCGGCAGGATCGTCCCGGACGCGTTCACGCGCACCGAATCGGACAGCTCCTCGATGAAAAAGTTGTAGGCGATAAGGCACGCCGCGTCGATCACGTGGCCGTGCTGGAGCCAGTTGAAGTCACTCCCCGGGCTGCACATGATGTTCGGATTCGTGATGTAGAATCCGGGGCGGTTTGCGAAGCTCATCGCCGTCAGGAACCGCGAGGCGTCGAGGCCCGGGTTGACCGACTCGTCGTGGTAGATGTAGCCGTCCGGCTTCGGAGGAGGCGAATTCGGCATGTTGGCCAGCGCGCCATCCTTCACGCGGCCAAGGTCGACCTGGATCGCGACCGCCGAGTCGCGGGCGGCGGCCCCCCAGAGGAGCGGCCTGCGAAACTGCGCCTGCGAGTAGGGCGACACGAAATTGTAGTGCCCGGCGGACACGGACACGCGCCCGTTCGTCGAGACCGTCGATGCGTAGGCCGTCTGGAGGCTCGCGATCCACGTCGCCTCGGTCTCCGTCGAGGCGCCACCGTAGAACGCGTCACCGGCTGCGCAAAGGAGCCGGTTGAAGCGCTTTTTCGCGAAGAGGGTCGTCAGATAGCCGTCGAACACGGCGACGTCGGAAGGCTGGATGCCGGCGGTCCCCGTGGAGTTTCGGAGCGCGCTCCCGCCCGCGACGATGATGTCTTCGGGGATGAGCGTCGGAATCGGGAGCATGCAGTTGATCGCGCTCTGGATCTGCGCGTCGGTCCAGAGCCCCTCGGTGGACACGAATCTCCACGAATCCCCGACGACGACGGTACCCGCAGCGAAACTCAGCGTCAGCCCGGTGTTAGGGATCACCACCGTGGAAGGGGTTGCGGCCGGCAGGTTGTACGTGCCGTAGATCGTGCGGCCCGCGTCGAGCGAGACCGTGATCTGGCCACCTGCCGTTCCGATCGTCTGCGCGACGATATCCGTCACCACCACGTAGTAATTGTCGTAGGGCGTCCCGGAGACGGTCATCACGCTGGTGGACCCGCCGGGAACCGTGGCATTGACCGCCGTATTCACGCCGCCGGTCACCGGGATCGCGACGAAGGCGACCTCGTTGCCGGAGCTGTTGCAGATGAAACCCGCGAGCTCGACGCCGGACCCGTAGCCGTTCTGGGTCACGAAATCGTTAGGGTTCGTCGACTGGATCAGCTGGTAGTAGGGCCCCTGGGACCCGGGGCCGATCACGTACTCGATGCTCCCGTTGCCGGGGAGCTGTTGTGCGAGGCCGTTGTCCAAAACGCTCAGGACCACCGCGGGAAGTCCCATGTCAGGCCGCCTCTCTGCGAATCATGTCGCGCAGGAAAAACGTGACAGGCATCGCGCTCTTGGAGTGATACGCGGCGCCGCATGGGCGGCAATAGCTGGCCGTCGCAGAGGCGCGGTCGCGCGTTCGGCATCGGGGGCAGCTGGCCGGTCGTCCCATGTGTTCCTCTTTTCTATCAGATGTGCCGGTTTGTGCCAAGCCTCAGTTTTGCGTCAGGGTGAGCGACGTGCACGCAATCGTGGCGCCGATCGTGAAGCTGACGGTTGAGAAATTCATGTCGCTCCCGGACGTGCCGACGTTGCAGTCGCCCACAACGGTTACACCGTCGCTCTTGTAGACGCGGGCCCACGCCGCGGTGCCCGTGGCCGCCGCGGTCCCGGACGTGATCGAGTTGGCGGCCGCGACGCCGCTCGATCCGGCCCCGAAGGCGGTGGCGCTGAACGTGAGCGTGGCCAGGAGCGTGTTGCCGCTGAGCGCCGTGTCGGGGGTCGCCGGACGTGTGCCGGAGTACACCTCGATGAACCCGGAGTTGCAGAGGACGGCCACGGCGTTTACGGCGACGTTGCGCGAGTTGAGTGAACCTTCGAATGCCATGGCGTCTTCCTCTCACATGTACCCGAGTGACTGAATCTGCGCGACGACGTAGGGCGCGAGCAGCGCGCAGCCCGCAGGGTTGGGGTGGATACCATCGTTCATAAAGTACGTTAGGTTGTTCTCGGCCCCGTCGATGCCCATGATCGGATCACTCGCCCAGTTTGCGTAGCCGTCCGCGAACGTCGTCCAATTCGCCAATATATTGGCGTTGACCGTATCGCGTATGGTGTTGAATGTCGGAAGGCCGACAACGGTGCGCGATAGGCACGCCGTTATGATCACCTTCCAACCTACGGCCCGGCGCGCCGCGCAGTAAGCGACAATATCCGAGTAAGCGACCGCCGCGCTCGCTCCGGCGTTCGCGATGTCGTTCGTGATCTCGATGCCCACCACGACGTTGCCAGGTCCCCTGTACGTGTTGACCAGCGGGTCCGTACCCGTAGGTGCAGCCGCGGTCATCTGCGTCGTCGTCTGCCCGTTTACGCCATTGTTGACGTATGGCCCAAACGTATAGAGCGCGTTGCCGATGTAGATCGGAAGCACGCCTCCGCCCGCGTATACCAGAAACGAGTTTCCGTCGAATACGAGCGTGTTGGCGCTGATAAACAGCGTCATCGCCGATGCTGCGACCGTCGCGCCGTCGATAATGCTCAGCGTGTTCAGGATGATATCGTTGAAGCTAGTCCCGACGCCGCAGTCGCCGATGACGGTCGATCCGTCGCTTTTGAATAGGCGCGCAAAGGACGCGGTGCCGGTGGCGACGGCGCTGCCTGACGTGATCGCGTTGGCCGTGGCCACTCCGCTCGAGGCCGCGCCGAACGCGGTAGAACCGAATGTCAATGTCGCCAGCAGCGTGTTTCCGGAGAGGGCTGTATCCGGGGTCGCCGGTCTCGTGCCGGAATAGATCTCCAGGAAGCCGGCGTTGCAGAGCGCAGCCACCGCGTTGACGGAGGCGTTTCGTGCGTTGACGCCGCCGATAAAGGCCATCAGGACCACGCTCCCGGCGCGTAGGCGTTGGCCAGGTACGTCAGGACTTGTGAAATCTGCGACTGCGTATGCGTGCCGTTGTAAAGCAGAACGGACGCAATCTTTCCAATGAGCTCGTTCTGCGGGCCGATCTGGGCGCCCACGTACAATGT
>Ga0181531_10002044_pt1 | contig 12676 bp, 8 predicted proteins | sample PEATcosm2014_Bin_38_FD_119743 | JGI IMG/M metagenome (GOLD analysis project Ga0181531, IMG submission 119743) | Peatland microbial communities from MTU Mesocosm Facility, Houghton, MI, USA - PEATcosm2014_Bin11_10_metaG | ecosystem: Environmental > Terrestrial > Soil > Wetlands > Peat | place... | reverse complement strand
TCCCCGTTCCAGGGCCCCACGATGGATGGGAAAAACGAAATCGTCGGCACCACGTCGATGGGCGCCCCGAACGGCAATGGCACCATTTTCGCCATGAAGCACGAGAGCGCCTACAAGACGCTGTACAACTTCCAGAGCAAGGCGGACGGCCACTGCCCGTTCTCCGGCGTCGCGGTCAGCGCGTCGCACGTCATCTACGGCACCACGGTCGGCGTCGGCTATGGCGGCAACCCGAATGGCTCGGTCTGGCAATTCTCCAAGGCCGGCGGCCTGCAAACCCTGTATGTGTTTCAGGACGAAAACGACGGCGAGTGGCCCAACCAGGCGCCGACGGTGGATAGCGCCGGCAACGTCTATGGCACCACCGCCATCCAGGGCGGCGCCAACGTCGCCGGCGCCATCTGGACCGTCAGCGCCGCGGGGCAATTCTCGGTGCTGCACAGCATGAACGGCGCCACCGACGGGTCCGGGCCGAACAGCCCCCTGGTGCTCGGCAGCGACGGCAACCTCTACGGCACGACGCTACAGGGCGGCTCCGGCGACGGCGGCACCGTGTTCAGCATCTCGCCCACTGGCGTGTTTAGCGTGGTGCACAACTTCACCAACTCCGGCGACGGCGCGGTGCCGACCGGAAACTTGGTCCAAGGCACTGATGGCTCGATTTATGGAGGTACTTCGTTCGGGACCGTGTTCAAAATTGTTCCGTAAGGAAAGGAAGCACTTCTTTTTGAAAAAAGAAGCAAAAACTTTTGATTCATAAGAAAGGTGAGGTGCTTCTTCTTGGCGAAGCCAATAACGATCCTTGAGTTTCCAGGCTTCGCCGTCTCTCTATTTTATCTTAATGAAATGGGGTCTGGGGCCTCCGGCCCCAGCGGGTCCAGGGCAGAGCCCTGGCCTTCCTTTCCTTTTCGTCACCGCCGCAAAGCCGCCAGAGCCGCGAACGGACCATCCGATCTCGGCTCCACAACCGCCTCCGCCGCCCGCTTCCTGGGGCTCCCGACCATCGGCGGGCTCGGCGGCCCGTACTGATCTTCCGCCAGCGCCGGCGCCGGAATAATGCGCAGCCCCAGCGCGCGCAGCACCGGCGGCAGGGCATCGGCGCTCAGCCCCAGGCTGGCGCCGAGCTGGCTCGGCAGTGCCGCCGGCCGCGTGCGCGTCGCCCACGCCAGTTCGGCGGCCACGCGTTCGGCCATATCCAGCCGCAGCAACACGGGCCCCGCCGGCACCCAGCCCATCGCCTGCCACGGCCCAATATCGGCCTCGTCGGGCATTTTGAGGCTGACCAGGCCCGGCGCGGGCAGTGCCGGCGTTGCGCGTCCATGCTGAACGGCCCAGAGCAACGCCCGCAGCGCCGCCACCCGCGGCTTCAACACATCCGGCACGTACAGCGCGAAGCGCCCCGCGCGCACGCCGAGCTTTTTCAGCCGCGCGCGCGCGGCGGCCGGAATGGTCGCTTCGGTCGCCCCGGGCACCAGCCCGCCGGCTTCCTCCAGCCGGTGCAGCGGGCCGCGCAGCGCGGCGTCTTCATGCCCGGCCTCGAGGGCCCGCAGCAGGCACGCGAATTCGCGTCCCACCAGGCCGGCGACGTACACGGCCAGGCGCTGCCGCAGCCGCTCGCGTTGCGCGCCATCCAGGAACTCGCTGTCGAGCACCTCCACTTGCGGGCGCAGCAGGCTGGCGCCCGGGCGCAGGCGCGCCACCTGCACCCCGTCCCACAGCAGCGTCTGGTCGGGTCGGACCTGGAAATCGGTATCCGGGGCCGCTTCCATGAGCGCCACGCGGCGCGGCATTTCGGCCCGTAGCGCGCGGCGCGCGGCGCGCTGCACCAGCCGCTTCTCGGCGCCGGCGGTTGTCGGGTCCGGATGAAAGGCGAACCCGGCCACGTGCCCCACCGGATGGCCTTCCACCACGACCTCGCCGCGCGCGGTCACCGCCGAGAGCAGCTCGCCCTCGCCCTCCGCGGCCTCCAGCCGGCGCATCAGATGGGCGGCGCGGCGATCGACGAAACGCGCGGTAAGCCCGGCGTGCAGCGCATCGGAGAGCGCATCCTCCACCTCCCGCGCGCGGGCCTGCCACGCGGGGGCATCGCGCACCCAGTCGGCGCGGGCGGCGATGTAACTCCACACCCGCACGCCGGCGAGGCGCATCATCAGCGTGTCGATATCGCCATCGACCCGGCTTAGCGCATCGAACTGCGCCGCCAGCCAATCCTCGGGCAGCGTCTGGCCGCGCGCCAGGTGGCCGAAAATGCGCGCGCACAGCCTGGCATGGCTGTCGTCGGTGATCTTGCGGAAATCCGGCACCTGGCAGGCTTCCCACAGCAGGCGCACGCGGCGGCGGCCGATCGCGAGCGCCTGTATGTCGCCGTCGCGCGCGAGCGCGGCCAGCGTTTCGAGGTCGCTGGCGTCGTAGCCGCGCACCAGCCCGGGGCGGGGCGGGGGTGCCGCAAGGCTGCCCAGCAGCGCATCGAGCGTGGAGAAATCCAGTGCGTTGTTGCGCCAGGCCAGGCTGACCAGCGGATCGAAGACATGCGCTTCCACCGCCTCCGCCATCGTTTCGGGCAGCTCCGGGCAGGTCGCGGTGGTGCCGAACGTGCCGTCGCGCATGCCGCGCCCGGCGCGGCCGGCGATCTGGGCCACTTCCGGCGCGGTCAGGCGCCGCGGCCGGCTGCCGTCGAATTTCTGCAGGCCGGCGAAGGCGACATGGTTCACGTCCATGTTCAGCCCCATGCCGATCGCGTCGGTGGCGACCAGGAAATCGACCGCGCCTTCCTGGTACAGCGCCACCTGGGCGTTGCGCGTGCGCGGCGAAAGCCGGCCCATCACCACGGCACAGCCGCCGCGACGGCGGCGTATCATTTCCGCGATAGCATATATTTCGCTCGCGCTAAACGCAACAATAGCGCAGCGCGGCGGCAGCTTTGTCAGTTTTGCGGCGCCCGCGAAGGAGAGTCGCGAAAGCCTTGGCCGGGTTTCGATGTCCGCTTGCGGCACGAGTTGGCTGAGCAGCGGGCGCACGGTCTCCGCGCCCAAAAACATCGTTTCCACCGTGCCGCGGGCATGCAGCAGCCGTTCGGTGAAGACATGGCCGCGATCGGGGTCGGCGCCGAGCTGGATCTCGTCGACCGCGAGAAACTCGCACGCGCGATCCAACGGCATCGCCTCGGCCGTGCAGGCGAACCAGCGTGCCTCCGGCGGCACGATCTTCTCCTCGCCGGTGATCAGGCCAACGAAGCGCGCACCCTTGGCGGCCACCATGCGATCGTAGTTCTCGCGCGCCAGCAGGCGCAGCGGAAAGCCGATCATGCCGCTGTCATGGCCGAGCAGCCGCGTCATCGCCAGATGCGTCTTGCCGGTATTTGTCGGCCCGAGCACGGCGCGCACCCTTGGCGCGAACATGCCCTGGCCCGCGGACGCGGCTTTGCCGACTCGGAACACGGCGCCTGACATGCCAGAAGGATCGAGTGCCGCGCCGCAGCTTGCAAGCACCGCAGCGCGGGTTAAATTAACAAAAGTTTTTTGGTTCTTTTTTTCAAAAAAGAACAAGAAAAAGCACTTCTTTTTGAAAAAAGAAGCAAAAACTTTTGTTCATGGGAGCTTGCGGGGATTGGCGTGGGTGCGGCGCAGCCTGGATTGTCTGGCACCAGCCGATAGCACGGCGCTGCCGGTCCACGCGCTGCGGCCGGACTCCTTGCCTTCGTTCCTCGATGGGTTGCCGGCCCGCACGGCTGATTTTCTGCGCGCCGGCGGCTTTGCCGCAAATGCCGGCACTGTTTCGCTGCTGCCAGGAGCCGCCGGACTGGCCGGCGCCGTGCTCGGATTGGGTGACGATGCCGGCCCGCACGCATTCGGCGCCCTGCCGTTCGCGCTGCCCGAAGGCACAATCTGGCACTTCGCCGGCCCGCTCGATCATCCGGAGGATGCGGCGCTGGGCTTCTGCCTCGGGGCCTATCGTTTCGATCAACTAAAGTCCACCCCAGGCCGCGCGCCGGCGCGCCTGGTGCCCCCCGCCGGCACCGAACAAGCGTTGGCCATTGCGGACATCGCATGGCTGGCGCGCGATCTCATCAACCTTCCCGCCAATCTGCTGGGCCCGGCGGAGCTCGCCGAGGCCGCCGCGAGCGCATTGGCGCAGGCCGGCGCGAACGTTACTGTAATGGAAGGAGAGCCCCTCTGCCTCGCCTATCCGTTGCTGGCCGCCGTAGGCGCGGGGTCCGCGCGTCCGTCACGTGTCGTGAAAGCCACATGGGTTGATACAAACCGTGGCGCGGGCGCAACGGAAGCGTTGCCGCTGATCGCGCTGTGCGGAAAAGGTGTCTGCTTCGATACAGGTGGTTACGATTTGAAACAGCCAGCTTCCATGTTGCGCATGAAAAAGGACATGGCCGGTGCCGCGATCGCGCTCGGCGTCGCGCTGCTGGTGATCGGGGCAAAACTGCCGGTGCGCCTCGAATTGCGCCTCGGCTGTGTGGAGAACAGCATTTCCGGTGCGGCCATGCGCCCGCTCGATGTGATCCGTTCGCGCCGCGGTCTGACCGTGGCGATCGGCAACACCGATGCGGAAGGGCGCCTGGTGCTCGCCGACCTGCTCGCCGAGGCATCTGATCGCAGGCCGCACCTGTTGCTCGATTTCGCCACGTTGACCGGTGCCGCACGGGTGGCACTCGGGCCGGACATCGCCGCGTTGTTCTGCAACGACGATGCGCTCGCGGCCGCCATCGAGAGGGCCGCGCGGCACACCCACGATCCAGTCTGGCGGATGCCCTTGTGGAGCGGCTACGATCACCTGCTGGCGGGCAGCGGATGCGATCTGAGCAATGTCGCGGACAAGCCTTATGCCGGCGCCGTGATGGCCGCCTTGTTCCTGCAACGCTTCCTCGCCGCCGGTACGCGTTGGGCGCATTTCGACGTCTACGGATGGAATGACGCAACCCGGCCGGGCCGGGCGGAAGGTGGCGAGCCGCATGCCATGCGTGCGGCATTTGAGTTCATCCGGCGATTTGTTAACCCTGCGGAAACCGTGGGTTAACCGAAAAATGAAGCCAAGCACCGTGCTTTGCCATAATTCGTTGGCCTGTGGGCGGTCCGGTTGAAATGCGACACGATGTGATTGCCGGGCGGTTGTTGGCACGCCGCAAGATCGCCATGTATCGCAAAATATCGATGCTTCCGAAGCCGTTGTGTGAACCGATGGCCAAATGCAGCGACGGCTTCAAGCGCCGCGGCTGCTGGACAGAAATCCCGATCCACGGCAATATCGCGATGAGCTACGATTAGTAGTTGCCAGAAGTCGGCTCATGGCATCATAAGGTACCAATCGATCGGAACATTCAGCGGAACGGCCCGGCAATGGTGCCATGGCGCGAAGCTGAATCAGAGGGGGGGTAAGGAAATCTCGAAAATGAAAGGAAAAGCAACCGTGGCAGCAGCTAGCCCAGCATCCGACCATATGGTCGGCGTTCTGCGCGACACCATTGTCGCACTCGTTCGTCGCGACGGCCCGGATCTCTCCGCCCGTCAGCTCGGCGTGTTCCTCACCTGCTACCTGCATGAAGGGGCGCACACCGTGCGCGGCCTGGCCGCGGACCTGAATGTCTCCAAGCCAGCCATCACCCGCGCCCTCGATCGCCTCGGCGAACTCGATCTGGCCCGCCGCAAGGTAGACCCGATGGACCGCCGCAGCGTGCTGGTACAACGCACCCTCAAGGGCGCCGCGTTCCTGCGCGACCTGCGCTCGATCATGACCGAGGCCAATGCCACCACGCACAAGAGCGAGGCGGAGCCGGCTCCGGCCAAGCGCGGCCGCGGCCGCGGCTGACGTAAGGCCCCGCGGACGTCGGTGCCGGCAAACCTCATGCGCCGATTTCGGTACTATAATACCTATATAGTATGCTTGCTCAGTGAACGTGAACGGGCCGGTGTCACCACGCGGTGATGCCGGCCTGTTTCGCGCGCCGCGCCACCAACCAAGCCCACGGCAGCAGGGGCACGGCCGCCGCCGCGCACGCCGCAAGAGCGCCGCACGCCCCACCCAAGTGGCGACCCATAAATAGCCCGCAGGTCCCACCCCAGGCCGAAAACACCCAGTACAGCGCCGACACACCGGCCGCCTTCATGCCAGCACGCTGCGCCACCTGATACAGGTGGCCTCGATGCGCCTGCGTCAGCCGCGCCCCCTGCACCGCGCGGCGCACCAGCGTGAACGCCACGTCCGCGAGGATCGGCAACAACGCCAGCGGCACCACCAGGCTCGCCCGCGCGTCGGCCGCCGCCAGCACCGCGAAGTCGGCCAGCAGAAAGCCGCACACCTGGCTGCCCACATCGCCCATGAAAATACGCGCCCGCGGATAGTTGAACGGCAGGAACCCGGCGACGCCGGCCGCGAGCAGGCCGGCACGCACGCCCAACAGGTGCGGTGCCGCGATCGCCGCGAACACGCACGCCACCAGCGTGCAGCCGGCGGCCAGCCCGTTCAGTCCGTCGATGAAATTCACCGCATTGGTAACATACACCAGCCAGCCCAGTGTAACGGCCGCGCCGGCCCAACCCAAATGCGCGGCGTCGCCACCCGGTAACGCAATCGACGCCGCGACGTGGCCGCACGAAATGATCGCGACGGCCGCGGCACATTGCGCCGCGAGCTTCGCCACGAACGGAAAATTCCGCACATCGTCAAGGTAACAGACACCGGCGAGCGTCAGCACCGCGGCCAAGGGCAACAAGCTGCCACCTTGCCAGAACACAACCGTGCCGACCGCATACGCCGCGACAATGCCGACGCCGCCACCCTTCGGCGTCGGCACGCTGTGCGACGATCGGTCCACCGGAACATCCAGTGCGCCCACCGAAACCATCGCGCCTACCACGGTGGCCGAAAGCCCGACCAACACCAAGAAGAGCAGCCCCGCCTCCCGCCGTAGCGCATGTGGCCCGGTTAGGAAGGCCAGGGGCTCTGCCCCTGGACCCCGCTGGGGCCGAGGGCCCCAGACCCCCATTCATTAGGTCAGGGGACAGGGAGGGGGGCGACGCGGGCTTCGCTACGCACGCGCAGCCCCCCTCCCTGTCCCCTGACCTAATGAAAAGGTTCTAAGGACTTGTCCTTAGCGGGGGTCCAGGGGGCAGAGCCCCCTGGCCTTCCTAACCAGACCACACGCGCTATAGGTGGGGCCAGATGGCATCGCAACGCTCCGCCTCCCGCATCCTTTTGAACGCGGCGCTTGACGGTGCGTTGGCCGCCGCCGCGGCACCGCTCGCCCGCTTTATCGCCGACCCGGGTTCCGGCCTGCTGCATCCGCTTTGGTTCATCGCCGGCGGATTCATCACGCTGCTGCTCGGCGGCCTGCCATTCCGCCTCAGCCAGCAATATTGGCGCTTCGCCGGCATCAGCGACCTCATGGGCGTCGCCGGCGGCGCCATCGCCGGCGCCGCCCTGTTTTCCGCCCTGCTGCTGGCCACCGGCTTCCGCCTGCCCACCGTCACCTTCCCGCTCGTCCACGCCTTCACCCTCGCCACCCTGCTCGCCGCCCCCCGCATCGCCTACCGCCTCTATCACGGCCGCTCCCGCGTCGCCGGCGACGATCCCGGCCTTCAGATCGGCCTGCTGATCGGCGCCGGCGATGCCGCCGACGGTTTTTTGCGCGCCCTCGCCCCGCAACGCACCGCCCTGCTGCGCGTCACCGGCCTGCTGTCCCTGACCGAGCGCCAGACCGGCCGCCGCATGCACGGCCTGCCGATCCTCGGCGCGGTGGCGGATGCACAAGCGGTGCTGGCGCGCCTGTGCGCCCACGGCAAACTCCCCAATGTGCTCATCGTCACCGAGCCCGATTTCCTCGGCGCCCCGCTCGCCGCCCTGATCGAAACGGCCGAGGCGGAAGGCGTCGCCGTGCGCCGCGCTCCGCCGCCGACCACCCTGGTCGAGGCCGACCGCCTGACCCTGAAACCCGTCTCCATCGAAGACCTGTTGAACCGCGACCAGGTCACGCTCGACCACGCTGGCATGGCCCGCCTGATCGGCGGCAAGCGCGTCGTGGTTACCGGTGCCGGCGGCAGCATCGGCTCCGAGCTCGCCCGCCAAGTCGCCGCGCTCGCCCCCGCCGACCTCTGGCTGCTCGACAGCAGCGAATACGCGCTCTGGCAAATCGACCTGGAGTTTTCCGAGTCCTACAAGCTGGTGCCCCGCCGCGCCGTGCTCGCCGACGTGCGCGACGCTCCCCGCATTACGGAGATTTTCACCGAGCTTCGCCCCGAGCTCGTCTTCCACGCGGCCGCCCTCAAGCACGTACCGATGGTCGAGGCCAACCCGCTCGAAGGCCTGCTCACCAACGCGTTCGGCACCCGCGTCGTCGCCGACGCTGCCCGCGAGGCCGGCGCGCTCGCCACCGTGTTCATCTCCACCGACAAGGCGGTAAACCCCACCAGCCTGATGGGCGCCAGCAAACGCCTCGCCGAGAAATATTGCCAGGCGCTCGATATCGATGCCCGCGCGCAAGCGGCCGGCATGCGTTGCGTCACCGTGCGCTTCGGCAACGTGCTCGGCAGCACCGGAAGCGTAGTGCCGCTATTCCGCCGCCAGCTCGAACGCGGCGGCCCGATCACCGTCACCCACCCGGACATGCAGCGCTACTTCATGACCGTGCAGGAAGCCGTCGCCCTGGTTCTGCAAGCCAGCGTCGTCGGCCTCGGCGAAGGCTTGCTGCCCGGCGCGGAACAAGGCGGCATCTTCGTGCTCGACATGGGCAAGCCGGTGCGCATCCTGGACCTCGCCCGGCAAATGATCCAGCTCGCCGGCTTGCGACCGGACAAGGACATCGAAATTCGTTTCACCGGCCTGCGCCCGGGCGAAAAACTGTTCGAGGAACTCTTCCACGGCCGCGAACCGCCGGTCCCTACCGGCCACCCGGGCCTGCTGATGGCGATGCCGCGCACCTCGGATGCCGCGATCGTCGGCCGCGCCATCGACGATATCGCCACATCGTGCCGCCACGGCGACACGGCCGCCGCGCTCGCGTTGCTGCGTAACCAGGTTCCCGAATTCAACAGTGAAGGAAGGCCAGGGGCTCTGCCCCTGGACCCCGCTGGGGCCGTAGGCCCCAGACCCCATTTCATTTGTTCCGACTCCGGCATCGACCTTGAAGCCACCACCGTGCATTCCGTAGGCAGACCCAAAACGGCATGAGAATCGTAACCTGGAACATCAACTCTCTGCGCCTTCGCCTCCCGTTGCTGGAGCGCCTAATCGCCGCCCTCGATCCTGACGTCATTTGTTTGCAGGAGACAAAAGTCCCTGACGATTTGTTCCCCGACGCGGCCCCGCCCGCCCTCGGCTACCCCTACGTCGCCCGCCGCGGCATGAAGAGCTACAACGGCGTCGCCATCCTCTCCCGCCTTAAAATGGACATCGAGGACGCCCCCGACTGGTGCACCCGCGGCGACTGCCGCCACCTGCAAGTGCGTATCAAATCCCGCGGCGGCGCCATCGAGTTGCACGATTTCTACGTCCCTGCGGGCGGCGACGTCCCCGACCCCGTCGCCAATCCGAAATTCGCCCACAAACTCGATTTCGTTTCAGAGGCAACAAACTGGTTCGCGGCGCGCGGCCGGCGCGAGCGCACGGTGCTGGTCGGTGACCTGAACATCGCCCCGCTCGAAAACGACGTCTGGAGCCACAAACAGTTGCTCGACGTGGTCAGCCACACCCCCATCGAGGTGGAACACCTGCTAGCCTGGCAGCGCACCGGTTTTGTCGATGCCGTTCGCCATTTCGTCCCCGACACAGAAAAACTCTACACCTGGTGGAGTTACCGCAATCAGGATTGGCAACTCTCCAACCGCGGCCGCCGCTTGGACCATATCTGGGTGACCCCCGACCTGCGCCGCAAGCTGAAACGCTACGAAATCCTGCAAGACGCCCGCAACTGGCCGCAAACCTCGGACCATGTGCCGGTCATGGTCGAGTTTTAGGGAAGGCCCGGGCCTCTGCCCCTGGACCCGGCTGGGGGCAAGTCCCCAGACTCCATTTAGCGCTGCGCGGCTGTTTCCTGCCTTGTCGGCGAAGCCAATAAACTTTCCCGGGTTTTCAGGCTTCGCCGTTCCCGCAACGACTCTTAATGAATGGGGGTCTGGGGCCCCCGGCCCCAGCGGGTCCAGGGCAGAGCCCTGGCCTTTCTCGCCTAATCCTGGCGCTCATGGGGCTCCACCCCTTTCTGTCGGAGCCAATCTCCTCGAAAATACCAAGCCTTCAACGTTGGTAAGGAGTGTCCCATGGCCAACGCACCAAGGTAATCCTCGCGCGGGCAAAGATGCCGCAACGTCCACACGCCGCCAGGCCCTTGCACAAGACTGCCGTTCGTTCCCGTAAGCTGCACGTCCATCGGCACATCAAAACCATTAAGCGGAATCGAAAGTCCGCCGCCATGTGCCTTGACGACTGCCTCCTTCCTTGTCCACCAGCAATAGAACGATTGATCGCGCTGCTCCGCCGGCAATCGCGTATAGGCTAAGATCTCGGCCGCGGACGCATTTTCCCGCAGGATCGCCGCCGCGTCCGGAAGAAGAGCCAGCCGCTCGATGTCGACGCCGACCGCGGCGCTTTCCGATACCGCCATGACCGAGAGATTGTCCCGCCGCGACACACTGAAGTGCGGGCCTGGCCCGGCCAGCGTGGGCTTGCCATGTGCGCCATAAATGAAACGAAGTGCGTCCGCGGGTCGGCCGCAATAGCGCCCCAGCAATTCGCGCATTATACCGCGAGCTGCAACAAATCGTGTTTGGTCGCGCGCCGCGCGGAACGTGGCTGCCCGATCCAGTTCATCGGCCGACAGCAGCCGGGTCAGGCAGGCAATATCGTGGGCGGCGCGATCCACCTCCCACGCCCAAAGATGAATTTCTCCCGCGCGCAGGTAAAGCCGCACCGGCAGCTCCGATGCCCACGGCGCAAAGCGCACCGTCAAGTCTTCGGGTGGCTTTCGATCTCTCAAAACCGGTGTCCGCGAGCCAGTTTGGCAACCTACCTATTAGGGTGATGGCCGGCCAGGGCGAAAAGCGGGCGCCGCCCGGCTGTTGCTGGCCGCTTCATTCCTCGCTAGAGTAGGGGAACGAAGCATAAACGTACGTCGCGATTTGCACATGAGACCGCCATGACCACCCTGGAATCCCTCCGCAACTCACTTCCCGGCAGAACATACCGTTGAACCACGTCGCGTGTACCAACGTGGTGGCAGAAGCATGCGGCAATGCACCCGACCGGGTGATATGCCTGTTCGAAGCGCAAGCCGAACGAACACCCGCGGCCATTGCGCTTGAGCACGGCGCCCGCCGCGTTACCTACCGAGAGCTCAACGAAAATGCAAATCTGTTGGCGTATCGGCTGATCCGGGCCGGGGCAAAAGCAGAAATCTGTGTCGGACTTTACATGGAAGGCGGACCGGGCCTGATCGCCGCGATGCTGGCGGTTTGGAAAGCCGGAGCCGCTTTTGTAACGTTCGACGTTAACCTGCCGCCTCATCGCCTGGCGATGTTATGCGAGAAAGTGAACCTCCTGCTGCTCCTGACAAGCAAGGATTTGCGACCCCGCCTCGCGCAATTGGATCGGCCCAGCCTCGCGGTTGAGGACGTTCAGACGGATAACGGCGCGGCAAATCCGAATATTCCTGTATTCGCCCAAAACCTGGCCTATCTCATTTTTACCTCCGGGACCACGGGCGTTCCAAAGGCGGTTGCCATCGAGCACGCGTCCCTGACGAACCTGATGCGATGGACAAAGCAGGCGATTTGCCCGACCGCATTGGACCGCGGCGCGCAAATCGTGGCGCCAGGATTTGATGCGATTTTCCTGGAGATCTGGCCATATCTGCTGGCTGGCGGAACGATTTGCTTTCCCGACCGCCTGCACCGCCAGTCCCCGGAGCACCTGCAGCGCTGGCTGTTGGCCCACCGCATAAGCGTGATCATGGCGCCGACACCGCTCGGCGAAGCCCTGTTGGTGCTTGACTGGCCGGCGAATTGTCCGCTTCGGCTGATGATTGTCGGCGGCGACCGGCTGCGGAAATACCCCGATCCATCGCTCCCTTTTCAGTTGCTGAACGCCTATGGCCCGACCGAAAACACTGTTGTGAGCACGTCCATGATCGTGCCGACGACACCTGGCTCGATCCTGCCGTCGATCGGCCGCCCAATCACGGGTCAGGCCGCGGTCATTCTGGACGAGCACGCGATGCCGGTCCCCATCGGCTCGATCGGCGAGTTATATCTCATCGGCCAGGGACTGGCCCGCGGCTTCCACGGTGACCCGGCACTGACGGCCGCAAGCTTTGTGCCGTGCCCATTCAGCCGGGCTCCCGGTGCGCGCATGTTTCGCACCGGCGATTTTGCCCGCTATACGCAGGATGGCGACATTCAGTTTGTCGGCCGCAAGGACCGGCAGGTCAAGATCCTCGGGCATCGGGTCGACCTTGGCGAAATCGAGGCGTGCCTGCTCGATCACCCCGCGATCGACGACGTTGCCGTGGTGACCGAAGAACTGCCGGATAAGCAGCACTACATCGTGGCTTACGTTGCCGGCCCGCGGAAATTGACCGAGTCCATTCCCGCGTTTGCGGCGTCGCGATTGCCTTGGTACATGTGCCCTTCAGCCTACTACATTGTTCCGAGGGTACCGACGACCGAGAATGGCAAGCCCG
>Ga0181531_10002042_pt1 | contig 12681 bp, 9 predicted proteins | sample PEATcosm2014_Bin_38_FD_119743 | JGI IMG/M metagenome (GOLD analysis project Ga0181531, IMG submission 119743) | Peatland microbial communities from MTU Mesocosm Facility, Houghton, MI, USA - PEATcosm2014_Bin11_10_metaG | ecosystem: Environmental > Terrestrial > Soil > Wetlands > Peat | place... | reverse complement strand
GGCAATCCCAACGTGATCCTGTGCGAGCGGGGCATCCGCACCTTCGAGACGGCGACCCGCAACACGCTCGATCTCTCGGCCGTGCCGGTGCTGCGCGAGCGCACCCACTTGCCGGTCATGATCGACCCCTCGCACGGCGTCGGCGTGCGGCGTTGGATCGGGCCGCTCTGCCGCGCCGCCAAGGCCGTCGGCGCGCACGGCCTGCTGGTCGAGGTGCACCCCAATCCGAGCGAGGCGCGCAGCGACGCCGACCAGGCCCTCACCTTCGGCGACTTCGCCCGCATCATGCGCGAGCTCGACGCCATCCCACTCCTCCAGGACAATTTGGTGGGGTCCGGCTAGGGATCCGGCGAAAAGGATTTTCACACCGAGGAGGATTGCGATGACCGCCCTTGTCACGCCCGCCCCTACCGCGACCGGCCCCCGCGAACGTTGGAGTCCCGAGGAGTGGGCGATCCGGGTCGACCTCGCCGCCGCGTACCGGCTGGTCGCGCACTACGGCTGGGATGATCTGATCTTCACCCACATCTCGGCGCGCCTCCCGGGTCCCGAGCACCGTTTCCTCATCAACCCCTACGGGATGCTCTTCTCGGAGATCACGGCTTCGAGTCTGGTGAAGGTCGACCTCGACGGCAAGGTCGTCGAACCGACGGACTTCCCGGTCAATCCAGCCGGCTTCACCATCCACAGCGCGATCCACGACGCGCGCGAGGACGCGCACTGCGTGCTGCACCTGCACACGGTCGCCGGCGTCGCCGTGTCGTGTCAGGAGAGCGGCCTGCTGCCGATCAACCAGACGGCGATGATCCTCAACGGTCAGATCGCGACCCACGAATACGAGGGGATCGCGCTCGATCACGACGAGCGCCCGCGGCTGGTCGCCGATCTGGGCACGAAGAACGTGCTGCTGCTTCGCAACCACGGCACGCTCACGGTGGGCCCGTCGATTCCGGACGCGTTCCTCACGATGTACTTCTTCGAGCGCGCGTGCGCGACGCAGATCGCCGTGCTGGCCGGCGGCGGCGCGCTGCACTGGCCGCCCGATGCGGTCCAAGAGGTCGTGCGCCGTCAGGCCTCGGGCGGCGGGACCGGCTCCGTTGCGCGCCTCGCGTGGGGCGGCATGCGCCGTCTGCTCGATCGCACCGACCCCAGCTACGCCACGTAGGCGGCGCTCGCTTTTTTCATCGGCCACTCAGGAGACGCGCACGCGAGTGCGCGTTTCGCGTTCAGCGCGGCATTCCCGACATCTCGGCCGCGCGGTTCAGGAGCACACATCCGATGAAAGCACTCTTCGTCCGCACCGCCGCCGCGCTCGCGCTGATCGCGCTCCCGACGGCCGCCTTCGCCCAGCCGCTGGGCTTCACGGGTCCGCATCAGGTCGACGGCCGCATCGCCTGGGCCCAGCCGTATCACTTCGCGTTTTTCGACGGCGTGCAGATCGTCGAGCACGACGGCACCGTCATCAACCCGACCGGCGCCACCTTGAGCCGTGGCATGCCGGTACGCGTGTTCGGCTTCTGGCGTCCTGACGGGCGCTTCGAAGCCAACGAAATCGACCTCCGCTAGGGGAAGTGGCTTCGGCCTGAGCCGAAGCCTTCGCGGTCCTCGCTGCGCTGCGGTCCGCCCGCGGCGCGGCGAGACCGCGCCGCATAGCCGGGGAGGATCCGCCGATGACCGCAACGCCGCAGTTTCCGCACGAGCAAGCGGAGGACGGACGCTTCGTCCGCCAGGACGACGCGTTTCGTGACTGGGTCACCGCGGACGGCGCGAGCGGCTTTCCGGCCGTCGCCGGACGCTATCACCTCTACGTCTCGCTCGCCTGTCCGTGGGCGCACCGCACGATCATCGTGCGCAAACTCAAGCGCCTCGAGGACGCGATCGGGATGACGATCGTCGATCCGATCCGCGACGAGATGGGCTGGGCGTTTCGCAACGTCCCCGGCGCCTCGCCGAACGATCCGATCAACGGCTTCGCGTATCTCGCGCAGGCCTACCAGGCCACCGATCCGCACTACCACGGACGCGTCACCGTCCCGGTGCTGTGGGACACGGTGACCAAACGCATCGTCAGCAACTCCGACGACGACATCATGCGGATGTTCGAGACCCAGTTCGACGCGCTCGGTGACGCCTCGCTCGACCTCTACCCGACGGCGCTGCGCGCCGAGATCGATGCGCTCAACGGCGCGATCTACGAGACGGTCAACAACGGCGTCTATGAGGCCGGCTTCGCCACCTCGCAGGACGCCTACGAGGACGCCGCCTACCGCATCTTCGAGTCGCTCGACGCGCTCGATGCGCGCCTGGCCGACCGCCGCTACCTGTTCGGCCCGCGTCCGGTCGAAACCGACTGGCGATTGTTCGTGACGCTGATCCGCTTCGATCCGGTCTACGTCGGCCACTTCAAGTGCAATCTGCGGCGCATCGCCGACTATCCGCACCTCTCGGGCTACGTGCGCGACCTCTATCAGCGCGACGGCATCGCCGAGACGGTGAACTTCGCGCACATCAAGCGCCACTATTACATGACGCACGACGAGATCAACCCGACCGGCATCGTTCCGATCGGCCCGCTGCAGAACCTAATGGCCCCGCACGGGAGAGAACGCCTGGCCTGAGGACACGCGCGAGGGTCGCGAACGTACGCCAGCGAACGAACCGCGGCTCCTCTCTCACGAGAAAGGCTCGGGTGTGTCTATGTCTCCGGAAGAAGCGGCTTTTCGCGCGCGTCACGGCCTGCCAGCCGACGCAACGGGTTTGTTGATCTACGACTCGGCGGCGCATTTGGACTACGACTGGCAGACGTCGTTCAGCGGCTACTACCATCTCGGCAACGGTGGTGGCAGCGCGGTCGAGAACATCTATCCCGCGGCGCTCACGCAACTCCAGAGCGATCCGAAGTATCCTTACTCGCTCTGCGAGATGGACTTCTTCCGCCTCTACCTCGAACGGAATCCGGAGCAGGTCGACGCGTTCCGGCAACTCTCCCGCCAAGTCGCGCTCTCAGGCGGTGGGATCACCTCCCCGGACAACTTGCTCACGCACGGCGAGGCGTTCTTCCGCAACTACCTGTGCGGGCGCGTGTGGCTCGGCCAGGTGCTGCCGGAGTTGCTGCCGATCCGGCATGCGTTTCTCCCGGACGATTTCGGCCACGATCCCGAGCTGCCCGCGGCGCTGCGCGCGCTGGGCATGAGGATGACCGCCTTTTGGCGCGTGCCGGGCAACGAACCGGGTCAAACGGACGATACCCTCCTGAACGCGCAGTACGCGCAGGGAATCGACTTCGTCTGGCAGGCGAGCGACGGATCGACGGTCCTCGCGCACTGGCTGCAAAGCAGCTACACCGACGGGACCGGCAGCGGCGGCGTCACCTCGCCCTCCGTCATCGAGAGCGCCATCAATGCCTACTACAGCTACACCGGATCGAACGGCCGGCCGGTCCCGGTCAACGGCGCGCGCTCGCGCTTCTACTACATCCCGGCCGCCAACGACTTCTCGATGCCGAACACGAACTTGATCGAGACGATCCAGACGTACAACCAGAACCCGCTGGTCGTGACGTTCAACGGAACGCAGATCCCCGTCCAAGCCGCGGCGGGCACGTTCGCGGAGTTCACGGGCTTGATGCTCGGCGTTCACCACGAGCCGGATTCGCCGCTGACGACCACCGCGTGGGATGGGCGTCCGTATTGGACGGGCCACTACATGAGCCGGCCCGAGCTGAAGATCCTGCACTACGAGACGGCACGCCGGCTGCTGGCCGCCGAGGCGCTCGGCGTCATGGCTGCGCCCGGCGGCGAACTGCCGACCGCGTTCACCTCGCAGGTGCTCGGCGCGTGGACGAACTTCTCGCCCAGCTCGCATCACGACTTCGTCAACGGCACCTCGCCCGATCAGGTCTACGAGGGCGAGCAACTGACGCTGCTGCGCGAATGCGCCCGCGACGCGCAAGCGCTCGTCGAGAGCGCCATCTCGGCACTCGCCGCGACCGTCTCACCGCCGGTGCCGTTCCCGTTGCCGTCCAACCAGACGCCGGTCGTCGTCGCGAACCCGCTCGGCATACCGCTGACGAATGCCTTGGTCGAGCTGGTCGGGCCGCCGCCGTCCGCCCTCCCGTTCGCCGGCGTCACGTTCGGCAACACGGCCACGCCGGTGCAGTCGACGGCGAACGGACTGCTCTTCCTCGCGAACGTCCCGAGCGCAGGATACGTGACCGGCATGCTGACCACGCAGACGGGCTCGGGCGGCCCGACGGTGTCGGTCACGCGGCAAAATCAGACGATCACGCTCACCAACGGCTTCCTCTCCGCGACCATCGACGTCACCTCGACCGGCGGCATCTCCGTCCTGCTCGACGCAAACGGAAACCCCGTCTTGTCGGGCGTCGGCAACGCCGTCTCCGTCTTCCAAGACGACGGCGACCTGTACGAATTCGGCTACGAGTACGGCGCTTCCCAATTTACCGAGCTGACGCCGAACTCGACGACCGTCGGCGTGCCTGAGCTGGTCGAAGAAGGCCCGCTGCGAGCAATCCTGCGCGTGCCGCTCACGATGACGTTTTCCGGCTTCACGTTCGCGTGCACCCTGGAATACACGCTGATCGCGAGTGAACCGTTCCTGCGCATGACCATCACCGGTGCGGCCCCCGCATTTACCTCGATCGTCGTCACGTTTCCGCTCACGCAGACGGTCGACACGATGGTGAACGGTACCCCGAACCACTGGACGAGCGCCCAGCAGAAGACGGTCGCGGGTTGGGGGTCGCCGGTGTTCGTCCCCACCCATCGATTCGTCTTGCCGCAAGCCGATGGCGGCTCGCTGATCGCCGCGTATCAGGCCGACGTCCCGGCGTGGACGTTCGATGCGAACCAACTGCGCGCGTGCGTGTTGCGGAACACGGACGGCACCAGGCGCGGCGCCCACGGCACCGACACCGGGACGCACACGCTGCGGTACGCGTTGCGACCGCCGAACGGCTTGAGCGGGCCCCAGACCGCAGCGCCGCTGATGGAATCGCTCGCCTACGCCTGCGCACCGGTCGCGGCCTACCTGAGCACCGCCTACGTGAACGGCGTCAACCTGTGGTCGAGCCAGCCCTCGGAACTCTCCCTCGCCGCGATTACGGGCGGCGTCGGCGTCATCATGGCGGTAAAGGCCGGCGACCTCGTCCCGAGCGCGACCATCCTGCGTCTCTATCAGCCGACGAACGCACCACGGACGCTCACGGTGACGTTGGCGAACCCGCCTTCGCGGGTGATCGCGGTGAGTGCGCTCGAGGAGCCGCTCGACGAGCAGCCGCAGATCACGCTCACGGGCAACACGTTCACGATCGAGATGGCCTACGCGATCGCGACCGTCGAGATCACCTGGTAGGCGTCAGTAGAGCTTCGCGGCCGTGTCCTCGACGACGACGTCGACGAGGACCGGCCCCTCGGAGCGCAGCGCCTCGGTGAGCACGCCGCGCAGATCGGCGCGCGCGTCGACGCGGACGCCTGGCACGCCGTAGCCGCGCGCCAGCGCGACGTAGTCGACGCCCGCGATGGCCATGCTCGGCGTGCGCTCGAAGCCGAGCAACTCGGAGAACGACCGCATCGCGCCGTAGCCGCCGTTGTTCACGATGACGAACGTGATCGGCAGGTGCAGCTGCGCCGCGTTCCACAGCCCCTGGATGCCGTAATGCAAGGAGCCGTCGCCGATGAGCGCGAGCACGCGCCGGCCCGGCACCGCGAGCGCCGCACCGACCGCGGCCGGTAGGCCGTACCCGAGGCTGCCGCTGCCCGAGGTGAAGAACCGACCCGGTTGCAGCGGGAGCGCGTCGTGCAGCGTGGTGTGCGTCGAGGGTGCTTCTTCGCTGACGATGGTGTCCTTGTGCATCGTGCTCGCGAGCACGTCGAGCAAGGCGGCGACCGAGATGCCGTTGCCGTCGGGGACGACCGGGCGCGGACGCGGCGGTGGCAGCACACGGTTGGTCGGCGGGACCTGCTCGAGCAGTCGCGCGAGGGCGGGACGCACGCTGGTGAGCACGCTGGTGCCGATGGCCGCCGACGCCGACTCGTCGGGATCGTCGGTCAACTGATAGAGCGTCGTCCCGGCTTCGAGGTACGCGCCTTCGGTGTGGACGTGGAAGTTGAACACCGGCGCGCCGAGCACCAGCACGACGTCGTGGGGCGCGAGCGCCTCGCGGACCTTGGCCCGCGTGCGGGCGAGCGCGCCAACGAAGAGCGGGTGGTCTTCGGGAAAGCTGCAGCGGCTGGCCAGCGCACTCGCCCACACCGGCGCCGCGAGGCGTTCGGCCAGCGCGATGACCGCGTCGACCGCGCCGTCGCGGTCGACGCCGGCACCGACGACCAGTGCCGGCCGGCGCGCGCTCACCAGTGCCGCGGCGACTTCGTCGAGCGCGGCCAGGCTGCCGATCTGATCGTCGATGACGCGCCGCGCGGTGAACGGCGCGGCTTGCGCGTCCCAATCGTCTTCGGGGATCGAGACGAACGTCGGACCGTACGGGCGGGTCGAGGCGATCGCGTGCGCACGCGCGATCGCGCGCGGCACGTCGGCCGCCAAGGCCGGCTCGACGCTCCACTTCACGTACGGTTGCGGAAACGTCGCGGCGTCCTTCGCCGAGAGGAACGGGTCGCCGAGCAGCATCGCACGCGTCTGTTGGCCCGCGATGACGACCAGCGGGGCGTGGTTGCGCGCCGCGGTGTAGAGCGTCCCCATCGCGTTGCCCAGGCCCCCGGCCGAGTGCAAGCTGACCAGCGCGGCGCGACCGGTGAGCTGCGCGTACGCGTCGGCCATCGCGACCGCGCAGCCTTCGTGCAGCGCGGTGATGTAGCGGAAGTCGTCCGGCCATTCGCGCAGGAAGCGCAACTCGGTCGAACCCGGGTTCCCGAACACCGTCGTCATCCCGAGCGCGCGCAGCAACGCCTCGGTTCGCTCGCGAACGGTCGCCGTCGTCACCTTAGAAGGGATACCGCTGCCCTCGCTCGCGGATCGTCTTCCACCGCCAGGCGGTCTCGATCATGCTCGTACCTCCGACATCCATCGTGCCGCCCCCCGGCGTGGTGCGATAGAGCCAGGGAAGATGAAATTGGCCCAAAACCATGGTCCAATATGGACCTAAGCGCCCTCGCCGGCTGGGACCAGGCACCGGGGCGGCTGCCGCAGCGGCTGGCCGCCGCGCTCGAGCGCGCCCTCGTCGCCGGCGCGCTCGGCGAGGGTCCGTTGCCGGCGGAACGACGCCTGGCGGCGGCACTGGGCGTCAGCCGCGGCACCGTCACCGCCGCCTACGCCGAACTCAAGGACCGCAAGCTGGTCGCGAGCCGCCCGGGCGGCTACACCGAGCCGGATTCGGCCGTGCTGGCCGCGCCGGTTCGCGCCGCCCGCCTGGCCGCGCGCTACAACGTCGAAGAGACGATCCTGCGCGAGTACGCGACCCGCGACCCACACCAGCTGGATCTCTCGTTCGCGTTCCTGGACGTCCCCGAGGGCGCGCAAGCGATGATCGACGCCGCGTTGGCGCGCGCGCTCCAGCACCGGCCGAACCCGAGCGGCTACGTCGCGGCCGGACTGCCGGCACTGCGCGAGCGGATCGCAGAGTGGTACACGCGCACGGTGCTCCTGCGCACGAGCGCCGAGCAGATCGTGGTGACCCAAGGCGCGTATCAGGCGATCGGCTTGGCCGCCCTGCTGGCGCTCTCGCCGGGCGACACGGTCGTCGCCGAGACCCCGATGTACCCCGGCGCGCTCGACATCTTCCGCGCCCACGGCGCCGTCATCCGCGACGTCGGCCCGTTCGACGATGCGGACGCGCTCGCCACGCTCGAACGCGACGGCGCGGCGAGCGCGCTCGTCTACGCGACCAGTGCGTATCGCAATCCGGTCGGCACCACCATCGACGCCCGTGCAGCCGCCCGCCTCGCGCGCTGGTCGGCGCGCGCCGACGTGACCCTGATCGACGACCGCGCGCTGGGCATGTGCGGCTTCGGGGAGACGACGCGACCACTCGCATCGTACGCACCCGACGCGCCGATCCTGACCTTGGGCTCGCTCGACAAGACGACCGGTGCCGGAACGCGCATCGGCTGGATGCGCGTCCCGCGCGCGACGGCACCGAAGCTCGCGCGGCTCAAGGCCATCGCCGACCTCACCTCACCGCCGCTGATGCAGCAAGTCGCACTCGAGCTCCACGACGACTTGGCCGCGATCGCGCGCTTGCGCGGCGCGGAACTCGAGCGCCGCTACGAGCGCCTCGCCGCGCAGCTGCGCGTGCGCTTTCCGCGTTGGCGCTGGCACGTGCCCAGCGGCGGCGCGTCGATCTGGGTCGACGTCGCAACCGGTGCCGAGCAGGTGGTCCGCGCCGCCGCGCTCGCCGGCGTCACGCTGGTCCCCGGTTCGGCGTTCTTGCCCGGCGGCGAACACGGTCACCACCTGCGTTTCGCCTACGCGCGCCCCGAAGCGCTGCTCGACGCCGCCGTCGAACGGCTGGCGAACGCGCTGCGCTCAGGGTGAGTGCGCGGGCGTCGGACTCGGCGTTGGGAACGGGGTCGCGATCGGCGGATGCTGCGGCAGCGTCAACCCGGGGATCGGCGCGAGCATCGGCGGCCCGGGCGTGGGCGTCGGTGACGTCGCGGAGGCCGGCTGCGGCGACGTCGACACCGGCGCGGTGATGACCAGCGGCGAGCCGGATTCGTCGGTCTGACCGCTGTGCAAGTTGACGCTGACGCGATCGCCGACCAACGTCTGGCCGCGCTGGTCGAGCGAGACGGCGCCGTCGAGGAACAGCCGGTGGTGCTTGCGGTCGAGGATCATCGTGTCGGCGTTGGCGGTGCGATCGGCACTGCTGTAATGCGCGTTGCCCAACGCCCGGTACGCGTCGAGTTTGCTGTTGACGTCGAGCTCGTCACAGGTGAGCGACGAGGGCTCCTTGGCCCCGCCGGCGATGGTGCCGCCGCTCGAGCCGTCGTCGTGTACGCGCACGTGACCGGTCAGCGTCGCGGTGCCGTCCCGCGTGTTGCCGACGGCCTTGTCGGCATAGGCGACCATCCCCGGCTGAGCGAGCTTCACCGGGCCGGTCGCGGTGAACGCGCCGGTGCCGGGATTCCAGTGCGCGAGCGGCGACTCGAGGCTGTACCAGCGACTGCCGACGCTGGCCTTCGATGCCACCGGCGTCGCCGTCGGGGCTGGGCCCGGCGCGGCGCTTGCGAATGCCGGGAGCGCGAGCACGAGGACAGCCGCCGCAAGCGCGCGCGTCACAGCTCGACCGGACGAAGCAACGGCTCGCCGTGCAGGAAAGCGATCAGGTTATCGGCGGCGAGGAGCGCCATACGGGTGCGGGTCTCCACCGTCGCGCTGCCGACGTGCGGGACGACGACGACGTCGTCGCGCGCGAGCAGCGGATGGTCGGGCGGAAGCGGTTCGGGATCGGTCACGTCGAGCGCCGCGCCACGCAGGTGACCCGACTCGAGGGCCCCCAGGAGTGCGGCGGTGTCGCAGATCGCTCCGCGTGCGACGTTGACGAACACGGCCCCTTTCTTCATCGCCGCAAACGCCGCGGCATCGAACAGGCCGCGGGTCTGCGGGCCGAGCGGGACGAGCACGACCAACACGTCGGCTCGGCCGAGCAGCTCCGCGAAGCTGCAGTACGCGGCGCCGGTCTGGGCGTCGTCGGCGCGCGGGTGCCGATTGTGGTAGATGACCCGCATATCGCTGAGCTGTGCCCGCTTGGCAACCTCCAGCCCGATGGCGCCGAAGCCGAGGATGCCCAGCGTCGCGCCGGCCAGGTCATGGCTGTACGGCGGGTTCTCGCGCACCCAGCGGCCCGAGCGCACCCAAGCGATGTTCTGCGGCAGCTCGCGCTGCGCCATGATGACCAAGCCGTAGGTGAGATCGGCGACGGCGGCGTTGAGCGAGCCGCGGCTGTTGGTGAGCGCGATCCCGCGCGCGCGCAGCACGTCGAGCGCGATGTTGTCGATGCCGACCGACGCCGTGGCGACGATCCGCAACTCCCTCGCGGCGGCCAGCAGCGCGGCGTCGACCGGCGTGCCGGAACTGACCAGCAGCCCGGTCGCAGAGGCGACCGCACCCGGCCAGCTCGCCGGCGGCTGCGCGCTCACGTCGACGACGTCGGCGTGCGCGCGCAGGTGCTCGATGACGGCCGGCGGGACCGGCGTCGCGACGACGATCGTGCGGCGCTCGCTCATGGACCGGTCTTGATGAAGCCGGTCGAGATCCACGGGACGAACGCCACGATCAACAGCCCCACCAGCAGCGCCGCCAGGTACGGTAGGAGCGGTTTGATCGCGTGCTCCGGCTCGGCCTTGCCGATCGCGCAGGCGCCGAAGAAACCGATCCCGACCGGCGGCGAGAACAACCCGACGCCCATTGCGAGCACCGCGACGATCGCGTAGTGGATCTCGTTGATCCCGGCCGCCTTCGCCACCGGGAAGAGCAGCGGCGCGAACAGCACGATCGAGGGGATCCCTTCGAGCACCGAACCGATCACGATCCAGAAGACGATCGAGAGCAGCATGATCCCGACGGTGCCGCCCGGTGCGTGTGCGAGCCCGTCGGCGAGCTGCTGCGCGAAGCCGGACTGGGTGAGCGCCCAGCCCATCGCCGTCGCCGTCGCGATGATCAACAGGATCGCCCCGGCCAGCGCGACGGTGTCGATCAAGATCGGGTAAAACCGTCGCCACTTGAATTCACGATAGACGAAGACACCGACCAAGATCGTGTAGATCACGCCGACGACGCTGACCTCGGTCGCGGTCGCGATGCCGGCGACGACGAAGTACCGGATCAACAGCGGCAACAGCAGGCCGGGCACGGCGACCAGGATCGCCTTGGCGATCGTGCGCAGGCTCGCGCGCTGTGAGAGCGTGGTGTGCTCCCGCCGTGCGTCCCACAGCGCGACGACGATCAGGAGGATCGCGCACACCAGCGCCGGCAGCAAGCCGGCCGTGAACAGCGCGGCGATCGAGACGCCGGTCACCGAGCCGATGATGATCAGCACCAGGCTCGGCGGGATCGTCTCGGCCATCGCGCCCGACGTCGCCAGCAGCGCGATCATCGAGGTGCGCTTCTGCCCCCGGCGTTCCATATCGGGGAAGAGCACCGGCGCAACCGCGGCCATGTCGGCGATCTTGGAGCCGCTGATTCCCGAGACCAAGTACATCGCCAAGACCAGCACGATCGAGAGACCACCGCGCAGGTGGCCGACGAGGCTGGCCAGCGCTGCCACCAGGCGGCGTGCGATCCCCGCGCAATCCATCAACAGGCCCAGGAAGATGAACAGCGGGACCGCCAGCAGGACGAGGTTCGAGATCCCCTCGTCCATGCGGCCGACGACCGTGTTCAGCGGGACCGTCGTCACGATGGCGAGATAGCTCAGCGTTCCGACGCCGAACGCGAACGCGATCGGAATCCCGATCGCGATGCACGCCCCGACGAACAACACGAAGAAGATCACCAGGTTGACGTTGCCCAAGCCCGCAAACGCGCCGCGCCCGAACCAGGTCAGCGCACTGACGACGATCGCCGCCGCGACGACGCCGGCCACGACGCCCGGGCTCCCCTCGGAGAGCCGCAGCAGCGCGAGCACGAGGATGAGCGCCAGGCCGACGATGATCGCCAGCACCACGTACGACTGCGGGATGCTCAGCGCCGGCGTGAGGTCGATCTGCTCTTGATTGAAGAACGCCACGCTGGCCGGCATCAGTTCGATCACGAAGATCGCGGTCACGACCGACGAGATCGTCTCGAGGATGTCGCGCACGTGCGGCGAGGAACGCCGCAGCAGCACCGAGAGCCGGATGTGCTCGCCGCGCCGGTAGGCGACGACCGCCCCCAACATCGCCAGCCACAGGAACAAGATCGTCGCCAGCTCGTCGCTCCACACCAGCGGACGAACCATGACGTACCGGAAGAATACCCCGGCCGCCAGCACGATCACTTCGATGACGACCAGCAGGGCGGCGAGCGGCTCGACGACCGCACCGATGGCGCGGTCGATCGCGCGCGCCCAGGCGCGCCGGAAGACGAAGCGCGGCGCACCGCCCGCCTCCGCGTCGATGATGCTTTCGGCTATCGCCATGCGATCACGCGAGCTTGTTGGCGTATTTCTCGAGCGCCGCCCACGCTCGCTCACCGAACTCGGCTTTCCAGCGCTTGTAGTAACCCGACTCGCTCAGCTTGGCCTTGAAGCTCGGTTTGTCGACCGCGTTGAACAGCATCCCCTTCGACTTGAGGTTGGCAGCGGCAGTGTCGCTGAGTCGCTGGGTGTCCTCGCGCGCCTGGATCGTCGACGCCGCAATCTCGCTGGTCACGATCGCCTGCAAGTCTTTGGGCATCCCGTTCCACTTGTCTTGGTTCGCGATCGTCCAGTACCCCGACCAGATGTGCTCGGAGAGCGAAACGTACTTCTGGACCTCGTAGAACTTCTGCTGCTCGATGAGAACGAGCGGGTTCTCTTGCGCGTCGACGACGTGCGTCTGCAGCGAGGTATAGAGCTCGCTGAGCGAGATCGGCGTCGGCGCCGCACCGAGCGACTCGAACGTGTCGACCCGAATCTTCCCCGGTGAGACGCGAATCTTCAAGCCGGCCAGGTCGGCGGCGGTGCGGATCGGTTTGGTCGCGGTCGTGATGTCGCGGAACCCGTTCTCCCAGATCTTGTCGAAGACGACG
>Ga0181531_10002040_pt1 | contig 12686 bp, 13 predicted proteins | sample PEATcosm2014_Bin_38_FD_119743 | JGI IMG/M metagenome (GOLD analysis project Ga0181531, IMG submission 119743) | Peatland microbial communities from MTU Mesocosm Facility, Houghton, MI, USA - PEATcosm2014_Bin11_10_metaG | ecosystem: Environmental > Terrestrial > Soil > Wetlands > Peat | place... | reverse complement strand
GTGATCCCGGTGTTTCTCATCGTGGGCAATTTGAACCTGAACCAGATCATCGGCTGGCAGGCGCAACACGGCTGGCTGGTGCTTTATTCGCCGCTCTCGTTCATCATTTTCCTGGTCGCCGCGTTTGCGGAAACCAACCGGCTGCCGTTTGATTTGCCGGAGGCGGAAACCGAGCTGGTGGGCGGCTATCACACCGAATACAGCTCGATGAAATTCGCGCTGTTTTTTCTCGGTGAATATTCCAACATGATCGCGTCGGCGGGCATCATGGTGACGCTGTTTTTCGGCGGCTGGACGCTGCCGTTCTGGGGGCTGGGCCATCCGGCGACGACGTTGGTGGCGGGCATCGCGCACATCCTGGTGTTTGTCGTAAAGATGCTGTTGTTCATGGTGCTGTTCATCTGGGTGCGCTGGATGTTCCCGCGTTTCCGGTACGACCAGTTGATGGATTTGGGCTGGCGAAAGTTCGTGCCGCTGGCGCTGGTGAACATTTTGGTGACGGCGGTCGTTTTGTGGATGATGAGTTGAACCGCAGAGACGCAAAGGTGCAGAGAGAATTTTGCTTTTGATAACTCTGCGTCTCCGCGCCTCTGCGGTGAATTGAAAGTTTGAAATGATTGTTAATCGCAAACCATTGACGTTTTGGGAAAAGCTTTATCTGCCGGCGATTGTCGGCGGATTCAAAGTCACGATCCGGCACGCCCTCCGTTCGTTGTTCGGCGGCAGGACCGTCACGATGGAATATCCCGAGCAGAAATGGGCCGTGCCGGCGGATTATCGCGGCGCGCCGTATCTGGTGAAGGATCAGGACGGCAACACCAAATGCGTTTCCTGCCAGCTCTGCGAATTCGTCTGCCCGCCCAAGGCCATCAAAATCATTCCGCCCGGCCCGGCCGGCCAATCCGCCGACCGGTCGAATGCGGAAAAAATGCCGCAGGAATTCGAGATCAACATGCTGCGCTGCATCTTTTGCGGCCTGTGCCAGGAAGTCTGCCCGGAGGAGGCCATCTTCCTGCAAAAGGATTATTCGCTCACCGGCCTGTCCCGCGAGGAAATGATTTACGACAAGGAAAAGCTGCTGGCCCTCGGCGGCATCCACGGCGGCATTCAGAAATGGAAACAAAAACTGGAAGAGGCGAAGGAGCAGGAAACTTTTCCAGTGAAAGTTTGACGCAAGGGAACCATGGCACCGTCTGATATTTTGCCTGATATTTTATTTTACCTGTTTGCGGCGCTGACGCTGTTGTGCGGCGTGCTGGTCGTGGCCAATCCGTTCAGCCGCAACCCGGTCACCAGCGCGATGTTTCTGGTGCTGACCATCATTTCGATGGCCGGGTTGTTCGTGTTGTTGCACGCGTTCTTTCTCGCGGCGGTGCAAATCATTGTCTATGCCGGCGCGGTCATCGTCCTGTTCCTCTTCGTCATCATGCTGCTCGATTTGAAGGAGGAGCAGCGGCGCAAAATCAAACTGTTCGGCGCCGGCGCCGGGTTGGTTTCCGTCGGCGTTATCATGACCATTTCCTTAAAGGCGCTGAGGGCGACGCAGCCGGGTGCCAACCTGCCCGCGCCGCAAATCGAAGGCAGCACCGACGCGCTCGGCAAACTCCTGTTCACCCAGTACGTTTTACCGTTTGAAGTCGTCTCCATCCTGCTGCTGGTGGCGATGGTGGGTGTGATTTTGTTGAGCAAAAAGGATTTGAAATAACATGCACGTGGGTTTGGAACATTATTTGACCGTCAGCTTCCTGCTGTTTGGGCTGGGGCTGCTGGGTGTCATCATGCGGCGCAATCTGCTGGTGATTTACATGTCGCTGGAGTTGATGCTCAACGCGGCGAACCTCGCGCTGGTCTCGTTTTCGCGGTTCAACAACAACCTGAACGGCCAGATTCTGGTCTTCTTCATCATCACCGTGGCAGCGGCGGAAGTGGCGGTCGGCCTGGCGCTCATCGTCGCGCTCTACCGCAAACGCCAGTCCGCGCACGTCGAAGACCTGACCAGCATGAAATTGTAAAGCAATGAGAAAACATCGAATATCGAACATCGAACATCGAACGCTGAACCGTTTCAATTCAGCAAGGTTCGATGTTCGGCGTTCAATGTTCAGCGTTCGATGTTTCCATCTCAGCTCATGAAACACGAAATTCTACCCTGGCTGATTCTGTTTCTGCCGCTGTTCGCGGCGGGTGGCATCACGCTGTTCACGTTGCGCTACCGCACCGTGAGCGCGCTGCTGTCCATCGGCGCCATCGTCGCCGGCTTTATCCTTTCGCTGGTCTTCATCAACGCCAATGGCTGGCAACCGGCGCCCGGCGAATCCGTCACCGACTGGCTGACCATCGGCGGCCTGCACGTGGATTTCGGACTGAAACTCGATGCATTGAGCATGATGATGTTGCTCATCGTCACCGGCGTCGGCGGCGCAATTCACATTTATTCCTTCGGTTACATGCACGCCGACCGCAGCTTTTCGCGCTTTTTCGCGTTCATGAGCCTGTTCACGTTCTCGATGCTCGGCATCGTGTTGGCGAACAATTTCATCGAGCTGTTCATTTTCTGGGAACTGGTCGGCGTCTCCAGCTATCTGCTTATCGGGTTCTGGTTCGAAAAACCCAGCGCCGGTGACGCGGCGAAAAAGGCGTTCATCGTCAACCGCCTCGGCGATTTCGGTTTCCTGCTCGGGATTCTGATGGTTTGGGGACTGCTCGGTTCGCTCAATTTCACGGCGCTACAGAATACGCTCGTCGCCAATCCCGCCGCGCTCGGCACGATGGCGACGATCGCCGGGCTGCTGGTTTTCTGCGGCGCCGTCGGCAAGTCCGCGCAATTCCCGCTGCATGTATGGTTGCCGGACGCCATGGAAGGCCCGACACCCGTCAGCGCCCTCATCCACGCCGCGACGATGGTGGCCGCCGGCGTTTACATGCTTTGCCGGATTCTGTTTTTGCTCAACGCCGACGCGCTGCACGTCATCGCCTGGATCGGCGGTTTCACCGCCTTGCTCGCCGCGTTGATTGCCGTCCAGCAAAACGACATCAAGCGCATCCTCGCCTACTCGACGCTGTCACAGCTCGGTTACATGGTCATGTCCGTCGGCCTGGCCGGTCCGACGCCCGCGATGTTCCATCTCACCACGCACGCGTTTTTCAAGGCGCTGCTGTTCCTCGGCGCCGGTTCGGTCATTCATGCCATGCACGACGAGCAGGACATCTGGAAAATGGGCAGCCTGCAAAAGAAAATGCCCGTCACCTTCTGGACCTTTTTGATTGGCACGCTCGCGCTGAGCGGTGTGCCGCCGTTCAGCGGCTTCTATTCCAAGGACAGCATCCTCGGCCAGGCGTTGAGCCAGGGGAATTATGCGCTCTTCATCCTTGGCGCGGCGGTTGCCGGACTGACGGCGTTCTACATGTTCCGGCTGTTCTACGTTGCGTTTCTCGGCAAGCCGAAGACGGAGGCCGCCGAGCACGTCCACGAATCTCCCGCCGTCATGGCCTGGCCTTTGCGCGTGCTGGCCGTGTTTGCGGTGATTGGCGGCGTCATTGGCGTCAGCCAGACCTACGCTTCGCAATTTTCGCCCGGCGAAACCCGCGAATCGTTCGGGCAAAGCCTGGTTGAACCGCTCACCCATTCGCCCGTCGGCGTGTTGGTTGGGCTGGCATTCATTGCGGGAGGCTTTTTTGCCGCGCGGAAATTGTATCGCGATGCCGCCAGTGATCCGTTGCCCGCGAAGCTCGGCGGCCTGGCAACGGCCATGAAAAACCGCTTCTACTTTGACGAGCTTTACGAAGCCACTTTCATTCGCGCACATGATTTCATCGCGGCGGTGATGGATTGGATTGATCGCTGGCTGTTGGAAGGTTTTTGCATCGGCCTGGTGCGCGGCGGCACGGATTTGACGGGCCGCGCGTTGCGGCTGGTTCAGACCGGCAACCTCCAGACCTACGCCTTTCTGTTCGTGCTCGGCGTGGCGGTGGTGATGTATTTCGTGCTTGGAAAATAAATGAAAGCTGTTTTCACCGCAGAGACGCGGAGACGCAGAGAAAAGAATTCTTATCTCCGCTCTGCGCCTTTGCGCCTCTGCGGTGAAAAAATAAAATGTCCATTTTGACCTACATTTCTGGCTGGCCGATTGTGGCGGCGCTGGCATTGGTCTTCGTGCCGCGCAATTACCGCGTCATCATCCGCGCCATCGCCCTGCTCGCGACGCTCATCTCGGCGGCGCTGGCGGTAAAAATGTTCTGCGCCTACGGCCACGTGCCGGTGGATGCGGACGGCTACCGCTTCGTGCAACAGATTCCCTGGGTCGAATCGCTCGGCATCAGTTATCACGTCGGTGTGGATGGCCTGAACGTCGGGCTGATTTTGATGGGCGCCATTGTCGCCTTCGCGGCGGCGTGCTGCTCGTGGGAAATCAAGGAGCGCGAGAAGGAATTTTACATCCTGCTGCTGGTAATGAGCGGTGGCATTTTGGGCGCATTTGCGTCGCTGGACCTGTTCTTCTTTTATTTCCTGCACGAAGTCGCGCTGGTGCCGACGTTCATCATGATCGGCGTCTGGGGCCGGGGCGAACGGAAGAACTACGCCACGTTCCAGATCACGCTCTACCTGAGCCTGGGTGCGCTCATCGCCTTGATCGGGCTGATTGCACTGTACGTCCAATCCGGCGCAAACACGTTTGATATTCCGAAATTGACGGAATACATCCGGCAACATCCGTTGTCGGTGCACTCGCAAAATTTCATCTTCCCGCTGTTGCTGTTCGGGTTTGGGATCCTGGTCTCGCTCTGGCCGTTTCATTCCTGGGCGCCGCTGGGTTACGGTTCCGCGCCGTCGCCCACCTCCATGCTGCACGCGGGCGTGTTGAAAAAGTTCGGACTTTACGGCCTGATCCGCATTGCGCTGCCGCTGGTGCCGCAGGCCGCGCAACACTGGATGCAAATCCTCGCCTGGCTCTGCCTCGGCAACATCCTCTATATCGGCTGGGTGGCGATGCGGCAGAAGGACCTCAACCTGCTCATCGGTAATTCCAGCGTGGCGCACATGGGGTTTGTTTTCCTCGGCATCGCGAGCCTGAATCTCATCGGCGTGACCGGCGCGGAATTCATCATGGTGGCACACGGCTTTCTCGCGGCACTCACGTTCGCGTTGAGCGGCTATATTTACCAAAAGACCGGCACGCTCCAGATCAGCGAACTGGGCGGGTTGTGCCGGCAATTGCGGTTCATCGGCACGGCGCTGCTTATGGCGGCAATGGCCGGGTGCGGGTTGCCTGGTTTTGCCAATTTCGTCGGCGAAGTCACGGTGTTCTTTGGGGCCTGGAAAGTCTTTCCGCTCGTGACCGGCCTGGCACTCTGGGGCGGATTGATCATCGGCGCGGTCTATATGACACGCGCCATCCGCAATGTGCTGCATGGGCCGTTGCCGGACAAATGGACGGGCCTGGCCGATGCCTCAAATCTCTGGCGCAAGCTGCCTTATGCGCTGCTGCTGGCGAGTCTGTTCGTGTTCGGTTGTTTCCCGCGGCTGCTGACGGAGAAAATCACGCCCGACGCGGAAAAGATTGTGGCGATGGCGCGAGGGGAAACGGTTGCCATGGGTGGCACCCGCCTCCGGCGGGTTCAATTCGGCGTCCCGCCGAGTTGGATAGACACACGAGAGACCAAAGTCGATCCGATAAACCCTGCCGCGTCTCGTCCGCTAACCGTTTCGGGCGCGACGCCCGAAACCATCCGTGGGACGCGGGTGCTGCACGACAATTCCGCCGTCGCCATGGCCGGTAGTACGATTTTGAATCAATGAACGCTTCCTTGATGAGTCTGGAAATCTGTGTGATTGCGCTCGGCGTCGTGCTGATGCTGGCGGATTTCGGCTTCAGCCTCGCGCCCGAACGCCGGCGGTTTCTCGCCTACCTGGCCATTGCCACGCTCGGGACCCTGCTCATCACGAACCTGGGTGATTACACCACCGGCACAGCCTTCAACGGTTCATTCGTGGAAGACGCGCTCGCGGTGTTTTTCAAGCGGTTTTTCCTCGTGGCGGCCATGCTGGTGCTTTTCATGTCGATGGAATTCTCCGACCGCATCGCCGGCGGTATCACCGAATACTACTCGCTGATTGTCTTTGCGCTGTCGGGCATGCTGTTTGCGGCGTCGGCCAACGACTTCGCCATGCTCTTTGTTTCCATCGAACTGATCACCATCACGTTCTACGTGCTGACCAGTTTTCAACGCGGCCGGCTGATTTCACTCGAAGCGGGCGTGAAATACCTGATTCTCGGCGCGTTGTCGTCGGCGTTTCTGGTATTCGGCATCGCGCTGGTGTGGGGCACCACGGGCAAGTTGAATTTCAATGAACTCGCGTCGGTCGCCGCGCAATTCGAAACCAACAAAATCTTTCTCCTGGGCGTGCTGTTCGTGCTGGTTGGCCTTGGTTTCAAAATCGCGGCGTTTCCCTTTCAGATTTGGGCGCCGGACGTTTACCAGGGCGCGCCGACGCCGACCACGGCCTTTTTGGCCGTCGGTTCCAAAGCCGCCGGCTTTGTTCTTTTGCTGCGCGTGCTCTTCACCGCCCTGCCGGATGTGGCGAAGCACTGGGCGGATTTGCTCATCGTCATTTCCGGCATCACGATTCTCTACGGCAACCTGTGCGCGTTGCCACAACGCAATTTGAAGCGGTTGCTCGGCTATTCGAGCATCGCGCACGCGGGTTATCTGTTGCTGGGCGTGGCGGCGTTGAGCGAGAGCGGGCAGGCGGCGCTGTTGTATTATCTGGCCGGTTATTTGTTCACCGTGGTGGCGGCGTTCCTGGTCATTTGCGTCGTCATGCGGCACCTGGATAACGAGGATATTTCCGCCCTGGCGGGTTTGAATCAACGTTCCCCGCTGCTGGCCGTCACGATGACCCTGGCGATGGTGTCGCTGGCAGGCATCCCGCCAATGGCCGGTTTCTTTGGAAAATTTCTGCTGCTGAAAGCCGTCATTCAGGCGGGCCCGGCAAACCATGGTTATTATTGCCTCGCGTTCACGGCGCTGGTCGGCGTGGTGATTTCACTCTATTACTATTTCGGCGTGATCCGCGCGATTTACTGGAGCCGGAACCCGCCGGATTTGTCGCCGATCCCCTTGTCCGGGCCGGTCAAATTCTCCGTCTGCGTCTGCATCGCCGGCATGTTCTGGATCGGCCTGTTTCCGAGCGTGGTGCTGAACCTCGCCACGGAAGCGGCAAAATCGCTGGGCATCTGATCACACCACCCGCATCTGAACGGCATCCACGATTTCGGTGCCGACGGAAATGGCGCCGACAATGACGACGGTCATGCCACGATGCAGCCGGCCCTGTTCGACCAGCGTCTTCAGCGCCCGCTCAATGGTGTTCTGCGGATCGATGAAATCAAATTCCACCACGAACGGTATGACCCCCCAACAAAGTGTCAGTTGATTGGCGCCTTTTTCGTTGTCACACAATCCGTAAATCGGTGAATAGCGCGGGCGCATCCAGGCGGCGTAGCGCGCCATGTGGCCGTGGCGGGTAAACGCCAGCACGGCCTCAGCCTTCAATTCGTTGGCCATGACCACCGCACTCTTGACCAGTTTTTCACGCGGGTTGGTCAGTTCTGCCGAGTCATGAAACTGCGCGTTGCCGCTGCGTTCGATGCGCTTGGCGATGCGGTCGAACACCTCGATGCACTTGAGCGGATATTTGCCGACCGTGGTCTCGCCGCTCAACATGATGGCGTCGGCCTCTTCAAAAACGGCGTTGGCCACATCGGTCACCTCGGCGCGGGTGGGCATCGGCGATTCAATCATGCTCTCCAGCATGTGCGTGGCGACGATGACGGGTTTGCCGTGGCGCAAACAGGTCTTGACGATGCGGCGCTGGACAATGGGCAGTTCTTCGTAGGGAATTTCAATGCCCAGATCACCTCGCGCCACCATGATGGCGTCGGCTTCGCGGACAATGGATTCCAGATTGGCCACCGCCTGCTGGTCCTCGATTTTAGCAATGACCACCGGCGTGGGTTTGCCCTCCTCGAACAGCTCCCGCAGTTGCAGCAAATCGCGGGCTTCGCGGACAAATGACAGGGCGACAAAGTCCACGCCAACTTCCAGACCGAGCTTCACATCCTTGATGTCCTTGGCCGTGAGCGCGGGCAGGCTGACCTTGACGCCGGGCAGATTGATATGGCGCCGGCTGCCGAGCGTGCCCGCGGTAAGCACCTCGCATTCAACCTTGTTGCCGGATTTGGCGAGCACCTTCATCTCGATGGCGCCGTTGTCCACCAGCACGACGTCGCCGACATTGATATCGTTGACAAAATTCTCATAATTCACGTCCACCGAATGCTCCTCCAGGTCCCGTTCGCCACGGACCGTGAGGGTGAATTTCTGGCCGGGTTGCAGATCGAGCGGCACTCCGAGATCGCCGGTGCGAATCGCCGGCCCTTGCGTGTCCATCATGATGCCGATGAACTGTTTGCGCGCGGCGGCGGCGGCGCGGATGTCTTGAACCACGCGGCGCACCCAATCATGCGGCGCGTGCGACATGTTCAGGCGGAAGATGTTGACGCCGGCGTCGATGAGTTTGCCGATCATTTCCGCCGAATCCGTCGCCGGACCGAGGGTGGAAATGATTTTCGTTCTGCGAACGTTTTCCCGTTGCACGTGAAAAACATAGCCGCGCACGGCGCAATTAAAAGTTTTTAATCGGCCGGAGGGAATTCTAATGGCAAATGGGGCTTGCCAGCACCCGCTCCGGCGGTCATATTAAATGCACGAATTTATGGCAGACGTGGCAAATAAATATCCCGAAAATGTCCCGGGCAAATATTACGTGGACAACCAGTGTATTGACTGCGACCTGTGCCGCGAGACGGCGCCGGACAATTTCAAGCGGAACGATGATGGCGGCTACTCGTTCGTCTATAAACAGCCCGGTTCGCCCGACGAGGAAGCGCGCTGCAAGGAAGCCAAGGAAGGCTGCCCGGTCGAGGCCATCGGCGACAACGGGTCGTAGAGTCATCTACCTCGATGGGAGGGCCGAAGTTCTTCCAGGCTCAGGCGCGCGGATGAAATTTCCGGTGAACCTCCCGCAGCCGGTTTCCCGTAACGTGCGTGTAAACCTCCGTCGTGCTGATGTTGGCGTGACCGAGTAATTCCTGAATCACCCGCAAATCCGCCCCGTGTTCCAGCAAATGCGTGGCAAAACTGTGCCGCAACATGTGTGGCGTGATGTTGCGTGCAACCCCGGCCCGCTGCACCCGGTGCTTGATCCTTAACCATAACGTCACCGACGCAAACGGCGTGCCGCGTTTCGTGAGGAACACATTCGCCGGCGATTTCGGGGTAACAAGTTTTGGCCGTCCGACTCCAATATAACTATTCAGTGCTTCCACGGCCTTTTTCCCGACCGGAACGACGCGTTCCTTGTTGCCCTTGCCGATGACGTTGATGAATCCGGCGTCGAGATGAAGCTGTTCGAGCCGTAAATTTTTCAACTCGGACAAACGCAGACCGGAAGCGTAGGCCAGTTCCAGAATCGCCTGGTCGCACAAGCTTTCGGATGTTTCCTGCAATTCGGGAGCAAGCAGTTTGGCGATTTCGTTGTTCGACAGCGCCTTCGGCAGACGTTTCCACCGGCGTGGCAACGAAAGATTTTCTGCGACATTGGTTGGTAACAACTTTTCATTTTCGGCGAATCGGTACAGCGCCCGCAGCGCGGCGATTTCGAGATAAACACTCTCGCTGCTCAGGCGTTTGGTGGATTCTTTCGGCTCGTCCACCAGCGGGCGTTCGCGTTCGTACTGGAGAAACGCCATCAGATGCTTCAACTCGACCGATTTCCAATCCGTCAGATTTTGCGACGCCGCCCAGGTGGTGAATTTGCCGAGCAACGCGGCGTAGGTTTTCGCCGTGTTGTCCGATTGCCCGCGTTCGTGGCGCAGGTATTGCAGAAAATCTTCGACGAGAGCGTTCATCAAAGTTTTCGCCCGGTCAGCCTTTCATAAGCCTCCAAATACTTGGCGCTGGTTTTGGCGACCACCTCCGGCGGGAGCACCGGACCGGGCGGGGTCTTGTTCCAGTCGAGTGTCTCGAGGTAATTGCGGACGAATTGCTTGTCGAAGCTCGGTTGGCCGCGGCCGGGCTGATACTGGTCGGCGGGCCAGAAGCGCGAGGAGTCCGGCGTCATCACTTCGTCAATCAGGATCAACCTGCCGTCGCTCAAGCCGAACTCGAATTTCGTGTCGGCGATGATGATGCCGCGCTGGCGGGCGTAATCGCGCCCGGCCCGGTAAATCTTCAGGCTCAAATCGCGCGCCTGGGTGGCGAGTTCGTCGCCGACGATCTTTTGTGCCTGCGCAAAAGAGATGTTCTCATCATGGCCCGCCTCGGCCTTGGTGGACGGCGTGAAAATCGGTTCGGGCAGTTCGGCGGATTCGGTCAGCCCGGCGGGCAGTTGGATGCCGCAGACGGTCTGCGCCTGCTTGTATTCCTTCCAGCCGGAACCGGAGAGATAGCCGCGCACAATGCATTCGATGGCCAGCGGCTTCGCCTTTTTCACAATCATCGAGCGGCGCGCCAGTTTATCGGCAAACGGCTGGAGGTTTTTCGGCAGCGGATCGGACGCCTTGGCGAGCAGATGGTTCGGTACCAGCGCCGCGAATTTCTCAAACCAGAAATGCGAAATCTGGGTGAGCACCTCGCCCTTGCGCGGGATGCCGTTGGGCATGATGACGTCGAAGGCGGAGATCCGGTCGCTGGCGACGAGCAGCAGGGCATCGCCGAGGTCGAAAATGTCGCGGACCTTGCCGCTGCGGAGTTTTTTGATGCCGGGTAAATCGAGTTGCAGGATTGGTTCGTTTGCCATGGGTGAATTATAAAAGTCCGAAGTCCAAAATTTAAAGTCCAAAGTCACCAAAGAATTTGCAATTGCCAATTTATGATTGATTACGCCGCGGGTGGACAATCATCAATCACCGATCATAAATGAATCACGCCGGCGCGCGTTGGATGAGCTTGACCTGTAACGGAATGCTTGCCAGCGGCTGGCCGTCCAGCAAAACGTCCACCGAATACAGCCCCGCCTCGACAAATTTCAATTGCTGGATGTTCACGACAAAGTTGCGCGTGACGAAGTACACGTCCTCGGGCATCGCAATGGCCACCGGAATTTCCATGGACGGCATGACGGGGCGGCCGTCGGCGTTGATGAAATTGAGCGCCAGTTTGCGTTGGCCTTCATCGCCGGCGGCGAAGGTGACCCTCAACGCCACCGCGCATTGCGGATGAACGGCGGGCAACGACTGCGCGTAAATCGTGTCGAACGCGCCGAGGAGGTTCAGCTTGCCGTTGTCATCGGTCGCCGCGTCACAAAGAATGGCCACTTGTACGTTCATGGGAACATAAAGACACGAATCCCGCGGATTGGCACGAATTTCTTTGGCTCATTTTCGCGCTTGACATACATATAGTTTCTATGTATCGTACTCCTATGATTCGAAAAGAACTGGTGGCGGCGTCGGCCGAGCCGTTGATTTTATCGTTGCTCGCCAAGGGCGAGAGTTACGGTTACGCCATTATTCAGGAGGTCAAGGCCCGTTCCGATGGCAAACTAAACTGGACCGATGGGATGTTGTATCCGGTGTTGCACCGGATGGAACACCGGGGCCTGATCAAGGCGCGTTGGGGTGAAAGCGAAACCGGCCGGAAGCGGAAATACTACTCGCTCAAAAAGGACGGCAAGGCGGCGATGGCCAAGCACCACGAACAATGGTCGCTGGTCCATTCGGTTTTGGCCGGCCTGCAAAAGGAGCAATATGTTTGACCTCGAACAGGCCATCACGGACTGGCGGCAGCAGATGCTCGCGGCCGGCATCAAAACGCCCGTGCCGCTGGAGGAACTGGAAAGTCATTTGCGCGAAGAAATCGAGCAACTGATGAAATCGGAATTGAACGCGCGACAGGCTTTTGACAAAGCTACTCAAGAGGTTGGAAAGGCAAATATGCTAAAAAATGAATTCGAAAAAATTGGCGCAACGAGGGGAGCACGCAATTTGAAACCATACCGGACCATTATGGTCGCGTGTTTGGGTGTGGAATCGTTGTTTTGGGCAATGTGCCTCCTTTCAAAATTTGGGCATTTTTCGGAAATAACCAACGCGCAGCAGATGTCCGGGCTGGCGGCGATAGCTGTGATGGTTTTGCTCGCCAGCATCGGGCTGCTGGGCCACAGTCCTGTTTCGGTCATCCTGAGCCGGCGAATGAGGGATGTGATTTGCCATTCAAATAACCGGCTGATGGGGCTGATGAGTCTATGTTTTTTTGCCCTTGTCACCGAGCCGCTGGTTTTCTTCTTTACGCTTCCCACATTCGGCGTGGGCAGTCTTTGGGTCATGCTGCCGTTAACCGGGTTTTTATATGGGTTCATTGGTGGACTGGAAAAAGCCGGGTTAAAAAGATCTTCAGTGGCCGGTGTATGAACGGGATGAACAATATGTTCAACCTCGAAAAATCCATCGCGGACTGGCGGCGGCAGATGCTGGCTGCCGGCATCAAAACACCCGTGCCGCTGGAGGAACTGGAATGTCATTTGCGCGAAGAGATCGAATGGCTGGTGAAATCGGGACTGGATGAGCCAAAAGCTTTTAATTCCGCCGTTCAGAAAATCGGACCGATGCATTCGATCCAAAACG
>Ga0181531_10002039_pt1 | contig 12687 bp, 10 predicted proteins | sample PEATcosm2014_Bin_38_FD_119743 | JGI IMG/M metagenome (GOLD analysis project Ga0181531, IMG submission 119743) | Peatland microbial communities from MTU Mesocosm Facility, Houghton, MI, USA - PEATcosm2014_Bin11_10_metaG | ecosystem: Environmental > Terrestrial > Soil > Wetlands > Peat | place... | reverse complement strand
TCGCCTTCTTTCTATTGGCCCATGGTCTATCAAATGCCGGATTCGTTTGGGGAACGGTCGTCCGTTCGTTCATGAACTCGCCGGAAAAAAGCGAAAAATCCCGAGGCCAACTTCCTCGTGAAACCGCGCCACCTCACGCGGGGTACAACGGACTGGGGCCACCGTCGGAAGTCCCTCATAGCTCGCATGTTTTAGAGTCTGGTTTTGGGCCGTCAAGGGAAATATGCTTTCTGCTTCCTAGCCCGGAAGTATCCATTGAAATGAGATGATTCGCCCATTATTGCTTTCGGATGCCTGGAGAACCTCCCGCTGATAATTTGGATGGCGCGAATACCATCCAAATCTCTCACTTCGCCGGCGGGCAAAAAATCTTCCGCCGATACGTTTTAAAGAAGATTCTCGGCCGGGGCGGGATGGGGGTGGTTTGGCTGGCACACGACGAGCAGCTCGAGAGCCTCGTCGCCTTGAAGGTCCTCCCAGATACTTTGCTCGCCGATGGCGCGGCGCTCGACAGTCTTAAATGCGAAACCAAAATGGGCCGCAGCCTCGCGCACCCAAACATCGTCCGTATTTTCGACTTCCAGCAGGACGAGAATCTTGCCGCCATCTCAATGGAGTACGTCGACGGCGGCAACCTCTCGGACTTGCGCATTCACAAGCCCAACAAAATATTCGAACCCGAGGAGCTGAGCGAGTACCTCGATGCCCTCTGCGACGGCCTCGATTATGCCCACACCCGCGAGCGGATCGTCCATCGCGATTTGAAACCCCGGAACCTCATGGTCAATAGCCGCGGCCAGTTGAAGATCGCGGACTTTGGCATCTCCAAAAGCATCGCTGAGTCGATGACCATGGTTACTGGCATGCTGGGCTCTTCCGGCAGCCCCCCTTACACCAGCCCCCAGCAATGGGACGGCGAACGCCCCACGCCGCTCGACGATATCTATTCCGTCGGGGCGACTCTTTACGAACTCCTGACCGGCAAGCCGCCGCTGCTCGGCGTCATCGATGGGCACCGGATTCATACCGCCATCCCTCCTCCAATGTCCCAGCGCCGGCTCGATCTCGGCATCCAGACCGCCAGACCGCTCCCGCCGCACTGGGAGGATGCCATCGCCGCCTGCCTGGCCAAGGATCCAAAGCAGCGGCCGCAATCCATGGCCGAACTGCATGGGCGGCTCACGGGAGACCGGTCGCGGATATTTCGCGTGCCGTCGGGAGAGCCGCCTGGCCGCCTTCCCGATGCTGGTCCCGGGAATGCAGTCCCGGCGGAGGGCTCCGGGGAAGAATTTGATGCCACAATCGTTAGACGCGCCCGGCCCATCCGTGTCTCCGATATTGCCTCTGCCCAGGCCGCTGGTGAGGTGTCCGATGACACCTACGACGTAACCATCGTACGCAACACGCCAACTTTTCGCGAACGCCGCGCCCCTGCGGTGCCGGCCACCGACCCGCGGCCGCCCGGGACAAGCTTGCGCGCTCCGCAAGAGGAACTCCCCGCCAGGGAGGTTTCCGATGACAGTTTCGATGTCACAATCGTGCGCAAAGCCCCGCCGGTTCGCGAATCTGTAACTCCCCTCCCCGCTGCCGCAACCGCCAGTACCCCGCCACCAGTGGCGAAAGCTGGTTTCCAAAAGCCGGCGGAGCCTCCACCGAAAACTCAGCACCTGGAACCGCCGCCTGCGGAAACGCGCGCCTCTTCCCATACTCCTTCGTTAATAGAAACGCCGGCGCCCCCGGCTGCCGCAATGCGCCGGCAAAAGCGAGCGCCGGTCTGGGTGTGGGCCGCCTGCGCCGCCGTTGTGCTGCTCGCCGGCTCCGTGGCGCTCTTAAAAAATCACCCGGCGGCCCCGCCGCCGGTAACTCTAACCTCCGGCGATCTAACGATCGAAAGCGCCCCGGCTGGAGCGGCGATTACCCTGGACGGCGGCGGCCCGGTAAAGACTCCATACGCCTTCAAGAAAGTTGGTTTTGGAACCCACCGGATTTCCCTTTCGCTCGATGGATATTTGCCTGTGACTGAGGATCTGCAATTCAACGGGGCGAATCCGTCAATCATCGTTCTGCAGCCCCGGCCCGCATTGCCCACAGCGCTCGAACGGTTGTCCGTTCGAAGCGAGCCGCCGGGCGCCTCGATTCGCCTCGACGGTGCGCCTCCCGACAAGCCCCCGGGCACTTTTACCAACGTCAAATTCGGAAGCCATCAACTAACCGCCACTCTCGATGGCTATGAGGCGAAGCAGCAGGCCCTTCCGGTAACTCCGGGCATGGCGGCCGAACTGATCCTCACACTCAACCGGAACCAGTCAACCCCTGCGCCCGATCCCATTGAAGCGGCCGAGAAGGAGATTGATAAATACAATGCGGCCCAGGATACGCCCGGATATCTGGATGCCAGCTTGGAATTGGTCAGACTGCTGACCACTGGCGGAGAACCTGCTTCGCCGATGCATTCACAATTGCTCGAGCGCACCATCACGGGCCTCAGGACCAAGTCGCATTTGCTGGGCGGGGACGAATTCAGTGAATACAAGGATAACTTTCTGCTTGCCGCGCACCGCGATATCGTCCCTGCCATTCTTTTGCTGGCTGATAACTTGAAAGCCGCCAATTCAACCGAAGCGTTTGGCTGGTACTATTACGCGGCCGCCACGAAGCAAAACCCCTATGCCATGAGAATGCTTGCGTGGCTCTACTGGCTGGGAGAGTGCGGCGTCACTCCAGACAAGCAGACCGGCTTCCAATGGTTTAAGCACGCCTACGAAACTGGCGATACGATCGCCGGCGCGATCCTTGGCAATTGCTACCTGCGGGGTGATGGAACATCCAAAGACGAAGAGGCCGGCATCACCGTATTGCTGCCTCTCGCCAATGCCGGCGTCGCCGATGCCCAAACATTGATCGGTGAATGCTATTACTACGGTTACGGCGAGTTTGCCACTTTGACCGAGGATGAACGAAATCAAAAGGCAGTGGACTACTTTCAGAAAGCCATCGCCGGAAAGGATTGGGCGGCGTGCGGTCACCTTGGCGTCCTGTATGAAACAGGAGAAGGCGTTACCAAGGATTGGAAGGAGGCTGTAAAACTCTACCTGCAGGGAGTGGACAATCAAAACCCCGTCTGCATGTATTACTACGCGCGCGCCATCGAAAATCACCCGGACGAAATCAAGAAGGTCTTCGGCCGCAACGACAAAGCTGAAAGCTATTACAAAATGGCCGCCACCGCCGGTATTGCGGACGCACGGGCATGGTGCGTCGATCACAAAGTCCAATTCTGATCATCGGACACCGCCGTTTCCTTGGCCCCACGACTATTGAGTCATGGCGTTCGTTCCAACGTACTCCGCCGAGATGTCATCAAAGCTGGCAAGCTTTCCCGCGGGCGGAATAGTTGCGATCTCATAGACATTCTTATTGGCCAGCGATTCCCTGGGGATATCCCAGATCATTACCACTTCCTTAGCCGTCGCCGGAGTCTCTTTGCTCCGCACGGTCGGGACGGCAAGGTAGCGAATTTTCCTTTTCTTGAGCTCCAGTTTTTTCTCCGGCGAAAGACTTGCATAATAGGTCGTCGCATTCCGCACCGCTGCTTTGATTTGTGCTTCCGTGGCCTGCGCCCTTACCATTTCCGTCTGGGTCTCGATATTATCGGTAAACGTGTTGTCATCGAATGCCAGAATGGCCACCACCTTCGATGGCGCCGGACCATTGAAAGAGCCGGGGACGGAGACAGCGCTCGCATAATTCTCCGCCGGTAATTCCGCGGCCGAGACTCCAATGACAATGCCGCCGGTGAGCGCCATCCACATTCCTGTTCCGATTTTCATATTAAGGCGGACTCCTTGTTATTTGGAGGGCGAATACGCATCAAGTATATTTGGGCGGTTCAACCTGGCCTCCCGGAAAAGATCGGCCTGGCGGCGCACCCATTCTCGAATATTTCCGGATTGGGACAGGAACCGCTTGACACCTCACGACATAAGTGTCGATATCCCGGCTGTCGGAGGAGGCACAATTTAATTGCCGCGCGTAACACGATCGCTCGGAGTTTGCTTCCAAATTCTTGCCGTCACTTGGGACCTCCCCATAAAAACATGAAAACAAGAAACAAGATCACTCTCTTCCTGACCGGCGTCTTCCTGCTGGCGGCAGCCCCGGGCCTCCGGGCGCAGGCCACATATACTGTCTCTGACCTTGGCACTCTCGGCGGCACCAACAGCAGCGCAAATGCCATCGATCCCTCCGGCAATGTAGTCGGATTCTCCACTCTCGGCGATGGTTCCAGTCACGGCTTCATTTATACCAGCGGCACCATGCAGGACCTCGGGACGCTGGGGGGGACCAACAGCACGGGAAACGGCGCGGACTCCGGCTACGTGGTGGGTGATGGCGACCCGCAGGGCACCAACGCCTACCATGCATTCTTATACTCAAATCAAGGCATCACCGATCTCGGCTCCCTCGGAGGAAACAAGAGCGGCGCGCTCGGCATCAATGCCTCCGGCCAGATCGTGGGATTCTCGACCGTGAGTGACGGTTCCATCCACGCATTCCTGGTCTCGGACAACACGATGAACGACCTTAACAGCCTCGTCGATCTCACCACGAGCGACTTCCAGGTTTTGAGCGTCGCAAAGGCCATCAACGACAGCGGCATGATCGCCGGTGACGGCTACACCAATGCCGGCGAGTTGCATGCCTTCCTGCTCACGCCCATCGCCCTGGCCGCCGCGGCGGCGGCCCCGGCCGAAAACGAGGAGGCGGTGGCGGAACAGCCGATTCCCGTGGATGGAGGCAATTGGACTTATGTTCAGGATAACTGGGTCTGGATCGAGCCCGGCGGCTGGTGGTATGTCGGACACATCTGGCATTGGCATGGTAACGGCCATCCCACTCATTATCATCCCGATCCTCCGCATCTGCCCACTGGCGGACTTCCTCATCCCCCAAAGAGCGGCCAGCCGCCTTCCAACGGCGGATCCCCGCCGAAGGCGTCTGCGGCCCAAAATCCGCCGCAGCCCGGTGGCACACCGCACCATCTCAATCCGGAACTAAACCCGAACTCGCCCATCTATAAGTTGAACCCGAATGGGCCGGCTGCGACTTCCACACCGCACCGTCTCAATCCGGAACTAAACCCGAATTCGCCCATCTATAAGTTGAACCCGAATGGGTCCGCTGCGGCTTCCACTCCCCGCCGTCTCAATCCGGAACTGAACCCGAACGCGCCCATCTATCATTTCAATCCAAACGCGCCCATTGCTCACGCGACACCGATGCAGCCGCATCCGATCAACAAAACGGTGAAACCCAAGGCCTCGCCGACACCGCTGTAGACTCTCACCGTCCGTCGAGCCGTTTATTCCGGAACTCATTATAGAGGGCCGAAAGGTAACGAGGCCCCGGCCCGCCACGTGCGGAGTAGTGCCAGAATTCGGCGTAAGCCAGCCGCCGAAGAGCAAAGAGTTTCCGCTGACCAAGCCTCGATTGGCTGCGAAATTTTCGCGAGCGGGCGTAAATTGAATCGACCGCCGGTTCGCAGCGCAGTAAAAGAGGTACGCTTTCTCACGTATATGGACCGCAAAGAAATGGCTTCGGCCCGGTCTCAAAGACGGAGAGCCGTGGCTGCAGTCATGCTCACGGCTATCCTTTTCGCAGCCACGGCGCTAGGCGCGAAGAGCGGCGTTTTCATCACCAAACCCAACCCCTGGTCTCCTGCCAGCGAGGTCGATGAAACCAAGTTCTTCACAGATATCGAGGACCATAACGGATATCTTGTAGTGACTCTGCAGGACGGTAGTTCAGAGGATATCGACCGGGCTTGTCTTACCGCGCTCATTTATCGGCCGGCAATCCCGGCAGTTATTCCAGATAACGCAACTCTGACCTACCTCAAAAATGAAGAAACTTACTTACGGGGGCAGGTGGCCGCTCATCCCACCGCAAGACTTCTCATTGAACAGTGGATTTCCGTCATATCCCATGTGGTCGCATCTTACAATGGTCCGGCCCCGGACGCGGCCACGGCTCAGGCGACTCCGCCGGCATCCGAGGAGCTCGTTACCAATAACGGGAAACACTATCAAAACTTCACCATCAGCCGTATTGAGCCAGACGGACTGGTCCTGGTGACTAACTCAGGTATCGAGAAAGTCTTGTTCACAGATCTCCCCGAATCGGTCCAGGAAGAATTCGACTATGACCCTGCCAAGGCAGCGCAATTCCAGGCGGACGAAAAAGCAGCCGCGGCTCAGCGCGATGCGGCCCGGGATCAGCAGATTGCGAATGCAAAACGGCAGGAAGCCATGGCAGAGCTTGCCCAGAACGTCGATAAATCCGCCATTGCGATTTCAGGAAGCGTGATCGCCGTGAGCGGCGACGGCGTGCTTCTGACCAATGCCGCCCTCAAGGTTCGAGCGATGCATGACGTGGTGACTTATCAGAATCCATTGGACGGATCGGTTATTACCACTCCCAAGCCGGGCTTTGACACCGTCGCCAGCGACGGACCTATATTCGTCTATGGAGTTACGGGTCTTGCCGATGGTGATGTTCTCCCCGAGACCAAAGTCTATCCAGTTCCCGATTACTCCTACGACGATGCCGCGAATGAACACAAGACTGTACGCGCGTTTTCCGCATCGAAAGACATGGCAATTCAGTTGCTTCTAAAATTATCGCAATAAGCCGCCGTTGCTGACAGAAGCCTTCTCCTTGCGCCGCGTCCTTATCCAGAATGGAATACGGGCAAGCACGCCGACCGCAAAGATGGGTTGCAAGAGCTCCCCGTTTCGAAACCAATCGCCCCAATCGCGTTCTCTTAAGCTGTTTGCGAGGGCTTTGAACTGCGCGGCTGCCGCATGGATCGCTGCCCGGAGGGCGGGCGGACCGCTTTCCTGACGGCGGGCGCGGCTCCGCGCGGCGCCTTTTCTTCCAATTGGACCTTGTATGCGTTGACGATCGCCTTGATCAATCCGGGGAAACGGCGCTCGATCTCGGCGCACCTGGAGGTGTTGCGCATCTCGACGCCGAAGCGTTCGCTGCGCACCAGACCGGCTTCGCGCAATGCCTTGAAATGCTGGGAGAGGGTCGATTTTGGGATGCTGCGTTCGCTGACCTTTAGAAAATTGGAACAATTTTGCGGGCACTCGGAGGCGACAATGCCGACGTAGATGGCGACGCGGACCGGATCGGAGAGGGCGTGGAGGATGCCTTCGACCGAGATATCCTCGATGGAGGGATGGAAGAGGGGCCTCATTGGGTTCGAGTATAAGGGGTGCTTGACAGATTGTCCAGTTGTTCGTACATTCTGAACTACAGAACAATAAAACGGGCCCGCTCACGGCCCAAGTCGAAATCGAATCAATCAAACACATCCATCATATGCACAAACTCACAGGTAAAGTCGCAGTCGTCACCGGCGCCTCCAAAGGCATCGGCGCAGCCATCGCCAAATCTCTCGCCGCTGCAGGCGCCGCCACCGTCGTCAATTATGCCTCCAGTAAAGCGGGCGCGGATGCCGTCGTATCCGCCATCACCGCAGCGGGCGGCAAGGCCGTCGCGGTGGGCGGCGACGTCTCGAAGGCAGCCGACGCGCAGGGGATCATCGAAGCGGCCATCAGCAATTTCGGCCGCCTGGACATCCTCGTAAATAACTCGGGAGTCTATGAATTCACGCCGCTGGAAGCGATCACGGAAGAGAGTTTTCACCGGCAGTTTAACATCAACGTGTTGGGCCTGTTGCTGATCACGCAGGCAGCGGCGAAACATCTGGGCGAGGGGGCGAGCATCATCAATATCAGTTCCCTGGTGAGCCGCATCACCCCGCCAAACAGCGCGGTCTACACCGGCACCAAGGGGGCTGTGGACGCTATTACCGGGGTGCTGGCGCGGGAACTGGGGCCGAGGAAAATTCGCGTCAATTCCATCAACCCCGGGATTGTCGAGACCGAGGGGACGGTTACCGCGGGGTTCATTGGCTCGGACATGGAGAAGGGCTTCGTTGCGCAGACGCCGCTGGGCCGGGTCGGGCAGCCGGCGGATATTGCGGGCGTGGCGGTCTTCCTGGCGTCCGATGATTCCGGCTGGCTGACCGGCGAGACCCTGGTCGCGGCCGGCGGCTTCCATTAAAACGCCCCGCCAATGCGTGAGGCAGCCGTGCCGTAGCCACCCGGCGCGGCTGCCCGTTCACCATTGACCCTGATGGCGCTCCCGGATAGGTTTTCCCTTATGAATACCCGGTGCGGCGCCGTTCTCTGCCTGGCGATCCTCTTTGTAACTCAAATCGCGCGAGCCGCCGATTCCGACGTCACTATCGCGGTGGAGAAAAAGCGGGTGGATGCGGGGAATACCGGCATCCGGAAACCCTCTGACACACAGAAGAAAACGGAGACGTGGGGATTCACGGTTACGATTGAGAACCAGACCTTCAAACCGCTCGAGAACCTGGAAGCCAAGTACATCATATTCTACAAGCAGGAGCAGCTCGGGGTAAAAGGGCCGCCGCGCAAGAAAACTGAGTCCGGGAGTTATACGATCAGTTCGATTGATTCGCTGGGGAAGACGTCGTTCGACACAAATACTGTGAAGCTGACCCGGGCATCGCTCATTGGGAATGATCCCGGCAGTTATTACTATTTCGCAAACGGGGCGAAAACGACGACGGAAGATACGATCACGGGGATATGGGTGCGGCTTTACCAGAATGGCAACGTATTCGCGGAGTACGCCTATCCGGCGGGGCTAACCACGACGGAAACCTGGCAGTAAGCGCCGGGCGGCGGTCAAAATATCGCTTTTTGCGGGTGTTGGGGAGATGGATTTAAATCCGAAATTCGAAATTTCCTAGACACTGGCCAATTTCGGATTTTCCCCCTACACTCTTTCCCACCGTGAGCTACCAGGTTTTCGCCCGCAAATACCGCCCCCAGAACTTCGACGAGGTCGTGGGCCAGGCGCATATTACCCAGACGCTCAAGAACGCCATCGAGCAGCGGCGCCTCGCGCATGCGTACCTCTTTGTGGGGCCGCGCGGGACGGGCAAGACCTCGACGGCCCGCATCCTCGCCAAGGCGCTGAATTGCGAGCACGGGCCGACCACGAAACCGTGCGGGGTGTGCGTGCAATGCCGGGAAATCGCCGAGGGCCGCAGCCTGAACGTGCTGGAATTCGACGCCGCCTCCAATACGCAGGTCGACAAGGTCCGCGAGCTGATTATCGACAACGTGAAGTACATGCCCACGGGCGGGCGGTACAAATTGTACATCGTGGACGAGGTGCACATGCTCTCGAATTCCAGCTTCAATGCCCTGCTGAAGACCCTGGAGGAGCCGCCGGCGCACGTCATTTTCATCTTTGCGACGACCGATCCGCAGAAGGTGCCGCTGACGATCATCAGCCGGTGCCAGCGGTTCGATTTACGCCGCATCCCGGCGCCGCTCATCGAGCAGCACCTGCAATTCATCGCGGGGCGGGAGAAAATCACACTCGATGCCGGTGCGGCCCAGGCAATTGCGCGCGGTGCGGAGGGGGGATTGCGGGACGCGGAGTCGATGCTCGATCAATTGGTGGCCTTTTGCGGCGAAAAGATTACCGAGCAGGATGTCCTGAATATTTTCGGGTTTTCGGCGCAGGAGACGGTGACCGCCCTGTGCGGGGCGATCCTTTCCGGGCGATGCGGGGATGCGCTGGGGGCGTTGCAACTGCAGGCGGAGAATGGCAAGGACCTGAGCCGGCTGATGGCGGATGTAATTGCGCATTTTCGCGATCTGCTGGTGATGAAGGCGGACCCGGAGGGGCTGCGCGCGGATCTGAGCCCGGAGCTGTTTACGATCATCCAGGAGCAGGCCGCGGGGCTTTCGACGGACCGGGCGCTGGAGCTCATCGAGCAATTGGCCGCGGCGGAAACCCGCATGAAATGGGCTCCGAACAAGAAGCTGCATTTCGAAATCGCGATCATCAAGGCAGTGCAAACGCTCGAGCAGGCGACGCTAACGGAGATTCTTGACGCGCTGGCGATCATCCGCTCCGGGGGCGAATTGCCCGCGCGGCCTGCCGCCGCCGGACCGGGCGACAACAAGGCGGCTCCGGCCCGGCCCATCCCGCGCAAAGCGGTTGAGCCGGCTCCTGTCGTCAAGCCACCCGTTCGCGAGGCGCAGCGGTCCGAGCCTTCTCCCGCAGTTCCGAATCCTGAGCCGGCGCCCGTTGTCAGCGAGACCCCCGAACCTGCCGCACCAGGCCCGGCTGTGGACATCCGGACGCTCTGGACTGACGTTCTGCTAACCGTCCGCCGCGATCGTCCCCTTATTACCACGTGGCTGGAGGCGGGGACGCTGCTCGAGCTGGACGGCGGCACAGCCCGGCTCGGTTTTCCACCGGCGCAGAAACTCGCGATGGAATCGCTGCTGCGGCAGAACAACCGCACGTTTATTGAGGGCCTCTTTACGCAGCTCGTCGGCCGGCCCGTTGTGGTCGAGTGCGAGACGCGCGAGGGGCTCGAAATCATCCCGGTGAACATCCCCGCCCCCGTTGCGGTTGATCCAATGGAGGAGTTCCGGAACGATCCGCTCATTCGCAAAGCGCTTGAGATTTTCCAGGCCGAGATTCAGCCTGCATAGCATCGCGGCTATGACCCACTTCAGGCGCTCGGAGCGGGACCCACAACGACCGGCCCGCCATCGCTGGACCGCCTAATTTTATCCCACCATTTGCGGTAAACGCGCCATAGCAAGTACCCGAGGAAAATTAGCGATGTGCACGCAAAAAGCCCGATCGAAATCGCGGCGATGTAAGCCCCGTAGAGCCAATCGTCGCAAAAGGTGACGGCGATCAACATGAAAGCCGTGCCGGCACAGAGGGCCAACTCAAGCAAATGATAGAGCCACGAAAAGCGCGACTCCGCCGGCCTCCCGCCTGCGAGCACGGACAGAAGCGGCCAGGTAAAGGCCAGTAACAGGCCCGAGCCGACCCACCATGCGTAAAGGGGAACGGATTCTGTGGCCTTCGCATGGCCGAAGACCGCGCACAAACTCATCCAGTTGGCTTTCCCCACGATAATTGGGATCGCGTATGTAACCGTGGCCTTGTCATTGCTCTGCGGGAAGATTCTTGAGAGCAGAGTCGGTTGCGAAGCGGACGTTGATCCGGCAGTTTGTGCGGGCTTCGGCGCGGCGGCGGTGGATAACTGTTGGTTCGGCGGGGGCGGCTGTCCGTTTCCGCCCTGGGTGCATTGGCTCAGCGGCAGGCACAACGCACATACCAGCGCGATTGCGGCGCCCAGCCGAATCGGACGCAGAAAGCCTCGAAGAGCCGTCATTTGCCAACTGGTCCACCAAAACCGCCCCGAAAGCAAGGCGCTGCTCCCAAGCGGCTTTTGCATTCTCCATCCCGCAGATTGCTTTCGCCACCGCGACTTCGTACCCTAATTCACCCATCCACAATTTCCCCCCGTGAACACCGTCCCCCCAGAAGCCCCCCCAAAACCCGCGGCGCCCGAGCTTGAAATCAAGGACGCCCAACTCATCTTCAACGGCGTCTGGAAGGAGCTCGAGCAGGAGTATGGGCGCGAGAACCTCCGTTTCCCAAAAGAGCTGATCCTGCTGGGCGGCGCGCCCGGCGCGGGCAAGGGCACGAACACGGACTTCATCCGGGAGCTCCGCGACATCACCGCAAAGCCGATCGTCGTCAGCGCGCTGCTCGATAGCCCGGAGGCCCGTAAGATCAAGGCCCGCGGCGGCATGGTCCTGGACCGCGACGTCGTGGGCATCCTCCTGCGCAAGCTGCTCGAGCCGGAGTTTCAAAACGGCGTGATCCTCGACGGCTTCCCGCGCACCAAGGTGCAGGTGGAGTGCCTGAAGCTGCTCTACGATGAGATGATCTCGCTGCGGCGCGATTTCGTCGATACGCCGCTGGCCATCTATTTCCGGCAGCCGATGTTTCACATCATGGTGCTGTTTGTCGATGAGCCGGAGAGCATCGCGCGGCAGCTCAAGCGCGGCCGTCAGGTCATCGCGCATAACGAGGAGGTGAACCGGTCCGGGATCGGCGAGCTGTGGGAGGAGCGGCCGACGGATTTCAACGAGTCGCTCGCTCGGAACCGGTACCGGGTGTTCAAGGAGCAGACTTACGACGCGCTGGTCTCCCTCAAGGAGCTGTTCCATTACCATTTCATCAATGCACAGGCGCCGCTGGAGGTAGTGCGGCGCAATATCATTCGCGAGCTCGAGTACCAGAGTTCGCTGGAGCTTGAGCCCCGCACTTACGACATGCTTCGTCGGCTGCCGCTGGCCAGCGAGATCGTCCGCGCCGCGCGGCAGGAGCTGGTAAACCGGCTGGATAGTTACGCGGTTGAGAACGCGCCGGTCTTCCAACGCGTAATTGAATTAATCGAGGATAAGGTCATGCCGATTGTGTTGCGGCACGCCATCTCAGGACGCGCGAATGTCAATTCGGAAGACCCGCTTTTCGACGATCCCATCGCGCTGACGATGTTGATCGACGTCTTCTCGGAACGCGGGTTTCACGCGACTGTCGATGTGCAGCGACTGGAGATTCCGTACTGGATGGATATGCAGACCGGCGAAATCCAATGCCGCCACAAGAAGGTCTTCCGGTTTAGTATCCGGTTCCGGGGGTCGCAGATACGTCGGGGGTAGTATTGTTGACTGAGCTGGTTGGAGACTGATT
>Ga0181531_10002038_pt1 | contig 12689 bp, 14 predicted proteins | sample PEATcosm2014_Bin_38_FD_119743 | JGI IMG/M metagenome (GOLD analysis project Ga0181531, IMG submission 119743) | Peatland microbial communities from MTU Mesocosm Facility, Houghton, MI, USA - PEATcosm2014_Bin11_10_metaG | ecosystem: Environmental > Terrestrial > Soil > Wetlands > Peat | place... | reverse complement strand
GCCCGCCGCCTCGACGACCTCCGCGAACGCCTCAATTCCCGCGAACTCGAATCCGACTTCGACGCCGCCAACGAACTCTACAAACTTCTACGTTCTCTCTAGTCCCGCGCTACCGGATTTTCCGTATAGCCGCCTCGCAACCGCCTCTGGCACGCTGCGGACTGGAGGATCGCTAAAAATGCACAACAAAAATCATCACGTCGGTCGTTTCATCGGTTCGCTGTTTCTTTCCGCCGCGCTCTCGGCGTGCGCGCTCACCCCCGTCACGCTGGCCGCCGCCGCACCGCAAGATGAGCGCGTGTACGACCGCGAACACAAGGACTACCACCACTGGGACGATCACGAGAACGCCGCTTGGCACCGCTTCGTCGCGGAGCAACATTGGCAGGACCACGAGTACGCCAAAGCCACGCGCAAGGAACAAAATGCCTATTGGAACTGGCGCCACAATCACCCAGACTGAGCCACCCAAACTGGAAATGTATTTGGCTTAAGGCGCTGGGCAACGAACAAATATCCCTGCACGGGCTTATCGAGCCGGTGACGCTGGCAAGGCGTAATCGGCTCGGGCCCGTCGCGTTTTTTTGGCCATCTCAACTCTGCCTTCACTTGGCTCGTCTCTTCACCCCACCTCGTCAGTGCTTTCTTTCTACTCTTCCCCTTGATTGCGTGCGCCGTTCTTTGCTGTGCAAGTATTCCGCATCGTCTCCGCCCCTTTTGCGGGGAGGTTCTTCGGCGCCAGCCCCTTCTGCGATAGACTCGGGGCGCAGGTTCTCGTAATGGACAAACGCATTGCCAGCGCGGACGCCGCCATCGCTCATCTCCACGACGGCGCCACCATTCTCATGGGCGGCTTCGGCTTGTGCGGCATTCCGGAAAATCTCATCGCCGCCGTGCGCCGCAAAGGCACAAAAAATCTCACCATCGTCAGCAACAATGCCGGCGTCGACGATTTCGGCATCGGCCTCCTCCTGCAAAATCGCCAGGTCAAAAAAATGATCTCCACCTATGTCGGCGAAAATAAATTGTTCGAGCAGCTGGTCATGGCCAAAGAACTGGAACTTGAGCTGAATCCGCAGGGCACCTTCGCCGAACGCATCCGCGCCGGTGGCGCGGGCATTCCCGCGTTCTTCACGCCCACGGGCTACGGCACCATGGTCGCCGAAGGCAAGGAGACGCGCGAGTTCGACGGCCGCATGTATGTGATGGAGCGCGGCATACGCGGAGATTTCGCCTTCGTCAAAGCCTGGAAAGGCGACCGCTGGGGCAATCTGACCTATCGCAAAACCGCGCGCAATTTTAATCCCATGATGGCCACCGCCGCCGACTACGTAGTAGCTGAGGTTGAGGAACTGGTGGAATTGGGCGAATTGGATCCGGACCAAGTCCACACCCCCGGAATCTTTGTGAACGCGATTCTGAAGGGCGCAAACTACGAAAAGCGCATCGAGCGCCGCACCACCAGGAAATCCTAATCATGCCGCTGACCGACGAACAAAAACGGGAACGCATCGCCCGGCGCATCGCCAAGGAACTGCGCGACGGCTTTTACGTAAACCTCGGCATCGGCATGCCGACACTCGTAGCCAATTACGTCCCGGCAGGGATGGAAGTAATTCTGCAATCGGAAAACGGCATGCTCGGCGTCGGGCCGTATCCGTTCGATGCGCAAGTCGATCCCGATTTGATCAACGCCGGAAAAGAAACCGTCAGCGAGCTCCCCGGCACCGCCTATTTCTCTTCCGCTGATTCCTTCGCTATGATTCGCGGCGGCCACGTGGACCTGACCGTCCTCGGGGCTCTGCAAGTCGATGAACAAGGCACACTCGCCAACTGGGCCATCCCTGGGAAAATGCTAAAGGGCATGGGCGGCGCGATGGATCTGGTTGCCGGCGCAAAACGCGTCTTCGTGGCCATGGAACACGCGACCCGTGACAACAAACCCAAAATCCTGAAGCGCTGTACCCTGCCGCTCACCGGCGTCGAAGTCGTCGATTACATCGTCACCGAACTAGCCGTGATGCAAATTACGCCCGAAGGCATTCTGCTCCGCGAAATCGCTGCCGACGCCACCGTCGACCAAGTCCAATCCCTAACCGAACCCAAGCTGCTGCTCCCGCCTTCCGGCCCCGCAGCAATGCAAAGCTGATCCAGCCAGGCGAGCGATGCCACGCGGCTCGGCGTTCAACGTTTTGCTTGCGTGGGAAGCGTCAAAAAGGCGGCCTGCGACCCCAAATTTGCGCGCCCGCACAGTGAGGATAACCCCAACAGAATGAACACTTCCAAAAAAGACCCGTGCAACCCCATTAGAATCAACACTTACGAAATCACCTGCGTGCAGTTGTATTTAAGTATATTGTAATGAATGACTTGCGTCGGGTGACCCCACCCCCCTTAGGGTGCAATGTGCTTTTGCTGCCTAGCGCGGCCGGATTTCTTTGGTCCTGTTGTTGGTCGTGTTGCAACATGGGAAAAACCGGCCAATTCGCGCCCCATCCCGGCTAAACTAAGGGTGAGCGTTACCAAAACCTACCCATGGACCCACACTCGATCGTCGTGGTAAGTCTGCACAGCCCCAAGGAAAAATTCTGGGGCGAACTGCTGTCGCTGAACACCGCCGGCGTAACCATTCGCGGCGTGGACCTCAACTCCTTCGATCACTTCGTGCGCGAGCTGCACGACCCGGACAATCAGCGCACTGGCTTGCCGACAGTCTTCTTTCCCATGACCCGCGTCGAGCGCATCGCCCTCGACGAGCCTTCCGGCGCCATCCCTTCGATGGCGGAATTGTTCGAGCGCAAATCCGGCCGTTCGCTGCGCGAATATCTGGCGCACTTCGTCTGAAATACCATATCAAACGGAAACACCTCGTCCTGAAACACCTCATCGCAGCGTCAACTTGCAACGTCAGCAATCGACGGCGTGCGTGTAACGATTCATGCGAGGAAGTCATCCCGGTATGCGTCGAAGCGCGTTTGCCGAAACTTTCACCGATGAAAATGCGTTATCCTGAAACCCAATGAAAGGCCGCGTCTGGACGGTACCTAATCAAATTACCCTGCTGCGGCTCGGATTTCTGCCGCTTTTCATCGTTTCCATTTCCTATGAGCATTACCGCTGGGCGCTGATCATTTTGGTGCTCGCTGGATTGTCTGACGGCGCCGACGGCCTGCTGGCGCGCAGCTTAAATCAGCGCTCGTCGCTCGGCGCCTATCTCGACCCCATCGCTGACAAATTATTGCTCTCGTCATCCTTCGTGATTCTGGCGTTCAAGCATGAGATCGCCATGTGGCTGATGATTTTCGTTCTGAGCCGCGACGTCATCATCCTGATGGTGGCGGTGGTGGTCCTGCTGATGTACGGCTACCGGCCGTTTCCGCCCAGCATTCTCGGCAAATGCACCACCTTCGCGCAGATTGTGATGATCTTCGCGGTGGTGCTCAGCGCGGCGTATCCGCACCCGTATCTGATACCCATCAAGACGGCGTTGATTTATACCGTGGCCACACTGACGGTTAGCTCCGCGCTGCACTATTCGTTTTCCCTCGCGCGCAAACTCAGCAGCGCGGACAGCACAGACGCCGCCGGTTAAGCTACGCGAAAGGCGCAAGCTGGGGGCGCAAGCGCCAGCGGGTTTCGCAGCCTCATTCCAGCGGCTTGCCGGCTTGCAGGATCATAAATCCGAAGCTCACCACGATAATTGCGGCGGCGAACCAGCCGAGCGCATACGCGCGCTTCAACTCCGGCCCCGGCACGGGATGGCGGTCCGCCATCAATTTGCCGATCACAAAGCCGGCCGCCAATCCGCCAAAGTGCGCCCAGTTGTCCACCTGCAGTTGGCTGATCACCAGGCCCTGGGCGAAAATCAGCACCACCCAGAAAATCAGGCGATTGCGCATTGCGCGGATGTAGTCGCCGCCGCGCTTGGTGGTCACGGCCAGCAGGGCGCCAATCAGCCCAAGGAGGGAGGCGCTGGCCCCAACGGAAAAATGCCCTTGCCACGAGCTCAGGACATAGCCGGCGATGCCGGTAACGGTGTACAGAAACAGGTAACGCGCCGAGCCGTAGAGTTCTTCGAGCATGGGGCCGATGCTCAGCAACACCCACATGTTGAAAAAAATGTGCAATACGCTACCGTGCAGGAAATTGGCAGTCACCAAGCGAAAATATTGGTGCCCCAGAAAAATCGCCGGAGCGAAGGAGGCGCCGAGGCGGTAGAGCACTTCGCCATTGATCCCGCCGGTCAGGCTCAGCGGCTCGCCGCGCTGTAGGGAAGAAACCAGGGTTACCGCGAACATCAGAATGTTCACGACCAGAATCACGGAGGTGGCCGGCGCGGCGCCGCCGAAGAAGCCGGAAACGCCGCGGCCGGCGGCGGCCAGCGAATACGTCATGCTGGTGCCGCAGGCGTGGCAGCGCGTGGCACTGATACCCACGAGCGTGCCGCAGGCCGGGCACATCTTCGGACGCGGGGCTTCCGGAGAGCCGCCGAAAAGACGGCGCAAAGCATTTTTCATCTTGTCCACGCGCAACTGCCACTCATAGGGAAGGGCCATTCTGCTCCTTGCGACGCGCAAGCGCCGTTCCTATAATACCCAAGTCGCGCGAAGCGCTCCGGGCGCGTTGGTTTGCGAAGCACCGGCCACAGTCCGGTCTTCGTGGAATAGAGGCCCATGAACATGGATAAGTTTGAAGAATTTGGTCGAAAGATCGACGAAGAGTTGGGCCGCTTGCGCCATTTTCTGGAGGACGAAGTCGCGCCAGAGACGGAGCGTCGCGGCGCGGTGGTGCTGCGAGAAATCTCCGATAAGCTCGGCGATGCCGCGAAAAAGCTGGAAGCCCGGCAAGCCGCCCGGTCCGCCCCTACCGTGCCGCCCAGCGATCCGAAGCCACAGGGATGACGCGGGTTTCTTGTTGAATTGCCGCGCCGAGCGCCAGCAACGTCGGTGTGTGCTACTGCTCTATTTTTGTGCCTTGCATGCGAGCGTTGTGCTTTTCGCGGGCTGCGCGGCGCGCAATCCGGTGGCAGATCGCCAGCCGCCCCCGGCGCAGCCTTCCGCCACACCTGAGCGCACCGAAGAAAAAGCCAAAAATTCCACCGACGTTCCGCCCGAGTCATCGGCTTCGGCCGCCAGCGCAGCGCCCGCGGCGCGTCCCGGAAGGCGTGGCAAAGCGCCGGTGCTTCCCGCGCCCGTGGGCTACACGGAAGAAGGAAATGCTTCGTGGTATGGCGTGCCGTTCCACGGACGACACGCCGCGAACGGCGAAATCTACGACATGTACAAATTGACGGCCGCGCATCGCACGCTTCCGTTCGAGAGCCTGGTACGCGTCACCAACGTGAACAATGGAAAATCCGCGGTGGTGCGCATCACCGACCGCGGGCCGTTCGTCGAGAACCGCATCATCGATCTGTCATTTGCGGCGGCGCAGCAGATTGAGTCCGTGGGACCGGGCGTGGTGCCCATCCGCCTGGAAGTAATTTCCGCAGCCGGCGGGGGCACCGTGGACGTCACCGCGGGATTTTTTACCGTGCAGGTGGGCGCGTTTCGCGAGCGCGGCAACGCCGAACGCCTGCGCGAGCGTTTGAGCGCCTCCTATTCGCCGATTTACATTCAGACGTATGATTCCCCCGACGGCACGTTCTACCGCGTGCGGGTGGGCAAGATTTCCGGCGAAGATGCGGCGCGGCAGTATGCCGACGGATTGCACGCGCGCGAGGGTTTTACGACGTTTGTAATGCGGCTGGATGATCCCGGCGATACCCCGAGGAGCGACCGATGAACGCGGACTGTTTGTTTTGCAAAATTGGGGCGAAGAAAATTCCCGCCAAGATGTTGCATGAAGACGCTGACGTGTTCGCGTTTGAAGATGTCGGGCCGCAAGCGCCCACGCATATTCTGATTTGCCCGCGCCGGCATTTTTCTTCGTTGAGCGAAGCCGCGCCCGAAGATCAAGCGGTGCTGGGGAAGATGCAACTGGTGGCCGCGGAACTGGCCCGCAAGCATCACCTGCTGCACGGCTATCGCACGGTGATCAACAGCGGCGCGGGTGCGGGGCAGACGGTGTTTCACTTGCACCTGCATTTGCTGGGCGGACGCGAGTTCGCATGGCCGCCCGGCTAGCGCGCCGCCGACAATACCCTATGACAGAATTTGCGTGGGACCTGCGTGAGTGGAGAATACTCCGTGCCGGCCTGCGAAACGAAAGGTGTGGATGATGCGAAAAGCTCTGGAGGCAGCAATACTGTGCGCAGGGATGGCGGCATTCTGCGCTTGCGACACGGCGGCGCAAGAACCGGGACGCGCCCAGGCTGCGTCGAAAAGCGCGGCTCCCGGCGTACTGACCGTGGAGCGCATTTATTCGCGACCTTCGCTGAGCGGCGAGTTGGCGAGGGGCGTGGTCTGGGCGCCGGACGGCAAGCGTGTTTCGTTTCTGGAAGTGCAGGGGCAAGGGAAAGACGCGCGCACAGAGTTATGGACCGTGGACGCCGCCACGGGCGCAAAGAGTTTGCTGGTCAGCGCGGAAAAATTGCTGAGCGTACTGCCCGCGCCGCCGGCCAAGGCGAATCAATCCACGGGACTCGGCCGCATTGCGCCGAGCCAATACCAATGGGCGCCGCAGGGCGCGGCGTTGCTGTTTCAAGGCGAAAATTCACTGACGTGGTTCGATTTGCAGACGCAAACGCCTCATCCCCTGGTCTCCGGCAAGGAAGCGCTCGCCGATCCCAAAATTTCGCCGAACGGGCGTTACGTGAGTTTCGTGCGCGATCACAATGTGTGGATCGTGGATGTGGCCAGCGGCAAGCAACGCGCCATCACGCACGGCGGGACGGAAGAGCTGCGCAAAGGCGAGCTTGACTGGGTCTACCCCGAAGAACTGGGGATTAAGACGGCGTACTGGTGGGCGCCGGACTCTTCCGCGATCGCCTATCTGGAGCTGAACGAAAGCAAAGTGACGCAATATCCGTTGGTGGATTTTGATTCGCCGATTGGAGATGCGGACTACGAGCGTTATCCGGTGGCCGGCGGAGAAAATCCCGTGCCGCGCGTCTTCGTAGCCGCGCTGCAAGGAGGCGAGCCGCGCTTGATGGATACCGGCAAGGGAGACATCTACCTGCCGCGCGTGGAATGGCTGCGCGACGCCAAGCACCTGGCCATCCAGCGTCTCAACCGCGCGCAAACGGAGATCGATGTTTTAGTGGCCGAGGCGTCCACCGGCACATCTCGCGTGTTGCTGCATGAAAAGGACTTGTACTGGATCAATCTGAGCGACGATCTTTATTTTTTCAGCGACGGCAAGCGCTTTCTATGGTCCAGCGAGCGCACCGGCTATCGTCATTTCTACCTATACGATATGGAAGGCCGCCAACTCGCCCAGCTCACGAGCGGCGAATGGGAGGAAACGGGCCTCGAAGGCGTGGACGAGCGCCGCGGCGCAATCTATTTCATGGCCACGGAGAAGTCGCCGCTCGAGCGTCACCTCTACAGCGTGAAACTCGATGGCACAGGATTTTCGCGCATCACGCAAGGAGCCGGCACGCACCATCCAAAAATGAACGACTCCGCGGACTATTTCGTGGACACCTATTCCAACGCCATGACCCCGCCGCGCCAGGAGCTTTACGCCGTGGATGGCCAGCGCGTGGCCACGATACGCCAGAACACCGTGGCGGACCTCGCGACCTTCCATTTGTCGAAAGTGGAATTTCTCCAGGTGCGTTCGCATGACAACGTGGAACTGAACGCCATGATGATCAAGCCGCCAGACTTCGACCCCGCGAAGCATTATCCTGTGCTGGTCTTTACCTATGGCGGCCCAGGCGTGCAGGTGGTCGTGGACGAGTGGGGAGGCGACCGCTTCCTGTGGCACCAGATGATGGCGCAAAAGGGTTTTATTATTTTTGCGCTGGATAATCGCGGCTCCGCCGGCCGCGGCCACCTATTTGAGGAGCCCATCCACTACCGGCTGGGCGCGCAGGAACTTTCCGACCAGCGCGAGGGCGCGGTCTATCTGCGGTCACTGCCTTACGTGGACGCGAAGCGCATGGGCATCTGGGGCGCAAGTTACGGCGGGCACATGACGCTCCACGCGTTGTTCGAGGATCCGGAAGATTTCAAGGCCGGATTTGCGGGCGCGCCGGTCACGGACTGGACGTACTACGATTCCATCTACACGGAGCGCTACCTCGGCCTGCTGCCGCAAAACGAAGAGAGCTACCAGGAATCCTCGCCGGTCGAGTTCGTGGCAAAGTTTCGCGGGAAGCTGCTGATCGCCCACGGCACGGGCGACGACAATGTGCACTTCGCGAATACTTTGGCGCTTCTCGATAAAGCCATCGCGGAAGGAAAATCCATCGAGGTCATGCCGTTCCCGGGACTGGGGCATGGCATCAACAATCCCGCGGCGCGCCGTCTCATGATGCAGCGGGCGACGGATTTTTTTATCGATGCGCTAAAGCAATAGCAGAGACCCGCGGAAGAGAAAGCAGCGGCAGTTAGAAAAAAAAGTTCGGCACGATTGAGGATGATTTAGGAACTCGCCCCGGTGACCTGACCAGCGTACCACTGGGTGGTGCGGGTGATCCGTTGGTCCAGCAGCACGGCCGCGAAATAAGCGCACGCGCGTCGTTCCGCGACAATCCAAGGCCGGCGCTCGCCCCCAGGTTTTCCGGTACAGCGCTGCAGAAATTCCAGGGATCGATCGTAGGCGCGCAACACAAAAATCTTTTGATCGCTCCCGCGTTCCAGCTTCGGGCAGACTTTCAGCAGCGCACAAATCGTTCCGAGCGCCTGTTCGCCCTGCGGACCATCAATCCACAGGCCCAAATCCCGCGTGGCCTCGGACAGCCGGTAGCGCGAGGCCGACCACAGCATCGCCCGCCAGTATCGGATGCCCAGATACGAGGTCAAAAGACTGGCCAGGACGAGAACCAGTGCTTGGTGCACTTACCACACCCCTGCCAGTTGCTCGAGGGGGATGCGGGCCTCCTCGGAAACTTTGGAAACGGTGTATGCAATGGAAAGCGGCAGCCAGGCGCCCAGCACGGGCGGCAGATAATGCAGCACCGGCAGATTCGGCAGGATGGCCCGCAACGCGTAGGTAATGGTCTGTCCGCCAAAATAGATGCCAAACGCGCTGACCACCAGGACCAAGCGCAAGCGCGGATCGCGCCGCTTCAGCAGCAGGAGCCACACGCCATAGGTGAGGATCATGCCCGCAAAGTACAAACTGCCGGAAAACTCGACCGCGAAGCGGGTGGCCAGTAACTGATGCTTTATGGCGGTCACGGCCCCCGCGTACACCACGATGATTCCCAGAATCGCGACGGCTAGCAGGCGCACGCGGTCGCTGCGGCCTTGCTCCTGAAAGATGTGCGAGCACAACCCCGCAATGGCCACGAACATCAGCAACGTCAGCACCGCGTCGCTGTAATAGTAGTAGTAGAGGTATTCGTAGGAAGTGAAGCCGAACCGGTGAAGGATGGTGTAACTGAGAATCTCATCGACCGCCAGCGCGGCCACATAGACCAGCAGAGCGCGGTGGCGCAATAGGGTACGATCTCGAAAAGCCCAAGCTAGGACAAACGCTTCCCCAAGGAAGGCGGCGAGCCAAACAACGACATCGAAGGGGCCAAGCATTCTGTCTTATAGAGGCCTGGCCCTGAGCGATGTTGCCGCGGGCCTAACGCCAGGGCGTTGGGGGTACCGGGCGGCCGCCTTGCGCGGTCATCACGGGAGCGTTCTTCCCGTGCGACGCACGTTGCAGCGCGCCACGCCACGCCACGCCAGCCACCACGATTAATAATGCCAACACCATGATTGAGAGCCACTTGTTCATAACTGCCTCCTCGTTCCAAGTTGGAACGAGGCAAGAGACTACTCAGTAGCGGCGTGGCAGTCAATCTGGGTGCGGCCTGCCTCTAGGCAAAGGACAGTACTTGTCTTTTTCACGCCCGTCAAGAAGGGTGTATTGGTCTTAATGATGCGTGAGCGCGATCGACCGCGCCGCTTTGCGGACATGGAGGGCTACAAAAAAAATGGCGCCTATCCTCTGCTTATCGTCGAGCATCGAAGTTTTGGCAGGCGTCTACCAGAAACAAGGTATAGGCGGTTGGCGGTGGATATGAGTAAATTCTCGCGGGGAAATACGCGTTTACGCTGCGTGGTTCGCGGCACGACATGCAGCGCGTGTTTTTGTGCAAGTTGTACGAAGTACTTGCGACACGGCGGGCTTCTGGAATAATCTACCAAGCGCCGAGGTTTGTGGCTGGTGGGACCGTTCGTCGCGCACCGTGCATGCGATGTGGAAGTAGCGCACCGATTTGGCGGGGAGACGCGGTTAGTTCTTCTCAGCGCGTTGGGCAGATGCATCGGGGTTGAATCTGCGGACGCGAATCTCATGGGATTACAAAGCAGAAAGTTCATGGAGGAACAAGATGCGTAAGTGGTTTGCGATAGCACTACTGGGTGTGTTTGCCGTTGCGCCCGCCCTGGCACAGGGCCCGGGCAATAAATCCGCGGAGAACAACGAAGCCGCGGCGACCGCCGCTACCGGCGCGTCCGCGACAACGGATGCAGGCGCTGGGAGCGTCGCGCCCGCGAGTTCCAATATTTTTGCCGTACCGATGCCGCCGCGCGCCACGCCGTTTCCGGCGCCCGCGGCGAGCCTGGACGTACCCTTGGGACTTCAGGTTCCGAAGTTTGAGTTGGCTTTTCTGTACCAATATGTGAATTTTTCGCCCGGCGACCCCTTTTCCAATTTCAATTCCCACGGTGGATCCGGCGAAGTGGTCTATAACCCCAACAAGTGGCTGGGCCTCGTGGGACAAGCGGGCGACTATACGTTCACCCGCAACTTGACGCCGGACGCGACGGTTAACCCGTTGTTCCCCAATCCCGCGTCCGTTGACGGCGGATTCAATACCGTGCTGTTTGGGCCGCGCCTGAACTATCGCCATTTCGATCATTTCGTGCCCTTCGGCGAATTTCTCGTTGGGTTCTCGCACGCTGGTGGGGTGGTGACCGGCGGCGGTTCGCAGTACACCTTCGCCTTGGCCGCCGGCGGCGGCGTCGACCTGGTGTTGTGGAAGCACATCGCCTGGCGCATCGCCGAATTGGATTACCTGCAGACGAACTACACCGGAGCGGGCGTCGGTGCGCAAGCGCGCCAAAACAATTTCCGCGCCGGCTCGGGTATTGTGCTGCGCTTCGGCATTCCGGAGCCACCGCCGCCGCCGAATCATCCGCCGGTGGCCGCGTGCGCCGCGAATCCGACGTCCGTGTATGCGGGCTCGGGTGACGCGGTGCAGATTCACGTGACGGCTACGGACCCGGACAACGATCAGCTTACCTACAGCTACACCGCTACCGGCGGCACCGTCGACGGCACCGGCCCCGACGGGCGCTGGTCCTCTTCGGGACTGGCCGTGGGCACCTACACCGTCAACGCCAAGGTAGACGACGGGAAGGGCGGCACGGCATCGTGCGCCGCGGACATCGCCGTTCAGCCGAAGCCCAATCGTCCTCCGACGATCAGCTGCACCACCGATCGTAGCCCGATTATGCCGGGCGAGCGCACGGGAATTACTTCCGTGGCCAGCGACCCCGATGGCGATCCGTTGACCTACAGCTATACGACCACAGGCGGCCAGATCAGCGGCAGTGGGCCGCACGTGCAGTTCGACTCGACCGGGCTTTCCGCCGGCAGTTACACCGTGAAGTGCGCGGTGAATGACGGCCGCGGCGGGAACGCTGATTCTTCGACCAACGTGGACGTGCAGCAGCCGCCACCGCCGCCGCAAGCCACCAAGGTGGGCGATTGCGGCTACACCAAGGCCGGCGCGTCGCGCTTTGACAACCTGTGCAAGCGCGTGGGCGACGACGTGGCCCTGCGCCTCAAGAACGATCCCAGCGCCAAAGTGGTTATCGTGGGCTTTGCGGATCCCAAGGAGCCCAGGTCCGCGAAGCTGGCCGCGGCGCGTGCCGAACTCGCCAAGAAGTATTTGGGCGAAAAGGGCATCGACGCCTCGCGCATTTCGACGCGCGTCGGGGAAGCCACCAAGGGTGCGGAGAAGGACAACCGCCGAGTGGACTTCATCTTTGTGCCGGAAGGCGCGACCTACTAACCGTATCCGCTGGTGTTTGCCGCGGCGTTTGCGCGGCGAAACCACCTAGGAACGCAACCGAGCAGGCTCCGGAGCGCAGCATTCCGGAGCCTGCTGTATTTTCAGCGCGCTTTCTGGCACAGGAACCTCGGCATGCCGCGTTTTTCTTTGAACCATTCAGTGCGTGCGCCGCGCGGGTGTGCGGGAACCCGAGCTGGCGGCCGCTCGGCCATGCTGACGATGGTTCTTTTCTTCGCGGCGGCACCGGGCTTGGCTCAGCAGTTGGCCTGGAAGCCTGTCGGCCCGCCGGGAGGTAACGTCATCTCCCTGGCGGTGTCGCCCGCCCGCGATGTGTATCTGGGAGCCGCCGATGGGCACGTTTTTGTGTCCCGGGATGGCGGGGCGAACTGGCGGCTGCGCGGCCGCGTCAGCAGCCGTCACGATGCCGTGATTCAGAAGCTGCTCGTCGATGCGCGGCGTGACAATGTTTTGTTTGCCGCGGTGTGGTTCCAGGATGTGCGAGCCGGTGGTGGGCTGTACCGTAGCAACGACGGTGGAGCTACCTGGACGGTGGCCGGCCTGT
>Ga0181531_10002036_pt1 | contig 12691 bp, 11 predicted proteins | sample PEATcosm2014_Bin_38_FD_119743 | JGI IMG/M metagenome (GOLD analysis project Ga0181531, IMG submission 119743) | Peatland microbial communities from MTU Mesocosm Facility, Houghton, MI, USA - PEATcosm2014_Bin11_10_metaG | ecosystem: Environmental > Terrestrial > Soil > Wetlands > Peat | place... | reverse complement strand
TTCAACGTAAGCGACAACACTATGCAACTTGCACCTGCCGGACGCGACACTCTCGCCGACGTGCTGCCGCTGTATGAACACACGTGGCAACTGCTGAATGATGCGCAGATCTCCTTGTATCCCGTCGACGTGAAGGGCCTGCAGGTCACCGCGATGGCGAACGCATCGATACGTAATCCCGGCAAGAACTTTTCTCGCAACATGAATTGGCGTCAACTCGACACGCAAGGGACCCTCGAGACTTTTGCCGCGATGACTGGTGGCCGGGCCTACTTCAACTCAAACGACTTGGTGAGGGGCTATCGTGACGCCGTCAACGACTCTGCCGAATACTACATGCTTGGCTATTACCTCGACCGATCCAATACCCAGTCCGGATGGCGCAAACTAGCAGTCAAGTCAAAACGGGAGCACACGGAGGTCCGCGCGCGCAGTGGATTCTTTATATCGAAGGCTACAGTTGATCCCGAAGACAGCCGCACACTCGACATCAACTCGGCGTTGCGATCTCCTTTGGACTACACCTCCCTGCCGTTTGTCGCTCGCTGGGGCAAGATCGAGCTAGGCAAAGAAGCCGGCAACAAGGCGGTGAACTATGAACTGCACTTGCAAATTGATTCCACGCTCGTCGATGACGCAGACAATAACCATATCGCGCTCGAAATCCTGGCCTTGACTCGATCGATCGATGGAAAGACTGTTAATCCTCCCGTCGGCCAGAAAGTCGATCTGCACCTCACTCCCGAAAGACTGGCGGCGATGCGGCAGAAGGGCTTGATCTACACCAATGCGCTCAATCTTCCCGCTGGCGACTACACGGTCCGCTTCGTCGTTCGGAACGACCTTAACGGACGCATCGGTTCGGTAGCCGCACCGCTAAAGGTCGAGTGAGTCTCACTGCGAGAGTTATTAGAAATGCCTTATCTTCATCCCTGGCCTTCGCAGTTTTGGACCGCGAATGATATATAGAAAGCAGTACAAAGATTTCCCGCGCCTGCCGAGGGCCTGAAATGCGCAACTTCGTTCTGGGAATCGTCGTTACCATCGCTGCGTTGTCTCTTGGCGGTTTGGGTGCTGCCTTGCTTGGTTTCTTGCCCACTCGTGCCAACAGCACTCCGCCAGACTTCGAGCGTCACGTTGCTATGAGTGCGCTCGACAACTCCGTTGAGCGTCACGCTCCCCGCGTCAAGAATCCCGTGCCTACAACTGACGAGAATCTGATCGCAGGCCTGAAGATCTACACCATGAACTGTGCCGGATGCCATGGTGGCATCGATCGCAAGCCAGTTGAGTTTGGACGTTCGTTCTATCCCGCCGCTCCAAACCTTATTCTTCATCCTCCGGACGACCCCGACTGGCATGTTTTCTACGTCGTTAAAAACGGAGTGCGCTACACCGGCATGCCTGCATGGGAGCACAACCTCTCTGAACAGGACCTATGGAAAGTTACCGGCTTCCTCACTCGTTTGGAAAAATTGCCTCCGGCCGTCCAGGATTATTGGAAACAGGCGAGCGGCGCCGACCCCTCCTCAGGGGAGCCAGCCTCCCAGGATGAACAGAAGCACGATGAGCACAAATGACAATCCCGCAGGTGAAAATCCCCTTAGTTGAGGGTGGAATGTAGAGAGAATGAAGCTCTGTATCCTAACTTGCAGGCGTACTGAAATTAATCGTGATCACGGTCTGCATCGACGCCGGGTGCCCGTTGAGGCTGTAGGGTTGGAAGTGCCATTGTTTCACCGCAGCAATAGCGGCTTTCCCGAGGATGAAGTATCCGCGTACGATCTTGAGGTCCTGAACGCTCCCGTCACGTCCGACTAAAGCCTGCAACACCACCGGCCCGTGTAGCTTCTGCGACAGCCCTTCCTCTGGGTAAACGGGATCCACCGAATGAACCAGCAAAGCGCGTGCCGCATCTTCGGTCAGCGACACCGGTTCGCTCACCTGCTGCTCCATGGACTGGACCTGCGGAGCCGAGACCGGCATCATTTGGGCAGGGCTCACCGTCACGACAACTGGCCCTGCAATTGGCGGGGAATTTTTCATGCTGTCGGGTATCACAGCTCGCAGGACGTGCACCGGTGGCGGGTCCTGATGCTCAAATTCAGGCGCTGGAAGCGGGAAGTCTGCCGCCTTTGGCAGCGGAATCCGCGTATCCGGCAAAGTCGATTCGGTCGCCGCAACCCCTAGCTTGGGTGTGGATCCATTCGAATTTCCGGGGACACGACTGAAGTATGCATCCTGTTGCGCGTCACTCCCAGCCGAATTCACGGGCAGCGCTCCGCTTGGACTCATATAAAAAAGTGCCGCTATCGATTCTTTGAAGACTTTGCCTCTGCCTTCTGATGTCTTCGCCAGGTATTCGAGAGAATCTCGCGACCTCCAGATACAAAGCGCGGCTGCGAGAATCAGCGCTGCAGCGAAGGCCTTGGGCAGTCCGTTGGCAGAACCATGTCTTCTTGTCTCTTCGTACTCAGTGTTTGCTCCATCCGTCGTCTCAGTCCCAGTGGATTCTCCCAAAGGCTCGGAGGCGTTCTGGCTGGAATCCGACGAGCCCTCTTCCACCAAACCGCCAGCCTGTGGATCCGCCTGCGGCTGCGATGCCGGCTCCGCCGCATCTGCCGCGCTCAGCGGTTGCATCTGTTCCGTGGCCTTCGCCAGCACTTCGTTGGCTTCGTCCGTTGAAATCGGACGATAAATCAGGAAATCCAGGCGGTTTTCGCGCATTTCTGCCGCCGTCGGTTCGTTATCGACAATTGCAACCGCGACTGTGCCCTTATTGGGCGTGGATTCTCGGGCACGCTTTAGCAGAAAACTCGCCTCCGGCTGCGCCGCCCAGTCCGTGATCACGCAGGAGTATGCGCGCGTCTTTGCCTTTTCGATCGCGGAAAAGATGTCGGTGCAGACCTCCGAACGGATGCCGTTGCTCTGGCAGGCCGCCGTCATGGCGCTGCTGGTCTCGGGGTTGGCCGAAAAAAGAAGGGCGCGAAAAGCCATTGCGACATTAGCTTATCGGGATTATAAAGGCCACGACAGGTAACCACCGGGTAGTCCTAGCGTGGAATCCGGTCATCCCACGAAAGCGCCGGTGCATCAGAGGTCGGCTCTGTGACTTTGGTAACCAGTTCTAGGAAGGTAGTTCTTAAATCTCGGCCCACGTTTTCGACAGATCCCGGCGGAGGTCCACCTGTCGCTCCCACTCCCTCTGCCGGTCACGGAGCTCGTGTTTCCTTTGCTCCAGTTCCTTCTGCTGTTCCTTCCGTTCGTTGGCGATTTCTCTCCACCGTTCGTTCAACTCCTCTTGACGCCGTTGACTTTGCGCTTCGAGTTCTTTCTTCCGCTCATCGAGTTCGAGTTTCCGGTCCTGCAATTGCTGCCGTTCCTCCTCGAGCCTCCGCTGCAACTCGCTTTGCCATTCCTGCATTTGGTCTTGAATTTCGTCCTGTCGTTCCTGCAGCCTCTCCTGCAGTTCTTCGATGCTGGAATCGTCCACATCCAGCTTCTCATTGATCGCCGGACTCAAACGCGCCATCTCTTCGCCGACACGATTAATCGCTTGCTGCGTCTCCGCGTTAATCTCCGGAACCTCAAAACTATCCTCCTGCAAGCTGCCGGAGTCCCTTTTCGCCGGAAGCGTCAAGGTAAGGTTCTGTTCATGCCTGTCCCGCATCACGGTGATCGACGCCGATTTGCCGGAGGAGGATCGAAGCGCATGCGTAAAGTCGGAACTGTCATGCACCGGCTGATCGTCCACTTTAGTGATTACGTCCCCAGCTCGGAATCCCGCTTTCTCTCCACTGCTCCCTTTCTCCACCGAACGCACAAGGACACCATTCGCCCCTTTTACCCCGAAAAACTCGCCCAACTGCTGTGTAATGTTCTCAACGATGAGTCCGCTGCGCATCGATTGGTGCGAAATGATGACCGAGACGGGCATGTCGAAGTCCGGCATCGCCGGCATGTCGGGGAGCCGGGGAATCTCAACTTTCACCTTTGGGCTCCAGTCCATCGCTTTGTGCCGGTCGGCCAGTTGGACCTTCACCGTCATCGGCTGCCCATCGCGACTGATGCCGAGGGTCACCACGCGGCCCGGCGGCGTCTCTTTAATCATGCGCCGCAACTGCGCCGTGCTCTCAATTGGCGTCCCGTTCAGGCTCACGATGACGTCATGTTCGCGCAGACCCGCTTTGCCGGCCGGAGCATCCTGGTCGACCATCGTGATCTCTGCGCCGTGCTCTTCTTTCAGCTTCAATTCCGCCAGCCGCTCCGCCGAGACGTCGTCGATATCGACGCCAAGGTAGGAAGACCCACCGCCGCCCTCATCTGAGCTGTAGCTCCAGTCGAAGGATTGGTCGATATGATCTTTGCCAGATTCTTCCGGCTGCGCCTTTGACGCGAGGCACACCACCAACGAGAACAAGAAGGTGCAGAACAGGAAGCGGTGCACCATAGTCCCTCCTGAATGAGCAGCGTCGCTATTGATTGACGCGGCGAAAATTCACGTTGCCAGAATTTGTTCGAACCTTCAACCACGGGCCGCCGCCGTTCAGCTTTCCTTCAGCCGTCACCGTTTTCGGACCATACTCGCCACCTTCGGTGGACACATGGATATCCGGGAAGTCGCTGCGAATCGAATGCCCGTCGGCAAGCTCAATATTTGCCCGCACAGAAATCGCGAGATTATTCGCCAGATAGACGGTAATATCGCCTGCCGAAGTCGACAGGGACGAATCGCTGCGGGCAGCCCCGTTCGATGCTGGAATCATTTTCACGACGATTCCGCCCGCCGAAGTTTCCGCTTGCACTGACGTTACTCCGTTGAGCTGGATGCTCCCGCCACCAGTCTCCGCGTGCACGTGACCATTCGCCGAGGCTAGCCGAATACTCCCTGCGCCCGATTCGATTTCGGCGGGGCCGCCGATTTCTCCCATCTCCACGCTGCCCCCGCCGGTGCTCGCTTTGACCCGTCCGCCGCATTTGTCGACGCGGATGCTCCCCGCACCCGTTTCGAGAATGGCGCCCTGCTGCCCCGATTGCACGACCAGACTGCCTCCACCACTTGCCGCTCTGATCTCGCCCTTCACCGATGCGATCTTGATGGTGCCCCCGCCCGTCTGCAAATTTACGCTGCCCTGGACAGTTCCGATTTCAATCGTGCCCCCGCCCGTCTCCGCCGCCAAATCTCCACCGATGTCATCAATGTGCAGACTACCGCCGCCGCTGTTGATCTCGGCTCGACCACCGATTCCGGTCGCATTGATCGTGCCGCCGCCGGTCTCGATTTTGGCGAGATCGATGTTCCGCGGGACATTGACCACCACATCGTCCGAACATTTCTGATTGTGACCGCCGAGCGATTCGACAACGATCCACGCCGTGTCTCCCTTAACAACTGCATTAATGCGCTGCGCGTCAAACTGGCGGCGAGCTTCTTGCTCTGATGACGTATAGGCGTGCCGATGAATGGCGTAGGTAATGCCGGAACCCGAGCCGCCCTGCACATGCACTGATCCTGCCGTGACCTTCACACGTAGATTCCTCGCGGCATTCAGCGTCCCGTTCATTTCCTGGACCCAATTACTGCCTTCGCGATATACGCGAGCGTCCTGGCCAAGAGCCAGAGATGCCAGCGCAGCGACAGTCACGACTAAGCTGGCGAATTTGATTGCTGGTTTCAATGAATTTCTCCTCAACGATTTCTACCGACCCGTTCTTTACCGCGTCGTTCGACGATTGCTTGTTCAGCGTCGCCTGCATCCCCATGCAACGCTCTTTCCCGCATCAGTCCATCTCTGGTACCTGCGCCAGCATGGCGCGCGCCTGCGAGCGGATCGAAACGTTCTGATCAGTTTCAGCCAACTTTGTCAGCACCGCCCGAACATTGCTGTCCGCCTTCATCGGTTCGACCAGCCGCAACGCCTGCATGCGAACGCCGGAGTTCGAGTCACTGAGCAACGCCCGCAGCACTCCGTCACGAACCTGCGGATCCTGCTTCACAAACCCACTCAGCCCGTCTAGCGCCTTCAATCGCACACCCGGATTCGTGTCATTCTGTAACGCATACATCAGAGCCTCTCGGACCCGGGTGTCACTGGGCGTCTGCGTCAGCACATCCACCGAATCCATTCGCACGCCCGAGTTGTAATTGTTGCGCGCCGCAAACAACAACAACTTCTGGATTTCCTGGTCGTTCAGCGAGCCCTGTTTCTCCTGAGTCGAGATCGTGTCGTACTTGATGGTCACCTGATTCGAGCCCGGTTCCTGAGTCACCGAGCGAATGCCCGTGATGGCTGATGAATCGACGGTTCCACCGACCGAAGGCGTGCCGCCGGTCGGGACGATCGAACCGGTCGTAACAGCACCGCCATCACGCCCGACATAGTTGTACGTCGCGGCGATACCACCGCCGAATCCTACGATAAAAATCGCCGCTGCCAGCGCCGGAGCCAGACGAACCTGTCGCAGCCACAATGCCGGCTCGAGGATGAGTCGCTGCCAGAATGCGCCAGGACGTGTCGTCTCTAGCGCTTCCTGCAGACGCATCCGCGAGGCCGCCAGCAGATTTGGGCTCGGATCTGCCACCGGCATATCCGACAAGGTCGCATGGAACTTGCGCGTCGCCTTCAACTCGACGGCGCACTCCGGACACCGCGCCAGGTGCTGCTCCACCTCGTACCGGGCATCGTCTTCCAGTTCGCTGTAGACGTAGAACAGAATATTTTGTCGTACCCAGTCACATTTCATCTTCGTGTCCCTTTGCGGCGATTCATGTCCAGGTTCATCGCATCTCCGCCAGCGCGGCGCGCAGCTTTTGCGTCGCGCGAAATAATGTATTCTTCGCTGTTTCTTCGGTCGTGTTGAGCATCTCCCCGACAGTGCGCAGCTTCAGCCCGTGATAATGCTTCAACTCAAATACCATCCGTTCGCGAGGCGTGAGGGCTTCTAATGCCACGCCGATCTTTCGTCCCAGCTCCCGGCGCATCAGGTCGCGCTCCGGATTTGCTCCCGCGCGCGCATCGGCGAATTGCTCGATCCGGCTGTACTCCTCACCCGACGCGTCAATCGCCACCGGCGCATCTTCCTTACGAACGTTCCGCTTTCGTAAATGATCAAGGCAGAGATTGGTCACAATCCGATAAATCCACGTGTAGAAGGAACATTCAAATCGGAAGCTGCCCAGGTTCTTGTAGGCCTTGAGAAAGGCCTCTTGATACACGTCCTGAGCATCCGACTCTGACCCCGTCAGGTGCAGCGCCAGCCGCAGTACCGACTGGTCGTAGTGACGCACGAGTACCTCGAAGGCTGCACGATTGCCCTGTTGCGCCTCTCGGATCAGACTCGTATCGTCGATGCGGTTGCCTTGCGCTGCCAAAGAGCCCCTCACGGTGGGGTTCCGGTTGCCGCTGTCCTGCTCCGCCCGTCGGTGACGGGAAATCTCGCCAACCGGAATTGCAACTGCGAAAGAATCGGCCGGCATTGTCTGTCTCTGTCCCCTACAAGTGTTCAACCCTTGCCTTGCACAGAAATAGACGGGTCAGCAGCCCGAACGTTAGCAGATTATAAGGAGTTGGCCCTTGATTTGCTCGCAGAGTCCAATTGATGGCGCCCTCCTGCATTGAAAGGCTGCCGAACGCCACCCAACTTGGGGTGACATCGCTTCAAAACTTCAATCTCATCTCGTTCGTGGCCTCGAATCCGAGCGCTTCGTACAAGCCACGCCCCTCTTCGCTAGCGTGCAGATTCACGCCGCGGAAGCCTTGCTTTTTCAGCCATTCCACGATGGTGAGCATGACCTCGCGCGCTATCCCCCTCCGCCGAAATTCGGGTTCCGTATAGACATTCAGGATCATCGCCCGCTGTGTGCAAAGGTCTCGAGGATTCGCCGGCCATGGAGAAAGCAGGACGCCCCCACCACCCGCGATGTCGCCCGCCGCGTCGATCGCAAGCCAGTGTCGATACGACCCGTCGGCCATCGCCCGTGCCAGCCAAGGACCGGCGACGTCGACCATCCGATCAAGTTCCACGACTGTACCTTCGCCCATATCGCGAAACATTGACCTCCGGTGACTAAGAACCACTTCCGCCTCGTCTGGCCTTGCTTCGCGAATCGTGAACGGCATTTTCATCCTGGGACTAACATGTTGTTGCGAGACCTCGACTTCCGTCCCCGCAACCGTCTCAAAATGTACAATAAAGCCTATCGCATGCCACACCGAGGCTATTCGATTTCATGTACGAAGTAACCGTTGAAGATACATTCGCCGCCGGACACTACCTTCGCAATTACAAGGGGAAGTGTGAGAATCCGCACGGCCACAACTATAAAATTCGCGTGACTCTCGCCGGCGCCGAGCTTGATAAAGCTGGGCTGTTGCTCGATTTCAAAGACCTCAAAGACGTCATGAAACATGTGATTGATCGTCTCGATCACCAGATGATCAACGACATCGAGCCATTCACGGTTCTGAACCCTTCCGCCGAGAACTTATCAAAATATTTCTACGACGAAACCAATGCTCGCCTCAAGAACGTGACCAACGGCCGAGTCCGGGTGAAGGACGTCAGCGTGTTCGAGACAGACACGACGACGGCACGCTATTCGGAATAGCGCAATCACGGTTTTCCTGAAGGCTGATAGCTGACAGCTCACGATGCAAATTTCCGAAATCTACAAATCGCTCCAGGGCGAATCGACCTACGCCGGCCTCGCCTGCGTTTTCGTACGTCTGACCGGGTGCAACCTGCGCTGCACCTGGTGCGACAGCGAGTTCAGCTTCCACGGTGGGCGCAAGATGCCGCTGGAAGAGGTTCTCGCCGAAGTCGCTCGCCTCAGTCCCACCGGCGGACTGGTCGAGATCACCGGCGGCGAGCCGATGTTGCAGGAGCGCGAGGTCATTCCCCTCATGGAGCAACTTCTGGACGCCGATTATCAGGTCTTACTCGAGACCAGCGGGGAACGCCCTCTGGCGCGGGTTCCGAAGCAAGTGGTCAAGATCGTCGACGTGAAGTGCCCGCACTCCGGTGAACCAAATACTTTCGCGCTGGAAAACCTGGAAGCACTTCGGCCTCACGATGAACTCAAGTTCGTTCTTGCCGACCGCACCGACTACGAATTTGCCCGGGACTTCGTGCTGAGCCACGATCTCGCTGAACGGGTAAACGCGATTCTGTTCTCGCCTGCGTTTGAAAAATCGGCATCCGGAGCGCGCGACACTTCGCACTGCCTGCTCGATCCGCAAGAACTCGCGCAGTGGATTCTCGCCGACAACGTTCCCGCGCGATTAAGCCTGCAAATACACAAACTGATCTGGGATCCCGCCGCCAAGAGCGTTTAGCAACGGTTTTAAGAGAAAGGCGGTTTGCGCCCATTAAGATGACTACGGCTTTGCCACGCGCTTTGCTTGCAGTTCGTTGGCCTGCGCCACTAATTTCTTCAGTTTCCCTTCGATTGAAGCGTCGCCAATGTGCTGATCCTGCAAGACTCCGTCCGCGTCAATCGTGAAAGTCTGCGGAATCGCGCGAACGCCAAACATCGTCGCAACAGGCCCTGTAAAACCGCCGTCCCGATATTGCGTCCAGGTCATCTCATTCTTCGCAATGAACTCTTTCCACTTCTGTTCATCATCATCCAGGCTCACACTTAGCACGATCAACGGCTGGCCCTGAAATTTTTTCGCGATCTCCTTCATGTGTGGCAGAGCTTCGCGGCAGGGCGAGCACCACGTGGCCCAAAAGTCGATCAGCACAGCCTTTCCCTTCAGCCCATCAAGCGAAATGCGTCGTCCGTCAGTTGTGGTTATTGCAAAAGCCGGCGCCATTCTCGCACGTGCCAGGGAGGGATTATCGATATATCGCAAGGCGCGTTGCCGATTTGGATCTTCTTCCGGCTTCATTTTTACAAACTGTTCGAATTGTTTTTTCGCTGCCTCGTCCTGGTTCAGGAGCGCCAAGGCTCTACCGTCGACGAAATAGGCGTCGGGAAAATTAGCCGCTGCCGCCAGGGCTTTTGTCATCTCGTCATGCGCTCGTGAAAACGCCTCCTCTTTTTTTCGATCGAGGCCTTCGTCCATGAAGACGATTCCGAGCTGGTAGTGCGCCAGCGCCAGATTCTTAGCACCTTGCGCTTGAGCCACCATTTCTTCTGCGCCGGTTTGCGCGACTTTCCAATCGCCCAACTCCACGCCATACTTGATCATTTTAAGCTGGCAAGCGACACAGTGCTCGTCATCCTGTTTGTCCGCTTTCTTAAAAGATTCGAGCGCAGCCGCGGTCATTCGCTGATGCATGTAATTCAAACCTTCCTTATAGGTCTTCCGCGCCTTCTCATTGGTCGGACCGTCCGCTTCGTCTTGTGCGAACAAGGGCGTGATAAGACTCACTAACACCACGAGCAGGGCGTAATGACGCATAGCATTTCTCTCCCTTCCCCGAGTTGCACCGACAGCAGTTCGCTCCTGCAGCCCGAGCGTATAACTTGTGCTTAGTGGCAACAAGACAATTCTGGCGCCTTAGTCATTAAGCGTATTTCACCTGGATCCTGTTCTCCGCCCGCAGATGCGCCACCACTAACCGGATATCGTCGAAGGTTACGTACGGGGGCAGCGCGTCTTTGATCTCTTTCAGCCGCTCGACTCCGTGTTTCAGACAAGCTGCCTCAATCAGTGGCTGGGCATCCGGAGAAATCCATTTCGGGTTCAACTTCACCTGCCCAGTTTCCACCAAGCTGGCCACGGTACAAACGACAGTCGAAATCTGCCGTGCGCGAATCCGAGCAATTTCCTCCAAGGTACGGCCCTCGTTCAACAAGAGTAGCGTCTGCTCCGCCGGAGCGGTCTCTTTCGCAACAACAGGCTGGGCGCGCTCCCCGCTGTCAAAGTTTCGTAGCGCCTGAAGAATTTCCGCGCCGTAGACTTCCGCCTTGCGGTCTCCGATTCCTGGCACCTGCCGCAACTCCACATAATTCGACGGACGCCGGCGGCATAATTCTTCCAGCGTGCTGTCATGCAGAATGATGTAGGCAGGAACTTTGTTTTCCCGCGCCATACTTCGCCGCCATTCGCGCAAATACTCGGCCAGCGCCGGATCGGCTTCTTCTTGCGCTGCCTCCCGCGAACGCCGCCTGTCGGGCCGCGGCGAATCGTAGGCGGTGGTAGGAAAAGGTGACGACGGATATGAACGGTCCCGCCTCGTCTTCGGTGCCGCGCTTACTCTTTCTTTCAGCCATTCCGGCTTGGTCGCACAATTGTCGCAATTGCCGCAGCTCTCCCATTTCGGAGTCTCTCCGAAGTGCAAGCAGATTTGCCGGTGACGGCAACCCTGCGAATCCGCAAAACGGCTGATCACGCGTTTACGCTGTACAGAGCGTTCCCGCTCCGCGTCGTCCTCGATCTTGTTGATGAAGAAGTCGAGCAGAATGTGGTCTTGTTTCTGCCAGAGCAAAACGCAATCGGCAGGACGCCCATCGCGTCCGGCACGGCCCGCCTCCTGGTAATACTGCTCAATCGACTTTGGCAGCGACAGGTGAATCACCGCCCGCACCGACGGCTTGTTGATGCCGAGGCCAAAGGCGATCGTCCCCACCAGCACCCGCACTTCGTCTGACATCCATCGTTCCTGATTCTCACGTCGGATGGATGCCTCCATCTTCGCGTGATAGGGAACGGCCGCAATCCCGTTCTCCTCAAGGTACTCGACCGTCTCCTCCACGCGCCGGATTGTCGGCGAATAGACGATCACGCTCTCACCCGCGTAGTGCCGCAGCGACCTCACCAGCAACTCCATCTGTGTGCGCGCCTCACACTCGTGCACAACGTAACTCAGATTCTTGCGGTGGAAACTAGCGATGTAAAGGTGCGGATCACGCATCTGCAACTGCTTCAGAATGTCGTGCCGCACTTGGCGTGTAGCGCTGGCTGTGAAGGCCGCGATCGGGAGCCCGGGGAAGCTCTGCCGCAAACGACTAAGTTGCCGATAGTCCGGCCGAAATTCGTGCCCCCACTCCGAGATGCAATGGGCTTCATCGACGGCGAAGAAGCCGACTGGAATCCGGTTCAGCCAGGCGAACGTATTTTCCGCTGCCAGACGTTCGGGTGAAAGATACAGGAGCCGGAATTCACCGCGGGTTGCTTTCTCCATCGTCTGACGCCGTTCTGCCGGACTCTGCACGCTATTAATCGCTGCCGCCGGAATGCCAATTTGCGCCAACTGTGCCGCCTGGTCTTGCATTAACGCGATCAAGGGAGAAACCACGACGACTGTTTTTCCTGAGAGCACCGCCGGCAGCTGATAACACAGCGATTTCCCGCCTCCAGTCGGCATGACGACGCAGGTGTCGTGCCCGGCCAGAAGGCTCCGAATGATGCGCTCCTGCTGTGGACGAAACTCGTGATAGCCCCAGTAGCGGCGCAACGCGTCCTTCAGATTGTCAGTTTCAGGCATTCTCGGCAGTATAGCCTTAGGTTTGTCGACGATCTGTGAGCGCTCAACGGCACACGTGTGACGATTCGCTTGGGGACAACCGCCCCGACTGTTTCAGGTCGAAAGAAAAACTCAAGATGAAAACACCGACTCCCGATAAATTTCTAACGATCGGCGTCATCTCCGACACTCATGGCCTGCTGCGTCCAGAGGCGATCGAAGCGCTCCGAACTTCTGATCGGCTGCTGCATGCCGGCGACATTGGCGATCCCGA
>Ga0181531_10002035_pt1 | contig 12695 bp, 12 predicted proteins | sample PEATcosm2014_Bin_38_FD_119743 | JGI IMG/M metagenome (GOLD analysis project Ga0181531, IMG submission 119743) | Peatland microbial communities from MTU Mesocosm Facility, Houghton, MI, USA - PEATcosm2014_Bin11_10_metaG | ecosystem: Environmental > Terrestrial > Soil > Wetlands > Peat | place... | reverse complement strand
CGTCACCAACACCTCCGGTACGATCGAAGCCGACGCCACGGCAGCGCTCGTACTCCACCACGCGACGATCAATAATGGCACCGTCGACGTCTACGGCACGCTCTTCTCGACCGGGACCAGCATCATTGACGCCACTTACGACAATACCGGCCAGACCAACATCAGCAGCGGCACCCTGACGATCGATCCGAGCACGGTGACCAACTCCGGCACGATCGACGTCTTCAACCTCGGCACGACGCTGACGATATCGAGCAATGTCACCGGCACCGGAAGCATCGAAATCGGCAGCGGCGCGACGCTGGAACTCGGCGGCACTTCTAGCAATACGGTAACTTTCGAAGGCAGCACCGGCACATTGCAAATTGACAGCAGCGGGACGACGACGGCCTTCTCGATCAATGGCGGCGGCAATCCATTGCCCACCGGCGACGTCGTCGACTTGCCAAATATCAGCTTCGACCTTGCGGCGGACAGCTATGATTTTACCGACGTCCTCACCGTCAGCAATGGAACGGCTGCTGATACCGTGACCATTGATGTTGTCGGCGGTATCGGCGCCGGAAGCTTCGTGTTCGAGCAAAGCGGCACCGGTACGGAGATTTTCGATCCGGCTCCGGTCAACGGCTCAGCGAATACTCCAACCTCTGCCGCCGCTACCAACGTTGACGGTTCAGCCTCGTGGTTCGAGCTCGGCAACGACCAGATCAATCTTGCACCCGGTCAGACCGCGACCGATACCTATGCCGCGACCGGCGCAACGACACAGACATCGATCTCTGTCGGCGGGCCCGGCAACGACAACTTCGTGTTCGCGCCGGGCGTCGGCGCCGACACCATCGTCAACTTCAATCCGCAAGCCGACACCATCGCGCTCAATCATTTCGCCAATGTGCAAAGCGTGCAGCAATTGGCCGCGCTCATCACCAGTGACGCGCATGGCAATGCGCTGATCGAACTCGGCCACGGCGACAGCATCGACATCCCGGGCGTCACCGCGAGCTATCTGCAGCAGCATCTGCAGAGCCTGGTGCATCTGAGCTGATCGTCACGCCCCGTTTCCTCGTCATTGCCGGGCTTGACCCGGCAATCCATTCTGAGAAACGGCTCCGACGGCGTTTCAGTCGGCCGCTCTCGATTTCCTCATTTCATCGTGGACCATCGGGTCATAGGCGAGCAAAGGGACGCCGTTCTTTCGACCGGCTATGCCCGGTGGTGACGAGGTGAGTGCAGCTACAAGACCCTCGGAATGCCCAGCTTCTCGGCTTCGGCAAGCACTGTCTTGATGTTCTGATAACCGGCGCCGAAATGGCTTTTCGGATCGGGCAGCGCCACCGTGTTGAGCCCCGGCAGGCGGTAATATTTGTCCTGCACGAGGCTGTGGCCGCGGATCAGCGGCCACACGAGAAGGCCGAGGAAGCGCTGATCGAGGCCGTAACGGGCGTTCGGCCCGCCGGTGAAGAAGCGCTTCATCAGCGCTACGATGTCGATGCCGCAATCGGTGCGGCCGGCCCACAGACAGCCGATCATCAATTCGTTGTGCAGCACATGGTCGCGCATGACGTGGAAGGGACGGCCGGAGTCGATCCATTCCTTGACGTGGCCGGCTTCCTCCGGCGAAAGCCGAGCGTCGCAGTCGCGCACCAGGAAACGGCCGACGGTCTTGTCGTTCATCACCAAGAAGCGCTGAAACAGGCCGACGCCGGGATATTCGTCTTCAATGCGGCGCACATCGGCGCCGTTGTCCTTGAGAAAGGCAACGCAAGCGCGCGGCACCGCATCGTCGACGTAAAAGCGGCAGGTCCAGCCCGGATAGATTGTGCGGCTTAAAACCAGATTGATCATGGCGCCGTAGGCATAGAACGGCGCCGTGCCCCACAGCGAAAACGAGATGACGTTTTCACCGGATGGCGGACCGCTCGGCTCGACGAGCGCCATGGTTTTGGCCACGCCGTTGGCTTCGGCGTCGCGCAGCTCGATGCCGCGCTGGCCATAGCGAACTGCCTCATCGATCTTACCGATGTAGAAATGGGCGACCTTCAGCGCATCGAGGATCGTCAGGTCCTCGCCGTGGCGTGCGAGGTATTGCTGCGCCTGTTCGATCGCCTCGTGGTAGCGCTTCATATTGGACAGCGTGGCGATCAGCTGCTTCTGCAGCCGCGGCTCGTTGGGCCGCCGGCGCATCAATTCGTCGGCGAGCGCGTACGCGGGCGGCCAATCGCGCTTGTGATAAAACGCGTCGAACAGCAGTTCCTTGGCGTCGAGATCGTCCGGCCGGGTGACAACGATTCCGCACAGCGCGACGATTGCCTCGTCATTTTTGCCTACCCGCAGCAGGCTTCGGATGTGCTCGTGCGGTCGCGGCACTTGTGAAGCTGTAGCGCCCGTCATCTTCTCTTCGCATTCGCACCGATTGTGCCATGCCCCTCAGTGGCCCGTGTAATAACATCAGGCACAATCACCTTTGCAAAGAGCGTGCTGAAGTAAACGGGCCATATCGCCCGTGAGCCAAAAGCCCTGCTTCAACCCCGAGCTCCAGTCCGGCTTCGCGGCTTCCTGCATCTTTCGGCCAACCGGATTGGGGTCGGTACCGTCCCTGAGCGATGCTAAAAACGGCTATTCAATAGCGACTCGATCGCTATTTGATTGCTACTCGGCGGCTACTGGCCTGTTTTGGCAACTAAGAGACGGTAGATGCGGATATTTTCGACCATCGATTGTAAGTTGGCAGAACGAACCCACCGGATCGCGAATTTGGCAGCTGCCAACCGACTAGCCGCGTAGGCCCTTTTCCTTCAGCGCATCGCCGATTTCGTCGAGCGCACGCGGATCCTCGATGGTCGCCGGCATCGCCCAGGAATCGCCGTCGGCGATTTTCTTGATGGTGCCGCGCAGGATCTTGCCGGAGCGCGTTTTCGGCAAGCGGCCGACGGTGATCGCGAGCTTGAATGCCGCCACCGGTCCGATCTTGTCGCGGATCAGTGCCACGCACTCCTTTTCGATCTCGGTCGGCGGGCGGTTGACGCCGGATTTAAGCACGATAAAGCCGCAGGGCACTTCGCCTTTAAGCTCGTCCTTGACGCCGAGCACGGCGCATTCTGCGACGTCGGGATGGGAGGCGAGCACCTCCTCCATCCCGCCGGTCGAGAGCCGATGGCCGGCGACGTTGATGATGTCGTCGGTGCGGCCCATGACGAAGAGGTAGCCGTCGTCGTCCTTGAAGCCGGCGTCGGCGGTTTTGTAATAGCCCGGGAATTCCGTGAGGTAGCTTTCCTTGAAACGGTCGTCCGCCTGCCACAAGGTCGGCAGACAGCCGGGCGGCAACGGCAATTTCACCACGATCGAGCCCATCTTGTTGGCCGCCACATCGTGGCAGCCTTCGTCGACCACGCGCACGTCATAGCCCGGCATCGGCACTGTCGGCGAGCCGTACTTGATCGGCAACTGGCCCAAACCGACCGGGTTGCCGGCGATGCACCATCCGGTTTCCGTCTGCCACCAGTGATCGATCACCGGCACTTTGAGCACCTTTTCCGCCCATTCCAGCGTCGGCGGATCGGCGCGTTCGCCGGCAAGAAACAGCGTGCGGAATTTCGAAAGATCGTATTGCCGGATGAGCTTGGCTTGCGGGTCTTCTTTCTTGATGGCGCGGAACGCAGTCGGCGCGGTGAACAGGCCGACCGCGCCATGCTCGGCGATCACCCGCCAGAATGCGCCGGCGTCAGGCGTGCCGACCGGCTTGCCCTCGTAGAGGAGCGAGGTGCAGCCATGGAACAGCGGCGCATAGACGATGTAGCTGTGTCCGACCACCCAGCCGATGTCGGACGCGGTCCACCACACCTCGCCCGGCTCGATGCCGTAGAGATTTTTCATCGACCATTTGAGCGCGACCATGTGGCCGCCATTGTCGCGCACGACGCCCTTCGGGCGGCCGGTCGTGCCGGAGGTGTAAAGGATGTAGAGCGGGTCGGTTGCGGCAACCGGCACGCAGTCATAGACCGAGCGGGCGTGGATGAGCGCGTGGTCGCGCATGGTCGCCCAGTCATGATCGCGGCCGCCGACCAAGGTCGCCTCCGCCTGCGGGCGCTGCAGGATCAAACAAGCGCCAGGCTTGTGCTGCGCGAGCGCGATGGCTTCATCGAGCAGCGGTTTGTAGTGGACGATGCGGCCGGGCTCGACGCCGCAACTCGCCGAGAGGATCGCTTTCGGCGTGGCGTCATCGATGCGCGTCGCCAACTCGCGCGCGGCAAAGCCGCCGAACACCACTGAATGAATGGCGCCGATGCGCGCACAGGCCAGCATGGCGATCACCGCTTCGGGCACCATCGGCATGTAGATGACCACGCGGTCGCCTTTGTCGACGCCGAGATCGCGCAGCACCGAGGCGAGCACCTGCGTCTCGGTCAAGAGGCGGTGATAGGTGATGGTCCGTTTGGTCCCAGCGAGCGGGGAATCGTAGATGATCGCCGGCTGGTCGCCGCGCCCGGCATTGACCTGGCGGTCGACGGCATTGAAGCAGGTGTTGGTGACGCCGCCGGGAAACCAGCGGCCATAGACGCCGGCGTTGCGATCGAAAGTCGCTTTCGGCGGTTCGAACCATGCAATATCGGACGCAGCCTCCGCCCAAAAGCCATGCGGATCGCGCTGCCAGCGCGCATAGACCTCGTGATAGCGGCTCGAACGGGCGTCCATCTGATCTCCCCGGATTATTTATATCGCCGGCAGCCGATTATTGCGAATTGGGAGTGGCAAATAGCGAGTAGTGCCGGACCCGCAACTATTCGCCACTCACTATTCGCTACTCGCTTGCCGGCCATTCGTTATTCGCTGGCCGCATCGCTCCACTTTGATCTATGTCACACGTCGCCTGACCATAAATGCCCCAGCCCGTGATCACCGACCCGCTCTTCTATCTCCTCGCCATTCCCGCCGTGACCTGTCTCGGCCTGGCCAAGGGCGGCTTTGCCGGCTTGGGCATGATCGCGACGCCGATGCTGGCGCTGGTCGTGCCGCCGCTGGAAGGCGCCGCGATCTTGTTGCCGATCCTGATTTGCCAGGACGCCATTTCGGTGTGGACCTATCACCGCTCCTGGAGCGCCTGGAATCTCAAGGTGCTGCTGCCGGGCTCGATTTTCGGTGTCGGCGCGGCCTACATTTTTGCGATCTACCTTTCCAACGCCGCAATTTCGCTCACGGTCGGCGGCATTGCGCTGGCCTTCGTGCTTTACACCTGGCTCGGCGCGGGTTGGCGCGCCTATCTCGGGCGCCCGCCGGCGCAACCGCGGCGTCCGCATCCGGCCATGGGTGTTCTATGGGGTGCGCTCTCGGGCTTCACCTCGACGTTGCTCCAAGTCGGGGGACCGCCCTTTCAGATCCACATGCTGCCGCAGCGGCTCGACAAATTTACGTTGGTCGGCACTACGGTGATCTTTTTCACCATCCTCAATTGGATGAAGGTCGTTCCGTATCTCGCGCTCGGCCAGTTTTCGGGGCGCAACCTGGCGACCTCGGCGGCGCTGTTGCCGCTCGCCGTCGCCACCAACTTTCTCGGCATCTGGCTGGTGCGCAAGACGCCGACCGAGACGTTCTACCGCATCGCCTATGTACTAATGCTGCTGATAGCCATCGCGCTGCTCTGGCAGGGCTTTCGTGGGCTTAAGTAGGAAAAAAGAGCGAATAGTTTTTAACCAATAGCGAGCACCAACAAACGGCGAAAGCATTGTTCTCCATTTGCTATTTCGCTATTCGCAATTCGCAATTTTCGCTAGGCTGACGGCAAAAGGGAGGCGACGCCGGATGCCGACGCCCTACGATACCGATCTTCCCCGCAACGCAGCGAATTTCCAGCCGCTGACGCCGCTGAGCTTTCTGGCGCGTGCTGCCGAAGTTTATCCCGACACCACCGCCATCATTCACGGCGGACTCAAACGGAACTACCGGGACTTTTACGCCCGCGCGCGGCAATTGGCGTCGGCGCTGTCGCGCCGCGGCATTAAGCGCGGCGACACCGTCACGGTGATGCTCGCCAACACGCCGGCCATGGTCGAGGCCCATTACGGCGTGCCCATGACCAGCGGCGTCCTGAACACGCTCAACACCCGGCTCGATGCCACCATTCTCGGCTTCACCCTCGATCATGCCGAGACCAAAGTGCTGATCGTCGATCGCGAATTTTCCAAAGTGATGAAAGACGCTTTAGCGGTCGCGAAAGTGAAGCCTTTGGTCATCGATTACGACGATACGGAGTTCACCGGCGCGGGCGAGCGCATCGGTAGCCTGGAATACGAGGAGTTTTTGTGCGAGGGAGCGGCGGATTTCACCTGGTTGATGCCGGGCGACGAATGGGATGCGATTTCGCTCAATTACACGTCAGGCACCACCGGCGATCCCAAGGGGGTCGTCTATCATCACCGCGGCGCTTATCTGCTCGCGCTCGGCAACGTGATCACCTGCGGCATGGGCAAGCATCCGGTTTATCTGTGGACGCTGCCGATGTTTCATTGCAACGGCTGGTGCTTTCCCTGGACGCTGTCGGTGGTCGCGGGCACTCATATCTGCCTGCGCGCGGTGCGCGCGGCGCCGATCTTCGACGCTATCGCCACCCACAAGGTGACGCATCTGTGCGGTGCGCCCATCGTGATGTCGACGCTGTTGAACGCGCCGGCGCCGGAGAAAAAGCCGCTGCCGCATGTGGTGCAGTTCGCCACCGCCGCGGCGCCGCCGCCGGAAGCGGTGCTGGCGGCGATGAAGGCGGCTGGCTTCAATGTCACCCACCTCTACGGGCTCACCGAAACCTACGGCCCGGCCTCGATCAACGACTGGCATGACCATTGGGATTTGTTGTCGTCGGAGCAGCAGGCCGAGAAGAAAGCGCGCCAAGGCGTGCGCTATCCGGTGCTGGAGGGGCTCGACGTGCTCGATCCGGAAACGATGCAGCCGGTGCCGCGCGACGGCGTGACGCTCGGCGAAGTCATGTTCCGTGGCAACGTGGTGATGAAGGGTTACCTGAAGAACAAACATTCGACCGACGCGGCCTTTGCCGGCGGCTGGTTTCATTCCGGCGATCTCGGCGTCGTTCACCCCGACGGCTACATCCAGCTCAAGGACCGCTCCAAGGACATCATCATTTCCGGCGGCGAGAATATTTCTTCGATCGAAGTCGAAGACGCGCTCTACAAACATCCGGCGGTCGCCGCCGTTGCCGTGGTCGCCAAGCCCGACGAGAAATGGGGCGAGACACCGTGCGCTTTCGTTGAGCTCAAACCCGGCGCCAATGCCACCGCCGAGGAATTGATCGCCTGGTGCCGCTCGCACCTCGCCGCCTATAAATGCCCGCGTCATGTGGTATTCGCGGAAATTCCGAAAACTTCGACCGGAAAATTGCAGAAATTCAAATTGCGTGACTCGGCCAAGGCCGTGTGAGCCAAGCCGCCTCTGCCTCCGTCACCCCAATCACCAGCCGCTTGCCGAGCGCGCGCAATGCCGCGGTCAACGCGGGCAATTTGGTCGGGTGCTCGGCACAAAGCCGGGCATGACGAAAAAACCCTTTCACTCGCCCCGCTGGTGCGAGGACGGCTTAAAGTCCCTAAACGCTGTTGACTAATGGACGCTGATGTCTTGCCGTAAACGCGCAATCTCGTCCTTGACGTGCAGCTTGCGCCGCTTGAGTTCCGCAATCGTCAAATCGTCGGTGGACGGGTGGTTCAATGCTTCGTTGATTTCCTGTTCTAACGCCTGGTGCCTTTTTTGAAGTTCCGCAAGATGCGATTCCATCGCCATGTGGGCTGTCTCCCTTGCGTTCTAATGTGCCTCCGGACCCCGTGCGTAATCATGCTACACGACTGCAACTGCAGACAAAGATACTCCTTTGCGCGTTGGAGGAAAATCCCCGCTGTGCAAGGCGTTGCCGGACTTGTCGGATATTCGCTAAAACGCGATAATCACTAGTAACTTACGGTCAATGGCCCGTTGCCCGAGGGGTGCCCTTTTTGGCATTGCCGCAAGCCGCGGCCATGGGTGCGACCAAAGGCGGCGATGACGCAAGAGGAAGAAGCCGAGCTTCGGGCGCAGCTGGGGCGCCTGCAGCAGGAGCATCGCGACCTCGACGCCGCCATCGCGGCGCTCCAGGGTTCGCCGGGCGCCGACATCATTCAGGTTCAGCGCTTGAAGAAACGGAAGCTGCAGTTGCGCGACCGCATCACCTTCATCGAGGATCAGCTGACGCCCGATATCATCGCCTGATTTCGGCTTCGGTTCCCTGCACGCAGCGACGTTTTGCTCGCGATTTTGCGCGCATGGATTTTGCGCGCGTACATGGCGGCATCGGCGCGCGCCAGCGCGCGGACCGGAGTATCGAGCGGCGCCAGTACGGTGCCGCCGGCAGACGCGCCGACGTTCAGTCTCGCGCCGCCGAAGCGCACTGCAGCCGTGCCGACGGCAATCTCCAGCGCGGCCGCTTTTGCCGCGGCTTCCGCCTCGTCCACGTTCCAGATCAGCGCCACAAATTCGTCGCCGCCGATGCGCGCGACAACGTCGGAAGAGCGCACGTTGCGGATCAGCACTGCCGCGACGGCCTTAAGAACGGCGTCGCCGGCCGAATGGCCGTAGCGATCGTTGACCGCTTTGAACCCGTCAAGGTCGAGATAGATCAGTGCCGCACTGACGCCATAGCGTTTGACGTAAGCCAGCGAGCGCTTGAGCTCGCGTTCAAAGCCGCGGCGGTTGAGCGTTTCGGTGAGTGGATCAGTGTCCACCCTGCTCTGGAGTTCGTCGATGCGCGCGCGCGAAGCGGCGAGTTCGGCGGCAAGCCGTTCAACTTCGGCGGCCAGCCGCATGGCGAGCGCGCGCGACGACGTCCTTGCGACTTTCAGACCGGCGCTGTCATCTTGGCTTGACGCCGGCGCCGGCAGCATTTGGCGCGCGTGACGCGCTGTGTTTCCGGCAACCGACGTCGCCGATTTTTGTTTCGCGGGCATGCGCTCTTTCGAACAGCGCTCTTTCGAATCAGCGAGGAATATTAGCGGGGTGCCCTGCGTCGCGGCTGCAAATAATGGCCACATTCGGGCACGACTATTCAGTTAAGGTTCACCTCCATATGGGAACTTATGGACCAGGGGCGTATTTAGGCGCAGAGACAACAGAGAAGCATTGGTTCGAGGTGATGCCATGAGGAAGTTCCTGACGGCTATCGTCGCAGTCGCTGTCATCGGTTTGGCGGCCCTGTCGACGTCCGGCACCGCCGAAGCCCGGTGGGGCGGTGGCGGCGGCTGGCACGGCGGCGGCTATGGCTGGCGTGGTGGCGGCTGGGGCTGGCGCGGCGGCTGGGGCTGGGGTCCCGGTCCGTTTGTTGCCGGCGCCTTGGTCGGCGGCGCAGTCGCGGCCGGGGCATACGCTCCGTACTACTACGGCTACGGCCCTTATTATCCCTACGGCCCGTATCCTTATGCGTACGGCGGCTGCCGGCGGGTGTGGAACGGTTACTACTGGGTTCGCACCTGCTACTGACGCCGCGGGTTAACGCTTCGTAAAAGCCCGGTGTCCCGGAAGCCCGAGGACATCGGCTGCAGTTGCGACCAAACTTCCGCCAAAGAGTTTGGCTATCTTAGTTGACGGTGGGGCGGCGAGGAGTCGGGGGTTGACGGGAACCTTCCCTCAATTGGATTTCGGATCGGTGCCCGACCGATCTATGAGGAGAACACATGCATAAGTCGCTCATCGCGCTCGTCGGCGCCGCGAGCGTTGGCGTTGCGGCATTCGCCGCGCCGGCTCCCGCGAACGCGGGATGCTTCGGTTGCGCCGTTGCGGCCGGTGTGGTCGGCGGCGTAGCCGTCGGTGCCATTGTCGGCAGCGCAATCGCTAACAGCCCACCGCCACCTCCGCCGCCCGGCTACTATCCACCGCCGCCTCCTCCGGGCGCGTATTATCCGCCTCCGCCCGGATATCCGCCGCCCCCGCAATATGCCCAACTTGCACCCGGTTGCCATTGGGGTCATCGTAAGGTGTGGGTCGAAGGCTACGGCTATCAGTGGCAGACGATTCAAGTCTGTCCTTGATGCTGCGGCGTGAATTTCGGTTCGACCGGTCGGCGTTTGCCGGCCGGTTTGTTTTTTGAGCGATTTGCGATTACTCAGCCGGCATAGTGCGACGCGAGAAATAGCGAAGGGCTCGATCGTGCCTTCCCTTGCATTTTGGCGTGACGCGAAATTCGCCGGCATGAACGGCGCGCAGACTTTTATCCATCGCCGCCTCGCAAGCGCGCGCGCGTATCTCGCGCATCTGTGGACGCCAAAGGTGCGCGCGCAGTGGCTACCTTACGCGCGGATAGCACTCATTTCTTGCGGTGCCGTGCTGCTTTGTCTCTACATCGGCACGGCGGTGCTGCTTTATTCCGCGCAGCGCTCACTGATGTATTTTCCGGAAACGCTCCACACCACGCCGGCACAGGCCGGCTTGCCGGAAGCCGAAGAAACGACGCTGACCACATCCGACGGCGAGCATCTGGTGGCGTGGCACGTGGCGCCGCGCGACGATCGGCCGGTGATTCTTTATTTTCACGGCAATGGCGGCTCGCTGCGCTACCGCGCCGAGCGTTTTCGCCTGCTTGTGCGCGACGGCATCGGACTCGTCGGCGTCGAATATCGCGGTTTTGGCGGATCGAGCGGTAGCCCGAGTGAAACGGGGCTGATCGCCGACGGTGAAGCTGCTTACGCCTTCGCCGCCGCCCGCTATCCCGCCGAGCGGCTGGTGATCTGGGGCGAGTCGCTCGGCACCGGCGTCGCCGTTGCGATAGCGGCGGAAAAGCCGGTCGGCCGTCTCATCCTGGAGGCGCCGTTTACCTCGGCGGCGGCGGTCGCCGCCACGCGTTATTGGTACCTGCCGGTATCGCTCCTGATGAAGGATCAATTCCGCTCTGACGAGCGCATCGGCAAAATCGCAGCCCCTGTCCTGATCCTGCACGGCGTGCATGACCGGATCATCCCCTTCGCCATGGGGGAAAAGATGTTCGAACTGACGACGGCGGAGAACCGGCACATCGTGCGCTTCCTCGATGGCGACCACGAAGACCTCGACCGCCACGGCGCGCTGCACGCGGTCGGCCGCTTCCTCGCCGGCGATCTCGACCGGCCGCCGCCGCGTCCATGACGACCTGCGCTACTGCGGCACGGTCATCAGCTCGAGCACATGTCCGTTGGGGTCGCGGAAATAAACGCCGCGGCCGCCGCCCCAGTTGTTGAGCTTGCCGTCGGTAAGACTCCACGGCGCGCTGCCGAAGGGTATCTTCGCCTTTTTGATGCGTCCGAAGATGGCGTCAAACTCGCGTTTGCCGACATGAAACGCGTAATGATGACTTTCGAACTTGTCGCCGTCGTCGAACAGCAGCGTCAGCGTCTTGTTCACCCGCACCGGCGCGAAGTAGCCGGCGCGGCCGCGTTTGAGGCCGAAAATATCGGCGAAGAATTTTGCCGCCGCAGCCTTATCGCGCACCGGCACGATGGTGTGATTGAGCGTGACGGTCATCGGCGCCTCGCTGCGTAAGTTCGCCTAAGCCTAACAAGCCGCTCGTCAGAACGTCTCGTAGGATTGGCCGGCCTTGCCGCCCACGCGGGTGAAGCCTTCCTTCGCCGGCACGTATTTGTCGTTGAGATTGAGCGCTTTCGCGTAGGAACCGGCGGCCTTGTCCTTCGCTCCGAGGCGCTCGTAGGCAAGCCCGCGGCTGGTCCAGGCTTGGACGTTCTGCGGCTGCAACTGCACGGCCTCGTCGAGGTCGCTCGCCGCCGACTTGGCGTCGCCGAACGCGAGATAGCTCAGTCCCCGCGTTACGAACAGCTCGGCCCTTTGGTTGGTTAGTCCGAGCGCCGTGGTGAAATCGTCGATGGCGATTTGTTGCTGATGCTGGCTTTGATAGAGCAGACCGCGATTGTAATAGGCTTGGGCATTGTCCGGCCGCAGCGCAATGGACTTGTTGAAATCGGCCAACGCCTGCGCGGTGCGGCCTTGTTGACGATAGACAATGCCGCGGCCGAGATAAGCGGCGGCATAATTGCCGTCGATGGCGATCGCCTTATTGTAGTCGGCGAGCGCCAGATCGGGCTTGCCATTTTGCCGATAGAGCAAGCCGCGGTTGCCATAAGCCTGCGCGTAGTTGGGGTCGAGGCTGATGGCCTTGTTGAAATCGGCGAGAGCTGCTTCGTCACTGCCCGCCGCAGCCAGGGCGGAGCCGCGCAAATTGTAGGCTTGCGGGTCGTCGGGGTGCTTCTGGATGACTTCGGACAGCGACCCAAGATTGGATTGTGCGGTCGGGTTCGCGGCCTCGCTATCTGTCGACGCGCCGCCTAATCCGGAGCAGCCGCCGAGAACAAGCGTCCCGAGCAGGGGGAGGACGAGAGCCGGGCGCCTTTGCCGCAACTGCCGCCAATTCCTGACCGCCCTTAGTCCTTTCATTCCGACGCTCGTGACGCGGTTGGTGCCCCCTTTGCGCCAACGGTAGTTGACCGGGCCGCCCCGCGATAGTCCCGGAAAATGCAAAGGCGCGGGCGAGATGGCCCGCGCCTTTCGGCAAATGAGTCAACTCGCTTTAGCCAAAGCGCGGTGTGCGAGGCGGACCGGAACGGCCGCCGCCGGGTCCGCCGGCCATGACCGGCTTGGGCTTCATCGGCAAAAGCCCCTCGCGCTGCAATCGCTTGCGCGCCAGCTTG